>OBJS01000260.1_pt1 | contig 13874 bp, 11 predicted proteins | sample 1519851 | NCBI WGS metagenome assembly OBJS01 (sample SAMN03019806, study PRJEB22545) | beach sand metagenome | biome: beach; feature: sea beach; material: beach sand | place: USA: Municipal Pensacola Beach, FL | collected 2010-10-20 | depth 25-47 cm m
GGAAATAAAAGCCAACGACTTGAACAGATCGCGCAGCGAAGCTGGACTCGCGCCGGTAATCTGGCCGAGAAGTTTACTGGTCTATTTTTCCCTCACCCCAGCGCTGGTCGGTGCCTTTGCACTGTTTCGCCTGCGTCGGGGTGAGCCGGAAACGGCAGCGCTGCAGGGCGCGTATGTGCCCCTGGTGCGAACCTCTCACGTGGCTCTGGAAATGCAGCCGAGGGCCGATCAGCGAGCCGATTCCACTGCGGATTAGCGTTTCCAGCTAGCGTGCATGACGGTGTCTCGGTCCGGGTAGGCAAAGTCGAAACTGCCCCGGTACGCGTGTTGCAGTGCTTCGCCAGTACCCTTTGCCAGGTGAATGCCGGTATAGCTAATGACCACCTGACTTTCTCCCTCCGGGTCTGCGATCTCCATAATGCGCTCCAACGGGTGTTCGGCGGTCTCCCGTTCCTCCGTATGGCGAACCAGGTTCATGATCTCTTCCCTGTGGCTGGAAAAAAAATCACCACTCAACGTGAGAATCGCGGCCGGGACCCGGTCCCGTATGCGGCTGCAGGCCGGGCACTGTTGCCGGCGTGCGCCTTCGGGCGCTTCGCCCCAGCGCCATCGTCCTTTATAAAATATCGCATCGCAGTCGGGACAGGCCGTCGGTTCCGGAGGTTTGCCGCGAGCGATATAGGGGTCCTTGACGTGTTCCTCGTACATCCGATCCCGGCGCGGTTGATGCATGGGATCGTTGCCTTTGCGTCGTCCTGTCATAAGTGCTTACCGATTTTTTTCAGGCCTTTCCGGATTTCTTCGCCGAGTAGCTTTGCGGCGGCGCCGATCTCGTGGGAGGCTTCGCTGGTGGTATTGCCCAGCTCCTTTGCTTTGAGTTCGAGCTTGGTAAATTGCGCCTCCAGTTTTTCCCACTCGTCGCCGGCTTCCATTTTGGCGAGGTTTAATTTAACGCGAAGTTCATCGCGCTGCCTTTTAAGGTCGTCCAGAAGTTCGTTGATACGTGTTTTAGTTTCTGTCATGGTCTCGCTCGCTTCCTGTTAAAGACTTGAACCTAAGTTGCTCGTTTAGACTAATGTATTAGGGCCTGTTTCTGCCCAACCGCGTTACCAATTGTTTATGTAGACTCACCACACTGCACGCCTTCTGCCTTTGTGAACAAAGAGTTCGGCGAAAAAACTGCTCTCGGCAGGGGTGATCCGTTGAGTGTTAACAGGCCCTAGTCGAAATGCTCGGATAAATCCCCTACCTTGCCGTAAATGACCAGACAATCGCCTACGGCTGCGTTACCGGTCAATCCCGGAGTGGGCAGCCATTGCCTGCCCCTTTCTACGCCCAGAAGCAGCGACTGACCAAGGTCGGCATAGACCTCTGAAAGCTGCTTGCCGATAAAGATCGAACCCTCCTGTAAGTGGACGCGCACAACGCCATAGCCTTCGGCGATATGCAGCAATTCATCCACCGTGACCTCTTCTTCAAAAATCTTCAGCTGCTTCAGGCGGGATTGGATGAATGTTTCCCAGTGGCGAGCCAGGGGCGTATGCCGCGCGAGAAAGACGATTAGTGCCAGTCCGGCGATCAAAACCACTACGCTCAGTCCCATGCCAAGTCCTTTTGCTCGGGCAAAAGAAGAGGTCGCGGTGACAATGACCGTGACAACACCTACGTTGCCCAGGATCATTAGCCAGGAAACGATTTTCCGGCGCCGTGTATTGTTGACCACCCGTTCCGCTTCCCGGGTGGTGAAGCCTGTACCGCTAAAAGCGGAGAGTGACTGAAATTTGGCTTTTTCGTAGCTCATGCCGGTCATCATTAGTGCAATGGCGCCGGCTCTGACGATCAACATCGAGATCGCTATAGCCGCCAGCGTTGGCACAAGCAGGTAAACACCCCCCATTGATACATTCCTCGATAACTTGCCCGGTCTGCAGCATGGGAGATCTGCGCAGGCCGTACTGGCGACACATGGTGATCCCGTCGACGCGGCCCCGGATAGTTGTGGGCGGGCGCTAAAAAATCGCCACAATTCGTGTAAACATTGCGGGCCAATGCAGGAAAAAAAATTGATGCCCGTCAAGATGGCCTGCGTATGATCGTATTATTCGTGTTTGCGGCTACGAGAAGGGTCTTTTACAGGCGATTAGCCGCTATTATCGGCGTCAAAGAAAGTGCCCTGCTCCTGCACCCAGAGCAACCAGTGGCTTCCCGGAAAAGCGGGAAACCAAGACGATCAACTTGTGGAGTAAAGCTGGTGAAACTGAAACTTTTTATAATTTTCGCGCTGGTTGTTCTCTTACTGGTCACGATTGTTCAGAACGCCGGGGTTGTTGAATTACGTTTTCTGTTCTGGACTTTGGCAATGTCGCGAATTTTGATGTTTATTTTCCTGGTTTTGGCCGGTTTTGTTGTTGGCTGGTTGCTGCGTGGCCACATGGCCCACCGGCGCGCGCGCTAAACCTGCGGCAAATAAAGGCGGGCACAGAGAAATTTGTCAATCGCACCGGCTAAAAATACGGCGAGTCGCTGGGGTAATAATCACAGTATCCCGGCCGCATGTTTCAGTTGCAGCGTGGCGAGAACGCTGTCGTGGAGGGCGTTATCCAGGTCGTGGTGCGCCTGGATACGAAGTCTCTCCGCTTCGAATACCTCCGTCGAAGTGATCAGGCCGGACCGGTAGCGATTTTTAGCGGTACGCAGGTTTTCCTCGGCCTGTTCTATGTTGAGCCCCGCCAGGCGCTGGCGCTCACGCGCCGTGTCGACCGCAAGCCAGGCCGCTCTGATTTGCTGGCTAATAAGCGCTTTGAGTTCTTCCTGCCGGGCTTTGACAGCGGCGGCCTGGTGTTGGAACTGCCTGCCTCGCTGTCCGGTGATGCCACCGTCGAAAACCTGCCACGCCATCGTGACGTGGGCCGCGAGAATATCGTTATCGTTGAGAATCCGGTTGTCGTGGTGAAGGTAGGTCCCGGTCAAGCCAACCTGCGGTTTGCTGGCAGCTCGTGCTACCTGGGCGTTTTTTTCCAGTACTGTTGCACGGTAAGTCAGTGTCTTAAGGTCGGCGCGTCGGTCCAGGGCCTGGCTGTCTAATTCACTGAGGCTTTGTGTGACGGGTTGTGGTTGTATCGGCATCAGTTCAAAAGTCGTGTCCAAAGGACGGTTGAGCAAACGGTTGTACTCCATGCCGGCAAGCTCTAGTTGGTGTTGAGCTTGCAAACGCGCCTGCCTGGCGCCTGCCAGGGAGACGTCGGCCATTAGCAGTTGATTGCGCGCCACCAGCCCCTGCCGCAACAGGTTGTTAACATCATTTCGATGACTGGCAAGGCTTTTGACGTGACCCTGTGCCACCTTCACGCTGCTTTGCGCGCGCAGCACCTCGATATACGCGGCAGCCACGGTAAGTTTAATGGCGCTGATTGTTTGAGAGGTGTTTGCCGTAGCGGCTGACTGCTGGGCTTCGGCAGCCGCGATGTCGGCGCTGATGCGGCCACCGGTATAGAGGGGCAGGGTGGTCGAAGCACCATAATAGGTCGACTCCTCATCCCAGTAGGTAACACTCAATGGGCCGCCGAGGGCGAAATTCGTGGTAATCGTTGGCGGGCTATCCAGCTTGAGGTGTTTGGCAGCCAGGGCAAAGTTGGGTATGCGTTGGGCGCGCGCGCCTTTGACCTGTGCCTTTGCAGCCAGTTGCTCCTCCAGGGCAGCCTGTATTCCTAAATTACCCGAGAGCGCTTCCTCCCATGCCGTTTCCAGGGTTTCCGGTGTCGCCGCGCCAGCAAGACCAGCGCCGAAAAATATCATTGTTAGGGCGCAGTATAGAAATCCTTTCAAGTGGCGTGTGTTTTTCATGGCGTCAACCTGACTCGAGGCGCCTCGCTTCATCGTTAACCAGGAACTGATAGAACAATAATGGCACGACGATGACAGTAAGAGCTGTCGAGACAACAGTGCCGGAAATCAGCGACACCGCAAGGCCACCGAAAATCGGGTCGTTGATCATGATGGCGCTGCCGAGCATAGTGGACAGCGCGGTAAGCAAAATCGGTCGCAACCGCAACAGTGTGCCCTGAAGTACCGCTTCCCGAATAGGCGTACCCCTGGCGCGAAAATCGAGGACGAAATCGATAATCAACAGGGAATTGCGGACCACGATACCGGCGAGCGCGATGATGCCGATCATGGAAGTGGAGCTGAAAGCCTGACCGAGGGCCCAGTGAGCGGGGAATATGCCGATAACACCAAGGGGGATGGCAGCCATCGCGATCAGTGGGATTTTGAAAGACTGATAGTAGGCTACCAGCAGGATGTAGATAAACAGGATGGCCAGGCCAAAGGAGTTGATCATGTCGTCGACCGTATCGAGCAACAGGCGCAATTCGCCTTCCCAGAACAGACGGTAGCCCCCCAGCGTGTCCGGCACTTCCTTGTCCAGTCCCAGGTTGGCGGTGCGCAGGCGTTGCCCGTTACCGAGCGCTAGATCGTCGAGTTTTTCGTCCAGCTCGAGAACTGCGTAAAGAGGTGAAGTCCGGGTCAGCTCTCCGGCGACGTAGACCACCCGTTCAAAGTCTTTGCGATATATCGGTTGTGCCGCGTCTTCGAGTTTCAGCGTGGTTAATTCCGACAGGGGGATGGCGTTGCCGCTCGAATTGGAGATAAACATCATGGACAGATCGTGGGGCTCGATATTAAAACGCCGCGGTACGGTCATGATAATGGGAACCTGATTGTGTTCGTCCGGTAAATGAATGCGCCCGATCTGTTCGCCATGCAAAATCTGGCGCAGCAGCATGGCGACCTCAGTTGCGTTGATGCCGGCCAGTGCCGCCTTTTCGCGATCGACCGAGATCTGGTATTCGCGGGTTCGGTCGGGGACTGAATCGTAGACCTCAACCATATCGTAAGTTTGCTCGAACCGGGCTTTGATTTGCCGGGCGATGTCGGCCATGGCTTCCATGTCCTGACCATAGATTTCCGCCAGTACAGTTGCACGCATTGGCGGACCGGGAGGATCTTCGACCAGTTGAATAGTGCTGCCGGGGTAGCGTTTGCCGATGGCCTCGATCGCAGGGCGTAATTCGTAGACGATTTCGATTGAGCTTTTATCGCGATGTTTTTTGTCGGTCAGGTTGACCCTGATTTCAGCAATATTGGCGCCGCGTTTGTTGCGCGCTCCCCGCAGCAGGCCGTTAAAGTCGATAACGCCCGATTGGCCAATCCAGGTCTGGTAATCAGTGACGTGTTCGTTATCTCGCAATAGCGTGCCGACTTCGCGCGCTGCCTGGTCGGTAATTTCTACCGGCGTAGAAGCGGGCAGGGTCAGCGTGACGTTAAACGTATTTTTATTGTCCTTCATCAGCATAGCGACGGGCACGCCGAAGAAAGATTGCGGGCCGTTGACCCCGGCAGGCCGGACAAACTGCCAGGCGATCTGCATGATCGCCAGGAGTATCAGCAGGATAATTGCCAGATACACGAATCGTCGCAAGCCGCGCTTATCGATCAATGGCACGAGAATTCGCTGGTAGAAATTGGCCAGCGTAAAACCCCGGCCATCGCCGAGCGGTATGTTGATCCCCAGGCGTTTCGCCTGCTGCAGCGCATCTTCGAGGCGTTCCTGTAATCGCAACTGACGGCCGAGCCTGGGCCCGGCTTTGAGAGTGGCGGGGTCCAGCAACTTATATGTGGCCCAGGGTGTAACGATGTAGGCGATCAGCACTGATGCCAGCATGGTTAAGGGTACGTTGAACGCCAGCGGATAAAAGTATTGCCCGACCATGCCGCCCAGAATGAACTGGGAAGCAAAGGCCAACATAATGGCGAAGGTCGCCAGGTTGGTGGGGTTACCGATTTCGTTGGTAGCGAGAATGACTGCCTGGCGTTTATCGCCTTCGCCGATTGTCAGAAAGTGGCGATGGATGTTTTCGACGACAACGATGGCGCCGTCCACCAGCATACCCAAGGACAGGATCAAGGCAAAAAGCGTGACGCGGTTAATCGTCGGGCCAAATAGAAAATCAATACCCAGAGTGAGTGCGAGGATCAGAGGCACGGCCAGACCGACAATGAGAGCTTCCCTCCAGCTAAGAAAAAATATGGTGACGACGATCACGGCGGCGATGGCTATCGCGAGGTTTTCAATTAACAGGTTGACCGCGTCGTTGGCTTTGGCGCCATCGTTGCGCGTTACGACGACCTCAACATCTCTCGGGATGAGCATCTGTTTCATGGTTTCGATGCGCTTCAGAACGGCATCGGCCATAACGACGGCATTGCTGCCGGCCTGCTTGGCAACGGCCAGTGTGACGGCGGGCATTTCCTGGCCGCGATACTGCCCGGCGCGGGAATCTGCCGGACCAAAGGCAAAGCGACTCAGTGTATCGCGTTCCGACGGTGGGCCATCGACGACGGTGGCGACGTTAGCCAGGTAGACCGGCTGCTGGCGGTGGATGCCGACGATCAGATGCCTCAAGGCGTCTGCGTTCGTCAGTTGCCCGTAGAAATGCGCATCCAGGGTTTCGTTGTGGTTGACCGTGGCGCCGGTGGGCAGGGATATATCCCCGGCCCGTACCGCCTGGCGGATCTGGTTGAGACTAATGCCGTGGGCGTTGGCCTTGCCCGGGTCGACCTCTATGCGCAACTGCCGGTCGCGGCCTCCCCTGACATAGCTGGCGGAAACCGTCTCCAGACTGCGCAGCCCTAGTGCAACGTGGTCTGCGATTCGCTTGAGGGCGTAGTCGTCGTAATGGGGAGAGGCCAACGTTACCGTGACAATAGGCACGTGATCGACGTCGACGCTTTTGACCAGCGGTGGTGAAGCGTCCGGCGGCAGGGCGTCCCTGTGACCCAGTACCTGATCGTAGAGTTTGACCAGGGACTGTTCCTTGTCCTCGCCGACCTTGAACAGGACAGAGACGATGCCCAGAGAATTCAGGGCCGTGCCGTAGACGTGATCGACACCGGTGATCTGCTTGACGAGATTTTCCAGGGGTTGAATCACCAGTTTTTCGATTTCTTCCGGGGAAGCGCCCGGTAGCTCGACGATGATATCCGCGCCGGGCACGACGATCTGCGGGTTTTCTTCCCGCGGCGTGTAAAGAATACCCACCAGACCGAATAACAGGCAGGCGAGCACAAACAGACCGGTAATTTTCGACGTGACAAAATAACTGGCCAGCAGGCCGGCCGGATTCAGCCGAGTGCGACTCACGATCAATTGCCGGTTGGAAGTTTTGTTAGCAGTGGGATGACGGCGTCGCCCTCGCGCGCATCGCGCGGCACACGCTCGGCGATTTGCTCGCCTGGCCTGAGACCGGCCGCGACCTCGAGGGCTTCCGGCCAGCGTCGGCGGATACGCAGCCAGCGAAAGCGTAGTCGATCGTCGTCATCGACCACGTAAACTCCCTCCAGGCCCCCTTTTTTTACCAATGCCGAAGGGGGAATGGTGATGTTGTAACTGTGGCCGACGGTAAACACGGCTCTGCCGAACATGCCGGTATAGAGCCCCGCGTGCACGGGTAAACGGATATTGAGCTTGTAGCTGCGGGAGAGTGGGTCCCCGGCGTAGACGATCTGAGCGACCTGGCCCTGCAGGAGGGGGTCGAAATTATCGATGTGGAGTTCGACAGGGTCGCCGATCGCGATATTGGCGAGTTGGCTTTCCGCGACGAAAGTTTCAAATTTGAGCTGCTCCCGGGTTTCGACCGTCAGCAGCGGCGTTCCGGGTGTCGCCAGATCGCCCACGGCCATGTGACGCCGAGTGACGATGCCGTCGGTGGGACTGTGAATCTGAATGTACTGACGTTGCGCCTGGATCAAAGCCAACGCCGCTTCGGCAGCTGCCAGACTTTCTTCCGCGGTCGTCTTTTGTAGCCGCGCTTTACGCACTTTGGCCTCCGAGATGCTGCCCTGGGTCAGCAGATCGCTGAACCGTTGGAGATCGTCGGCGGCGTCGACGACGACAGCCTGCGCAGATTTGACCGCAGCCCGCGCCTGGCGGATTTGATTGTTCAGCTCTTTATCGTCGAGCATGGCGAGTACATCGCCGGCTTTGACACGTTGTCCTTCCTGAACCGGGAGTTGCCTAATGTAGCTGCTAATACGCGAGGATATAACGACACTGTGTGCGGCCGTCACCGAACCTATCGCGGTGTAGAGGTCGGCCAGTTTTTCTTCCTGAACGGTCGTCACGGGAATCTGCCAGCTTCGTTTTTCGGTTATGACGGGTTTTGCCGGGTCCCCACAACCGGGAAGAGCCGTAAAAACCGGAATCAGCACGATAAAGAGAAGCGAAAAAGCCGCGAATACGGGTTTTCCCAATTCGTCGCGTTTAGCGATCACTGGTCGGAAACCCCGCATCTATCGTCATTGCGATGCGTTGTGCGTAGGGATCGGGTCGGTCAAAGATGCGCTTGCTGCTGGTGGGTCCTTTATTGCGGGCACAGTCTTGGTTGCGGGCACAGTCTTGCATGCAGTAACTGTAATTTGGCCATCCCGGAAAAATACTTTGGGTCGGATTTGCGTCGGTCCCTGCGGATAAACTGAACAAAAAAGCTCCGGTGCCGGTAATAATAGCGGAGATCGCAGGGCCATCCCGACAATGGGGCATCCAGGCCCTGCGACCGGATAAAATGGGCGAGCAGTTTAATGCACGCCTTCTCTCTTTGGAATTAGAAAAAGCCCTGGGAATGGCGGCCACCGCATCGCAAAACGATGCGGTGGATCACTTGTTCTGCAGAAAAAATGACAATGCCCTGCGCTTGCTTTGTAGGATACCGTGTGGCGCTGTATAGCGAGTCGTATATTCAGATACCAGATTATTAACGCTGCGGATGTCCGGCGGGCAGCGGCAATTTGATGCTTCGGCCCCGGGTGGGTTTGGGTGGTGGAGTAGGAGTCCGGCCCTGGCGAAAGACCCGCCATCGGCGGGACAGTCATTGCTTTACTGTATTAATGAGAATCAGTATCATTTATACCTATTGATTAATATTGGATCCCCAGGAACAAATGCCATGAAACACAGTATCAATGCGCTTGTTTTGAATAGCTTTGTGGGCTTGATAGCTTTCGTGCTCGCCAATACCGCCGTTGCTGGCGGCGAGGTCGGCGAGCACGTCAACCACCTGTCGGACAATCTCGAGAAATACACGACGGAAGTTAACTGGCTCATCGACAAGGTCGACGGCATCGTCGATAAGTATGAGAAAGAGGGCGTCAAAGCTGCGCGGGCGGACAGCGTCGTCGACCATTGGGAAGCTGTGGATTTTCATGCGGCGATCGAAACCAATTACATGCCCGTGTACGCATCTATCTGGCAAGGTTTGTTCGGGGTAAAAGAAAGCATTAACAAGCAAGCACCCCTTGCAGAAGTGCGAGGGGAACAGGACAAACTGGAACAGGCATTGTGGCAGGCCCTCGGTGCAGTCAAGCTGGCCGCCCAGTATCAGGACCGCGGACTGCTCGACAAGGTCCAGCTCAGGGCGGGTGGCCCCGGTACCTCGAAGGAAGCGCTCGGAGAAATCAAGATGCGGCTGGACCGGGTGGTTGCCAAGTACGCCGAGCAGGTGGGCGACGAGGCGGTCGCTATCGTGCACGATACCTACCTGAATCTGTTCGAAGGGGTGGAAGGTGAATTGATTGCCCAGGACGCGGATCTGGTTGAGGATCTCGAGAAGGACTTTAACGTCACGTTGCCCAAAGCTATACAGGATAAGAGCAGCGTCGATAAGGTCCGCGAGGTCGTCGTAGCCATGCAGGGCAAGCTCGACCGGGCCCGATCCCTGCTGGAAAAGGCAGAGCAGGGCAAGCCAGACGTATTCTAAGTGCAGCGCCGGCATTTTCTCCAGACCATGGCGCTTGTCGGCGCCATGGGGGCCTTTCCGCGGGCGGTGCCGCGTAGCCCGGCCCAGTCTGCGGTACCACAAACTGCGGCAATATCTGTCGACCGCTTGCCCCAGCTCAAAGGAGAACTCACGCTTTACCTGGGCCGGGGCGAGGGCGGCCTGTATGAAAACGTTCTGAAAGCCATTCAAAAACGCAACCCGGATTTCGAGTTGCATATTCGCCGCGGCCCCACCGCAGCGCTGGCCAATTCAATTGTCGCTGAAACCAGGGCTGGCTTACGCCGGGCGGATCTTTTCTGGGCAGTGGATTCAGGCGCCGTGGGTCTGGTGACCGGGACGGGCGCTGCGCAAACCCTGCCCGCGGAACTCACTCAACAGTTGCGGCCGGAATTTCAATTTCCCGATTGGGTGCCGATTTCCGGGCGCATTCGCACCTTGCCCTACAATACGAAGCGACTAACGGCGGACCAATTGCCTTCGAGCATCCTGGCGCTCGCCGACAGCGGCCTCAGTATTGGCTGGGCGCCGGCCTATGCAGCATTTCAGTCTTTCGTAACGGCCATGCGCCTGCTGGAAGGTGACCAGGTCACGATAGACTGGTTGCGCGCAGTAAAGCGGCGGGCAAAAAACTATGCCGGCGAACTGGGTGTGGTCATGGCGGTCGAGCGGGGTGAAGTGGATGTCGGTCTCGCCAATCACTATTACACGTTGCGCCTCAAGTCGGGCAAACCGGAGGCAAACGTCGATTTGGCTTTTACCAGAAACGATGCCGGCTGCCTGGTCAACGTGTCCGGGATACTGGCTCTTCGCGCGGGAGAACTACCGGTTAATTTTATCCGTTATCTGCTGACCCGCGAGGTGCAGTCCTATCTGGCGACCGAAGCTTTCGAAGTGCCGCTTGTTGAAGGTATTCCGCCTCCCCAGGGATTGCCGCCACTGGATACGGTGTCGCCACCGACCCTTGATTTGACGCGCCTTGCCGACTTGCGTCCGACGCTGGACCTGATGCGTAAAGCTGGCGTGTTATGACGCGCTGGCCGTTAACATACTTCCCGACACTGGCCATTGCGCTGGTCGCCGTGTTGCCTGTCGGTGTCTTGCTGATGCTGGCATCCGACAACCCCCAGGGCTTCGATGCCCGCAATCTGGCGGTACTGGGTAACACCCTGCTGTTAATGGTGTTCACGGCAGTGGGGGCAACCTTCGTGGGCGTCGCCCTGGCGCTATTGACAACCTATGTGCAATTGCCCTGGCGCCGGGTCTGGCTGATTCTTCTGGCAGCGCCTCTGGCGATGCCCAGTTATATCGGTGCATTTACTTTTTATGCAGCGTTTGGCCCGGGGGGTGAAATAGACAACCTGCTGGGACTGCCGACGCCAGCAGTCGGTGGCCTTGCCGGTGCCACAGTGGTCATGACACTCTACACCTATCCCTTTGTCTTGCTGACCACGCGCGCATCGCTGAGCAGCCTGGATGCCAATCTGGTACACGCCGCCCGCACCCTGGGTATGTCGCTTGTCGCCAGCCTGTGGCGAGTGGTATTGCCGCGCGTCGCCAACGGCATTGCCGCCGGCGCTTTGCTGGCAGCGCTGTACGCCCTGTCGGATTTTGGCACCCCTGCTATTATGGGGCTGGATACTTTTACCCGGGTTATTTACGTTGAATACAATGCTTTTGGTTTGAGTCAGGCCGCAATGTTGTCTTTGCAGCTGCTGGTCATCGTAGGATTGGTGTTGTTTCTCGAGTCTCGGGTAAGGGGTTCGCGGGAGCGGCCCGGCCGCCATTTGTTCCTCTGGCCCGGCCGTTGGCAGACTGCTTTGCTACTGGTGGCCACCTCTCCGGTATTTTTGTTGTCCATCCTGCTGCCGCTATCGGTATTCAGCCTCTGGTTGTGGCGCGAAGGTATGGGTGATTTCGAACTGGCCTACGCCTGGAACTCAACCTATGCTTCACTACTTGCAGCCCTGGTCGCCGTGTTGCTGGCCCTGCCGGTGGCCCACGCCGCAATTCGCGGCAAGGCCGGCCGCGTGATGGAACGAGTGACTTATCTGGGCTTCGGTGTACCAGGCATCGTCATGGGCACGGCTCTGGTGTACGTCGGCTTACAGCTGCCTTTTCTCTACCAGACCCTCGGCCTGCTGGTCCTCGGGTACGTACTGCGGTTTTTACCCCTTGCCGTGGGTTCGATTCGGGCCACTTCGGAAAACCTGGATGCCAGTCTGGTTAATGCCGCACGTGCACTGGGGGCCAGCCCACGAGAAGCTTTCCAGCGCATCACGCTGCCACTTACACTGCGGGGCATCGTCGCCGGGGCAGCACTGGTGTTTCTCGAAGCCATGCGGGAACTGCCGGCCACGCTGTTATTAGGCCCGACAGACTTTGAGACATTGGCGACTTATTTATGGCGGGTTTACGAAGCCGGCTATTTCGGCCAGGCCGCCGTTCCCGGGTTGTTGCTGGTATTGATTTCCGGTTTGGGGCTGGTCCTGATGTTTTCCGGCGAGCGCTGGACGTTAAGTAAAGCCAAGGCACCGAACCCCGTCGCCGATGCTTAAGGTCAGCCATCTTTCGGTAAAGTATGGGCGCACGACGGTCGTGCACGACCTCGCTCTGTCGCTTCATGATGACGAAATCCTGATGCTGGTGGGGCCAACGGGCTGCGGCAAAACCACTGTGCTGCACGCATTGGCCGGTCTGGTGCCCATTGCCAGCGGCGAGATCAGTCCGGGGACATGGCGGGCAACGCCCGAGCAGCATGTGCCGCCGGAAAAACGCAATGTGGGCATGGTGTTCCAGGATTTCGCGCTGTTCCCGCACCTGACCGTCGAACAGAATATCGGCTTTCGTCTGACCGATGCCAGTCAGGTTGACCACTGGGTGAACATGCTCGGGCTGGCTTCTTTGCGGCATGTCAAACCGGGAACATTGTCGGGGGGGCAAAAACAAAGGGTCGCCCTGGCCAGAACGCTTGCCCACCAACCAGCCTTCGTCCTGCTCGACGAACCCTTATCCAATCTCGATGCCGCGCTCAAGGACGATTTGCGCTGGGAAATTCGTGGCGCTTTAAAGGCTGCGGGTATTCCTGCCATCTGGGTCACCCACGATCAGGAAGAGGCGCTGTCGATCGGTGACAGGATCGGGATATTGCGCGCGGGCAAACTGGAGCAACTGGATACACCCGAGGTTTGTTACAGCCAGCCCGCAAACCGCTTCGTCGCGCGATTTCTTGGCGAGGCCAGCTTTCTCGACGGCCAGCTGGATCGGGAGACGAGCCGGGTCTCGACAGCGCTTGGCGACGCCCCCGGCTTTGCTGTCAACGGTGCCAGCGGCGAGGTTTCTATCTTGTTGCGCCCGGACGATTTGTCTTTGCGCGCCAGCGACCCGGGTAATGGTGTTATCAGTTGGGTTCGCTATGAAGGCAGCGCCCGCTTGTATGCCGTGCAGAGCGATGCCGGCGAGCTAATAAAAGTACGCTGCAACCACGAAATTCAGGTTCGCCCTGGCGAGCGCGTTGACTTGTGCATCACCACCACCCATCCCTTGGCCGTATTTGCTCGGGAACCCGGCACATCCGCTACCGACACAAACTAAAGCGATTGTCGACAGGCCCTAAGACAGGGCATTTGTTAACGAATACATCCCCAAAGAAGACCTAAAAACCTATGACTTTGCCGCACTAAACCAGTGGCCCCATTCCACGACCCCCAATAGATTTTGGGTAATCGATCGGGACAAAGGTGTTTGGTTGCGCAAGTTTTACGATGTGGCAGATCACACTGAACCGGATGGGGGTATTACCGGTGAGACTGTCTGGGATGGCTACTGGAAAGGCCATTTAATGACAGTGGAAGTCATGATGCTGGAAGCGGGGGGTAAAACTGGGGGTCATCGTTGGTCGAGGAAATAACTACTGGACATATCGCTGCCGGATGAGCTTGAGAGCCAGCGCGAAGCGGTGCTGAAAGATCTGGAGATGGCGCTCGGTACCTATAAACAAGAAACAAGAAACAAGAAACAAGAAACAAGCAGAAGTTTTATCGG
>OBJS01000263.1_pt1 | contig 13783 bp, 12 predicted proteins | sample 1519851 | NCBI WGS metagenome assembly OBJS01 (sample SAMN03019806, study PRJEB22545) | beach sand metagenome | biome: beach; feature: sea beach; material: beach sand | place: USA: Municipal Pensacola Beach, FL | collected 2010-10-20 | depth 25-47 cm m
GTACGTGTCTGTCTGAGCCGCTGGGGCGCGAAAAAACTCTCGGACACACTCAGCGTGTCGGTGCGCCTGGAGGGCGAAACCTGGGGCGACGTGCGCGGTGCCGACCGGCGCATCGCGCAGTCTCTGATGCCCATGGGCATGGGCCCTTTTCCCAGTGTGCCCACTGCAATTCCGTCTCTGCGTGGCGGCAGCCAGGCAAGCCTGAGCGTGGGCGCCAACTATTATTTCCGCACTGGCTTCGCCGCGGGACACCGCCTGGCTCTGGAAATTGGCGCGCCAATTTATCAGGACTTCGATGGCCCGCAGCTTGAAACCGACTGGACTGGCACGCTCGGCTGGCAACTGGCGTTGTAACCACCCGCATATCGTCACAACGCCCTGTTTCCGGCGACCGGAAAAGGTAACGACCGAGAGGCGTCGGTGAACACTGGGCCAGCAATCAGCCGCGACACGTTGCCCCGGATGCGGCACAGGCCCGCCGAGTTGATTACCATTGCCACATGGACTTTAAAAATCCCGGTATTTCCGCAGCCCGGCAAAATCTGCGACTTCTCGTTTACATTCGCTACATCGCCCTGGGCGGCCAAATGGTCGTTCTCGGCGCTTTTTCGCGCTTTTATCACCCGGAATCGATCGTTCTACTGACCTGGCTAATCGCCATATTTTTCCTCATCGTCGTCATCACCCATTGGCGGGCACACTGGCACAGACCTATTCCGGAAAGCGAATTTTGCCTGCATCTGCTAGTGGATATGCTGGCGTTAACCGTGCTTTTGTATTTCAGCGGCGGCGCTACAAATCCCTTTGTTTCCTACTTTCTGGTGCCGATCAGTATCGCCGCCATCACCTTGCCAAAGCTGATGACACTCGCTGTCGCGCTGGTTGCCATCAGTGCTTACTCGATGCTGCTCTTCCTTTACGTCCCGCTGCCGGCATTTTCACCGCATGCAGCCCACGCGGCGTCCGGGATGAATCTTCACTTCAGCGGCATGTGGGTCAACTTTCTTCTAAGTGCTGTCATTATTACGTATTTTGTCGTCCGCATGGCCGATGCGCTACGCGCCCAGGAACGGGAGCTGAAGGCCCGGCAGGAAGAGCAGATGCAAAACGAACAGCTGATTGCCATCGCCACGGTTGCGGCCGGCGCCGCTCACGAACTGGGCACTCCACTCAATACCATCAAGTTGCTGGCAGAAGACCTCCTCGACACATCCGACACGAAAACTCGAACCGACCTGGCCACTATTAACGAACAAATCGATATCTGCCAACGCACCCTCCGTAGCCTGACCGGCCTGGCGGGAGATATGGCCAAGCCGGTGGCGGCCGCGGATGTGCGCGAATATATCGGAGATCTACTCGACAGCTGGCAGCTCATCAGACCGGATGCCTTTGCCCGCATTCAGGTATCGGAAGACGCACCTCAAATTTCGGCGAAATTTCATCCGGCCATTCGGCAGGCGTTACAAAATCTGCTCAACAACGCCGCCGACGCCAGCCCGGAGCGTATCGACATCGACATATCCTGGAACCGCGAACTGCTGCACATGAGAATCAGAGATTACGGCGAAGGCATGAGCCCGGCCGAGGCAGAAAAAATAGGTCGCACCGTGACCAGCAGTAAGCCCGGCGGATTGGGTCTGGGTCTGTATCTGACCAGCAGCAGTCTCAACCGTCACGGCGGTCGCGTCGGCCTGGCTAACGCAGCAGACGGCGGTTTGATTACCTCTGTCGAGCTGTCGCTGGTCGAAGAAAACGACTATCACCCCGGCGAGGCGCAGGAGGTGGCAAAGTGAACGCTGTGCCGACAGATGCACCACCAGAAAACGCCAGGCAGCACAGCAGCTATCTTGTCGTCGATGATAACGAAGTGTTTGCCCAAACATTGGCGCGCACCCTCGAACAACAGGGGTTGTCGGCGTCCGTAGCCCACGACGAAGCGACGGCCTACCGGCAAAACACTGAACAGCGGCCAGCTCGCATCATTCTCGACCTGAAGCTTGCCGACACTTCGGGACTAGGCCTTATTAGTCGCCTCAAGCGCGATAACCCTTCGGCCGAAATAGTAATACTGACCGGTTACTCGAGTATCAACACGGCGGTTGAAGCGATCAAACTCGGGGCCAAGAACTATCTATGCAAGCCCGCTGGTATCGGGGAGATTCTCAATGCGTTCGAGCGCGAGGCCGGCGACCCGGACATTGCCCTGGCCGAAGAGCCGCCCTCGGTGGATCGCCTCGAATGGGAGCACATTCAGCGGGTATTGGCTGAACACGACGGCAATATCTCAGCGACAGCGCGCGCCCTGGGCATGCACCGACGCACCCTGCAACGCAAATTACAAAAGAGACCCAGACGAAAATAACCAGGTTCCAGAGCTCAGGGTTTCAGGGTTTCAGTCCACCCATAACGCCCCTGATAGCGGGCCGGTGCTGTATTTGCTCCATAACGCCTCTGATAGCGGCGGGAATATCGGCGGGTAACAGCACCAGTTTGGAATTCCCCGACGCGGCCATATCCTTGACCGCACCGATGTAATTTTCGCCGAGCAAATACATCACCGGCAGTTCGTTCTCTCCGATGGCCAGGGTGACTTTTTCAACCGCTTCCTTGGTAGCTTCCGCCAACACGACTTTCGCTTCTGCATCCTTCCGCGACGCTTCCAGACGCCCCTCCGCTTCGAGAATTGCAGCGGATTTCTCGCCCTCTGCCCGGGTTACGGTGGCCCGCCGCTGACGTTCGGCAGCCGCCTGCTCTTCCATTGCGGACTGCATGGTATTCGACGGATTGATATCCTGGATCTCTACAGTTTTTAGGGTAATACCCCAGTCGGCAATATCGTCCGATATCGACGATTTTAATGTCACCTTGATTTGATCCCGCGACGATAGTGCATCGTCGAGTTTCATTTCACCGATAATCGAGCGCAGCGAGGTCTGCACCAACGTGCGAATGGCCACTTCGTAGTCCTCGACGCCGTACACCGCTTTCTCCGGGGACAGGATATTGATATAGGCCACTGCGTTGGCAATGATGACCACGTTATCGAGGGTAATGACTTCCTGCGAAGGAATATCGAGCACGATATCTTTGGTCGTGACCTTGTAGGCGACGCTATCCACGTAGGGCACGATAAATTGCAAGCCGGGGGACAATGTTCGATGGTATTTGCCCAGGCGCTGAATGACCCATTTACTGCCCTGGGGCACCTGCTTGACGCCTTTGTATATCGTAACGACGATAAGCGCCAACAGCGCCCAGAAAACAATCGCTCCAGTCATCATCCGTACTCTCTCCTTATGCTATTGCTATGTTTGTTTGGATCTGTGGGCCCCGTTACCGGTGAACAATGGGGCACCGGGGGCCCACCCGGTATCACTCCTATTTAAAGCTTCACGACAATTAACGTGTTGCCCGAAAAATCCTTGATGCCGACTTTGTCGCCCTCCCTGACGGGCGTATCGCAAATAAACGGCCATTCATCTTCCCCCAGTACGGGCAGGCTAAAGCGCACGACACCCCGCCCGCCTTCTGCCGGCGCTTTAATCACCTGACCGACCTCGCCCTTGGCGGCCTCACGCGCTATGCCCGCTCCGGTTTTATCCACCATTTTCGGCTTGAAGTATTTAAACCACAGCAGCACGAAAGCACCGGACGACAGCGCCCATAACAGCATCGCGAACGACAGGGCCATAGTTGGAAAAACTGCCAGTATCAGGCCCACAACGAGCGCGCCTAGACCAAACCACAAGGCGATGAAACTGGATAGGAATATTTCCGAAATGACCAGAACAATGCCCAACACGATCCAGTGCCACCACAGATGTTCAAATTCCATATCAATTATTCTCTAGAAGTCTAAAGGTTCGGGCGGGAATATAAGCCCGCTTTTTTACATTTCCCGATCATCCGGGTCGTCATTTAAAACTGCCCACAGATGAATTTACGCCCCGATTGTCACTGAAAATCATAGGCCAGCACCAGTGCGTCTTCCTTTTGCCCGTGGCCCACATAGTAGCCACGGCGTTCTCCGACCTGCTGAAAGCCAAACTTTAAATACAGGGCAATCGCGCTAAAGTTGCTTATTCGAACTTCGAGATAGATGCGACGGACCGTATTGGCAATTTGATCGAGGCAGAATTGCAACAGGCAGGCACCCAGGCCTTTCCCCTGGCAATCCGGCCGAACAGCGATATTCATCAGTTCAGCCTGATCCAAAACCTGGTGGAAAAACACGAAGCCGTCTACCCGCCCGGTGCGATCCAGCACGTAACCCCTGTGCTCCTTAATACTGTCGCCAAAACGGCGGGCATTCCAGGGAAATGGCGACACGTCCTTTTCGATAGCCAGCAAATCCTGCACGTCCTCAACAGTCACGGGACGAAGCTCAAACCCGGGCGGCAGGCTCACGGTTGAGCTTGTGGCGAACACAGAAATCGAATATGCGTCCACACGTCCTTTTTCAAACCGGGCGCTCCCAGCATGGCATCGAGACCATGAGTGAGAATCGCCTGAGCCCCACATGACAGCTTCTCGGGTGATGCCGCCTCAACAGACGCCGCATTCGAAGCGCCAAGCACATTACAGGCGTCGGACCCCAGGGCCAGCACCCAATCGAAGGTCTCGCTATGTCGTCGCCCGGCAAGGAACATCTCCACATGCTCTCGCGCCGCTCCCCAGCCACGCTCCTGCCCTACCGGCCAGCGCAGAATCTCGGGCTCGGCAAGCGGTCCGGGCAGGCGATCGATAGCACGCAGGATATTGCTAAGCAGCTGTATGCGCTCAACCTGCGACGCGCCTTCAGGATTCCAGTCACAAAGTACTAGCATGTCCGGGTCGGCGCGCCAGCAAGCCAGGCTAAATACCACCGCTTCGGCATCCCCGTCGGGCAGCGGCTTTTCGCGGGCTGTGCCGGCAGCGTCAGCAATAGCGGCTTCGCGTGCCGGCATGGTGACCCCGCCTTCGCTTCCCTGCAATTCGAGCTGCTCCTTCTGAGACGTTCGAGCGTCGTCGCCATCGCCAACTGCAGAGAGCAGCTGATCCGCAAGCCTGCCTTTGCCGGGATGGATTACGGGTTTGACCGGCGCGGTTGCCTCGGAATACTGCCCTGCATCGTCCGGAGATTGCACGCCCAAAACTGTATGTTCTGCGATCGACGTACCGGCAAACTGCCCGGCAAGCGCGGCGCTATCGCGCGACCGGTATACCACGACACCCAGTGTCGACAGGTACCAGTCGCGCAACTGTGTGGACACGACGTTACACGCCGTCCCGTTGCGGGTGCAGGCGATCCGGACTCTCCAGGATGTTCAGGGCGTTCAGATAGGCCTTGGCGCTGGCGACCAGAATGTCAGTATCCGCCCCCTGACCGTTAACGATGCGCCCTTCCCGATCCAGGCGCACGGTCACCTCACCCTGCGAATCAGTCCCGGTGGTAATCGCATTCACCGAATACAGTTTGAGGTCAGTGTTACTTTGCGCGATCTTTTCTATCGCCTTGAAAACCGCGTCTACTGGACCATCACCGTCGGCCTCCACCTCGTGATCGTTGCCGTGACTGCGAATGACCAGGGCGGCGTGAGGTGCGCGGCCGGTTTTGGTCGCCACATCCATGGAGATCAACCGGAAGTGCTCGTCGGTGTCGCCCATTTGCACTTCGGATACCAGGGCCTGCAGATCCTCGTCGTATATCTCACGCTTTTTATCGGCCAGTTCCTTGAAGCGCATAAAGGCTTCGTTCATCTCTGCCTTGGTTTCAAAGGGTATACCAAGCTCCTCAAGCCTGGCGGCGAAAGCAGCTCGACCGGACAGCTTGCCCAATACCAGGCGGTTGGTATTCCAGCCCACATCCTGAGCCTTCATAATCTCGTAGGTCTCGCGGTATTTCAGCACACCGTCCTGATGAATACCGGACTCGTGAGCAAAGGCGTTAGCGCCAACGACGGCCTTGTTCGGCTGCACCGGAAAGCCGGTGATAGTGGAGACGAGGCGAGATACCGGCACAATCTGCTCGGTGTTGATTCGCGTCTCGACCGGAAATATATCCTTGCGGGTACGTATCGCCATAACGATCTCTTCCAGCGAGGCATTACCCGCACGCTCGCCCAGCCCGTTGATCGTGCATTCCACCTGGCGCGCACCGGCCATGACCGCGGACAGTGAATTGGCCACCGCCAGACCAAGGTCATTGTGGCAGTGTACCGAGAATACCGCTTTATCGGCATTGGGCACGTTTTCAATAACCCGGCCGATCATCGCGCCGTACTCGCCCGGCTCGCCGTAGCCAACCGTGTCTGGAATATTAATCGTGCGGGCGCCGGCGGCAATCGCGGCTTCGATGACGCGACACATGAAATCGAATTCCGTGCGGCTGCCGTCCTCGAGCGAAAACTCCACGTCATCGACAAAATTTCGCGCAATCTTTACCGCGCCGACCGCCTGCTCGAAGACTTCGTCCGGCGTCATCTGCAGCTTGTATTCCATGTGAATGGGCGACGTCGCAATAAAGGTATGAATCCGTGGCGCGACAGCGTTTTCCAGGGCCTCGGCAGCGCGTTCGATATCGCTGTGGGTGGTACGGGCCAGGCTGCAAACGCTAGCGTCCTTTATCGACTCGGCGATGCTTTTAACGGCAGCAAAATCGCCCGGACTCGACGTCGCGAAACCCGCCTCGATCACATCCACGCCGAGTTTTTCCAGCGACTTCGCGATACGGAGTTTCTCTTCTCGTGTCATCGCGGCGCCAGGGCTCTGCTCGCCATCGCGCAAGGTGGTGTCAAAAATAATCAATCTGTCTTTGGCCATGTTGCAACTCCAGATTGGCACGCCCGGAGGGCGCACCCGAAATTGGGTGAAATTTTCCCCGCATCAAGGGGAATATGCAAAAAATTTTGGATGTAGAAGAAGAATGCCCCTCAGGGCAGGAGCAGCAGGAGCGCAGACGTCAGACCGCCGAGCACAGCAAAGGCTGCCGCTACCGGAAACCGGTAACTGCCTGTATTCGATTCTGCGGTCGAAGTGTGAAACATGGTCTCGATTAAATTACTGAGTTCTGGATGTTTAAGCTGAGTATTCAACCAAATAATCGGCGTGCTGCCAAGTCTTCTGTATTCGTGGTCGATTATTCGGCCCGATGCGGGCGATCGGGTTCACGCCGGCAGGAGCGCTGCCTCGTTTATCGCGATCGCAATAGTAAGCGCGTCTCACGCCCGCCGCCGATACTTTCGGTAAAGGGCCCCGCAGGGTCCGGACAGCGCGTAGACGATGGCGATCACCAAAAGCGCACGCGGCGGGTCCGGCAGGACGATAGAGATAAGCATCACCACGGCAAAAATCGAAACAAAGGGGACGCGCCCGCGAAAGTCGATACCTTTGAGACTGTGGTAGCGCACCGGCGCCACCATCAACAAGCCGGCGGCACTGGTCACAAGCAAAGCAATTACCGCCAGCGACTGCGTCGGCTCGAGGTCGTAACCGGTCCACACCATGGCCGCGACCAGACCGGCGGCCGAGGGACTGGCCAGCCCAATAAAATAGCGTTTATCGGCGATACCGACCTGGGTATTGAAGCGCGCCAGACGCAAGGCCGCACAGGATGCATAAATAAATGCCGCCGCCCAACCCAGTTTGCCCAGGGTGAATAACATCCAGCTATAGGAGACCACGGCCGGCGCCACACCAAAGGACACCATGTCGGACAGGCTGTCGTACTGGACCCCAAAGTCGCTTTCCGTATGAGTCATGCGGGCAACCCGACCGTCGAGGCCATCGAACAGCATGGCGACAAATATGGCGATAGCGGCGGGCTCGAACCTGCCATTCATTGCCGACAAAATGGCGTAAAACCCCCCAAAAAGCGCGCCCGTGGTCAGCAGGTTCGGCAACAGATAAATCCCACGGCGACGGCGTCCCACCCGGGCGTCATCGCCGGCCGCATTGTCTGTTGTACTGGTCTCGACCACAGAAAAAACCGTGTCTTTGTCGTTCTCGGGTTCGATCGTCATAGAAACTGCCAGTTGCGTTTGGCTATATGAAAAACCCTGGGGCTGCTGGTCGCCACAGGAGCCGGATTACCCATCGCATTAGAATTATAGCCGCTGCTTGGAGCTCAGGCTCAGCACACAGTTTCGGGTGCGCTTTTGAAATACGACCTCAGTATGCTGCACCCAAGACAGCTACGGCGGACCAGAGTCCGCCGTAGCTTCGCGTCGCGCGCTAAAATCTGTCGAATATATGTCTAGTTGCGCGATTTATCGATCAGTTTATTGGCGCCGATCCACGGCATCATACCGCGCAACTTGGCGCCGACCTCTTCGATGGGATGCTCCGCCGCTCGCCGGCGACGCGCTTTCAATACCGGATTGCCCGCCTGATTATCCAGAACAAATTCGCGAGCGAACTTGCCGGTTTGAATATCCTCGAGGATGCGCTTCATTTCCACCTTGGTGTCGTCGGTAATTACGCGCGGTCCGCTGGCGTAATCGCCGTACTCGGCGGTATTGGATATGGAGTAGCGCATATCGGCGATGCCTCCCTGATACATCAAGTCGACAATCAGCTTAAGCTCGTGCAGACATTCGAAGTAGGCCATCTCCGGCGCATAACCCGCCTCGACCAGAGTCTCAAAACCAGCCTGGACCAGGGCCGTCGCACCGCCACACAGCACCGCCTGTTCGCCGAACAGGTCAGTCTCCGTTTCCTCGCGAAAATTGGTTTCGATAATGCCCGAACGGCCGGCACCGTTGGCACTGGCATAGGACAGTGCAATATTCTTAGCGTTGCCACTGGCATCCTGGTAAACAGCGATCAACGAAGGTACGCCACCGCCTTCCTGGTAAGTGCTGCGCACCGTGTGTCCCGGCCCCTTGGGCGCGATCATAATCACATCCAGGTCTGCCCGCGGTTCGATCATCTGAAAGTGGATATTAAAACCGTGGGCAAAGGCCAGCGCGGCGCCGTTTTTCAGGTTGGGCTCAATCTCGTTGTAATACAGCGCTTTCTGATGCTCATCCGGTGCCAGAACCATGACGATGTCGGCGTCGGTCACAGCATCGGCGATCTCGGCTACCGCGAGGCCTTCTGCCTCGGCTTTGGCCCAGGAGCCAGATCCCTTTCGCAAACCGACGACGACATTTTCGACGCCGCTGTCGCGCAGGTTCAACGCATGGGCGTGACCCTGGGAGCCGTAGCCCACAACGGTCACCTTTTTGCCGCGAACAATCGAAACGTCACAATCTTTGTCGTAATAAACCTGCATAGCTATCCACCTGGTTGCTTGAATTTTGCCCGCCGTCACCGTGGGCGAGGCGCGCGCTGAACCGACGACGAACCTTGTTTAGTTCCTGGTTTTCAGAGTTTCAGTGATTTTTCGCCGCGCGCGATACCGGACACTCCGGAACGCACCACCTCGAGTATAACGGCTTCACCGAGCGCGGCGATGAAAGAGTCCAGCTTGTCGCTATCCCCGGTAATCTGCACCACATAGGCGGTGGGACCGACATCGACAATCTGCCCGCGAAAGATATCGACGCAGCGCTTCAGTTCAGCGCGCGCCTCGCCCACGGCCTTGACCTTCAACAGCATCAATTCGCGCTCGAGATGGGCGCCATCGCTGAGATCAAGTACCTTGACCACATCGACCAGTTTGTTGAGCTGCTTGGTAATCTGCTCGATTTTAAAATCGTCACCGTGCGTGGTCAGCGTCAACCGCGACAGTGTCTCATCTTCCGTCGGCGCCACTGTCAGCGTGTCGATGTTGTAACCCCGCTGCGAAAACAACCCAACCACACGCGACAGCTGCGAAAACAATCCAACCACACGCGACAGGGATCCCGACTGGTTTTCCAGTAATACCGATATAATCCGCCTCATCAGGTGCGCTCCGTCTTGCTGAGCCACATGTCCCGCATCGAGCCCGGCGACACCATCATCGGATAAACATGCTCCGCGGGGTCGACAAGAATGTCGACCAGCACCACGCGATCGCGCTGGGCAAAGCACTCCTCCAGGCCGTTCTCCAACTCCCCGAAATGAGAAATACGCATACCGACGTGGCCATATGCCTCGGCCAACTTAACGAAGTCCGGCAGGGAATCCTCGTAGAGCACATGGGAGTAGCGGCTACCGTACTGCATATCCTGCCACTGCTTGACCATGCCCAGCGCCTGGTTATTCAAAATGATTATTTTCACGGGCAGTTCATGCTGGGTACACGCCGACAGCTCCTGAATACACATCTGGATACTGCCCTCACCCGTGACGCAGGCCACCTGGGCATCGGGTTTGGCCATCTGCACACCCATCGCCGCCGGCAAGCCATAGCCCATGGTGCCCAGCCCACCCGAATTAAACCACTGCCGCGGTTTGTCGAACAGGTAGTACTGCGCGGCGAACATCTGATGCTGACCGACATCTGAAGTAATGTAGGCTTCGCCTCGGGTCACTTTAAACAGGGCCTTGACCGCGTCCTGGGGCTTGATCAGCTCGCCGTCGCTAGGCTCATAGCGCGGTTTGAAATACAGTCCGTGGCGCTCGCGCCAACCGTCGATCTGTTGCCACCATTCGGCCAGGGCCTCGGCATCGGGCTGGTCTTTGCCTGCCTCAATGACAGTCAGCATCTCGTCGAGCACAGTATCGCAGGGACCGACGATGGGAATGTCGACGGGTACTGTTTTGGAGATTGACGAAGGGTCGATATCGATGTGGATAATCTTCGCCGAGGGACAGAACTTGTCCGGGGTATTCGTCACCCGGTCGTCAAAGCGGGCACCAATCGCCAGAATAACGTCGGCATGGTGCATGGCCGTATTCGCCTCAAACGTACCGTGCATGCCCAGCATGCCCAGGAACTGCCCATCGGTGCCCGGAAAACCACCGAGCCCCATTAGAGTGTTGGTCACGGGGTAATTCAGAGTCTGTGCCAGCTTCGTCAACTGCTGGGTCGCATTGCCGATGACAACGCCCCCACCGGAATAGATCACCGGGCGTTTCGCCGACAGAAGCAGCTTAACCGCCCGTTTGATCTGACCCGAATGGCCTCGCGTTGTCGGCTGGTACGAGCGAATTTTTATCTTCGCAGGGAATTTGTAGGGCACCTTGTAATTGGGATCAGTGACATCCTTGGGCACATCGACCACCACCGGCCCGGGCCGGCCGCTGCCGGCAATATAAAACGCCTTGGCGACGGTTTCCGCGATATCCTCCGCGCGCGTCACCAGAAAACTGTGTTTAACAATCGGGCGGGACACGCCAATCATATCGGTTTCTTGAAATGCGTCCTCGCCGATTTTTTCCTGGGGCACCTGTCCCGATATGACCACCATGGGAATGGAATCCATGTAGGCGGTAGCGATGCCGGTCACGGCATTGGTCGCACCGGGGCCTGAAGTCACCAGCACCGCGCCCACCTGTCCGGTAGCCCGCGCATAGGCGTCAGCAGCATGCGCAGCGGCCTGCTCATGGCGCATCAGAATGTGTTTGACTTCGTCCTGTCTGAACAGGGCGTCATAGATATGTAGCGCAGCACCCCCCGGATAACCCCAAAGGTGCCGTACGCCGGCATCGCGCAACGCGCGAATAACGATTTCACCGCCAGAAAGTAATTCCACAAGCCTACCTCAACAGCATCATTACCAGAGAACAATAACGCCGTGGCATCACAGGTGGCTTGCGTGGGCAATACCGCGGTCACGCATTGCGTGGTTTTGACCGCAAGAGAACGGGTGGGGGTAACCACCGTTCTAACTGTAGATGACCAGCGAACGCTGTTTTCGCTCATCTGGTTGTTTCATTTGTCTACCGGATCGGAATCCGGCACGCGCGCACCCTAATCCTTAAAGGGGCTTTAGTCAAGGGTCTGACGACGGCCCCGGCCATCAGACATTCACATAAAGTCAAAAATGTCGCAGACCACACAAAAATCTATACGAAAACCGTTTAATATTGTTCGGTAAGACTTTTTGGAACACTGGGTTAATGAAGATACTTAATGTTGTCACGTTGTTGGCTTTCGCGGTGCTGGCTATAGCTGTGGACGAAGTACAGGCCGCCCGCTACTACAAGTGGGTCGACGAGAACGGCGTCACCCACTACGGCAACCGCGCGCCCGATGACAGGGAAGCTGAAACGATTAATGTTCGCACCGGAGAAACGCGCACACGAAAGCAAGGCAGCGATACCCCTGCAAGGGATAGCGCAACGCCAGTCTCAGCCTCTTCGCCCACGCCCGATGTCACCGGAGTCAAGCACACGTCGGCGAACAAGCCCGGCGAAACAGTCTCCCCGAGCAGTGAAGTGCCCGACGGCGAAGCCGAAACGCAAAGTTCCGATCAGCCGAGCGCCGGGGCGCAAAACACCGACGGACAAAAAGCTGAGGAGCCCAGCCCTGAGCAGCTGGCTGCGCTCAAAGCGAGACACAAGAAGAACTGCGAGGTGGCAAAAGCCAATCTGGCAGAAATACGCGATCGCCCCCGCGTGAAAATGAACGACAAGGAAACGGGTGAACTGCGCTATCTCAGTCCGGACGAACTGGCCGCGCTAAAGGAGAAGAACCGGGCGGCAGTCGCCAAATACTGTCCCTGAATTCGACCTCTGAACCCAGTCTCTGAATATTTTTCCCTGACGTTCGGGCAACATAGCGCCCTTGAGCCCGGCCCCAAACAACGTACCGAGCCACTTTTGAGAACGTACCGAGCCACTTTTGAGGTCGCTCGGCACGTTGCTCTAACAGGGCCCTACTGATAAGTCCTTGTGCGGTACGTTGCTCTAACAGGCCCCCCGCCTCGAGATCCCCTTATACGATTCCCACAAGGGCTTATCTGTAGAGGTTTTCCCCCACGTAATGGACCTCCTCCCGTAAAGGACTTCCCGCGAGCAAGGGATTCGGCCTAGCTCGCCGAGAACACGATCCCATCGCCTTTCAGCGAAGCGCTGATAGTCTGACCGGCGGCAAATTCACCCGCCAGCACTTGTTGGGCGAGGGGGTTTTCGATCAACTGCTGAATCGCACGTTTCAGAGGTCGGGCTCCATACACGGGGTCAAAGCCCGCCTCGCAGATCTTGTCCATCGCCGCCTCATCCAGCACCAGTGTCAGGTCCCGGTCCGCCAGGCGTTTGCCCAGCAAGGCCAGCTGAATCTCGGCAATACCGCGAATCTGCTCCCGCGCCAGCGGGTGGAAAACCACGACTTCATCGACGCGGTTGATAAACTCCGGTCGAAAATGTGTGCCGACAACCTCCATCACCGCCGCTTTCATGGCCTGGTAATTTTCCTCGCCCGCCAGATTCTGGATGACGTCGGAACCGAGGTTGGAGGTCATCACCACCACCGTATTGCGAAAATCCACAGTGCGCCCGTGGCCGTCGGTAAGGCGGCCGTCGTCCAACACCTGCAAAAGGATATTGAAGACATCTGGATGGGCCTTTTCCACTTCGTCCAATAATAGTACCGAATAGGGTCGACGCCTGACGGCTTCCGTGAGGTAACCGCCCTCTTCGTAACCCACGTAACCAGGGGGGGCGCCCACCAGGCGCGCCACCGAGTGTTTCTCCATAAACTCGGACATATCGATACGCACCATCGCCTCTTCGCTGTCGAAGAGAAAACTCGCCAACGCTTTGCAAAGCTCGGTCTTGCCAACGCCGGTAGGGCCAAGAAAGAGAAAGGATCCGTTGGGTTTGCCAGGGTCCGAGAGCCCAGCGCGCGAACGCCGCACCGCGTTGGATACCGCGATCACCGCCTCTTCCTGGCCGATGACTCGATCGTGCCGTAACAAAGTCACCGACG
>OBJS01000264.1_pt1 | contig 13771 bp, 14 predicted proteins | sample 1519851 | NCBI WGS metagenome assembly OBJS01 (sample SAMN03019806, study PRJEB22545) | beach sand metagenome | biome: beach; feature: sea beach; material: beach sand | place: USA: Municipal Pensacola Beach, FL | collected 2010-10-20 | depth 25-47 cm m
GCTGCCTCCCAGGGCGACAGGCGGCCTGATCGCCGGAAGCGGTGCTGGCAGCGGTTGCGAAACTGCCGGAACATTGCCCGGAATCAGTGATACCGAACCACGAAAGGGATAACCAGGAAGAGGTGGTGATTCGGGGTTACACCGAGGACGCCATAGAAGTGGGCATATCCGCGGATGGCACCTTTCTGTTATTTAACGACCGCAACGAGCCCAACAAAGATCTCTACTGGGCGAAAAAAATTAGCGACACGCGTTATGACTACCGCGGTAAAGTAAAAAACATGGTGAGTAACACCGTCGACGGCACGCCCAGTTTCTACGGTCTTGGCAACGCCTTTAATACGAGCCTGAAAAACTTTCTCCGTTACCGGAGAAGTGGAGGCACCCGTTTTATCCGGCGACGAAAATCACCTGTATTACCACCGGAAAAATAGCGGGCGTTTCCGGGTGTTTCGCGTTACGCGTAAACCTCGAAATACAATCGTGAACTGACGATGGCAGATGAAACTCTCTATCTCTTCGCCGCAGACGCTTTGCTTTTAGCTCACGCCACGTTTGTACTCTTTATTATCGCCGGATTGCTCTTTATCATCCTTGGCAAACTGGCAAGCTGGTCGTGGGTGAGAAACCCCTGGTTTCGAACAGTTCACCTGGCAGGAATAGTTTTCGTGATGCTGCAATCCTGGTTTGGCAGGATTTGTCCGTTAACAACATGGGAAATGGCGCTACGGGAAAAAGCCGGCGCAGACGTTTATACAGGGTCATTTATTTCGCATTGGGTAGAATCGATCCTCTACTACCAGGCCCCGCCCTGGTTTTTTGGTGTCGTCTATACCCTGTTTGCCGCCGCTATTGTCGCAAGCTGGATTTGGGTACGTCCCGAAGCTTTTTCATCGACGCGTGTACGCAATAAATAAAGTCGCCTCGATTAAGCGCAAGACGGCCGCAATCGACAACAATGAACATCCAGCCGAAGCTCGTAACAACCTTAACCTGTCCCGAATGCGACCACCGGGCGGAGGAGCCCATGCCCGTCGACGCCTGTCAATGGTTTTACTTGTGTGTCGGCTGCAACACCCTGTTGAAGCCGCGTCTGGGCGATTGCTGTGTGTTTTGTTCATACGGTGAGCACCCCTGCCCACCCGTTCAGGTGGACAACGATAATTGTTGCAGGTAAGAGGTGCCCGGTGAAGAAAACCCATCAGCGCAATTTTGACGCTCTGATCCCTTTTTGATACTCAAGGCACAGGAGGCAAAATAATAATGAAGAGATTCATAGGAGCAATCGTAGCGGTATTCTTGGCCTGGTCCGTTCTGGATTTTCTTATCCACGGTGTCTTACTACAGTCGAGCTATCGGGCCACGGCCCACCTGTGGCGCCCCGAAAATGAGATGAATATGGTTTTGATGTCGCTGGTCACACTGACGATGAGCATCTGCGTCGTGACTGCATTTCGCTGTTTCATTTCACCCAGATCGCTGGCAAACGGTTTTAAGTTTGGGCTGCTGGGCGGTCTTGCCCTGGGCACGTCAGCCGGCTTTGGTTCCTATTGTTTTATGCCGATTCCACTGAGCCTGGCAGTGAGCTGGTTTTTTGCCAGTCTCCTGGTATTAACCGTCAGCGGCTTTCTCGCAGGTTTGATTTTGTCTTCTGAAAACTGAAAGCAGTTATCTCGCTCGCCAATTCAACAGGGAAGCGAATAGCATACACAGCGCTAACATTCCGGGCGAAGCTTACAAACACGCTCGAAGCCACACTCATATACTTAAGGGTACCAACTGGCACGGAGACCGTCGCTATCAGGTTTCGATAGCAAACCGGTATTGGCGCAGATCCCCTAGCGGCTTGCCGTGGAGAAAGGACTGCTCGGCAAAGGTGAGTTCGCCGGTATTATCGATCATCAGCACCGTGGTACAGCGAGTGCCGTAGGTTTCAGCAACGATAAAGGGCGGCGACAGGGTCCGTTCCATTTCGATACCGACGCCGGTATCAGGTAAGTGCCCGTCGGGAAAACAGTCCCTGGAAGCAAGAACCCGAAGTAAATCCTCACTACGCAATTCCGAGGCGTCGATGGCCTGCACGAGCATTCGCCGCGCCAGTTCACTTTTCGGCCAGGGCGTATCGAGACGATCGTTGCTCAGGGTATAAATCCCGGCATTCAGTTGTTCGACCTCACACCCCAGATTATTACCGTAGGCCAATTGTTCTGCATCGCCAACAAGCAGGCTGAATCCGTTGTAGCGCGCGCCCTGCGCCAGTACTCGGCCGAGATAATCCACCGGCCCCCTCTCGCGCTCGGCAAGAAAGTTCGTCGGCAGCTCACCGCGCGATAATTCTCCTTTCTGACCACCCCCGCGAAAGTTGGTCACTGCCGACCAACGACCATGCTTGTTAACGCCGAACCATGTCCCGCCGGCCTCCAGGTCGCGTCCGGCGAGAATGCCGGGGGTATCAGCCCAGAAATCAGCAGCGGCAGCTGGTCGCTCGTAGTACTCATCGCGATTGGCAACCACGATCAGGGGATACCGGGGGTGAGACTGGAAGGCAAGTACGATCAGGCACATAACAAACGCTTGAGCTCTTAATCTTCTTCAGTGGAAGCGATGTACTCCTGGGCACTTAGCAGCCCGTCGAGCTCGGAAGGATCCGACATTTTCAACTTGTAAAACCAACCATCACCGTAGGGTGAGTCGTTGATAGTTTCCGGCTCGTCTTCGAGCACTTCGTTGATGGCCATCACTTCTCCGGACACCGGCGCGTAAATATCGGAAGCCGCCTTGACCGACTCCACTGCGCCGGCCTCCTCTCCTGCCGCCAGTTGATCCCCCACTTCGGGCAACTCGACGTAAACCACGTCACCCAGCTCGGTTTGCGCGTAATCGGTAATGCCGATGGCAACGACGCCATCGCCTTCGTCTCGCGCCCACTCGTGAGTCTCGGCATACTTCAATTCCTTGGGCGTATCGACCATTGCTGTTGTCTCCGCATCAATTGTTTAAGTTTCAACCGCCTTGCCCTGTCGAACAAAACCCGGTGTCGACAATTTTACCGGCTTCCGCCGGCCACGTATCTCGACCAGAGCCTCCTCGCCCAATTCCACCGGCACACGGGCCATGCCGATAGCGTAACCCAATGTCGGCGAAAAGCCGCCGCTGGTCAGCACCCCCACCTGCTTCTGCTCTCCTCCGGACTTGCCCCCGGAAAAGTACAGAGGCTGTCCAGCCCGCAGGACACCGCGCCCGAGCAACGCTACGCCTACCAACTTCGATGACACGCCGTGTTCGCGCGCGGTCTCAAGAGCCCGGCGCCCGATAAAATCCCGTTCCGTTGGCTGCCAGGCGATAGTCCAGGCCATATTTGCTTCCAGTGGCAAGACACGCTCGTCCATATCCTGTCCATACAGGTTCAGGCCAGCCTCCAGGCGCAGCGTGTCGCGCGCGCCCAGTCCTGCCGGGGTCACTCCGGCATCGCTGAGCTGCCGCCACAGTGCCGCGGCGTCCTTGCCTGGCAGGATAATTTCCACGCCGTCCTCACCGGTGTAGCCCGTGCGCGCCCAGTAAACATCGCCATCGAGCAGCGCACCGAACCTGGCCAGGGCCGCTATCCGCGACGCCAGATTCGCTGTAACGACTTTACACACGGCACCTATCGCCTCTGGTCCCTGCACTGCAATGATAGCCAGGTCCTGACGCTCGGCGACGGTCACATCAAACTTGCGCGCCTGTAATTCAATCCAGCTCAGATCCTTGTCGCGGGTGGCGCAATTGACGACCAGCCGATAACCATTCGGCAGAGCATAGGCCATCAAGTCATCAATAATGCCGCCGTGTTCGTTGAGCATGGCGCTGTACAAGGCCTGCCGCTTGCCCTGCAGACGCGCCACATCGTTGGCCAGCAGGTAGCGTAAAAATTCCCGTCCGCCGGCACCCGCAATATCGACCACGGTCATGTGGCTGACATCAAACATGGCACAGTGCTGGCGCACCCGATGATGCTCGGCAATTTGCGAGCCGTAATGTAGTGGCATTTCCCAGCCGTTAAATCCGACCATCTTTGCGCCCAGGCGCTGGTGTTCGGTATGGAGAGGAGTGCACAACAAAGGCGGCATCGAGGTGTTCACGGCGTGCATTCTAAACCGCGTCGGCAACAGCGTCGAACCATGTCGGCCGTCGGATTCCGGGTACAGCGACACGCGAGACTGCTCGCGACAAAGCAGATAAGAATGAATGGCCTGCTTACTCGTTCCCGCCTAAAAAACGTGGCGGCAAACGTACAGGCGATAGTCGGGAGGATAAGCAAAGTAAAAGATATCGAGTTATCGACACAGAATCACATAATTGACTCGTCAATGGCTGTGGCCACCGGTGGCCTGGCGCACGATTAACTGTTTGAGTGGCGCCAGGCCATCAACCTGGCGCATACCGAAATTACGCAGCCACTTGAGCGGTAATTCCTCGCGCTCAAACAGGCGCTTAAAGCCTTCCATCGCCGCCATCACAGCGAGATTTTCCGGTTTGCGTCGCCGCTGGTAGCGATGTAGTAGAAATTTGCTGCCAATTTCCCCAGTCGTTGGCGCCTGGCCGATTTCTTCTGCCAGGGTTTGCACATCACTCAGCCCGAGATTGACACCGAGCCCGGCCAGCGGGTGGATCGTATGTGCCGCATCTCCGACCAACGCGACTGACGACTTGACGTAATCCGTCGCATGGCATTGGCGCAGGGGAAAAACAGCGCGCGCGGAAACCTGGCGTATGTCACCCAGCACGTGCTCGCTGGCGATACCCAGGGCCCGACAAAACGCCTCGTCGCTGTCGGCCATCAGCATCTCACTTTGCGCGGTCTTCTGCGACCACACAATGGACACGGAATGACAATCGCCGTCCGCGCCCCGCAGGGGCAGGAAGGCCAGCGGGCCAGCCGGCGAAAACCATTGCCAGGCGGTGAAATCGTGAGGCTTCTCGCCGCTGACAGTGGCCACAATCGCGCTGTGGCCATAATCCCATTCGCGGACTTTAAATCCGCAGAGTGCCCGTGTCGGCGAGCGAGCGCCGTCGGCCGCCACCAGCAGCGAAGCGGTAAGACATCTGTCTGACAGCTCGACACCAATACGGTCAGAGCGGCTTTCGTCAATATCGACAATCTCGTTGGGCTGATAGCGGGTAACAGCACTGTTATCGGCTATTGCGGTAGAGAGACTGTCGACAATCAGCGCACTTTCTACGATGTAGCCGAGTTCGCTCAACCCGGACTCTGCGCAGTCAAAATCGATGGCGCCAATGCCCTCGCGATCGCGTACTTTCATTTTTTTGTAGGGACACGCGCGGCGCTCGATAACTGACGGCCAAACACCGATCTCCTCCAGAAGCAAACGCGACGACTCGTTCAGGGCAACAACCCGACGCCCGAAAATGTCTGGCGACCAGGGCTCGGGCGCCCGCGGCTCCACCAAGGCTATGCGCAGCGGCCGTTCTGCCTCGAGACTGGCCAACGCCAGAGCCAGAGCCGAGCCAACGATACCGGCACCGGCTATCACGACATCGAAGCATTCACGCGAACTTTCACTTTGTTCGCCGCCTAATTTGTCTGCCATCTAATTTTCCACTGCCCTTTTCGCCTTCACCGCCCATCTATGTTTCACCACCGCGAACTGAATCATCGTGCGCGCACACCGGGCTTATGCAAACCGGCGCCGAAACGGGCGAAGGCGTGGCGCAAGGGAGGTACCGCATCGAGAGCCAGCAAGCCCAGGTTTCTGCCTGCCGCCACCAGCGGATTCCCATTGGCAAAGAGACGGGGAAGATTGTCGCTGAAGGCCACGACACGCCGTTGGTCGACGCTACGCTGTCGACCATAACTTTCGAGCAGGGCTAAATCTCCGAGGTTCTCTTCGCGCGCGCGCGCCTGTGCCAGCAATTTGGCGAGCGTTTCGATATCGCGCAGCGTCAGATTGAAACCCTGACCCGCCACCGGGTGCAGACTATGTGCTACCGATCCCAACAGAATCACATGCCGGCGCCACTGTTCGCTGGCAAGGACGCGGGACAGGGATATCAATTTCCGGTGCCGTACTTTGGCAACCGCAACCGAACGCCCACCCAGTACGCCGTTGAGCTCCGCTATAAAACGCTGTTCCGGCAACGCGAATAGTTCCTCCGCACGCGCCGGCGGTAATGTCCACACTAGCGAAGCGCGCGACCGCCCGCCCCCGGGTTTGAGCGGCAGCAAAGCCACCGGACCGGTGCCAGTAAAGCGCTCGAAAGCGAGTCCGCCATGTGCTTCGGAAAGTATAAGTTCCGCCGTCAGCGCAGTTTGGTCGTAATCTTTTTCGAGGAAGCCAAAGCCCAGGGCTTGCAGGGCTTGCCTCAAAGCACCATCCGCCACCAGAACCAGCTGCGCTTCCACCTGGAACTGACCCGCGGATATCTGCATGCCGCCCCTGACCGGCCGTAACCGCAGTTGCTGATAGTCGACCTGCTTTGGACTGGCTGTCACGCGCTCCTGTAACTCGTCGGCAATTAAAGAGGTTAAATCGCGGTATTCGATAACATGGCCGTAACTGGCCAGGTTCTGTTCGGCGGCTTTCATCCTCACACTGCCGGGGTGGCCACGATCGGAGACGTCGATTTCGACGATCGCAGCCGCGGCTTGCTCTATCCGGGGCCACACGCCCAGCTCGACGAGAATGCGGCGACTGCCTTCGGACAACGCGATGGCCCGGTGCGACGTTGCATCGACAGCCGCTTTTGGCACCGGGTGCAGCCGTTCAAGCCGACAGCCCGGCAAATACCTGTTCAATAGCAGCGCCAGGCAACGCGCGGTAAGCCCGTCACCCAGAATAGCGATATCCGCCCGCCTGGTTTCAGCTGGCATCGTCACCGCTTACGCACCCTCGAATACCCACGCTAACCCCGATCCGCCATTAGCGCTTCGACATCGGTCACCGTCTTGGGCACACCGGCTGTCAGCACCTCCGTACCCTTACGGGTAATCGCCACATCGTCTTCTATACGCACGCCAATGCCGCGCCATTTTTTTGCCGCTTTACGGTCATGGGGCGAAATGTAAATGCCCGGCTCTACCGTCATCACCATGCCCGGCTCCAGCAGACGCCATTCATTATCGACCTTGTAATCGCCGACATCGTGTACATCCATACCCAGCCAGTGACCGGCACGGTGCATGTAGTATTCAGTATAGGCGCCCTTCTCAATCAACTCGGACACCTTGCCTTTGAGGATACCCAGTTCCACCAGGCCGGCCGTAATGACTTCTACCGTCACCTTATGGGGTTCGTCCCAGTGGCGCCCGGCCTCAACCGCATCGATAGCTTCGAGCTGCGCCGTCAGCACCAGGTCGTAAATAGCCTTCTGCTCCTGAGTGAAGCCTCCATTGACGGGAAACGTGCGGGTAATATCCGCCGCGTAGTGCTCGTATTCACAACCGGCGTCAATCAATACCAGGTCGCCATCCTGCAGGGGACAGTCGTTGCTGATGTAGTGGAGGATACAGGCGTTGCCGCCACCGCCGACAATGGATGAGTAGGCAGGAAAATGTGCGCCAGCGCGTGCAAAATGATGCTCGAGTTCTGCCTGCAACTGATATTCGTACATTCCCGGCTCGACCGCCTGCATCGCCCGGCAATGGGCCTCGGCGGAAATCTTGGCGGCTTTGCGCATGATCCTGAGTTCGGCGGGCTTCTTGAAGAGACGCATTTCGTGCAGCAGATGATCCAGATCGATAAACTCGCCCGGGGGCACCGCACCGGCGCGCGCACGACCACGAATATCATTTACCCACGCCATCAGGTGCTGATCGAAATCCCTGTCCTTGCCGACCGCATAATAAACTCGTGCCTTGCCCTCGAGCAGGCCAGGCAGGATATCGTCGATGTCGGAGATCGGAAACGCGTCATCGGCACCATATTGTTCGCAGGCACCCTCCGGTCCGGCACGATAACCATCCCAGATTTCCCGCGCCGGATCCCGGTCCCGACAGAAAATGACAAACTGCCCGTGGGCACGACCCGGAATCAGCACTAGAACCGCCTCGGGCTCGGGAAAGCCGCATAAATAATAAAAGTCGCTGTCCTGCCGGTAGGGATAATAGGTGTCCCGGCTGCGGGGCTTTTCCGGTGACGCGGTGATGATGGCAATACTGTCCTCTTCCATCATCGCCATTAGATCCCGCCGCCGGCGCGCAAATTCTTTCTCGGTTATCATCAAATACTCTTGCCCTAGTGTCGGACCCGATCGGATCCATGCATTAAATGGTGGAGCTCAGTGTGTATCAGGGACACTGCCACGCGAATAAACTCGACCAGTTCCGCGTAACTGGCTTCATCGTCATCCCGACCCTCCCCGTCCGGATCGACCAGCGCGATGGTCGCGAGATCCCGCATGGCTTCGGAGACATCGGGTGCCAGCGCCGTTTCGCCCGACAAGCCAGAGTGCCCCAGGCCGGCGAGATAACTCCGACACCAATGGCATACGCCAAGCACTCGGACCGACAGGGGTTCGTCATCGTCCGGCAACATAAGCTCCAGCAACGCTTCGCTGGTATTAAGCTGCTCGAGGGTCTGCTCCTGCAGTGCTGTCAGCACATCCTGTACAGGGACGAACTGATCGGCGGGCAATTCGGTTAACTGGGCAAAAAACGCCGGCATCTCATCTGCCTGCAAGCGCCGCCCGCCCGACACCAAACCGGCGAGTCCGCCCTGCAGCTCGGCCGGATCGACGTCGAGGCCGGCAAGCATCAGACTGTGATCCAGCGTTTCAAAATAAATCAATTAAAATGTCTCCTTCATAGCCTATCCTAACATCGCGACCACTGTTCACGACACGGGTAAATCGCTGGTCGACGGCGATTACGCTGCCCGGAAACAAAGCGGAACCAATCCTCGAAACCAGATTAACAATGTTGACCAAGCCAACAGGGCGCCATAATATAGGCTGCTCATAAGTAGCGTGCGTGCGAATACTATGCCCACCGATACAATGGACGCCCTGGAACAGAAAATTGACCAGCTGGTGGAATTGAGCAATAAACTGCAGAAAGAAAACGCCGGTCTGCGCGATCGCGAGTCCGAATGGATCAGCGAACGCGGCAAGCTGCTGGAAAAAAACGAGCAGGCACGCACACGTATCGAGCGCATGATCACTCGCCTAAAAACGCTGAACCCGGAAGGTTAAGCCATTGAGCCAGGAAGCCCCGCAAACCATACCCGTACGAATTCTAGATAAAGAGTACCAGGTTCAATGCCCGCCCGATGAAGTCGCTGCACTGCAGCAATCGGCCCTGGTGGTCGATCAACGCATGCGCGAAATTCGTAAGTCAGGCAGCGTAATCGGCCTCGAACGCATCGCCATTATGACCGCGCTCAATCTCTCCTACGATCTGTTCAAAGCCGAAAATCGCGCAGAAACCAACGAATCCTCTAAACGCGGCCTGGCCCGACTGGATCGCAAGCTCAGCAAGGCACTCGAGGAACTAAACCACCCAAGCGTCTGAGACCGGCCCGGCAAATGCCGCTAATATCTTCATAGAGGTGCGCTATAATCGAGCCTCCTGGGGTGTTTGCTAGTCACGAAGTCCTTGAGCCGATAAAGTACCCTCGGGGTTCAGAGCAGACGACAGTGTGCATGTCCGCGAGCCGGAAAGCCTAAGGCGCCTGTGCGATCCCCACCTTGAACCATCGGGTTCAAGGCCACATTGACGGCGGCACCTCCGGGACCTGTTGTAACAGGCCGCCCCCTTCTGCCAGACGTCTGCCGCAGCGACTGTGCCGCTTCCGTAGACCCACGGAACGCAACCGTGGGACTTGCAATCGGTTTTAGCGCCTCCATTTTCCCCGCGACACAGCATGTCGTAGTTTTATAATTCAGTGTCTCGCATATGTCTTGTGTTTCCCATATTCTGTGGCGGGAGGTTCGCCGATTGATATGAACAGTTATTCCAAGCGGCAATTGCGGCGCAGCATGCGCCAGAGACGACGCAAGTTATCGCCGGCGCACGCGCGAAACGCCAGTCGCCAGATTCTGAGTCACCTGAGCCGAGATCAGTATCTTTTACGCGCCGACCGCGTAGCGCTATACATGGCCAATGACGGCGAAATCGACCCCGGCGATCTCCTACAGGACGCCCTGCAACGCAAGGTCGCCTGCTACCTGCCGGTTTTGCAGCCGCTGCGCCGGGGCCACTTGCACTTTGTTCGCTACCGAGGCCAGGAGCGCATGCGCCGAAACCGCTTTGGCATTGCCGAGCCGCGACTAAAGCCCGGCAATATCGCCGACCCCTGGACCCTGGATATTATTTTTTTACCGCTCGTCGCCTTTGATCGAGAAGGCAACCGCCTGGGCATGGGAGGCGGTTACTACGATCGGACACTCGCCTCCCTTCGACAGCGAACACGCCGGCGCCCCCGGTTGATCGGACTCGCCTATAGCAGCCAGGAAGTGCCATCGCTGACACCCTCGCCCTGGGACGTAGGTATGGACGCCGTGGTTACCGAAAAAGCGCTGATCCGCTTTGAGCGCTCGCCAACAAACTAGGGGAAGTAATGAGAAAAACCAAAATCATTTGCACCATCGGGCCCGCAACCAGCTCGCCGACAATGCTGGAACAGCTCGCCCGGCAGGGCATGAACGTCGCGCGGCTGAATATGTCTCACGGGGATCACGACTTTCACCGTTCGGTGATCGAGAATATTCAGATGCTGAATCGCAGGATCGATCACCCCGTGGCGATACTCGTCGACACCCAGGGTCCGGAAATCCGCACCGGGGATCTCAACAACGATCTCAACCTGAACACGGGCGATGTGATTTCCGTGGTGGCCCGCGGCACCTCAGACGTGGAAGCGGGCTCGATACAAATCAACTATGCCGACCTGGTCAACGACGTCAACATTGGCGATAAAATTACCGTCGATAATGGTCTGATCAACCTTGAAGTGCTGGAAAAACACCAACAGACGATGAAATGCAAGGTTCTCGACGGCGGTGTACTCAAGAGCAAAAAACACGTGAATTTGCCGGGAATACGTGTAAATCTGCCGTCTATTACCGAGAAAGATAAAAAAGACATCGATTTCGCCATTGCCAACGAGGCAGACTTCATAGCGCTTTCTTTCGTCCGCGATAGTGGCGATATCGACGAACTTAGACAGATTTTAACTTCAAATCAGGTCAATACCAGGATAATCGCCAAAATCGAGGATCAGGAGGGCCTTACCAACGTCGAAGACATTATAAAAGCCGCTGACGGCATTATGGTGGCACGCGGCGACCTGGGCGTGGAAATCCCCATCGAGGCCCTGCCACGCGTACAAAGACGCCTGATCAGGCTCTGCGCAGTGCATGGCCGTCGCGTGATCGTCGCCACTCACATGCTGGAATCGATGATCGAAAACCCGCTACCCACCCGTGCCGAGGTTACCGACGTCGCCAACGCCGTCTATGAAGAAGCGGATGCCATCATGTTGTCGGCGGAAACCACGATAGGCAAACATCCGGCACGCTGTGTCGAGATGCTCGACCGAATCGCTCGCTCTATCGAAAAAAGCCGCGGTCTCCTGTTTACCGAGGGCCTGATTCTCGACAGTGACAAACAGGAAATTTCAGCGGCTGCCGTTAAACTGGCCGAGTCAATCGGTGCACGGGCCATCGTCGTGCCAACCAAGACCGGTCGCATGGCCAATTTCATCACCAACTGCCATCCGCAGACACCCGTAATATGCGCCTTTACTTTTGACGAAAAAGTGCGACGCCAATTGATCCTTAACCGAAACGTATTGAGTTTCACCATTGGCTATGACGAAAATCCCGACAAGATTCTCGCCGAGGCGGCACGGGTAATGCTGACGCGGGCTGAATTCAAACCGGACGACAAAATCGTCGTCATCTCCGACACCCTCAGCGGTCAGGGTATCGACGCGGTACAAATTCGACATCTGGGCGAACTGCAAGGCCACTGAGCAACATCACAGCGGCCATAACGCAGGTGTTTTGGACCTTACATTTATGCTGAAGGACTTAGAGCAGAAGAGTTGTGGCACAAAAGCGTGACGCTCCTTGTCCGACAATCCCGTTTCGGCCCGAACCCGCGAAGCGCTGTACTCCTGATTAATCTTGCCGCAGCTTAACTCAGAAAAAACTGGTAGGCGGAATTCTGCGTCTCCTCGCGGTAAGGATAGGCCAGCGAATCCAGAAATCCCGGAATGACCGAACGCTGCTCCACCGGCACCTGCAATCCAACGAGCACACGACCGGCAGCGGACCCGTGATTACCAGCGACCTTGCGCGAGAAATTCCACCGGCTTCCCAGTTTGCCGAGAAAGCTTGACAGCGCACCGGGACGCTCGGGGAACTCGAACCGGTATACTACTTCGTCGTGGATGCATGGCGCCCGGCCACCGACCATGTGTCGAATATGCAGTTTCGCCATCTCGTTATCTGTCATATCGGCCACCGCGTAACCGCGCGCTTCGAGTTCTCGCGCAAGGTCGCTGCGGTCGGCATCCGATACCACCTGAATACCGACGAAGATGTGCGCTTCGCTGGCATCGGCGTAGCGATAGTTAAACTCCGTGACCGAACGCCGACTCAAAGCCGCACAAAAATCTCTGAAACTACCGGGCTTTTCCGGGATAGTGACGGCAAGTACAGCCTCGCGTTTTTCCCCGATTTCCGTACGCTCTGAAATATAACGGAGTCGATCAAAATTGATATTGGCACCGCTGTCTATCGCGACAAAAGTCTGTCCCTGGCAAGCCGTTTGCCCAACATATTTTTTTAAACCGGCGACACCCAGCGCGCCCGCCGGTTCGCAGATCGATCTAGTATCTTCAAAAATATCCTTGATGGCGGCGCAAATTTCATCCGTGCTCACCGTGATGACTGCGTCGACCGTTTTGCGCAATACCCGAAACGTTTCTTTACCGACCTGCGCCACCGCGGTGCCATCGGCAAAAATACCGACCTCTTTCAGCCGGACACGCCGCCCGGTTGCCATCGCTGCCGCTAGACAGGCGGCATCGTCGGACTCGACGGCGATAATTTTGGTCTCCGGACGCACATACTTAACATAGGCCGCGATCCCGGCACACAAACCACCACCCCCAACGGGGATAAAAATCGCATCGAGGATCCCGGGGAGCTGACGCAGGATCTCGACTCCAATCGTGCCCTGACCGGCAATGACGTCCAGGTCGTCAAAGGGATGCACGTATACCAGCGCCTTGTCGGCAACCATTTTTTTGGCGCGCGCCGAGGCATCGTCATAGGTGTCACCATACAAAACCACCTTCGCACCATGCGAGCGAACAGCCTCAATCTTGATTTGCGGTGTTGTGCGCGGCATGACGATTGTCGCCTTAACGCCAAGCTTGCGGGCTGCCACTGCAAGTCCCTGAGCATGATTGCCGGCCGAAGCAGCGATCACACCCCTTGCTCGTTCTGCCTCGGTTAATTGCAACATTTTGTTGTAAGCGCCACGCAACTTGAAGGAAAACACCGGCTGCAAATCTTCACGCTTGAGTAATACGCGGTTGTTCACCCGCGCCGATAGAAGGGGCGCCTCGTCGATCGGCGTTTGCGCGGCCAGATCGTAAATCCGGGCATCGAGAATACGTTTTACGAGTGCATCGAACATAAAGAGCGACTTGGAAGCCAATCCTTCATTGGACAAAACGCGCATGTTATGTGCTGCCGGCCGATAAGGCTAGCAGTCGTGCCGCACTAGCCTCATATGCGAAGTGTTCGCACAGCTTTTTAT
>OBJS01000265.1_pt1 | contig 13755 bp, 7 predicted proteins | sample 1519851 | NCBI WGS metagenome assembly OBJS01 (sample SAMN03019806, study PRJEB22545) | beach sand metagenome | biome: beach; feature: sea beach; material: beach sand | place: USA: Municipal Pensacola Beach, FL | collected 2010-10-20 | depth 25-47 cm m
GCTTCGGGCAGAAACGGCTCCACTTGTGGCGGCAGCCCTGCTGCAACAGATCTGGGGGGATTTTGTCTAGCCGAAGTTACTCAAAGAGTATGAGCGGACTCAAGGCAGGGTTCGCCCAATCGGTACGCGGGCATTTATTATCTCGCTGGTACTCTCTTGTCATTAGGGTCTCGTCAGAGCACCCGTGCGGTACTGGCACTAAATTTAGTTGATCTCGCGTTCCATCCCACGTTAGCCTGAGTTCCATAACGCTAATAATTCTACCGGTGGGCGCCTGATCGATAATCGTTGCGCCTGATACAGGATGCTCACTTCATGCCCTTCGCTAGCAATCGGCAAGATTTTTACGGCTGGAAAAATATTCGGCTGCTCTTCGGCATATACATGTTCGGTGTGGGCTTCGTGTTCTACGGATTTAATGTCATATTTCCCGAGATGGTGAGTGTCATGGGCTGGCGCAGAGGTGACGCCGCCTGGGCGCAGACTGTGCACGGTCTGCTGTTCGGTTTTGCTGCGCCTGTGGTGGCGGTCGTTACCAATCGCTTTGGCGCGCGCACAACCCTCGTCACCGGACTCATCGTTGTCGCCTCTGGCTGTGTATTACTGGCTACAGTGGTCAGTGAAATCTGGCAGTGGGTGTTGGTCTGGGGCGTTGTCATGGCCTTTGGCTTTGCCTTTGGCGGTGTAATCCCGATACAGGCCACTATCACCCAATGGTTTGATCGGCGCCGTTCCATGGCGTTGGGTCTGGTGATGAGCGCGGCCGGGGTCGGAGGTTTTGTCGCCCAGCCACTGTTTACCTGGGTCGCGGAAAACTTTGGCGGCTGGCGTTCAGCCTGGCTGGCGGCGACGGGTTTTGCTATTGCGGCCCTGCTGTTGACTCGCGGAATCGTCAACAGGCCGGGCGACCTCGACCAGACTGTTGACGGCGATTCGGACGATGCGGCTGGTGTTGATGGCAGAGGCGCGCCGAAGACGTTTAAAACACGGCAACACTGGACGTTGAAGGAGGCGCTGGCTACGCGAAGCCTATGGTTGTTGATAGTGTTGTTTCTGGCAGCAGTGTTGCCGTTGTACATTCTGATGGTGCACGGGGTGTTGCACCTGACGGATCTGCGTTACGAGCGTATGGAGGCGGCGAGTGTACTGAGCTTCATGCTCGCCGGCAGTGCCTTCGCCCGCTTTCCGCTCGGTTGGCTGGGCGACCAGATTGAGCCGCGACTGATACTTACCGTTCTCAATATCGCCGCGATACTCGCCATGGTGCTGATATGGCGGGCGCCCAACGTCGGTTTGTTATTACTCGCCGGGGTTCTTTATGGCGCAGCTTATGGCGGCGCCATCGTCTTGTTGCCGACGTTGATTGCTAATTATTACGGTGCGGCTTCGTTCGCCAGTATTAACGGGTTTATTTTTCCCGTGCAGATTATTTTTGCCAGCGTGGCGCCGGTCGCCGCTGGCTACCTAGCCGACCAGGTGGGTAACTATGATCTCGCGTTTATGACGGTTATAGCTTTTCTTGCGGTGGCGGTGTTCTGTGCATTGATTGCCACGCCACCACAAAAGGCGGTACAGAATTCAGCGTTGCCTGCAGACTGATAGAAGCGCGTAAAGGCGTGGAAAGTTAGTCGCCAGCTAAGCGTGGCCTGTCTCGCCGGGCCTCGGAATACCACCATCGATCGTTGTTTTGTTACTTCCGTGTCGAGACCAAAGCAGGGTAGACGATATTCGAGAACGATCGAAATGGCTTGCTGTTGGCGATCCAGCCTCCCGATATCGCGAGCACTGCAGAAAGCAGGCTTTCGTAATTCGACTAATCCTGGGGCAAGTACTTGGCATTGTGTTCGCCCAGACTGGGTGCGGCAGCGCGGATCCCAGGCCGTTTGTGCTCGAAGCGCAAGGCGGCGAGTACTGCGGGTAGTTCGCCAATGGTTTCAAGGATGCCGAGAGCAGAAACCTGGGCATTTGCTGCGACCTCGGCTGTATCGTGAATTGGCGAACAGGGCACACCGGCATCGCGCAGACGTCGTACCCACTCGTCGCGGCTACGGTGCATCAAGGCGGCCTGCACCAGTTCGTTGACCCGGTGTCGATTTTTGCCGCGCTCCCGTGAGCTGGCCAACTCCGGATCTTGCAGCCATTCAGGATGTTCCAGCGCCTGGGCCAGCGCGGAGAACAGTCTGTCGTTCAGCGCGGTGATCATGATCTGGCCGTCTGCGGTATCGTAGGCGCGGTTAGGCGCAACCCCTCGAATTCCCGAGCCGGCCCTTTTCGGGGTGGCGCCGGTCGCGGCGTGAACGCCAAAGTGGATGGTCATCCAGTTGAGCGCGGTTTCCAGTAACGAGACGTCGACCACACCACCCCGGCCGGTGCTGTGCCGTCTGTTGATCGCCGCGAGGATACCGATACAAAGCCACAGACCGGTACCGAGGTCGATCAGGGGCACACCGACGCGCGCCGGCGTGCGGTCGGCCTCGCCAGTCACGCTCATGATGCCGCTAAACGCCTGAATCATAGGGTCGTAGCCGGGTAGTTCGCTCAACGGCCCATGGGCGCCGTAGGCACCCAGGTTGCAGTAAATCAGCTGTGGGGCGGTCGGCAGCAGCGCATCGGCCCCGAGTTCCAGACGATCCGCCTTGCCTGGCCGCAGGCTCTGTATGCAAACATCGGCGGAGTCGCGAATGAACTCGCGCAGCCACTGGCGTTGAGCCTCATCGGCAAGGTCGAGGCAGACGGATTCCTTGTTGCGATTGAAGGCTTCGAAGACGATGGACGAATCTCGTCCCGCCTTCGCGCTGTAGTGCCGGGCATCGTCACCCCCCGGTGGCTCGATTTTAACGACGGAGGCGCCGAGATCCGCCAATACCATGGCGCCGAAGGGCGCCGCCACATTTTGTCCGATCTCGACGATTCGAATGCCCGCCAGTGGCAGTGAACTGGACATGGATTTTTCCCTCAAACGATGTAGTGCGAATAATTTCGTTGAGTTTAGGCCATTGATTGCCCGCGACAAAGCGTAGCCATCGAGACCAGACATTTAGCGCAATACTGACGGAAGGCGCTTTTCCTCGGCTGGCGGTCGTTGCAGATAGTGAAAGTTGTCCTTCTTCACAGAACGTTATGGCGATTCATGGTTAAATATTGTTAATATTAAATTCAGCAAGTTAAAAGGATTTTTTAACCTGATTTTACAATAGGCTGTAGTATCGTTACGCCGCCATTGGTTTATCTGGGTTGGCGCAATCGGCCTATTGATTCAGGACTGGTGACACTATGACTCGCTTGGCTAATCTCTGGCATCGATTTCAAGGCGAACATTCGGGTCCTTTGCTTTCCCGAACCTTTCTCGTCTGTTGCTTATCCCTGCTCCCTTTAGGATCTATCGCGGTGGCTGGCAAGGTGGAGTCGGGTGCGGTGGATGCAGACCCCAAGCTCGTGGCGACTCCAGGCGAGACATCGGTTGTCACGTCGAAAGTAACCCCAGCCGTCGAACTGCCCCAGGCGGAGAGTGTCGATCTTAGTGATCCTGTTGATGCGGCCGTTGCGGAAACATCTGTAACGGTAGAGGTGCCATCTTTGCAACCGGTCAGCGCTCCAGTGGTTGCCGAATCTCCGGCGCCGGTGGATGTAGAGACCAGAGACGGAGCAGACGTACGCTCGCCAGTTGGGTCTGCGGTGCAGATGACGCCGCTTGTATTGCTGGGCACCGAAGTGCCACCCGCGACTTCAACGCGTCTTAGCTGGAAGCCCGATCAGTCGTTCGAAGGTATCGCTATGCCGACACCGGTGCTCGTGGTCAACGGCGCCCGGCCCGGCCCTACCGTGTGCCTGACTGCTGCTATACACGGCGACGAATTAAACGGTATCGAAATCGTACGTCGAGTGCTCTACGAGGCAAAGGCAGAGAAACTCTCAGGCGCGTTGATTGGCGTGCCCATTGTTAATCTTCACGGATTTCATAGAACCTCCCGTTATTTGCCCGACCGGCGGGATCTCAACCGATTCTTCCCGGGCGACCCCCGAGGCAGCTCGGCATCGCGCATTGCGTACTCCTTTTTCCACGAAGTTATCGACCACTGTGATGCGCTGGTGGATTTACATACCGGGTCGTTTCACCGCACTAACCTGCCGCAAGTACGAGCGGATCTGACCGACCCGGCCATTGTCGAACTATCACAAAGTTTTGGTGCTACGGTGGTGCTGCACAGTACCGGTCGCGAGGGCACTTTACGTCGGGCTGCTGCAGAGGCCGGCATTCCGGCCATTACACTGGAGGCGGGGGAACCTTCGCGCCTGCAGCAGGCGGCGGTAAATCACGGTGTCAAAGGCATAGAGACACTCCTCGACAAAATGGAGATGTACGAAAGGGTGAGTTTCTGGGGTGACCCGGAGCCGGTGTTTTACAACTCGGAGTGGATACGTGCCGATCGCGGCGGGATTCTGTTCAGCGAGGTCAAGGTGGGACAAAACGTCAATGCCGGCGAGTTGCTCGGCACAGTGACGGATCCGATTACCAACGTGCGGACAGAAATTCATACGCCGTTTAACGGCAGGGTTCTTGGCCGCGCGCTGGATCAGGTGGTGATGCCTGGCTTCGCGGCCTTTCGTATTGGCATCGTGACATCCGAGGAAGAAGTACAGCAGGAAGGACAGCACGATTCACCCGGCGACGCCGAAGTCGGACTCAATGCCGCACCACAACGACCCGATGCCGCGACTATTCTCAAACGGGCTCGAGCGCGTATGGGGCAATCGCTGGACGACGACAACGAGACGCTAGAGGCGTCTGAATAGCCTGTCCGCCCGGGCTTGTTTCGGCAGGCTGCTTTCTTTTCCCACAACCCACAACCGCTGATTCAAGCGAGGGTCAGTAGCTACGAAACGATGGCTGGAAGGTTAAGCGATGATGGGTCGATTGGGGCGAGGTCTCATGCTGCTTTAGGGCGCCGCCTGGGGTGTGGCCGCAATAAATGCCGCCACGCGCGCCGAGATTTCTTCAGGGGCGTCTTCCTGGAGGAAGTGCCCAGCATTTTTAATAAGGGCGTGAGGCTGGCCTCGGGCGCCCGGGATGCGCTTCTGGAAAATCTTTTCGCCGTAGCGCGTGATCGGGTCAGTGTCAGAAAACAAGGTCAGCCAGGGTTTGCTGAAAGACTCCAGTGCCTTCCACGCGCGGCGGTTGGCATCGCGTGCGGGATCGTCCTGTGATACAGGTACCAGCATCGGAAACTGGCGGGCACCAGCTTTGTAGCGCTCATCGGGATAGGGCGCGTCATAGGCCGCCAGCACATCCTGGCTCAGGGTGGACAGCGTGGCATTCTGGATGATGCTACCCACGGGAAAGGTTTCGACGGTCTGGCTGTACTGCTGCCACTGAAAAAAAGCTTCGGGCGGCGCGTCATCGCCTGTGGGCAGAAAGGTATTGGCCGTAATGACCCGTTTAAAGCGCGAACCATCCTCGGCTACGATTCTGAGCCCAATCAAGCCCCCCCAGTCCTGGCAGAACAACGTGATGTTGGTGAGTCCTGTCAAGCTGATAAACGCTTTTAGCCACTCCACATGTCGAAGATAGGTGTAGTCTTCGCGGCGTGTCGGTTTGTCGGAACGGCCAAATCCGATCAGATCCGGTGCGACGACGCGGTATCCGGCGTCGACGAGAATACGAATCATATGGCGGTAGAGGAAGGACCACGATGGTTCGCCATGCAGACAGAGAATCACTTCGTCAGCGTTCTCGCCTTCGTCGATGTAGTGCATGCGCAGCCTGCTGTCCTCTGTGTCGTTGAGCTCCACATAGCGCGGTGTGTAAGGAAAATCGGGGAGTCGGGCAAACCGGGCGTCCGGAGTTCGCAGTGTGTCCATATTCCTACTCCGCTGTTGTGAGTGGGCTTGATCAGTGCCGGGTCGAGCAGTATCTGTCGGGGCTGAAGCGGCGCCTGTGATTTCGGCGAGTTGCAGAGCTTCCTGGAAATAAACGCAGGTTGCCCCGGGCTGATTCGGGGCCGCGGCAAGCGGTTCAAGGAGCTTGAAGGCTGCCTCTGTCCGATTATTGTCCAAAAGAAGTTTCGCGTAGCTTCCCGTGACCCGGCACTCGATGTTCGTAGTGCCTTGCTCTCGAGACAACGACAGGGCTTCCTCAAGCCAGGATTCTGCATCCGTCAAACGCCCCTGGAGGGCGGCGACCATCGCCTGTAACCGCCAGACCTCGGCGAGGGCAATGACCTCTCCCGTTTTGGCGATCAGGGCGTCACATCGGCCCAGATAATTTTCTGCCTCGTCCAGTTGACCCTGGGTCATCAGTTCGTCGGCGATTCGGCAAAAAAAGAACGGAATAAACATGGAAACGCCGACCGCCATGGCCTTTTCGATACCCGAGAGCATGGCGTCCCAGTGCTCCGCTTTACCGGTTTCGCGAAATCGACACCATCCCAGCATTGCCTGGCCCAGAGTGGGCCAAGCGCCCACTGGCTGACCCTTGGCGAGTGTCATCAACTCGCCGGAATAGGATTCGACGAGCGCATAGTCTTCCTCGAGGAAGCCGAGGAGGCCGCCAAAATGCAGCGCCATGCCGATGGAGTTAATGTGCTCGAACTGTTTGGCTTCTGCCAGTGCCAGTTGTACAGCGTGTCTGGCTTCATCGGATTTTCCCTGGGCCCAACACACCTCGCTGAAGAAGCAGCGTGCCGCGACGCGAATGTTAACGCCGTATTCATAGGTGAGATGTGCGTGGTGTTCGGGGCAGTAATCCTCAATGGCGGTATGCAGGTGATGTGTTGATCGATCGATATGCCCCAGGCACATGTGAGAGGCGCCCAAAAGACGATGCCGGGCATAGCATGCCAGTTGATTATCCTGCTCTTCTGCCAGGCGGGAAAACTCCTGCGCGACCTCGAGGGACTCGCGAATAGAACCACTCGTCAACAAAAAAGCCCAGCGGCTGTAGAGGAGGCGTAGCAGGTCTGTGACGTTGCCCCCCGCCGCGCTGAGCTGCGATGCCCGCTCGATACAGGCAACGATATTGGCGCTGGTATAACCTTCCTCAGCGATAATGGGCGTACTCATGGCCACTAGAATGCTGAATTCAGCGCGATCCCGCTCAATGCCCTGAGGTAGGCGGCCGATAAGGTTCAGGGCTTGTGTGAATTGGGCAGTGGCCTCGGTGTTGGCCGAAATCTCGGCCGACTGGGTTCCGGCTTTTTTCCAGAAGTCGATGGCCTGAGATATGTCCCCAGCGCGCATTAAATGCAAGGCTATTATTCCCGCTGTGGCGCGGTCGTTGTCTCCTGTCATCAGGTATCGAGCAAACTGGCCGTGTAGGGCTTCCCGGCGTGTGCGCAACATGCTGTGATAGGCTACATCCTGAATCAAAGCGTGGCGAAACCGAAAAGTTGTTTCGCCGGCGCCTTCTATTTTTTGCAACAGACCGGCGGAGATAATGGCGTTGATGGCTGTTTCGATTTCGTTGCCTGGCATGTCCACTAGAAGGCTCAATTCGGAAATGCGAAATTCGCGATTCAATATGGACCCGGTCTGGGCGATTTCCTTGGCTGAACCCAGGGCGTCGAGCTGTGCCGTCAGCGAGGCTTCCAGTGTTTGGGGGATCTGAACCAGGTCGATATCCTTTTCTCGGCGTAATACTGCGTTGATGATGGCTTCCGCGTACAGTGGCACACCTTCGGCCCTTTCGACAATTTGGTTTAACGTTGTCTGTGGCAAGGTGTTGCTGCCCTCGACCGCACAGGCGATTCGACGTATGTCGTCTTTTTCTAAGCGGCCGAGCAATGTGGTATGTGCCTTGACGCGCTGGGGGATCACATCCGCTGAGCGCTGGCGAGAGGTCATTAGCACGAAAATGGGGATCGAGTCGGCTTCGGCGGTCTCGATTACCGTACGTAGCGTTGCTTTGCTTGAGGGATCGGCCCAGTGGATATCTTCGACAATAATCCACATAGGTTTCTGGCGAGCCAGGCGGCAAATAAATGCCACAATAAAGTCGATGACCAGTTGCCTTCGATCTGCCGCTGTCAGGGCAGATGCCTCAGAGTCTCCAGCGTAGGGAATATCGAGCATGGCGGTAAGGACCGAACGAATACCGGGGAAGTCGTCGATAACGTCGCCAAACCAGGCTTCGAGTTTTTTCAGTTTGGCAGCAGGTGTATCGTTTGGCGCGTCCAGGCCGGCGGCTTTTTCAGTCGCCTGTAAAATGCAGTAAAAAGCGCTGTACGCGTGATGCTGCGAACTGTGGAAGCGAAGAAATGTCATGTCGGTGTGGCGGTGCACATCGATAAATTCTTTCACCAGTCGTGATTTACCAATCCCCGGCTCACCGCTTACCAGTGCGCAGACGGTCCGACCTTGCCGCGCTTGATGCCAGAGTTGCACAATATGTTCGAGTTCTTTGGTTCGGCCGATCAGAGCGGACGTGGTGCCCATGGTCTCGTCCAGCGGAGGGCATTCGCCAATGACGTGCCACACGGAGAGCCTGTCCGGGTAACCCTTGATGGACACGGGTTCGTGGGCGCCGCATTTAAAATGTCCTGCGACGATATGGTGTGTAGCGCTGTCAATAAGGACCTGACCAGGTTCAGCGAGTGTCTGAAGCCTGGCCGCCAGGTTGGGGGTTTCCCCAAGCGCACTATCTAGGTGTGTTTCGCCTCCGACCACGACCCGGCCTGTGGCAATACCGATGCGACAGCGCAGGCTGATGTTGTTTTCAAGACCTAAATGGTGTATTTGTTCGATCAAATCCAGACCGGCGCGTACGGCTTGTTGCGTCTGGTTTTCGACGGCGTCCGGCCAGCCGAAATAGGCGATGATCCCGTCGCCGGCAAAGCTGGCGACAATGCCGCCGTGCTCTGTCACCGACTGAACCACCGTCTGTCGATAGGATCTGATGGTGAACCTTAGATCCTCGGGATCGAGTTGGGTGGACAGATCCGTCGACCCGACGAGATCGCAAAACAGTACCGATAGGAGCCGGCGTTCAATGGTGGTGCGAGCGCGCTGGTTGGTGTATTCAGCGATTTCCTTGAGTAGCCGTTTGCGTTCGCCGAGACGCTGTACCCCGATTTCCTTGAGGTCGTTGTCAGTCAGATCGCAGAGGATATCGAGCCCTATGTCGTGCTCGTAAAACAAGCCCTCAAGGTGCTCGAAGCCCCTTTGTTCCAGCCACTCGGCGACGTTTTTCACCTTGCTCTCCGGTGCAGGTCAAGTCGGCAACGGGGAATCATTTTTTTCTCAAAACTATATGCCAGTGTAGCAGGGATCGCGCACGAAATGCCGCTGCCACCGACAGGAAAAAATACTCGAACATAAGCCGAACCCTCTCGGGATAGCGAAATTGGAGTTGCGACCATGCGCGTGTAAAGTTCTCATGCCATGCGCGCATGGTCAGGTGGTAATAGTCGCCGAATTCGGCTGTGCGTTCTCGCGTAAAAAGTCCATCGATAGCACGATCGATTTGTCGCAAAGAAGGGATTACGCCGCCAGGAAAGATATATTTATCGGTCCACGGCTCACAGTTGATTTTATTGGTAGGGCTGCCAACGCTTTCGATCAGTACCGTACCACCGGGTTCGAGGCAACGATGCAGGGTTTCCATGAATACCCGGTAATTTTTTGGCCCTACATGGGTCAGCATGGCGACAACCAGAATCTTGTCGAAACTATTGTTCAGGTCCCGGTAGTCGAGTTTTTTGATCTCGACGGGCAAACCGGCGCATTGTCGTCTGGCGTGTGTTATCTGCTCGTCTGAAATATTGATGCTGGTGACCTGGCACTCGTGGTTAGTGGCGACGTGCCGGGCGATTTCACCCCAGCCGCCGCCGACGTCGAGTACCCGCTCCCCGGGTTTGAACGTCATTTCTTGGCAGATTTGCTGCATTTTTTTCAATTGTGCCTGGCCCAGGTCGTCGGTATCGCGAAAATAGCCGCAACTGTAGTTTTTGTAGTGGCCGAGAAATTCAAAAAAAAGGTCGTTGCCCAGGTTGTAATGCCGTTGTGCAACGCGCACTGATTTATTGCGGTTTTGTTGATTATTGAGCCTGTCGAGGAGCCTACGCCGCATATGAAAAGGCAGGGACTGGGAGACTTGATATAGGTTTGAATTGATACACCGATAAAAGAAGGCTTCGAGATCTTCGACTCGCCACCACCTGTCCATGTAGGCTTCACCCAGGCCGAGCGAGCCACGCATCAGTAATGTTCGAAAGAAGCGGGAGTCCGTAACTTCGATGTCCCAGGGGCGTGAGCCACCAACGCGAATGTCGGCCCTGGAAAACAGGTGGGTAATCAGACGTTTGCTGAAAGCCATATGTTCCTTCACATAAATACCAAGCGATCCTTGCCAGTGTCCCGTCACGCGCTATGGGGCGCAACCCAAAAATGAGAGCCAATTAACATTATTTGCCAGCAATTGCTCTGGCTTGGCTCGCTGTTAGCGCAACGGGTGTTACCGCAAATGTTATCGGTCTATGTTGAGCGAAATTAATTTTATTTCGCTCGCGTTTAGGCCGGTTCGTGTTTTTCTAGTTCAATCACCAATGGGGCCAGCGGCGTGTGATGGGTCAACTGCCGCGCTCGCCACTCTATTCTAGAGCCTTTTTAATCGCATTGCGGGCAGTCGTGGACAGCCCCGATTGTTCATTTTCCAAGTGTGGGGTTAATGTCTGCAGCATGATTGGCGACCAGAATTTTTTTATATGGGCGGCGGCCTGTGTAGTGCGGTCGGTGTCTGATATCGCCGGCACGCTCGCCGCAATTTGGTTTGCCATTTTAACCAGATGCTCGATGCTGCTGTTAGCCACGCTCGTTTATCCTCGATCTTCAATCGTTGCGCGCCGTCACTCGGTTACGCGATGGGGCAGCGTGTATACCACGTGTCGACCGGGTCGGGCAAACCCGACCAATGTGATATTGGCTGATTCGGCGTAGTCAATCGCCAGCTTGGTCGGCGCCGATACCGCGACCAGCAGTTCGACGCCAACTGCAGCGGCTTTTATCACCATCTCGTAACTGGCACGGCTCGAGATCAAAATAAAATGCTCCCCTGGAAGCGATTCGTCGCGTGTTTTTTTTCCGTGGCTCAAGGCGCCGTAGAGTTTGTCCAGGGCGTTGTGGCGACCGACGTCCTCGCGCAACAATTCGATGTTGCCTTTTCGATTACACCAGGCTGCGCCGTGTACGGCTCCAGTGATCGCCTGCAGCGGCTGTTTGTCCGCCAACTGGGCCACGGCTTTTTCGATGGCTGCGTGTGAAAAAATCGCCGTGTCGGCTGCCGGTGTCGGGGCGCGCACCGCTTGCTCCAGGGATTCCGCGCCACACAGGCCGCAGCCAGTGCGACCTGTAAGGTTTCGTCTTGCGTGTTTGAGGATGGCAAAACGTGCAGCGCTTATGCGCATGGCGACTTCGATGCCGTGTTCCCGAACGTGTATTTCAGTATCGTAGAGTTGTTGTGGCGATGTCAGGATCTGTTCGCTCAGGCTGAAACCGAGTGCGAAGTCCTCCAGATGCTCCGGCGTCGCCATCATCACGACGTGTGAGACGCCGTTGTAGACAAGGGCGATGGGCTGTTCATCTACGACATGGTCGCCGATAACCCGCGAAACGCCGTGTCGCCACTCCCGCACGCGTGTGGCGGTGGTGACATTGGCGAGTGCGGTATCGACGTCATGTCGTCGGGGCGGGGTCTTCATGCCGGCCGCGCGCTTTCTCGAGATAGCCCAGCTGTTTTTCGGTAAACGCTTTTTGCCGGTTTTGCCAGTTTGAGGGCGCCACGACTTTGCTCACCTGTACGGCTGTCACCTTGTACTCCGGGCAATTGGTCGCCCAGTCGGAGTTATCGGTGGTCACCACATTGGCTCCGGAAAAAGGGTGGTGAAAAGTCGTGTAGACGACACCGGGCTGAACCTTTTCGCTAATCCTGGCGCGCAGTACGGTGTCGCCGACACGGCTTTGGACGCCAGCCCAGTCGCCGTCCTCAATGCCGCGGTCTTCCGCATCCTGGGGGTGTAGCTCCAGGATGTCTTCATCGTGCCACCGGTTATTGGCAGTCCGTCGCGTTTGGGCGCCGACATTGTATTGGCTCAAAATGCGACCGGTAGTAAGCAACAGAGGGAATTTGCGAGTGGCCCGTTCTTCAGTAGGCACGAATTCCGTGACCGCGAAATAACCCTTGCCGCGAACAAAGGCATTGGTATGCATGGTGGGCGTGCCTTCGGGAGAAGCCGCGTCGCAGGGCCACTGTATGCTCCCGAGTTCATCGAGACGCGGGTAACTGATGCCATTAAAGGTCGGCATTAGACGGGATATTTCTTCCATGATTTCTCGCGGGTGGGTATAAGGCATGTCCATACCCAAAGCCTGTGCCAGGCCTTGGGTGACTTGCCAATCGGCCAGACCGGCTAGAGGCGGCATAGCCTGCCGCACAGGGCTCACCCGACGTTCGGCATTGGTAAACGTGCCGTCTTTTTCCAGGAAGGAAGAGCCGGGCAGAAAGACGTGTGCAAATTTGGCGGTCTCGTTGAGGAAGATGTCCTGGACGATCAGGCAGTCGAGCGATGTTAGTGCTTGTTCGACGTGATGGGTGTTGGGGTCGGATTGGGCGATATCCTCGCCCTGACAATACAACCCCCTGAAGTTACCATCGATAGCTGCGTCGAACATATTGGGAATACGCAGACCGGGTTCGGCCTGCAGTGAAACGCCCCAGTCTTGTTCGAACACCTGGCGCGTGTCGGCGTCGGAAATATGGCGATACCCCGGCAACTCGTGGGGGAATGAACCCATATCGCAAGAGCCCTGCACGTTGTTCTGGCCCCGCAGGGGATTGACGCCGACGCCTTCCCGGCCGATGTTGCCGGTCGCCATGGCCAGGTTGGCGATACCCATGACAGTTGTCGAGCCCTGGCTGTGTTCGGTCACACCGAGGCCGTAGTAGATTGCAGCGTTGCCGCCAGTGGCGTAGAGCCGGGCCGCTTCACGCAGTTGCTTGGCCGGTACGCCGGTGATGTCCTCAGTGGCTTCCGGTGAGTGCCGGGTCTCACTGATAAATGCTTTCCACTGTTCGTAGGCGGGCTCTTCGCAGCGGGCGCGGGCAAAAGCCTCGTTTTGCAAACCTTCCGCGACGATAACGTGAGCCATGGCATTGATAAAGGCGACGTTGGAGCCGGGGCGTACCTGCAGATGGTAGTCCGCCTTAATATGTGGTGAGGACACCAGTTCGATTTGTCGGGGATCGACAATGATCAACTTGGCGCCTTCGCGCAGCCGTTTTTTCAACCTGGATGCGAAAACCGGATGGGCGTCTGTGGGATTGGCGCCCATGATCATGACGACATCGGAATAGGCTACTGACGAAAAAGCCTGGGTGCCGGCGGACTCGCCGAGCGTAGTTTTCAGGCCGTAACCCGTTGGCGAGTGGCAGACGCGGGCACAGGTGTCGACATTGTTGTTACCGAAACCCGCACGGACCATTTTTTGTACGAGCCAGACTTCCTCGTTAGTGCAGCGGGAGGAACTGATGGCGCCGATGCTATTGGTGCCGTGTTCGCGTTGAATCGCCCGCAATCTATCGGCGGCAAAATTAAAAGCCTCGTCCCAACTCACCTCGCGCCAGGGCTCCTCGATAGAGTCGCGAATCATCGGCGTAGTGATGCGGTCCTGGTGGGTAGCATAGCCGAAGGCAAAGCGGCCTTTGACACAGGAGTGGCCCTCGTTGGCCTTGCCGTCTTTCCAGGGGGAGGGCACCTTCGCGCTGAC
>OBJS01000266.1_pt1 | contig 13684 bp, 12 predicted proteins | sample 1519851 | NCBI WGS metagenome assembly OBJS01 (sample SAMN03019806, study PRJEB22545) | beach sand metagenome | biome: beach; feature: sea beach; material: beach sand | place: USA: Municipal Pensacola Beach, FL | collected 2010-10-20 | depth 25-47 cm m
CCCGCCGTTCCGGGTGGGTGCCCGAGGCACCCACGCCGGACGTCATACCCAAACCGCGCCGGATGCCGGTTTTTTCTTGAACCAAGGACGCAATGACTGTGCCGTCGCCGGCGCTGGCGACGGTCTGTGACTGTGCAGGGACACGAGAATGCAACGAATAATCTTTCTGACCGTCGCGCTGCTGGTAGCCCCGGTGGCCGCGGTAGCCGCCGCCGGCGATGCGTACGTGGATGAGGTGTTGAATGCGCTTGAGCGCAAGGGGCTGCTGACAGCGCAGGATGTGCATGACATCAAGCTGAAGGCGCGCGAGGCCGAGCGTGCCCAGGCCGCCGCCGACCCACACCCGGAAACGCCAAGCCAGGCCCAGGCGCCGGCACAAAGCGTCTCGGCAGCCCTGCCGAAGCCGCCCCAGGCACTGCGGGTGTGGGGTCGCCTGCAGCCGCGTTACACCTACGTGCCGGCCGGTGACGGGCTGGACGGGACCGCATCGTTCACGTTTCGCCGCGCCCGCATCGGCTTTCGCGGGGCGCTGAACGACCGTTTCTATGCCTATCTCCAGTACGAGGCGGCCAACGAAACGCCGGCCCTGGCCAATGCCGATTCGCTGTTGGACGTGTGGATCCGCTACAACGGCTTCGCCGATTCGCTGGGGGACATCATCGTCGGCCAGCAGTTCATCCCGGGCTACGGCCGGGCGCCGCAGCTTTCCGCCAGTGTGGAGCGGAAGTTTCCGGAGTTCCTGGCGCCGGGCACCGCCGGGCGGGGGCGTGGCCTCAGCATCGAGCGCGGCAAGTTCGGTGCGCCCGAGACGCTCACCGACGGCGCCTTCGGCGACCGCCTGCAGTACGGCCTTGGTGTGTTCAACGGCCCGGACGTGAGCACCAACAACGACAACAATGACCTGCTGTATGCGGTGGTGGCGGCACTGACGCCGCTTGGCATGCCGGTGGAGGACGAATACGAGATTCGCGACCTGCCGTTCCGCTACCTGATCGGCGCCGGCTATTCCTGGTCACGCGACAGCGGCAACCTGGACGCCCGCGTGCAGAACAGCCTGCTCGGCCATTCGGTGACGCTCGACAATCAATGGTGGCAGCTGATGGGCGAATGGCATGCCCACCGCTGGTTCGGCTGGGCCAGCTGGACCCGGTTCGTGTCCGAGGGCACGGACGACCTGCTGATGGACACCGATGGCGGCCTTGACCGGCGCCTGCACTCGCGCGCGTGGGCTGCCGGCGTCACCCGCAGTTTTCCGTTGGCCGGTGGCCGGCACTGGGGGCTTGGCCTGCAATACCAGCAGGTCGACAACGAACACCCGTCGCGCACGCGCTTCATGCGCATCCTGACCGGTAACTCGGCGGATGAACTGGCCCGCGGCATGGATCGTGGGCAGGTGTTCCAGTTGATGGCGACCTATATCTTCAATCCGAACATCCGCCTGCTGAACGAATATGCCTGGTTCGACGCCGATGAAGGCGTCGACTACGGCGGGTTCATCACGCAGTTGCAGGTGGATTTCTAGCGAAGCGCCGATTGATTCGGCGCTTCCCGTTCGGGACGGGACCGGGCACACGGTGCCGGATTCACGGCGCCCGGCGCGGGCATGTACCGCGCCGCTGTGAGCTGAACACGGCCAGGGGCGGCGTTTTCAGCCTTGTCCCTGGCCTTCGCCCGGCAGGCCGCGCAGGTCCACCAGCGGGTCGACGTCGAGCGGCGCGGGGATGCTGCCGATGTCGTGCATGACCTGCGCCGCGCGGCGCAGGCCGGGCAGGTCGATGGCACCCGTGCGGTTCCATACCGGTAGCGTGCGCTCGAAGGCGCGCTCCAGCTCGGCCGCCGACAGGGTGTTGTCCGCGCGTGACAGCAGCAGGGCGCGCAGCGCGGCCGGCTCCGCCAGGCAGTGCGCCACGCCGCGCAGGTATGCGCGCAGCAGGCGAGTCAGCAGTTCGGGCTGCTGTTCCACGAACGCCGCGCGCGCCACCAGCAGGCCCCACTGGAAGTGCGGCTCGGCCTCGCTGGCCGGTCCCACCAGGCGCAGCACGCCGGCGGCCTCGCCCTGCGCCACCAGCGGCTCGACCATCAGCTGGGCCGACACGCTGCCGTCGGCCATGGCGTCCAGCGATTCGTACTCGCTCCACAGTTCCTGGTAGCGCACGTCGTGTTCCGGGTCGAGCCCGGCGCGGGTCAGCAGCATGCGCATCAGGTGACCGTCGCAACTGCCCCTGGACAGGACGCCGACGGTGTGGCCGCGCAGTTGCCGCACATCGGTGATGTCCGGTCGCACCACCAGCAGGAAATGGTCGAGATTGCCGATGACGCTGCTGGCGACGACACGCCCGTCCGGGAAGCTGCCGTTGGTCACCGCCTGCAGGAAGGGCGGCGTACCCATGCGGCCGAGGTCGATTTCGCCACGGCCCATGGCCTTGGCCAGCGCATCACCGCCCGGAATCACCCGGACGGTGAGGTCGATGCCCTCGTCGGCAAAGAAACCTTGATCGAGCGCCATCAGGAATGGCCAGTCGTGCTGGCCGCCCTGGTTGGCGTGGCCCCAGGTGAACGGTGTGAGAGCGGAATTGGGCATGACGGGCACATCCGGCTGTGAATCGGGAAGTGCCCATTATCCGATCGATGGGGGCGTCCATGCCCCCTGCGCGGTTCAGACGTCCCGTGTCAGGGTGTAGGACTGCGTGCCGGGCTTGAACTCGCGCCGCTTGAACGAGGCCAGGGCGGTGCGGATCCAGTCGTCGTTGGTCTCGCGCGACAGTTCCCACAGCTTCGCCATCTCGTAGTCGATGGCGGGCTCGAAATCCATCCAGCGCACCTTCTCGTAGACCTCCTTGGTCTTGGCCAGCACGGTGCGGCCCAGGCGGCTGAGCATCTTAACCACGCGGTCGGTCTCGGCATCGAGCTGCGCCAGCGGCAGCGCGCGCGTGGCATAGCCCATTTCCTCGGCCTGCTTGCCGGTGAAGGTCTCGCCGGTCAGCGCGTAGTACAGGGCCTTCTTGCGGGAGGGCATGTTGTTGGCATAGGCCCAGGTGGTGCCGCCGCCGGGGAAAATGCCGAAGTTGACCTCGGACAGGCCCCAGGTGGATTCCTCCGCCGCCAGCACGATGTCCAGCACGCCGGCCAGCGCCATGCCGCCGCCGAAGCACCAGCCGTTGACCTTGCCGATGGTGACCGCCGGATGGTTCTTCAGGCGCGTGAACCAGCCAAACGCGTTGGTGTTGATCTCGGCCATCAGCTCGGGCTTGTCGAACGGCTCCAGGAAGCAGCCTTCCAGGTCCATGCCCGCGCAGAACGCGTCACCGGCGCCGGTGATGACGATGACCTTGCAGCGCGCCTGGTCGATCTCGTCCAGCACCTTGCACATTTCCGCGTGCAGGGTGGGGCTCATGCAGTTGCGCTTCTCGGGCCGGTTGAAGGTGACGTAAGCGGCGCTGTCCCGGATGTCCAGCAGGACCGTTTGATAACTCGCCATGGTGTTCCTCGGATGGTGACTTGTTTGGCGTTGCGGGTGTTTACCGAACGATCGGTATGTTCAACGCGCCGCCAAATCTAGCAGGCTTTGCCTTCGCCTTGCACGCGGCCGTGTGCAGGTCTATAACCATCCGCTCGGCCCAGCGCGGGCTGGTGGCGCACCCCGTCACCGTTGTGTCCATGGACGGATGTCGATAACCAACACCTGTCCGGAGGAGAACCATGGACCAGACCACGCAACGTGTGACCCACAGCGGCCTGATGGATTTTCGGGCCTGGCTGCACGAGCTCGAACGCACCGGCCACCTGGTGCGCATCGATGACGAAATCGACCCACAGACCGAAGCCGGCGCCATCATGCGCCTGGCCAACGAGCGCCTGTCCCCGGCGCAGTGGTTCACCAACTGCAAGGGCGCCATGAAGGGCGCGACGCTGCTGGGTGGCCCCTTCGCCACCAAGGAGCGCATTGCCGTCGCATTCGGCCTGGCGCCGGACACGCCGCACTCGGTGGTGACCGATGTCTTCGCCGACGGCCTGCACGGCAAGCGCATCAAGCCGGAGATCGTGTCGTCCGGTAGCTGCCAGGAGCACGTGCTGCTGGGCGACGAGGTGAATCTGGACCTGCTGCCGATCGCCAGGCTGCACCCGCAGGACGGCGGGCCCTACGTCGGCACGCTCAACATCGGCGTGTGCAAGGACTTCGATTCCGAGTGGGTGAACTGGGGCACCTACCGCGGCATGAAGCACGACCGGCGGAGCACCGGCCTGTGGCTGGGCCCCCTTAACCAGGGCGGCCAGATCCTCAAGAAGTACCGCGCCGAGGACAAGGTCATGGAGTACGCCATGTTCTTCGGCGGTGATCCCATGCACAACATCGTGGCCTCGTCCAGCGTGCCGCCGGGGGTATCCGAGGTGGAGGTTGTCGGTGGTATCCGCGGCGAGCCGGTCAAGCTGGTCAAGTGCAAGACCGTGGACCTGTACGTGCCCGCCAATGCGGAGATCGTGCTGGAGGGCACGGTCAGCCCCGGCGACGATCGGGAGGAGGGCCCGTTCGGCGAGTACCCGGGGTACGTGGTGTCCGGCACCAATCCGCGGCCGGTGTTTCGCCTGTCGGCGCTCACCTTCCGCAGCGATCCCATCCTGCCGGCCACCTGCCTTGGCGTGCCGGTGGACGACGCCATGATGTGGGTGCTGGAGGTGGCCTCCAGCGTGAAGGAGGCCCTGCGTGCCAAGGGTGTGCCCATCGTCGACGTGGCCGTGCCGGAGTTCAGCGGCTGTCATGCGGTGGTGGTGTCCACCAAAACGCCGTACGCCGGCATTCCGCAGCTGATTTCCAGCATCAGCTGGACCGACCGCAACGCCAGTTACTTCCCGTACGTGATCGTGGTGGACGAGGACGTCGACCCCTGGAACCTGGGCGAGGTGTTCCACGCCATGTGCACCAAGTGCAACCCGGTACGCGACATCCACATCTATCCCGGCCACATCAACAGCCCGCTGACGCCCTACATTGCCGGTCATCCGCTGCGCGAGTTCGGTGCCGGCGGTGGCAACGTGCTGTTCGACTGCACCTGGCCGATCGAGTGGACGGCCGAGCAGCGCCCGCATCGCCTGGCCTTCAACAACACCTACCCGGACGCGGTGAAGGAAAAGGTGCTGGCCAACTTCGCCCGCTGGGGGCTGCAACGCTGAAAAGGCGGCGTCATTCTCCCAGGTCGGCCGGTTTCAGCGCCGGCTGGCCTGGGGGCCGCCCGAGCCCGGCATGAGTGTGCGCATCGTCCGTCTGGGCAGCCCGCGCCTGCCGGGCGAGGGACTGCGGATCGGCACCGTGCGCCGGCCGCCGCGCGGCGTGCCGAAGAACCAGCACGCCAGCGGCGACTGGTACGACGTCTGGTACCCGGAGCTGGCGCCCTCCGCGGCGTTGCTGCGCACGGCGCGGCAGGCGGCCGACGAGGCGGACTGGCAGCGGTTTCGGACCCGCTACCGTGCCGAAATGACGACGCCCGGCACGCGCCGCACACTGGCGCTGCTGGCGGCCTTATCGCACCACACGGACCTTTCGGTGGGCTGCTACTGCGCCGACGAGACGCGGTGTCACCGCGGCGTGTTGCGCGAGCTGTTGCGTGAAGCCGGGGCCGATGTGGTGGTCTGAGCGGCCGCCGCAGGGGCGGGCTACAGGCTGGGCTGCAGGAATTCCGCGCGCAGGTCGCGATCGAAGTACGACAGGGCCTTGCCGAGCTGTGATTCGGTCCAGCGTACCGGCTGAAACTGCGGGTGCACCTCGGTGATGCGGCCGCCGGAGCACAGTTCCAGGCGAATGCCGAACGGGTCGTGAAAGTGCAGCGAGAACGTCTTGCCGTAGGACTGGCGCGTCGGCCCGTAGATGTCGATGTTCACGCCCGCTTCACGCAGATACTGGCCATCGATCAGGATGTCGTTGGGGTCTTCCTTGGTGAAGGCGATGTGGTGCAAGCGTCCGGCTGGCCCGGGAAACAGCGCCAGTTCCTGCCCGCCGGCTTCCTTGGACATGCGAAACAGCAGCGCCGACAGCAGGCGCGCGCCGTCGTCGCTGTCGATGCGTTCCGACACCACGAACCCGAGGACGCCGGTCAGAAAATCCACTGCCGCCTGCGGGTCACTCACGGTGATGCCGGCATGGTTCAGGAAGAACGGTGCCGGCGTGCCGCGCAGCGCCCGCGGCGTGACCCAGTCCGGTGAATCGAAACCGGTCATGTAGCCGATCTGCGGCAGCTCGGCGAACAGGCGCAGCACGGGGCCGCCGGGAATGGCGAAGGTGATGGACTCGCCCATGCCGGTCAGCGCGCCGGCCGGCGCCCGTGTCACCGCCACGCCGGCGGCATTGACGGCCGCCTCGAGCGTCTCCAGGTCGCCCGCGTCGCGGACCTGAAAGCCGATCTCGACCAGGCGGTTCTCGGGCGCCTCGTCCAGCACCAGGCTGTAGGGGAAGGCTTCATGCCAGCAGCGCAGGTACAGCCGGTCGGGCTGACGGAAGGTCTCAACCAGGCCCAGCGAGTCGCAGTAGAAGAACTGCGCCTGGCGCAGGCGCGAGTCGTTCAGCGCCAGGCGAACGTAAGCGATACGGATGATGCCGCCGTGTTTGAGGGCCATGCCCGGTCTCCTTCCTCTTTAATATAACGTTTGTTTTTCAATAAATTGATTGAGGTATTTCAGGTAACCTCTGCGAAGAAGGTTTCTGGCACGGCGTTCTCGTAATAGAAGGCCCCGCGCGCGAAGTGCTCGGCCTGCCAGACGATGGGCGGCACCCAGCCTGGCGCCCCCGGCGCCAGATAGGCGCCGTTGTAGAACTCGTTGCGGTTTCCGGACGGGTCGTGGAAATAGATGGTCGTGACGCCCGAGATGCCGTGGCGGGTGATGCCGTATTCCAGCGCCGGCACGGCGTTTTCCTTCAGCAGGTCCACGCCGTGAATCACTTCCGTGCGGCTGTCCATCCCGAATGCCATGTGGTGGAAGTGCCCGTCCGGCCCCGGCCCGATGGCCAGGTCATGCATGGTGTGACCGCAGGTGAGGAAGGCGGCCAGTGTGTTTCCGGCCGGATCGACCACCTTCTCGGTCAGTGAGAAATCAAGAACCTGGGTCAGAAAGTTCACATCATCCTGCGGGCTCTGCGCCGCGATGAGGGTGTGATCCAGGTGGGTCACGCGGCCGCCGGGCGTGCCCTGCGGCGGCACCGGACTGGGATTTTCCATGCCGGTGACATAGCCGATCTTCTCGGCGTGGAAGTACAGCAGCATGTGCTGGCCGGACGGCAGCGGGAAACGTACGCCGTCGCCCTGGCCGCGGATACTGCCGGCCGCCACGCGCGTCACCGGCAGGCCGTAGGCCGACACGGCGGCGGCGGCCTCGTCCAGATCGGCCGGATCATTGACCTTGAACCCGAGGTGATCGACACCGGCACTGTCGGCCGGGTTCAGGATCAGGCAGTGGTGATCCTGGTTGTCGGCGGCCTGCAGGTAAACGCGGCCCCGTTCGTCGCGGTCGATTTCGCGCAGTCCAACCACATGCACGTAGTGGCGCACCGCGGCAGCGACGTCCATGACGTTCATGCTGGCGTATGAGAAGCGGCTGATGGCCATCTCACTCTCCTCCGATGATGCAGGGTCTTTGCCCTGTTGAATCAGTCTATTGGTCCCGATTATCCACCCATTAAACGCGATAGCGGCGCCGATTCGCGTTGTCGCCAGCGGTACGCGGTCTCCAGGACGAGCGTGTCGCTGATCGGTACGGCCCGACACAGCAGGGCATAGCAGTCGCTGCCGGCGCCTTCGTCCAGCCAGCGTGCCGACGCGGGCAGGGGGTAGTGCACCTCGCCGTCGACGATACGCGCCCGGCAGGCGCCGCAGCCGCCCTGTTCGCAGGCGACGTGCAGGATGATTCCGGCCCGGCGTGCCGCTGCCAGCACCGTGTCACCGGCGCTGCATTCGAACTGCAGCTCCGGCTGTCCGGCGTGGCGCAGGGTGACGCGCATGGGGGCGGCAGCTCAGGCCGCTGCCGACTGTGCCGCGACCAGCTGCTGTTGCAGCTGTTGCACGCAGGCCGGACCCTTGCCGGCCTCGCTGGCCAGTACCTTGAGAGCGGCATCACCGGCTTCGCTGGCGTTACCACCCGCGCCGGCCAGCTGCTCAAGCAGCGGCAAGCCTTCGTCAAGAAAGCACCACAGATCATCCAGTGCCTTGTCGCGCACCCGGCCGTAACCCTTGACCACACGCCCGGCTTCGGCCGCCAGGCGCGCCAGCTCCGGGTCCTTGCCCAGCCAGTGCAGCACGGCGTCGCGCCAGCGCTGCAGCAGCGCCAGTTCCTCGTGATGGCGCAGCGAGCGACGGCGCAGGTGGCGCAGGGCGCTGACCAGGGACAGGGTGAAGTATCCCCACGGCCGATTGCTGCGCACGCGCATGGGCATGGCGATGTGGTCGAAGTCCTCACGCCAGCGCCGGCCACGTGCGCGAACCCAGCGGCCGAGTCTGACCGGCAACATGCCGTACAGCTGGGGCGGGTCCGGCGCCAGGAAGTCGTCGACCCAGAACGGGTCTTCGCCACGCACCCGGTGTTCCTGCCGCATCTTGGCGAAACGTTCCGGGCGCAGCTTCAGCTGCGCCACGCGTGGCGCGTCCTCGTAGCCCATCCAGTTGGCCAGGTGCTGGGCATAGGCGGCGGTGACGGCGCCGGCGTCCTGTCCCGACGCCTTCTCGGCGGCCTCGATTTCCTGCACCCGGGCCAGGTAATCGCGCACGTAGGCGGCGTCCTGGAAATCCAGCAGACGGTAACAGGCCTCGGCAAACACGCGCGACAGGGCCGGCATGGCCTCGCGCCCCTGGTCCAGCAGGCGCCGGTAGTCGGCCCGCTGGCGGGCCGGCAGCGCCTGCTCGCGGGCATCGGCCAGCTGTGACCAGTCCAGCACCTCGCTTTCCTTGAACAGGGCCCGCGGCAGCGTGCCGTCGCGCATCATGGTGTAACCCAGGTCGAAGGCCTTCAGGTTGTCGGCGACATTGACCTCGGCTTCCTCGATGGCGCGGTGAAACGGCTCGGCGGGCAGGTCGAACACCTTGCTGGCCGCCACCGCGCCCAGCAGGATGGCGTTGCTGGACAGCAGCGACAGCCCGGCCTGGGCCACCAGCTCCTGGGCATGGAACAGGTAGCTGTCGCCGGACAGTGTCTCGGCCGCCTTGCGGATCACGCCGGAAGGGTAGATGCCGCCTTCGGCGGGGGTCTTCTCCAGCGTGCCGTAGTAGCGGTAGGTGTTGGCGATGACGGTGCAGTCCTGGTGCGCGAATCCGCCCTGCAGCAGGCGACCGAGCTCCAGGAACTCCTGCGCCAGCAGCAGGTCGACGTCGCCGGGCGCCGCGTACGAGGACAGGATGGGCGGTTTGTCGCCAAAAGGCCGGGCTTCGGCGTAGTAGATGACCGACCCGGCGCGTTGCGAAAGGCCCAGCAGGCCGATGCTCTGCGCCTGCCAGCCGGCGTTCAGCAGGCCCTTGATCAACCAGTCGCTCAGGACGCCACCGCCCTGGCCGCCGACGGTACCGATGAGGATGCGCGTGGCGCGATCGTGCCGAGGCATTGAATAACTCCGGAATCAGGCGGCGCGCAGCGCCGGCAGCAGGCGTTGGCTGAGCTTCTGCATGAAGCGTTCGAAGCGGCCGGCGTTGCGCACCACGGTCACCTTGTGGAACGACGGGCACAGCTGCGCGGCATGGGCGATTTCTCCGCACACGCCGCAGCCGACGCAGGTGGTGTCGATGGCCGCCACCGGCGCGGTCTTCAGGGTGTTGGGCGACTCTTCCAGCGTCAGCGACGGGCAGCCGTTGACGCGCATGCACGAGTGATCGCCGACGCACACTTCCTCGTCCACGCCCAGGCGCTCGACCTCGACCCGCTTGCCCTCGACGATGGCCTTGGCACGCATGGGCTTCACCGTGCGCTGGCGCTGCAGCTGGCACTCGGCCTCCGAGATCAGCACGCGCAGCTGCGGTGCGGGATCGGCCTGGATCTTCTTGAGCTTCTTCTGGAAGTCGCGAAAGTTGTACGGATTGGCCTTCTCGACGCGCTTGACGCCGAGCCCGCGGAAGGTGCGCTCGATGTTGAAGTCGCCGCCGCTTTGCTCGCCGGTCAGCTGCGGGCCGGAGTTGGGATTCTCGTGGGCGCCGGTCATGGCGGTCCACTTGTTGTCGAGCACCAGATAGGTCGCGTCCTGCTTGTTGTACAGGCCGTTCACCACGCAGGTGTTCAGGGCCGAGTGCCACAGCGTGCCGTCACCCACCACCGACACGTTCTTCTGATCGGACATGGCCGACAGCGCAGTGGCGGCCGCCAGCCCCCCACCCATGCCAATGTTGGAGTCGGCCATGTGGAACGGGGCCAGGCCCGCCATGCCGTAGCAGCCGACGTCGGTGGCATGCCAGTCCTTCTGGCCGGTCAGCATCTCGTTGATCTTCATCATGCTGAACACCGGGCGTTCCGGGCAGCCGGTGCAGAAGGTCGGGGGCCGTGGCGTGACCGGCTTGGGAAACAGCGAGGCGGCCAGCTTCTGGCGCTCCAGGAAGGCGTCGGCGGTGGCGGTGAGGCTTTCCGCCCGCTCCGGCAGCAGCGGGGCCAGGAACTGCGCCAGTGCCGGCAGCACCCGCCCGGGCACCAGTTCGCCCACGCCGGGGACCAGGTCGTGGCCGCGGAACGGGGTGGTGATGCCGCGCTGGTGCAGCATGGCGCGAATCTGCTGTTCCATGAGGTCCGGCTGACCTTCCTCGACCAGCAGCACCTCGCGCTTGCCCTGGATGAAATCGACGATCTGGTCGTCGCACAGCGGGTAGACCACGTTCAGCTGCAGCACGCTGATGGCGGGATCGGTCACGCCGTCCTCGTCCGCCAGGCCGAGGTTGGCCAACGCCCGCATGACGGTGTTGAACACGGTGCCGTGGGTAATGATGCCGATCGGCGCGTCGGCGGCGCCGAACTGTTCATTCAGGCCATGCTCGAGGATGTACTCGCGCGCCTTGGGCAGGCGGTCGCGGTAACGCTCGATCTCCTGCCGCTGGGTGTTCGGCGGCAGGGGATAGCGGCTCGGGTCCTTGATGCCTTCCTTGAGCTTGTTGATGACGTTGTACTGGCCCATGCGGTTGTCGGTCACGTCGACGCGGGCGTTGGCGTGCGACAGTTGCGGACGCAGCAGCAACGCCACCACACAGCTCGACGCCTCGGACAGCTCGAAGCTCTCGCGTGTCAGGCGCAGCAGCAGCTGCTGGTCGGCGCGCGGGTCGACCACGGGAATGCCGGATTTCATGGCCCAGGGCAGGGTGCGCTGCGCCACCGTGGTGCTGGACACGCCGTAGTCCTCGCCGACCACCAGCACGCAGCCGCCCATGGGGCCGATCTGCGAGACGTGATCCACCACGTCGGTGGACACGCCGTTGCCGAGCACCTTCCAGGTCACCGCGCCGCGCACCGGCGCGAACACGGACGCCGTGCACATGGCGGCGGCGGACATCTCGTTGGCCGACGATTCCACGAACACGCCGTATTTCTTGAGTACCGGCTCGTAGGCGTCGGCGGCGGCGTCGATCAGGTTGGCAGTGGGTGAGCCGGGATAGCCACCGAAGTAGCTGATGCCGGCTTCCAGCAGGCCTTTGAGCACCACCAGTGCGCCGTCGCCGTACAGGGTCTGCCCGGCGCCGTGCTCGAGCTGGGCGATGTCGGAGTGGGTGAAGGCGTGACTCATGAGCAGCTTCCGCAGCGTTGGGGGAGGGGGATCAGTCCGGGCGCCGGCGCAGCATGCGCGTGGCCAGATATTCCAGCACCGGTTGTCCGGACTGGGTGCGCACGGTGTTGCGGGTGGTGACCAGACCGCGGTCGGGCTTGGACGTGGCCCGCTTGCTGTCGAGCGTGACCTCGACCTGCAGCGTGTCGCCCAGGTACACCGGTCCCTGCATCGTGAGCTCCGCGCCCAGGAAGGCGATGGCGGCCGTGTGCAGGTGGCCGGTCTGGATGACCAGGCCCTCGGCATAGCTGAACACCAGCGCACCGGGCGCGATACGACGCCCGAACGGTGTGTCGTTGGCGATGTACTCGGCGTCCATGAACAGCGCCTCGTTCATGCCGACCAGGGTGGCGAAGCTCAGGATGTCGAACTCGGTCACCGTGCGCCGGGCGGTGGTCAGGCGCCAGTCGGCGTCGTAGTCGTCCCACCATTGCACCGGCGTCTGACTGGTCATCGGCATTTCAGCGACCGGTGAAGCGCGGCGCGCGCTTTTCGAGGAAGGCCTGCACGCCCTCGGCATGGTCGTGCGAGGCGTGCATCAGGCCCTGGCCGACCGCTTCAAGGTCCATGAAGGCGTCGAACGGCATGCGCACCGCGTCGCGCAGCGCGTGCTTGGCGAACGCCATGGCCAGCGTGGCGCCGTCCGCCAGCTCTGCCACCAGGCCGTTGACGGCATCCTCGAAGCCGGCCTTGGGCACCACCTCGGTGTAGATGCCCAGTTCCAGTGCCTGCGCGGCGGTCAGCGTGCGCGCCCGCAGCACGATGTCCTTGGCGCGCATGAGGCCGACATGCTGGGCCAGCAGCCACATGACGCCGGCGTCCGGAATGGCGCCGATCTTGCCGAAGGCGGTGACGAAGCTGGCCTCCTCGGTGGCAATCACGAAATCCGCCCCCAGCGCCAGCGACAGCCCGGCGCCGGCCACCGGCCCCTGCAGGGCGCAAACCACCGGCTTGTCGACCGTGATCAGCGCCCGCGCCAGGGGGCGGATGCGGTGGCTCAGCAGGTTGCGGATGGCCACCGGGTGGGTGTCCGTGAACAGGTCGCGCAGGTCGCCGCCGGCACAGAACACCGGCCCTTCGCCACGCAGCACCAGCACCCGTACGGCCGGGTCCAGGTTGACCTGTTCCAGGGTCTCGCGCAGCTCGTCGATCATCCGCCCGTTCATGGCGTTGCGCACCTGCGGGCGGTTCAGGGTCAGCGTGCCGACGGTACCGTCGACGCGATAAGTCAATGTTTCCATGGTGATCTCGGGCATCTGACAGGGGGCGAGGAGGGCGATTACTGGAACTTTGGCTTTTCCTTGGCGAAGAACGCACGCAGCGCCTCGCGGTGATCGTCGCTGGCAAAGGTCAGGCCTTCCATGGCCAGCGACGCCGTCAACACCTGCTCGACGACCTGACCCACGAACAGGTTCACAGAACGCTTGGTCAGCTGGATGGCCAGCTGCGGTCCGGCGGCCAGCTTGCGCGCGAAGGCGTAGGCGCGGTCCGGCAGCTCGGCGGCCGGTACGGCGTGATTGACCAGGCCGATGGCGGCCGCGTCGGCGCCGGTCATGGCGTCGCCGGTCATCAGGAATTCCTTGGCCCGGTTGGGTCCGATCAGCAGCGGCCAGATGATGGCGCCGCCGTCGCCGGCCACCACGCCGATCGACACATGCGGATCGGCAATCTTGGCCGTTTCGTCCATGAAACTGACGTCCGCGAACAGGCCCACCGTGGCGCCAAGGCCCATGGCGTGGCCGTTGATCATGGACACCACAGGCTGCGGCAGGTCGGCCATGGTCTTGACGATGTCCAGGCCTTCCTTGAGCACCTGGGCGTAGCGTTCGCCCTTGCCGTCGATGCTCTCGATCCACTTGAGGTCACCGCCGGCACAGAAGGCCTTGCCGTCCGGACCGCCGGTCAGCACCACGACGCGGG
>OBJS01000267.1_pt1 | contig 13647 bp, 11 predicted proteins | sample 1519851 | NCBI WGS metagenome assembly OBJS01 (sample SAMN03019806, study PRJEB22545) | beach sand metagenome | biome: beach; feature: sea beach; material: beach sand | place: USA: Municipal Pensacola Beach, FL | collected 2010-10-20 | depth 25-47 cm m
AAATGGTAATGGCCGTGCCATCGCCTGGCGCACTGCTGATCGTCATTTCAGCATCGTGGAGTTCCACCAGCGCCTTGCTGATCGACAAGCCCAAACCGACCCCGCTGACCCCCGAATTATGGGTTTCGGCGCCACGTTCAAACGGTCGCAGGACTGTCTCAAGCTCTTCAGCGGCAATACCAACACCATGATCAAGGACCTGCAACCGGATAGCGCCCCCTGTTTCCCACAGCTTCACCTTGATAATCGAACCGTCAGGCGAAAATTTGACGGCATTCGACATCAAGTTCAGGACAATCTGCTGCAATGCCAAGGGATCACAACGCAGATCGGACAGCATCGGCGCGCAGTTCAGCACGATTTCAATTTTCGACTTCGCCGCCTCTGTTCGGATCATGTGCACCGCGCGTCGCACCACTTCGGCCACTGCCACCACTTGTTCGCGCAGATGGTAACTGCCGTCCTCAAGCTGCGATTCTTCCAGAACAGACTGCAACAGATTGAGCAGATAGTGACCGCTATCGTGAATATCGCGGCAATATTCCGCATAGTGCCCACTGCCCAGCGGCCCGTGGATTTCCTTCAACATGACGTCGGAAAACCCGATTATCGCATTGAGCGGCGTACGCAATTCATGGCTCATATTCGCAAGAAAGCGTGATTTCGCGGCGCTTGCGGCTTCGGCCTGACGCTTGGCCTGCTTCAATTCCCTGATCGCGGCAAGATGTTGACTGACATCATGCAGCATGACGCAGAAAGCGGCAGAGCCCCTGAACTCCACCGGGGCATGCAAGATCGTCGCCTCCATTGGATTGCCATCGACAAGTGAAAATGTGAATGCGGTATGTGTGGTCCCCGGATTCTCCTGTAATGCATCGCGGATTTGCAGCGCTTCCTCCGGCTTCACGAGATAATCGGTAAGTTCGCGCTGCCCGAAATCAGACGGATCGAGCTCCAGAACCCGTCGCGCTTCCGGATTGGCATAAATGATTTTCTCGGCATCTCTGGACAATATAAGCACCGGCGTCGGCGCAAACTCGACCAGTCTGGAAAATTGTCTTTCACGCACTTCCAACGCCGCACAACTTCGCTGTCTGCTTTCGATTTCGCGCTCAAGCGCAGCATTGCGCTCGCTCAACTCGGCCGTCCGCTCCACAACAAGATGCTCAAGCCCGGCACGTTGATCGGCCAAGGCACGATCTGCCTTGTTCCGCAGCATTACCAGAAAGGTCATGATCGCCATCGCGAAAATGATGAACAGCCGGTTGATCAAGATAATCGGGCCGGGCACGCCTTCGATCATGGCATAGCCGATGAGGGTCAAGGCGGAACAGCCCAGCAACGCGACAAGCGGCGACAGACGCCAGGGCATCCAGGCGGTCAGAAGGACGACAAGAAAATAAGGAAACACACCGACTGCTACGCCGGGCGGGGTTGCAATATCGACCGCAAATGCCGTCAGGGCAATAGCCACGCCCAAGCCCACAAAAAAATACCCATGCCGGTGTGCGGCGGGAGATATCGCAGTTCTCACCCCTGGCCTTCTTGTCTCGGCAACCAATGAACATCCCTTCCTGGCCACACCTTCCTCCAAAAGCATGTCCCCTATAAAGCTAATAAGTATATGCCTGACAGCACAACCTTAAATGGATGCTTCCATTTTATTTTCCACGGCGACATTCTATGCTTGGTAAATGACTATGATTGGTAAATGAATATAGTTGGTAAATGAGACGCCTGCCGGCGCGAAAATGTCACGCCATCACAGGCCGGTGCCGGGAAAAAGGGAATGGGGTGAGATAGCCATATGTCGCTTGGGTTGGGGAAATTTGCCTATACAAAAGGGCTGCATGATCTTGGCAACGGGGCATATGCCTGGCTTGCACCCGACGGATCCTGGGGGTGGAGCAATGCGGGGCTGATCGTCGACGGGGCGTGTTCCCTGCTGGTCGATACGCTGTTCGACATGCCGATGACCGACACCATGCTGGCCGCGATGCGCGATGCGGAACCCGCTGCCCGCGCGCTCGATATGGTGGTCAATACCCATGCCAATGGCGATCACTGCAACGGCAATGCCTGCTGCGGGGAGGCGGAGATCATCGCCTCGCGCGCCTGCGCCGAACAGCTGGCCGCCGAACCGCCCGAGATGCTTGCCGCGATGCAGAAAAATGCCCCGAATATGGGGCTGATGGGCAAGTTCTTTGCCGAGGTTTTCGCGCCTTTCGATTTTGCGGGCGTCGTTCAGAAACTGCCCACCCGCACTTTCGAGACAGAATTATCACTCACCGTCGGCGACAAGCGGGTCGCGCTGTACAATGTCGGGCCCGCCCATACAGCCGGCGACACCCTTGTGCATGTGCCTGCCGACAAGCTGCTATATACCGGCGATATCCTGTTTATCGAGGGGACGCCCATCGTCTGGGCAGGGCCGATCGGCAACTGGATCGCCGCTTGCGACCGCATTCTTGCGCTTGATGCGGATATCATCGTACCCGGCCATGGGCCGATCACGGATAATCGCGGCGTCCGGGCGGTGCGGGATTATCTGCGCTATGTCCATAGCGAAGCCCGCAAGCGCTATGATGCGGGGCTTGATGCGGCGGAGGCCGCGCGCGACATCGCACTTGGCGATTATGACAGCTGGGGCGATGCGGAACGGATTGCCGTCAACGTCGCAACTGCCTATCGCGAATTTGCCGGTGATACATCAGCGCCCGACACATTGCAGCTGTTCGGACTGATGGCGGAAATCTATTTCGACCGCAAGAAGCGGTAGCCACATCGTCCGGCCATCCGTTTCGCACCGCCCCCGGCAATACGGCCAGTTATTCAGCCGCTTTCGGCACCCATTTCTCGCGCATGGTGACAAGCTCTTCGGCGGCGGTGGGATGCACCGCCATGGTGGCATCGAACTGCGCCTTGCTGGCCCCCATCTTGATGGCGACCCCCAGACACTGGATCATCTCGCCTGAGTCCGGGCCGACAATGTGACAGCCAAGCACCTTGTCGGAAACCGGATCGACGATCAGCTTCATCAGGCTCTGCTCGTCGCGGCCGGACAAGGTGTGCTTCATCGGGCGGAAAGTGGATTTATAAATATCCACATCGCCATATTGCGCCCGTGCCTCCTGCTCGCTCATGCCGCAGGTGCCGATCGGCGGCTGGCTGAACACAGCGGTCGGAATAAGCGCATGGTCGACGGTTGTCGGATTGCCGGCAAATTCGGTCGCCACGAAACACATCGCCTCGTGAATGGCGACGGGCGTCAGATTGACCCTGTCGGTCACATCGCCGATGGCCCAGATGCTCGGCACATTGGTGTGGGAATAGTCATCGACGATGATCGCCCCTGATTTCGCGACCGCGACCCCGGCATTCTCAAGCCCCAGCCCGTCGATCTTGGGGGTTCGGCCGGTTGCATACATGACCAGATCGGTTTCAGTGACCGAACCATCTTCCATCGTGACCCGGAAGCCCCCCGCGGTTTTTTCGATGCTGGCCGGGTTCGTGTTAACCCTTACATCGATCCCCTTCTTGCGCATTTGCGTATGCAGATGGGTCCGCACATCCTGATCGAAGCCCCGCAGGATTTCCGGCCCGCGATAAAGCAGGCTGGTTGCAACACCAAGCCCCTGGAAGATGCCGGCAAACTCGACCGCGATATAGCCGCCGCCGACAACGATCATCCGCGCGGGCAGGCTATCGAGATGAAAGGCCTCGTTGGAGCTGATCGCATGCGCGATGCCGGGAATTTCGGGCATGGACGGCCAGCCGCCCACGGCGATCAGGATGCGCTCAGCGGTAATTTCGCGCTCTTCAGCAACCAGATGGATTCTGTGCGGGTCGCGCAATTCGGCCCGGCTGTGGAAAAACTCCGTGCCCGCATTGCGTAACAGGTTTTCGTAAATCCCGCTCAGGCGCGCAATTTCCCGATCCTTGTTCGCGATCAGCGTCGACCAGTCGAAATGCGCCCCGTCCACCTGCCAGCCAAAGCCCGCCGCATCCTCGAAATCCTCATGAAAGTGACTGGCATAGACAAACAGCTTCTTGGGCACGCAGCCGCGGATCACGCAGGTGCCGCCATAGCGATATTCCTCCGCCACGCCCACTTTCGCCCCGTGGGAAGCGGCCATGCGCGCGGCTCTGACACCGCCTGACCCGCCGCCGATCACGAACAGGTCATAATCATAATCCGCCATGCTTCCGCTCCTTCAACGCGTGCTCACAAATGACATTCCACCGGCTCGACGGTTCAGCCGCCGCTGCTTTCCACCCCGGTCTGGCCGGGAAAGCGTGGTGCCTGCAACAGCGTCACCCCGTCCGGCCCGGCGATAATCGCCTCGCTTGCCATGCCGATGAAAAGCCCATGCTCCATCACGCCCGGGATCTGGTTGAGATATCCGGCAAGCCCTTCCGGATCGCCAATGCTCTGCAGGTCGCAATCGATGATGTTATGCCCGCCATCAGTGACGAAGGGGGCATTATCGCCTGCCCCGCCCCGGCGCAGCGCGACCGCCACATTCCCCACATCGAACTGACTGAGATTATCGCGGATACGGCGTGCCGTGGTGCGCCAGGCAAATGGCGTGATCTCGACCGGCAGGGCAAAACGGCCCAGCGTTTCCACATATTTGCTGTCATCGGCGATAATCAATAACCGGCGTGACGCCGCCGCGACGATCTTTTCGCGCAGCAGCGCACCGCCGCCCCCCTTGATCAGACGCAAGGCGGGGTCAAGCTCATCGGCCCCGTCGATCGTCATATCAAGCCCGTCAATGGCATCAAGCTCAACAAGGGGAATACCGCATTCGCGGGCCAGCGCATCGGTACGCCGCGAGGTCGCAACCCCGATCACCCGCAGCCCGTCACGCACCGCATTCCCCAGGGCGCGGGTAAAATAATCGGCGGTCGAACCGGTGCCGATACCGATCCGCATACCATCTTCCACCATGTCGAGCGCGCGCAATGCGGCCTTTTGCTTGTAACTTTCAATGTCGTTCTGAGATGTGTCAGCCATGCGGCAGCTTTCTGTTGGGATCGCGTGAGGCGGCGCAGTATAACGGCCCGACTGCGGGAAAAAAGTGAAAACCATTTCTTGCCGGGCAACAAGATGCAAGCAGCACACGCCCCGCATGCAGCAAGCAGGCTTGCCGGACGAAGCGGAGTCGCGCTATGCAGCCGGCCATGGATATTCCCGCAAATGAGCTCGCTGGCCGTGTCGTGCGGCTTGAAATCATCACCGAGGCGCATCGCGAAGGGCTGCGCAAGGCCGCCGCCGACCCGAAAATCTGGCAATTCCTGCCGATGGACGGGAGCGGCACGCAATTTGACCGCTGGTTCGACGAGGCGCTCGCCATGCAGGCCGCGGGCACGCAGATCGTCTATGCGGTGCGGCGGATCAGCAATGACAGGCTGATCGGCAGCACCCGGCTCGCCAACCTAGTCCCGGACCATAAGCGGGTGGAAATCGGCTATACCTGGTATGCGACGCTTGCCCATGGGGGGCCGGTGAACCCGGAATGCAAGCTGCTGCTGCTCGATCATGCGTTCAGCCATGGCGCAAACCGGGTGGAACTTAAAACCGATGCGCGCAACACCCATTCGCAGGCCGCGATCGCAAAGCTCGGCGCAACCCGGGAAGGGACCCTGCGCGCCCATATGGTGGCGCGCGATGGCTTTGTGCGTGATTCAATCTATTTCTCGATCATCCGCCCCGAATGGCCCGAACTGCGCGACAAACTCCGCGCCCGCCTCGGCTAACGAAATCGACTAACGAAATCCGCCACAAAAGACGCCAAGCAGGATGCATATATCCGCGCTTTTTGCTATAGCAGCCCCATGGCCCCGTAGCTCAGCAGGATAGAGCGGCAGATTCCTAATCTGTAGGTCGCAGGTTCGAATCCTGCCGGGGTCACCAGCCGTCCTTGCTTTCGCGGCTTGCCCGCTCAGGCGGCTTCAGCCGTACCGGCGGGCGGGGTCCACCAGGTGCTGAGCTGGCGCATTACCCGGCGTTCGCCCGGCTCCCAGGCGTCGCGGCGGTGCAGCGTGCCGAGCGTATCGAACATCACCATATCGCCCACCTGCCAGTCATGCGCGTAGACACGATCAGGGCGTGTCGAATGCTGTGCCAGTTCCTTGAGCAGCGCCTTGCTTTCATCTTCGGGCATGCCGAGGATATGGCGGGTGATCCCCTTGCTGACATAGAGGATTTCACGGCCTGTATCGGGATGGCGCAGGATCACAGGGTGGATCGCCTGGGGAATATCAGGCCGGCTTACCCCCAGTTTCCGGTTGCGTTCGCGCTTGGCGGCAAAGCCTTTGCGAAATTCATCATCGGATGCGAGATTTTCGCTGATCTGCGGCCCGTCATCATCATTTGCATAGCCTGTGATCGAATGATAGGCGCGCTTGCCCCGCAACGCATTCACAAGCGCGGCAGGCAGGGTTTCCAGCGCTAGATACTGGCTGCAAAAACAGGTTTGCGGCGGGTTGTTGCGCGGTATCTCCACCGCTTCAAGGAAACTTTCCTTGCCGACGGTGGGCACATAGGAATAATCCGCATGCCATTCGAGCGCGCGGGACGCACCCGTCCCCTCTGGCACCCCGTCAGCGCCGACCAGATTGTTCACGCGCAGAATTTCCGGAATCGGATCGACATCGCCAAACCATTCCGACCCTTTGACAAGATCGCCGAAATTCTGCGCAAACCGCACAAGCTCGTCATCGGTTGGCGGCCTGTGACCACGAAAAACCAGCACCTGATGCGCGGCAAGCGCGCGGCCTATTTCCGCTTTCAGCGCCACGGTCATATCCGCCGCCGGGTTCCAGCCTTCCACCACCGCGCCAAGCGGCGTATCGAAGGCTGTGACCTTCAATTGCCGGTTTTGTGCGCCTGCATCGACCATCGCACCCTCCCACATCGCCGCAGAGCCGCATCTTGACGCGCGGCTTATCACGGTTGACACAATGCTAACACGGATTATGCAAGCTGAAAAGCGTGCAGACAAACGAGGACATGACAGATATTTGGGGCAAATAAAAAGGGCCGGGAAAACCCGGCCCCAAATCGGTTCCAAGGAACGGTGGATCGCCGCCCTATTCCTTGCTGGCGGCGATCGCGTCTTCCACGGTCCGCAGACCGGGGCGCTTGGCCGAAACCATCACCGCCATATTGCCCGGCTGATGCTCGTTCTTCCACATCTTGGTATGGGCTTTCGGAATATCCTGGAAGGGGAACACTTCCGACATGCAGGGATCGATACGCCGGTCGATGACGAGCTGGTTTGCCTGCGACGCCTGTTTCAGATTGGCGAAATGGCTGCCCTGGATTCGCTTCTGCCGCATCCAGACGAACCGTGCATCAAAGGTGATGTTAAAGCCGGTGGTGCCGGCGCAGAACACGACCATGCCGCCGCGCTTGCAGACCAGGCAGGAAACCGGGAAAGTCGATTCACCGGGATGTTCGAACACGAAATCGACATCCACGCCCTTGCCCGTGATCTCCCAGATCGCTTTGCCGAATTTGCGGGATTCGGCCATATATTCATCAAAGCCGGGCCCGTTCACCTGCGGCAACTGACCCCAGCATTTGAAGTCGTTGCGGTTGATCACGCCCTTTGCGCCGAGCGACATGACGAAATCGCGTTTCGATTCATCCGAAATCACGCCGATCGCATTGGCGCCCGCCGTCGCGCAAAGCTGGATCGCGAAGGAGCCAAGACCGCCGCTCGCCCCCCAGACCAGCACATTGTGCCCCGGGCGCAGAATATGCGGCCGGTGCCCGAACAGCATGCGATAGGTGGTCGCGAGCGTCAGCGTATAGCAGGCCGCCTCTTCCCAGGTGAGATGTTTGGGCCGCGGCATGACCTGTTGCGCCTGCACACGGCAGAATTGCGCGAATGAGCCGTCAGGCGTCTCATACCCCCAGATCCGCTGGCTTGGGGAAAACATCGGATCGCCGCCATTGCATTCCTCGTCATCGCCGTCGGTCTGGTTGCAATGCACCACGACCTCGTCCCCGACCTTGCAGCGCTTCACCTTCGAACCCACCGCGTAAACGATGCCCGACGCGTCGGAACCGGCGATATGATAGGGTTGCTTATGTACATCGAAAACAGAAACAGGCTCACCCAACGCGGCCCAGACGCCATTATAATTGACGCCTGCCGCCATCACGAGAACCAACACTTCGTTACTGTCGAGCTCGGGCGTTTCGACAACTTCGAGCTGCATCGCCTCTTCGGGCGGGCCATGCCGTTCACGCCGGATCGCCCAAGCATACATTTGCTTGGGAACATGGCCAAGCGGCGGAATTTCCCCGACCTCGTAAAGATCCTTGATTTCACCTTCAGATACAGTCTCGACAGCGGACATGCGCCTCGTCTCCACAAATTGCCTAATCTTTCATCGTGGCGCGCGATAAAACGCCAATGACAATTTAGTTTCAAGGGATTTTTTGCACCGCAACAGACGATATGATATTTCCTGCCCGGTTGCGAATGGGAAATGATCGTATTCCGCGCGGGCTAAATGTCCCGGAATATTACTCGAATCCCGCCGCGAGCGGTTCAAGAGTCGGCAGGTAAGGATTGCGCGATGGCACAGAAAGAAACTGGCACCCGGACAGGCACATCTTCTCCGGAAGCGGGAAAAAAGACGGTGAAGAAAGACAAGCCCTGGATTTTGCGCACCTATGCGGGCCATTCCACGGCGGAAGCCTCGAACGCGCTGTTCCGCACCAATCTCGCCAAGGGGCAGACGGGTTTGTCGGTTGCTTTCGATCTGCCGACCCAGACCGGTTATGACGCCGATCACGTGCTGTCGGCGGGCGAGGTGGGCAAGGTCGGCGTGCCGATCGCCCATCTTGGCGATATGCGCGCCTTGTTCGACGGCATTCCGCTTGAGCAGATGAATACCTCCATGACGATCAATGCGACCGCGCCCTGGCTGCTATCGCTTTATATCGCCGCCGCCGAGGAACAGGGGGCCGATCCCAAAAAGCTGATGGGCACGACGCAGAACGATATCATCAAGGAATATCTCTCGCGCGGCACCTATATCTTTCCGCCCGCCGCCAGCCTGCGCCTGACAAGCGATGTAATTTCCTACACCTACAAGGAAATTCCGAAATGGAACCCGACCAATGTCTGTTCCTACCATCTGCAGGAGGCGGGCGCGACGCCGGTGCAGGAACTGGCCTTTGCGCTTGCCAATGCGATTGCCATTCTCGACACGGTGAAGGCGGCGGGTCATGTGCCTGAAGACGATTTCCCGCAGGTCGTCGGCCGGATCAGCTTCTTTGTGAATGCCGGGGTCCGTTTCATCACCGAAATGTGCAAGATGCGCGCTTTTGTCGATCTGTGGGATGAGATCACCGCCGAGCGCTACGGGGTGGAAGATGCCAAGCTGCGCCGCTTCCGCTACGGCATGCAGGTCAACTCGCTTGGCCTGACCGAACCGCAGCCAGAAAACAATGTGTACCGAATTCTGCTGGAGATGCTCGGCGTCGTGCTGTCCAAGGATGCCCGCGCACGCGCCGTGCAGCTGCCCGCCTGGAACGAGGCGCTTGGCCTGCCGCGCCCCTGGGATCAGCAATGGTCCCTGCGTATGCAGCAGATCGTCGCCTATGAGACCGATCTGCTCGAATATGGCGATATCTTCAATGGCAGCGCGGTCATCAATGAAAAGGTCGAGGAACTGAAGGCGGAAGCCCGCGCCGAGCTTGCGCGTATCGATGAGATGGGCGGCGGCGTCGCGGCCATCGAATCAAGCTATATGAAGCAGAAGCTTGTCGAATCGAACAGCGCCCGGCTTGACGCCATTGAAGCGGGCGAGCAAATCGTCGTCGGCGTCAACATGTTTACCGAAACCGAACCCTCCCCCCTGTCGCAAGGGGCGGATGGCGGCATCCTGACCGTGGATCCCAAGGTCGAGGCGCAGCAGATCGCCAATGTGCAGGCCTGGCGCGCGGAACGCGACGAAAAGGCAGCCATGGCGGCACTTGCCGAACTGCGTGCGGCAGCGCGGGAAGACCGTAACATCATGCCCGCCTCCATCGCCGCGGCGAAAGCCGGCGTCACCACCGGCGAATGGGGCGCAGCGCTGCGCGAGATTTTTGGCGAATATCGCGCACCCACCGGGGTGGGGCGTTCCGGCCGGACAAGTGGCGGGGCCGAACTTGAGACGGTACGCAACCGCATCGATCAGCTATCGGACAAACTTGGCCGCCGACTGAAAATCCTTGTCGGCAAGCCCGGGCTTGACGGGCATTCAAATGGCGCTGAACAGATTGCCGTGCGCGCGCGCGATGCCGGCATGGAAGTCGTGTATGAGGGGATCCGGCTGACCACCGCGCAGATCGTCAATGCGGCACTTGAGGAAGGGGTGCATGTGGTCGGGCTGTCGATCCTGTCGGGCAGCCATGTGCCGCTTGTGCTCGATGCGCTGGAGCGGATGCGGGCCGCGGGGCTTGGCGATATTCCGCTGATTGTGGGCGGTATTATCCCGCCCGAAGATGAGGCGAAACTTGTCGCAGCCGGCGTTGCGCGCGTCTACACGCCCAAGGATTACCAGCTTAACGACATCATGGCCGATATCGTCACCATCGTGGACAGCCGCTTCGAAAACGCCGCCTGAACAGCGACAGCTGAGTAATTGTAACCCCGAGCGTGGGGAAACCGCGCGCAATCACTCAGCGGCGGAAACACAGGCGATCCCAGCTGGTTGATCAGCACCCCAAGCTTTTCTACACTGTTGTTACTTGATTCTTGTGCCAAGGGGGGCTGCAATTTCATGTCACGCCGGGATGAAGCCTTATCAAAGAATATCGCGATATTGCCGCGTCTGGCGCTTATCCTTTGTCTGGTAATTTTTCTTGCTGCCTGTGGCGGCACGCCAGCTCAGATAAAAAATGCGCCGCCTAGCCAAACTGCGCAGGCTCACAAACTGATCAACAAAGCAAAGGCTGGCGATCCCATCGCACAATATTTCCTTGGCCGGGCGTTGATAAAAGCAGCGATTAATGGTGATCACGAATTGCTGGCACCTGGGACAGACTGGATCCGGAGATCCGCGGAACAGGGGTTTGCGAAGGCGGAAGCCAGAATGGGAGAGTTGTATATGGCGGGGCTGGGGGGTTCCCCACAACCCCCGCATTCCCCTGGGGGGGATTATATTGCGCATATTCCCGTTGAGTGGTTTACCCGCGCCGCGCAGAATGGTGACGAATATGCGCAATATAATCTGGGCATTTCTTATCTGAAAGGCAAAGGCATTGGCCAGAACCCGATAGCTGCCGAAAAATGGCTCCGTAAGGCAGCCGACCAGGGCAACAAAAAGGCCAAGCAGGCGCTAGAAGCGATTGGCCTGGAGACAGTAGCTAACAAAGCCAATGCAAATCCGCTACAAGCAGTCGCGCAGTTTAAGCAGGCGGCAGCGACCGGCGATACAATAGCGATGTATAATTTGGGGACGTTCTATCTGAAGGGACACGGTGTTGCGCAAAATAATGCGGAGGCAGTGAAATGGTACCGGAAAGCAGCAGATCTCGGGCTGCCCATCGCGCAATATGATCTGGGCACTCATTATTCGCAGGGCACGGCCGGTCTGAGGAAAGACGCCCGGAAGGCGACCGCCTATTTCCAGCAGGCTGCGGATCAGGGCTTTGCCAGCGCGCAAGCCAGTCTTGGCTTTATCTATGTGACGGGACAGCTTGGCAAAGCTGACCCCGAACTGGCGGTCAAATGGTTCCGGAAATCCAGTCTCCAGGACAATGTGGAAGGCAACTACAATCTGGGATTATGTTACTTAAATGGTACAGGCGTTTCACGTGACATCGGCCGGGCTGAAAAGCTCATTGAGCGTGCCGCTGATCAAAACCATTTGCTGGCGCAGGTAAAATTGATGGAGCTCTATACGGCGGGGACAATTCTCCCCCAGGACCTGGTAAAAGCTTATAAATGGATGGTCATCCTCACCACAAAAAACCCCGAAAACCAAACAAATCCTCAATCGGCTGCTTTGTTCTCACAGGGCACTTCCGCGCTGGCAGCGTCAATGTCAGAGTCCCAACTCAAACGCGCGCGCCAGCTTGTGGCGGAATGGAAACCTGTCCCGTAACCCGACAACAAGCGGTACTCTTCTAGCGGGCAGCCGTTTGCACACGACCTAGAACCAGGGGCGGCGCGGTCGTGCGAGACGGTGAAGACAGCAGACAATGGCACCCACACTCAGGATAAGCGCCCCAAGGTGATTGACCGGGGCAAACAGGGCCGCAAGCAGGGGGTCGTGAACCGGCAGCAAGGGCAGCATCAGCCTGTCGGCAACAGCCGCGATCGCCATCTGTATCTCGCCGCCCGCATTAGCCGCGAGCCAGAAAAACGATAGCAGCGCACACCCCCACCCGATGACCCTGCGCCGGCGCGATTGCCGCGCAACGCGGGTAACTGCTTGCATTGTCTTGTCCGTAAACCCCGTATCGGCCAATGACGCATCCGCCGCAATGAACAGGGATTGCACGAACGGATCGCGCGGTTCCTCATCAGCGCTTTGCATCGCTTTCTCCTTCCATCCCCGACATTCCGTAATCTGACAGAAACGCCCGCAGCCTTGCGCCGCCGCGCGCGATATGGGATTTGACCGTGCCAAGCGGCAATGCGGTTTCCGCCGCAATCTCCGCATGGCTCATCCCCTCCTGATAAGATAACAGGATGCACAACCGCTCCGTCACCGTCAGCCGCATCAAGGCCCGCTCAAGATCGGTCGCAATACCTTCTTGCGCCGGGCGCACCGGGGCGGTCGCATCCGCCCCCTCCCCTAACTCGGCCGTATGGCGCAGCGGATCGGCACGCCGGCAATGCTGCAACCAGATATTCACAGCCAGACGGCGCAACCATGGGCCGAAGCTGTCGGGTGTGCGAAGTTGACCAAGCCGCCGCCAGGCCTGCAGGAAGGCCTCCTGCGCCAGATCGTCGGCAAGGGCGGCATCACCGCAACTGCGCCGCATCAGATTTCGCAACCAGGATTGCCGCCGCCGCACAAGTTCTGCAAAGCCTGCCGCATCGCCTGCCTGTGCATATCTTACAAGCGCCGCTTCAGACCATCGCGCAAATGGCGCGGCGGACTGTGAGGCGGGCGTCATCTGCCTGCACTAACCTTGACGTCTGAACGGATTATCGGACGTGCCAGGCGGGTCTGTGGCAATGCGCGCCGCCACAAACAACCCTATCGCGATAAAGCCGACAAGCCCGGCAACCGCCGCCAATATCGGCAGCAGGATCGGGTCGGCCACCGCCGCCAGCACAAGCCCGAGCAATACAAGCCCCGGCGCGACCGACAAGGTGATCACCGCCGCGATCTTGAGATCACGCGCGGTTTCCTGCCCGCCATCGCCGCGATGGGCAAGCAGCCTGTCGATCATTGCCGGGTCCAGCGCGTCACCGCGGCGTACGATCTCGCGCAGGGTTTCCTGCTGCGCCTGCCGCCGGCGCAGATCATACCAGACACCCGCCACGACAACTGCCGCCAAAAACCCCCAAAACGCCAAAGCGCCAAGTCCAGCACCGATTTCCATATCCCGACCCCTCGCAACTATCGCCATTGCCGATTTACGATAAGAGATGCAGCAAAACATGAAATTGGATGCAG
>OBJS01000268.1_pt1 | contig 13579 bp, 10 predicted proteins | sample 1519851 | NCBI WGS metagenome assembly OBJS01 (sample SAMN03019806, study PRJEB22545) | beach sand metagenome | biome: beach; feature: sea beach; material: beach sand | place: USA: Municipal Pensacola Beach, FL | collected 2010-10-20 | depth 25-47 cm m
CGCATAGCGGGTGAAATCAAAGAACCTGATTGCTCAAATATCTCCATACAAAAAAAAGAGCATGGCTTTCGCCATGCCCGATAGAATTAGTTGGTAATGCGGTACGTGTTATTTAAGACAAGCGTTCAGGACGAACCTAAGGGCGGCGTATACGTCAATAAAAATACCTCCATAAAAGAACCCACCACCTACGAGTTTCCCGTGATCAAACCCCTTCGATAATAACGCCAAGGCGAGCTGCATCCGTTCGAGAAAGGGATATGCCGTCGACGTGTTCGTGTCTGGCGGTTTTATCGCTATCCACAGGGTAGACGTCAGCGTCGATGCAGGTCACAAGATTGCCGTCGGCGTCTTCGATTGCGACGGTGCCATCCTGATTCATTCGGCCGTATAGCTGTTTATCACTCGATCCACTCATTACGAAATCTCTCCCGTTCTTGACTACATATTTTGTTTTGCGACTTACCTGTTAACCACGTTCACCGGGATACACAGGAAATCACGCCACGTTAAGTTACTGATTGATAAGCAGAAGGTTAACCACAGCCCTATCGGCGGGCAATCGCCACCGGCTCGAAATACGAAAGCCCGGCGCGATATTTCAGGGTTGATTGATAAGCATCAATCCAAGGGTGAGTCTCTGAGGTGGTTTTAACCTGGATCGAAACGGGTCCCCGTGAAGTATTGAAGAAGCGCCCCGTGTTGCAGTGATTCCCACTTAGTACGTACGGGGCTCGGATATCTTTGGGTGCTGAATCAGTAGTTTTCCAGAATAAACCTTACTTCCCCCAGCCTCTCTTCGTAGCTTGAGACGACGCCGGAACAAACCTGACCGCGCTGATATATCAATGCCGACAGTTGCTCGGAGTGCGGACCGTATGCCGCGACAATTCGGTTGGCCTGCGCCATGAAAGCGTCATATTTTTCCCGCGTCGACAGACCAAACGCCCGATAGACAACGTCGGCACTCTGCAACAGGATATCGGCGTTGTTTTCGACAACCGATACCGTATCTCTCGCGATATTGGAATTGTTCCCCATCCCCCGAGCTGTGTACTGGTAGTAGACACCGCACTGGAGAAACGAATCGGCGATCGACAGCGCTATAGCCGCAAAACCTTCCGGGACCTCGGTCGTCGGCTCGATTGTGCTCGAACCGTTTTCCGCAAGCCATTCACTTGGCAGCGCCATCACCTGAAGCTGAACACCCAACAATATCAGAGCGCCAATCGACACCTGGCGTAACAACAGCATGGCCCTGATTCCCCTGTTAATACACTCGCGATCTGTCATCTCCCGCAGTGACAAGCCCCTGAAGTGGAACCGCTACGGTCACAGACGCTTGAGTCAAACCTTTTATGTCAGTTTAAGCTTCTCGCCCATTATGTTAGCTTGCCAGCACAAAATATCCATAAAAAGTACGGGGGTTTTATCATGACTAAAATCGGCAGATTGCTTTTCCACGCCGGCCTGGCCAGCACTCTGGCTCTGTCTGTTTCAGCCGGGGCGGCATCGAGCTATAAAGCACCACGCAATTCCAATGGACACCCCGATATTCAGGGTATATGGGACTTTCGCAATCTGACACCACTGGAGCGCCCCAAAGCGCTGGGCGACAAGACCACTTTCAGTCAGGCGGAGCTGGAGGCCTTCAAGCAAAAGGCGATCGCCGCCAACGATACCGATGCCATCACTGATCTGCCCGCAGAGGCCGACGTCGAGGTGCCCTACAACAGTTTCTGGCTGGACTACGGCGACCAGTTGAGCGAGGACAGGCGCACCTCCCTGATCGTCGACCCGCCTAACGGGCGGCTGCCTGCGCTAACGAAAGAAGCCCTGGCAGGCCTGAAAAACAGCACACAGCGCGATTTCCCGGTGCGCGACATAGTTTCAATCGGGCTCAGCGCCGCCGGCTGGCGACCACCAGGGCCGGAATCACTGGGCCTGTCCGAGCGCTGTCTCATGGGTTTCAATGCCGGGCCGCCACTGGTGCCCAGCGCCTATAACAATAACCTGCGTATCGTCCAGACACCCGACCACATCGTGCTGGTTACAGAGATGATTCACGAAGCCCGAATCATACCTATCGACGGCAGCCCTCACCTACCCGAAGAAATGCGCCGCTGGGCCGGCGACGGCCGTGGTCGCTGGGAAGGCGATACGCTCGTTGTGGAAACCACTAACTTCACTGACAAAACACCGACATTTCAGCTCCCGCTGACACTGGATAACCCTGGTATCGCCGGCGCCGTTGGCACCGCCAGGAATATGCATTTAGTCGAACGATTCACGCGAACCGGCGAATCCAGTTTGCACTACGAGTACACGCTGACCGACCCAAAAACCTTCACCAAACCTTTTTCCGTAGCCATTCCCTTGAAAAAATTCGACGGTCAAATGTTTGAATACGCCTGTCACGAGGGCAACTATGCACTGGCCGGCATTTTGAAAGGCGCCCGCCAGGAAGAAAAGGACGAAGCGGTCAAGCAATAACGTTTAATTACTAAAAACACTATTTTATAAGCCATTCATAACATCCCGGCCACACACAGGCCGGGATTTCTTTTTGGCTAAAAGCTTCTGAACGTCACCTGCCTGTCACTTGCCCCTCTCGCGCCAATACCCTGTCCGCCCGTTGGCGAAACATTCTAGTTCGGTCTACGCTCTAGGAATATACGCGCGCCGCTTCAAATGTCCTTGAGGCAGCCGGCACGCCGGTCCAGAGCGATCTGCACCGTGGGCGCAACTCCCGTCCAACGTAACCGGGTAACCAGGCGACAAAGCAAGAACACAAACTGCCGGGCGAAATTTTGAACCGCTTTTAAAACATTTCCTTTTATAGCGACGGAGCCTTCACTGTGACTAGAATAATTCCTAAAGTCGCCCTCACAATTGGCGTCATAACCCTTGCCGGTTTCGGCATTCCCCACGCAACCCAACTGTTTGCGGAGCAAGGCGCGCAAACTGCCTATGAGGCGCCGCGGAACTCTCACGGCCAGCCAGACCTCCAGGGCATATGGGACTTTCGTACACTAACGCCACTGGAGCGCCCCAAGGCTTTGGGCGATAAGGTGCAATTTACCCGTGAAGAAGCCGCCAAATTCCGCCAGAAGGCAATCGAAAGCAACGATGTCGACTTCAATCGCGACTCGATGGGCGAATTCGACGTCGAAGGCGCTTATAACAGTTGGTGGATGGATTACGGCACCGATTTGAACGAAGACCTTCGCACTTCGCTGATTATCGACCCGCCCAACGGGCGTCTACCCGAGCTGACGCCGACAGCGCTGGCACGAATGAAAAAGGACAAAGAGCGTATTCCTCCGGTACGGGTCGTCGTGTCCCTAGAAATGGACAACCGGGTTTTCCGGCCCGAGGGACCGGAGACACTGGGCCTTTCCGAGCGCTGTCTACTGGGCTTTAACGCCGGGCCACCGCTGATTCCAAGCGCTTACAATAATAACTTGCGGATCGTTCAGACTCCGGATTATGTCGTGCTCGTGACCGAGATGATCCACGATGCGCGTGTCGTGCCAATGGACGGCAGCCCGCACCTGCCACCGGGCATGCAGCGCTGGTCCGGCGATTCCCGGGGCTACTGGGAAGGCGACACACTGGTCGTCGAAACCACCAATTTCACGGATAAAACACCGACCTTCCAGCTGCCCCTCGATCTTAACAACCTGGAAAGAAACGGCGTCGTCGGTAGCGGCCAGAACATGCACCTGGTGGAGCGGTTCACCCGCGTTAGCGAACATCGTCTGATGTACCAATACACGCTGACTGACCCGAAAACTTTTGTCCGGCCGTTTACCGTAGCCATTCCTATGAAGGCTTCCGAGAATCCGATGTACGAGTACGCCTGCCATGAAGGCAACTACGCGATGGCGGGCATGCTCAAGGGCGCACGCCACATGGAACGCGAACAGGCTCAGCGCTAGGTTGCCAGGATCCATCCGCCTGCTGCCTGCCCGCAGAATTGTCGGGCGGGCAGTTCCCAGCCGTTTTGTTTGTCTACCCTGTTTTCCGTTGTTCTTCTCGATACCTTTCTCATACCGCTCATACCGCTTCCGTGTGCCCCTGGCCTCTCACCTAATGACAAAGAATCCAGCATCGGACCGCGCTTGACCTGACGCACCGTGCAGCCGGCACGGCGGCAAAGGCCCATGCCGCCGAAAACCCGAGAATTCGGAGCAGGCGCATGAACACGCCCTGTTTCCAGTATCATGCCCGGCGAACGTACCGTAACCAGAATACGACAGGGGTGGCAAACAGCGAGGACCGGCCTCGACACGAATACAAAAAGCCTAGCGTCCTAGACCCGCTCGGGGCCTAGCACAAGCAAAAATTTTGACGTAACAGCTGGGACCATCGTGAGTTGTCACCGGCAACACGCGTCTCGTCGAAGCACTCGCGTTTGCGCCTGACCGGCCTGGACCCACTGGGCCGGGGACTTTCGTGACCGATCATTTTATTTACTGAAGGAGCAAAGCCATGACTATTTCATTTGAAGGACGCGTTGCCGTCGTCACCGGTGCCGGATCCGGCCTCGGTCGAAGCCACGCCAAATATTTCGCTGCTCACGGCGCCAGCGTTGTTGTCAACGACCTGGGAGGCTCTATTGCCGGCACCGGCGGCTCCAGCAAGGCCGCAGATGACGTGGTTAGAGAAATCACCGACGCTGGCGGCAAGGCAATCGCCAACTACGACAGCGTCGCCACGGAGGAAGGGGGCACCAACATTATCAAGACCGCCGTCGACAACTTTGGTCGCGTCGATATTCTGATCAACAATGCCGGGAACGTGCGCGATAAAAGTTTTGCGAAAATGGATCTCAAGGATTTTACGGCACTGATGGATGTACATCTGATGGGTGCGGTTTATTGCACCAAGGCTGCCTGGCCCCTGATGCTGGACAACAAATACGGCCGTATTGTCATGACATCGTCTGCCGCCGGCCTCTACGGCACCCACGGCCACACCAATTATTCCAGTGCGAAAATATCTCTTATCGGCTTTATGAACGCGCTGAAACAAGAGGGCACGCACAAAAATGTACTGGTAAACGCCGTCGCCCCGATGGCGCTGACCCGCATGACCGAGGAAGTCATGTCACCCAAACTAGCGCCAAAAATGAAGCCGGAATACGTCACCGCGCTGGTAGCCTGGCTGTGCTCGGAAGAAAGCACCCTTGCCGGAGAAATCATCGAATGCGGCATGGGCTATTACAGTAAGGTACAGATTGTCGAAGCACCGGGCTATATTTTCAAAGGCGATACAGTACCCACGCCGGAAGACATTCGAGACCACTGGGAAGCGATCAGCGACATGGAAGGTGCCTTGCCCTATCCAGGCGCGGACGATGTGATACGAGCGGTTTTCGGTAAACTCAAGGCAAGCGAAGAGCTCTAAAACGTTCTTTTACAACCTGCGACTCCCCTGGGGCTGTCCTCAGGGGATTCTCACCCGGAAAGTTTCAGCAAGGTTTTCTCCGGAACCCGCGCCGCTCCGTCTTTGCCTGCCCTCGTAACATACTGTTCTAAAGTAAAATACCGCTCTAAAGTAAAATACTGTTTTGAATAAGTGCCGCCCTGGAAAAGCACATGCCCCGATCGCGCTTTATCGGACCTGCCGGGCTCGCCGCGCAAGCGGCGCTTGTCGCCGCAGAATGCAGCAGCGGTTTACTGGGGATCGCAAATAATTTGCTCGCGGACTTAGCCTGGCACGACTATAGTGAGAGCACATCTCCCTTTTGAACCTTCACGTTTTGAGCCTCCACGGCCAACACCCCACGCCACCATGTCACACGGAATGACGACCACGGCCATCGCGCACGCACGCTCTATCGCACTGGGGCTCGCGACACTCTTACTCATGCCCTGCCTGGCCCTTCCGGGCTTTGGCGGCACCGCGACCGGAACAAGCATGCCGCGACCTGGCATTCAGTGGCGCGACTGGGATCGGGCCGCCTTTCAGGCAGCCCGCGATACCGATCGCATGCTTCTGCTAAACGTCGGTCATGAGGGCTGTACTGCCTGCCAGTTCATGAAACAGCATACTTTCAGCCACCCGGAAGTTATCGATCTGGTCAATACCCACTTTGTCGCTATTCAGGTCGACAGCGAAATTCGGCCGGATATTGGTGAACGCTACTCCGACTGGGCCTGGCCGGCCAATATTTTCATGGCGCCTAATGGCACTCAGGTTCTGGCTTTTGCCGGCAGCAGACAGCCGGCCACCTATCTTGAAATACTTCGCGAACTCGTCGTACGGCACGCTGCCGGTACGCTAGAGCCCGATCAACTGGCGCCGTACGGCACGTTCAGTTCACCGGCGACCCAACCCTTTACCGAGCTCCGTGACCAGTTGCGGGCATTGCACGACACTGTGTTCAAAAACCGGGACAGTGGTGTATTCGAGCACGCGGAACCCCTGCTGGCCATGCTGCTGCGCAGCCATGTGTACGGCGATGGCGCGGCCCGCGCGCTGGCGGCGAAAACGCTCGACGGCAGATTGCAGCAGCTGGATCCTGTCTGGGGTGGTATGCACTACGCCTCGATCGGCGACTGGAGCAATACCGTGCCGGAAAAGCGACTGGAGAGCCAGGCGGCAGCTCTGCAGGCATTTGCTGCCGGATACCACTACCTGGGCGAGACCCGTTATCGGGAGGGCATCGTCAACGTCGACCGATACCTCAGAAACTTCATGCAGTCTGAAGCCGGTGCTTTCTTCGCCAATCAACAGGGCCGCCTGACGACACTGCCACCACAGCTCACGCTGAAGGAGTACTACGATCTAGATGACAAGACGCGCCGACAATACGGTATTCCCACTATCGATCACGCTATTTATAGCGACGTCAACGCGCGCGTGATCCTGGGCTATGTCCAGGCTTTTGAAGCTACCGGCATGAACCAGTACCTGACGACCGCGGCACAGGCCGCCGACATGCTGGTGGCCCAACGACAAACCCCCGACGGTTGGATCATACAGTTTCTGCCAAGCGATGAACTGGCCCAGGACGAACGCGTGCACGTTATCGCTGGCCAGAAACCTGCGCCGTATTTGCGCACCCAGGCCCACTTCGGGCTTGCTGCTCTGGCGCTACACGGCGCGAGCGGTAACAGCAAGTGGCAAGATGTGGCGACACAAGTCGCGGACGCGATGCTTATTCAGCTCGAGGATAGCACCAGAGGCGGGTTTTACGGCGCACCGGCTGATGGAACACCGGGGCAACGCAAACCCCTGGAGGACAACGCCGCTGCGGCGCGCTTTCTCTATCTACTGGCCGTACTGACTAAGGATAGTCGCTACCAGCTATCGGCAGAGCGTGCCATTCGCGCGACAGCTTCCCCCATTGCCGTACGTCGGGAAGGCAGGATCACGGGTAACCTGGCGCTGGCGCTCGAGACCATGACTGCAAGCTACGTGGAATTTTCTATCGTCGGTCAGACCGATCATGCGAACACGAATGCCCTGTTGTCGGCGGCGCGGCGCGTTTACGAGCCACGCAAAGTCGTACACTCCGAACTTCCGGGACGGTATCCGGCGCGCGAGCAGCCTGCGATGTACATATGTAACGAAATCAGGTGTTCGGTACCCATTTACGCGCCGGAACAAGTTGCGACCTATGCGCGCCAGTTTACCGAAATCGGTAACCAAACAAACTGAAGGCATAACGAGCGCGCCTCCAACCCTAGTCCGATTCAAGAGCAAAAACTCTCTAGGATGCAATCGATACCGCGCCGCAGGCCGGCTCTGGCTACTGAGCCCCCGGCTACAACAAAGTAAATATTCTTGATACAACTCACAAGGGACGCTGTTGCGCGCCCGCAGCATTGAAAAACTCGCCAATATGATTCAAGGTGGTCGCGCCTGGGCATGCACTTTCGAATGAAGCAAATCTGTTACCCCGGGACCCTGGCCCCGATGTTGCATCAAGGGTTTTGACCGGAGACCAGTGATCGAAGGTTGCCGGGAATCTCAGCAATAGCGATATTTCAGCAGTAGCCTTTTAAACGCCCTGCTCCAATATGCGTCGAATTCATGATCGAATACGACGATTAACCGATGCTTGTTAAAAGAACTCCATATGCCGGAAGTAAAACAATCCACGCCAAAGCGACCCCTGACCATCACCAGCCACGAGGTCCCGGCACTGGTCGAGCCCACCCCGATCGACCTCAGAGCGCTGCCCGATGGGGGCGCCGATCCCCTGAAGAGCATTCGTTCTTTCCAGCGCTTCCACTTACGTCTGACGCTGATATACGGCACTGTGGTTATCCTGATTCTTGTCGCCGTGGTCTACGCCTTCTACGTTTTCTGGTCAAAATCGGAAATCGAATCCCTGCAAAAGCGGCTGCTCAGTCTCTCTACCAGTCTGGCGCAAACCATCGATGCGGACGCCATTAGTAAATTCGACCTACAGCACAATCAAATGTCAGCGCTGCATCGGGAAATTCAGCAACAATTCGCCGCTGTTGTCGAACGCGACAAAGATATCGACTCCGTTTATGTCCTGCGCCCGTCGGCAGTGCCCAACGACCTGTATTTTTTTGTCGATTACAGTCAGCAGCAGGGTGCGGGTGAACCCGGACAGTATTACTCTGCCGAAGGCGCACCGATTATGCTCAGGGGTTTCAACCGGCCCTCGGTGGAAGACGAGCCCTATAGAGATGAGTTTGGCTATACCTTGTCCGCCTACGCACCACTTATGACAAGCACCGACGAAGTAGCCGGTCTCGTGGGTGTCGACGTCCTGGCGACACGACTGTCAGTGCTGGAAAACCGGATCCTGAGAATCTCAGCCATCACACTAATTGCGTCTGTTGCGCTGATTACGCTGGTCTCGCTGCTGGTTTCGCGCAGTATTCGCGAACCCCTGCGCAAAGTCATCTCGTGCACCGGTGCGGTTGCCGGCGGCAACCTCGACGTCAGAATGAATCTGCAGCGGCACGATGAATTTGGCTTGTTAGGCGAGCATTTCGACAAAATGACCGATCACCTCAAGGAACGCCAAACGCTGCGCGATCTGTTCGGCCGCTACGTCAGCGAGGACGTGGCCAGTGCCCTGTTGGCTCGGGAGGAAAATTTTGAGCTGGGAGGCCACGAAGCCATCGTCACCGTCCTGTTCTGCGATCTCAAGGACTACACGACCATCAGCGAGCGCCTGTCTCCGGTACAGATGGTATCCATGATTAACGAATACCTCGGCGTCATGAACAGCGTCATCGACCAGAATAGGGGCTGTGTCATTGAGTTTCTCGGCGACGGTATCCTAGCCGTATTTGGCGTCCCGGAAACCTCTCCAGACCACGCCGAAAACGCGACCCGCTGCGCCCTCGCCATGCGCGAGGCGTTGGAGGCGCTAAACCGGCAATGGCAGGCCGATGGCCTGGCGGCCCGTTGGCAGGAACTGGGCGTGGATCGCATCGAATGCCGTATCGGCCTGCACACAGGCCCGGTCGTCGCCGGTAATCTGGGTTCGAAAACACGCATGAAGTATGGAGTTATAGGCGATACTGTGAATCTTGCAGCCCGCCTGGAGGGAATGAACAAAGTGTACGATACCACTATTCTGATGAGCGACGAGGTTAAATCCCGGTTACCCAATGACATCGCCCTGCAAACCCGGCACCTGGGCGAGGCGCAGGTCAAAGGGCGCACCCACAGTATCATTTGTCACGCCATCTGAACTTCGACAGGGCCCGATGTCGGACTGCTCCGGCAAAGCACGCTATGCGAAAAATTCGGCCCGGGTTTGCGGCATAATAATTGCTGGCAAGACATTAAGCTTATATGGTACCAACCCCACCTGTCATACTGAGCCCGTGTCAGAAAACAATTGCGAGCCACCATGCCGATAATTGATTGGAAGCGCTACGATACCCAGGACCTATACGATGAATTGGTATTACCCGCTGGCCGCGCCCGCCCACCTGGCGGACAACTGTCGCGCTGGCTGCGTTCACTCGACAACGAGGAACTGCAGACGCGAAAAATAGAAGCTGAACTCGCGATCATTGACAAAGGCGTGACCTTTACCGTCTACAGCGACGGCGAGAATATCGACCGCGCGTGGCCGTTCGATATCATTCCGCGGATCATCCCTCTGAAAGAGTGGCGGGATGTCGAAGCCGGCTTAAAACAGCGAATCAAAGCGCTGAATCTGTTTATCGACGACCTTTATCACGAGCAGCAAATCATCCAGGACGGCGTCGTGCCGGCAAGCCTGATCGCAGCATCCAAGGGATTTCGCAAGGAATGCATCGGTATTTCACCGACACACAATGTCTGGGCCCATATTTGCGGCAGTGACCTCGTCCGCGATGCCGACGGCACAATCTACGTGCTGGAAGATAATCTCCGCGTTCCCTCCGGCGTATCCTACATGTTGGAAAACCGGGAAGTCAGCAAACGCGTCATGCCGGAGTTGTTTGAAAATTACTCCATTCTGCCCGTTGACGATTACCCGGAACAATTACTCGGCATGCTGCAATCCCTCGCCGCCGGAAATAGCTCGCGGCCGGAAGTCGTAGTACTGACACCCGGCATATACAACTCCGCCTATTTCGAACACGCCTTTCTCGCGCGCAGTATGGGCGCGGAGCTGGTAGAGGGCGCAGACCTCGTTGTTGGCAAGGATGACTGCGTCTACATGAAAACCATTCAGGGGCTAGCCCGGGTCGATGTCATCTATCGCCGAATCGACGATATGTTCCTCGACCCGGAGGTCTTCAATGCCGATTCCGTACTCGGTGTCCCCGGACTGATGCGCGCCTGGCGCGCCGGCAATGTCGCACTTGCCAACGCGCCAGGCTGTGGCGTTGCCGACGACAAGGTCGTTTATTCCTACGTCCCCGATATTATTCAGTACTACCTAAGCGAAAAGCCAATTTTGCCCAACGTGCCCACCTATCGGTGTACCAATAAAGACGAGAGAGATTACGTGCTGGATAATCTGGAAACCATGGTGGTAAAACCGGCCAACGAATCTGGAGGGTACGGCATGCTGGTTGGCCCACAATCCACAGAAAAGGATCGCAAGGCGTTTCAGCGTCTGGTGCGAAAAAATCCCCGCAACTACATCGGACAACCCGCTCTCAGATTATCGACCGCCCCGACCCTGTGCGATCACAATCTCGAACCCCGCCATCTCGACCTACGACCCTTTGTGCTCCAGGGAAAAGACATTTATGTTACCGCGGGCGGGTTAACTCGCGTTGCCATGAAACGCGGCTCGCTGGTGGTCAACTCATCCCAGGGGGGTGGCAGCAAAGACACCTGGGTTATCGAGGGCAAACGATGATGCTGTCCAGGGTCGCGTGGCGCATATACTGGCTGTCCCGGTATATCGAACGTGCGGAAAACACTGCGCGTCTGGTCAACACCTATCACTTTCTATTGCTCGACCTGCCTCGCGGTACATCGGTTGGCTGGGAGCCGCTGCCGGTCATCTCGGGCGCCTACCCACTTTTCACCGACCATTATCAACGCCACGACGAACGCAATACTGTTAAATTTCTGCTGGTAGACAAGTTTAATCCGGCCTCGCTCTGCAACTCGATTATCAACGCGCGCGAGAATTGTCGAACCTCGCGTGAAGTATTACCGGAGCAGATGTGGGAACAGCTCAACGAGCTGTACAATTTTGCCTTGAGCAACGTCGCCAGGGCCGTCCCTCGACGCGGGCGGTTTGACTTTCTAACAGAGATCATAAAACGCTGCCAGCAACTGACCGGCCTGATGGCGGGCACTATGAGCCAGGACAACACTTACGATTTCGTCCGTATCGGGCGCAACCTGGAGCGGGCCGATATGACCACTCGCGTCGTGGATATCGGCGCCATGTATCTGCAGGCAGCCGATGGCGCAAGCACCGTCGATATCCACGTATGGACGAGCATGTTGCGGGCGCTGGACGCATACCAGATGTATCGCAAGGATGTGCAACTGGCCGTCACCTGGCGCGCCGTAGTCGGCTACCTGCTGCAAAACCATAATTTACCGCGCTCGGCCGCACACTGTCTGGACCGAGTCGAGGAAAACATCGCCAACCTGCCGCGATCCGAATCGTGCCTGCGCGCCATACGCGATGTGCGCCGTCAACTCGATACCATGCCCATCGAGGATCTGGCGGAACTAAAATTGCACGAAGACGTCGATGTGCTGCAGGTGGGCTTGTCCTCTATCCACGCAGCTATCGACCAAACCTGGTTCAACTGAACGCCGACTATGAAGCGCTTTCTGTGCCCTTGCGGTTCACAGGTGTACTTTGACAACACAACGTGTCTGCGATGTGGTCGAAAACTGGGCTTCGAGCCCGGAACGCGCGACATGGTGGAACTGGGCGACAGCCGTTTTCGCGCCTGCGCCAACTACCTGGAGCACGGCACCTGCAATTGGTTGGTGGCGGCAAATGAAGACCAGGCGCTGTGCCGCTCCTGCCGCTTAACCCGCACCACACCAAACCTTTCGACCAGCGAAAATGTACGACGCTGGGCGGTTCTGGAGTCCGCCAAACGGCGCCTTCTCTACAGTATCCTGGACTTTGATTTGCCGCTGGATGACGACACCGAGGGTAGCCACCCGCCCCTGGCTTTCGAATTTCTCGAAGACAAGGGTAGTAACCCGTTGGTCGCAGAAGAATACGTACGCACCGGCTACGCCACCGGTGTTATAACCATCAATGTTTCTGAAGCCAACCCGGCGCAGCGAGAGCAGGCCCGGTCGCTCATGAACGAGGACTATCGGACCCCCCTGGGTCACTTGCGTCACGAAAGCGGACACTACTACTTCGATCGGTTGGTGCGTCACAGCCACCACCAGGCGGATTTCAAAGCACTTTTCGGCGATCCGGACCTGGACTACGAGGCCGCGCTCGAAAGGTATTACGCCAATCCGCCACCACCGGCTCCCGATCTAGGTTTCATCAGCCAATACGCCCGCTCGCACCCCCTGGAAGACTGGGCCGAGTGCTGGGCCCACTTTCTGCATATTCACGACACCATGGAAAGTGCCTGTGACAGCGGTATTCTGGAGCAAAAGAGCCTGGAAAGCACTGCGGCGTGGGCGGAACAATGGCAGCGTCTATCGGTGATACTCAACGAACTCAACCGTTGTATGGGGCACAGAGACGCCTATCCTTTCGTGCTGAGCCCTCTCATTCTCAGCAAACTGGACTTCATTGACCAGGTGGTTTGCCGGCGGTCTCCCAGTTAAACCGGGGTAGCGTGTTGAAGGCCTCTTTCAGGCTCGCGGCCCAGCGTTTTCGCACTTCAATCAGATATGGGTGGTCTTCATCGAGCCGCATGTAGCGGTTGAACACGAGGCTGTCTTTCTCGTAAAGCAGGACCTCGATGGGCGGACCGACCGAAACATTACTTTGCATGGTCGAATCCATCGATACCAACGCACAGCGCGCGGCATCCTCCAGAGTGGTATCAGGAGTGAGCACCCGATCCAGTATGGGTTTGCCATACTTGGTCTCGCCTATCTGTAAAAAGGGCGTCGCGTGCGAAGTGGTAATGTGATTACCCTCGGGGTAAATCAGATGCAGGGGATCAGCCGCGAGCAGCAA
>OBJS01000269.1_pt1 | contig 13463 bp, 14 predicted proteins | sample 1519851 | NCBI WGS metagenome assembly OBJS01 (sample SAMN03019806, study PRJEB22545) | beach sand metagenome | biome: beach; feature: sea beach; material: beach sand | place: USA: Municipal Pensacola Beach, FL | collected 2010-10-20 | depth 25-47 cm m
CGGCGTGGTCGGGGGAGGTAGCCTCTCGCTGTGCGCCACCCGCGCCGAGGAGTCCCTGATGTGGCTCCTCCGCGGCCGCGCCATCGACGCCCTGCAGCAGCAGCAAGAGGCGGCGAGCTAGGTGAACTCGGCGCAGGCGGCACTGTCGGACCTGATGAGCGTCAGGCTGGAGGAGCGGGATCCCGAAACGTTCGCCGAGATTCGGCGTATCTGCGGGCTCCCCATCGTCTGGCCGCTGTCGCCCGAAGAGGTCACGGCAGTGTCGCAGCACGAGTGCCTAGCCACCGCGACGGCCGAGGGGTTCGAGCTGCTCGAACCCCAGGCCAACGGCGTGCTGTCTTACGACGCCTACGGCGGCCTGTTCGCCAAGGTCGGCGTCGGTCGAGGTAAGACGCTGCTCTCGCTCATGCTTGCCGAGCGCGGCTGGCGAAAGGGGCTGCGGCGAATCCTGCTGCTGCTCCCCGCTTCGACGCTGCGGAAGACCATCGGCGGCAAGCACGGCCGCGGCGAGATCGCCTGGGCGCGGTCGAAGGTGCCGCTCAGCGTCTCGTTCTTCCCTCTGCGCGGCCGCAAGAAGATGGAGGCACAGCTCTCGCAGGGCTGGGACGGCTGCTACATCGCCTCCTACAACAGCGTCAGCAACAACCCCGAGCTGGTGAAGCGCGTCGCGCCGGATCTGATCATCTGCGACGAGGCGCACGCCCTGAAGAACCGTCGCGCCGCCTGCACCAAGCGGGTGCTGTCGTGGGTGGACGAGCACGGCCCCGACCTCTGCGTGATGTCCGGCACGATGACCGGCAAGGGCCTCAAGGACTACTGGCACTTGATCCGGGCCGCGCTGCGCAACAACTGCCCCCTGCCGCTGACGAGCACCCTCTGCGACGAGTGGGGGTCGGTGATCGATAGCACCGCGAGCAGCCGGTCGAGCGACGCCGCCACCGGGCCGATCATGCCGCTGGTCGAGTGGGCGCAACGCCACGACCCCGAAGCGAAGCAATACCCCGAGACCCTTACCGGCTTCCGCCAGGCCTACGCGCTGCGGCTCACGACCTCGCCGGGGGTGGTCAACACGGGCGACACCGAGGTCGGCACGTCGATCATCATGGTGAACGATCCGGCGCCGGTCCCGCAGGGCGAGGACGCCAAGGAACTGGAGCGGCTGATGCTCCAGCTCGAACAGCAGTGGCTCACCCCGAACCTCGATGAGATCGAGCACGCGATCCACATCTACAAGTGGAAATACGAGCTGACGACGGGGTTCTACAACGAGCTATATTGGGAGACGCCCGAACAGCTCTCGCTGCGCCATGCGCGCGGCGGCCGCCCGATGACCGAGAGCGAGGCAAGCGGCTTGCTCGACCGCGCCCGCGAGCACCACGGGCTCAAGAACGAATACAACCGGATCCTCCGCGGCTGGCTCAAGGACCGCGGGCACCCAGGCCTCGACACGCCCATGCTGGTCGGCGCAGCCATCGCTCGCGGAGCGTCGCTCGACAGCGAGTTGGTCGACGCTTGGAAGGCCGCGCGTGCCGCCGAGTTCGAGGGCATGCCCGAGCGCCAGTCTCGAGCTGTGCGGATCTGTGACTACAAGGTCGCGCACGCCGCGCGCTGGGCGCAGAAGGCCGTGCCGAAGGGGCGCGGGGCGGTGATCTGGTATTACCACGCCGAGATCGGCCGCTGGCTCAAGGAGGAGTTCGAGCGGGTGTTCGGCGAGGGCAGGGTCGTCTACGCGCCGGCCGGCGAGAAGTCGAACGAGAAGCTGACCGAGTTCGAGCCGAAGAACTGCGGCAAGGACCCTGGCGTGTTCGTGATCGCCAGCGTGAGCGCGCACGGCACCGGCAAGGAGCTGCAGACCTTCCAGCATCAGCTCTACGTGCAATGGCCGCGCTCCGCGATCCTGGCCGAGCAGTCCCTCGGGCGCCTGCACCGGCTGGGACAGCAGGCCGACGAACTGCTGGTGTTCCGGTGCGACACCACCGACTTCGACGTGCAGAACTTCTCGGCGACGTTGAACGATTCGGTCTACATCCACCAGTCGACGCGAGACCGCCAAAAGCTGGTGTTTGCGAGCTACGACCCGCTGCCGACCGTCTACCCGACGGAGTGGCTGCACGAGAACGGATTCAACGTCAAGAAGCTGTCGGCCGAACAGCAAGCGCTGCTGGTCGACAAGTTCGGAGGCCCTCAGTGAACGAACGCGCCCGCTACAGCCTGCTGTCGAAGGTCTCGGAGACCATGCTCGGCCTTGTGCTCGTCCTGCTCCTGGTGCAGACGGCACGGTCAGTTACGGGAATCTTCTAAGAATTCGAGAAAACGTGTTGACGGTCGAGGATAACACGTTAGTATTGCGAACAGCCTAAGGGGCTCGACCGAGCGCCTGGCGACACCAACCGGCCGATAGGCCACACGACCCGACCGGGTCACACAAGGACGTTTCTCATGAGCATCTTCAACGGCCTCCCCGGCGCCGCCGCTGGCGCGCACGCCACCAACCAGCAGGCCGCGCCGCAGCAAGGGATGGGGCATGTTGCGCAGCAGTTCCAGCAAGCCATGCAGCCCGGTGGTTTCCCGCCCCAGCAGCAGTTCCAGCAGGGTCCCGGCGCCGTCCACGCCGTGCAGGGCGGCTTCCCGCCCCAGCAGCAGTTCCAGCAGCCGATGCAGCAGCAGGCGGTCCCGCAGCAGCAGGGCTTCCAGCAGCCCGCCGGCAACATGTTCGACGGGATCCAGCAGGCGAAGGTCGCCACCCAGACGAACTACATCAAGCAGGGCACCTACGTCTGCAAGATCGACCGCGTCAAGCAGCTCCAGACCCGCAAGAACGAGGACGCCGTCGCCATCGAGTTGACCGTCTGCGCCGTGGTCGACAACAACAACGGCGCCGGCCACAGCCCGGCCGAAGAGGTCACCGACTTCAAGAAGCGGTCCAACGACTACTTCTTGGGCGAGATGAAGCAGTTCGTCTCGAAGGCGCTCAAGTGCGACGAGGCCGACATCACGGCCCAGCACTGCCAGCGGATCTGCTCGCCCGATCAGCCGCTCTCGGGCCTGCTGATCTACGTCAAGGCCACGACCCGCACGAGCGACAAGGGCAGCGTCTACACGGTGGTCCGCTACGGCGACCGCGTCGAGCCCGCGCAGCTCTACGGCATGATCGGCCCCGACGCGTGGCAGAAGGTGTTGCCCGACACCCCGGCCCCCGGCGCTCCCGCGCAGCAGCAGCCGATGCAGCAGCAAGCGCCCGCCATGCCCCAGCAGCAGCCGACGGCCATGCCCGGCCTGCCGAGCATGCCTCTCTAAGACACCCCCCGCAGGCAGCCAGGGGCGCGAGGTTCTTCGCCCTTCTTTCCTCGCGCCCCTGGCCTTGCCGCTTCCCTGGAGACTCCGTGCTCACCATCGCGTTCGACACCGAGACCAAACTGTTCGAGGACGGCTGCGTCTGTCCTCCGGTGGTCTGCGGGTCGTTCTGCATGTTCAACGACGAAACCGACCTCCTCGGCGCCCCGTTCGTGCTGGCCCGCGCCGACGGGCAGATCGCAGCGGGCCTGCACGAGATGTTCGACGCCGCCATCGACGGCCGCGCTCGCCTCGTCGGCCACAACATCGCCTACGACCTTGCGGTGTCAGCCGAGTTCGACCCCTCGCTCATGCCCAAGATTTGGCGGGCCCTCGAACTCGGGCGGATCCACGACACCGGCATCCGGGAGCGGCTGCTGCTGCTGAGCACGACCGGCAACCTCGACTATCTCGAGGTGCGTCCGGGCGTGAACATCAAGCTGACTTTCAGCCTGGCCGAGCTGGAGAAGCTGTATATCGGCAGGGACCGCTCCGGCGACAAGGACGACGAAGACGCCTGGCGCACCAACTACCACATGTTGATCGACGTGCCGCTGGCCCGCTGGCCCGCCGAAGCGATCAAGTATGCCGCCGACGACGCCGAAGGCACGCTGCTGGTCTTCCTGCGCCAAGAGCAGAAGGCGCGTGAGGGCGGCGGCAGCCTGACGACCGAGACCTTCCAAGTCGGCGTCGCGTTCGCCCTGCAGCTCATGTCGGTCTACGGCGTCGCGATTGACGAGCAGATGCGGGACTTGGTCGCCGCGCGGCTGCGCGAGGAGCGCGCCCCGGAGCGCATGAAGACACTGCTCTCGCTGGGCGTCCTCACGCCCGCCAAGCCGCCCCGGGCCTACAAGAACGGCAAGGGCTGGACGAAGGGCAAGAAGGAGTCCTGTTCCACCAAGAAGCTGCAGGCGTTGATCGAGGAGGTCTGTCTGGCTCACGGGCTCGAGGTGCCACGCAACGAGCCGACCGAGAAGGCGCTGGAGAAGGATCCGAACGCCATCGGCAACGTGTCCTACAGCAAGGACACGCTCGAAGACATCGCGCACCTCCACCCGGCGCTGGAGGAGTATCAATACCGCGCCTACCTCGACAAGCTGGTGACGACCGAGCTGCCGCGCATGTCCGGCCCCGTTGTCTACCCCCAGTTCAATGTGCTCGTCTCGACCGGCCGGACCTCATCGTTCGCCAGCAAGAAGTATGCGTCGGCCAACATCCAGAACGTCTCGTCGGTCAAGAAGCTGCAGTCGGCAGAAGACGGCGAGGAGTCGGGCGAGGAGATCAACATCCGGCACTGCTACGTGGCCCGCCCCGGCAAGGTGCTCGTCAGCAACGACTACCTCAGCCTGGAGTATTGCTCGCTAGCGCAGCAGTGCTTCGAGCTGTTCGGGCACTCCACGATGCGCGACCTCATCAACTCGGGCGCCGACGCCCACGCCTATCTGGGCGGCCAGATCGCGGCCTCTCAGCATGTCGACTTCCGCGGCTACCTCTCGACCATCGGCGCGCTCGGCGACCGCATGGCGACCTACGAAGCGTTCCTGAAGTGCAAGACCGGCAGCGAGAGCCAGCAGAAGTTCTTCAAGAAGTTCCGCAAGTTGGCCAAGCCCGTTGGCTTCGGCTTCCCCGGCGGCCTCGGCGCGGCGAAGTTCGTGCAGTTCGCCAAGGGCCATCCCTACCACGTCCGCGTGACCGAGGCCGAGGCCCGCCAGCTCAAGGATCTGTTCCTCGACGCCTACCCGGAGATGGTCGAATACTTCGCCTGGATCAACACGCAAAAGGATCCGAACCTCGACGGCAAGTATATCTACACGTCACCGCTCGGCATGATCCGCGCGGGGGCGTCCTACACCGCGGCGGCGAACGGGCGGCTCCTGCAGACCCCCGCCGCCGAGGGCGCCAAGCTGGCGGTCTGGGAGTGCGTCCGCGCCTGCTACGACCCCGGCTACAACTCCATCCTCTACGGGCAGCGGATCGTCGCGTTCATCCACGACGAGTTGCTGTTCGAGTTTGACGACGACGAACTGCTGACCGCGCGGGCACAGGAAGCCAGCCGGATCATGGTGCGTTGCATGGAGCGGATCCTGCCCGACGTGCTGATCCGCGCCGAGCCTGCCGCGATGAGGCGGTGGGATAAGGAAGCCGAGCCCGTCTACGACGCGGCTGGGCGACTCGTCCCCTGGGACGACCAACCCGCGGCCCTGGCCGCTTAGGAAGGACGGTTAACGTGTCACCAGAACAGCTGCGGACTGTCGAAGAGTTCTTGAAGGGCAAGGACATCTCCTACGGGCCCATTCAAGAGGCCCCGGACGACGACGAGGTCGTGTTCTTCATGTCCGACAGGGAGGTCGAGGCGCTGGACCGGCTCATCAAGAAGCGAGAGGCGTCCCGCAAGGCGCACGTGGTGAAGATGTTCGGGGACGTTGTCGAGCCGGCCCCCAAGAAGCAGACCATCTCCGAGGAGGCCGAAGAGGCGGTCAACGGCGCGCGGCAGCGCGACTACGGCCACCCGTTGGACAACCACGCCTGCACCGCGCGTATCTGGGCGGCGTGGCTGGAGCGGCGCTTCCGACTGCCCGAGGGGACTCTGCCGATCACCCCCGAGGACGTCTGCGACCTCAACATTCTCCAGAAGGAGTCTCGAGAGGCCAACCGCCGCACCCGCGACACCGGGGTCGACGTCGTCGGCTACTCCCGCAACAAGGAGATGATCGGCGAGGAGCGCGACCGCCGGCTGTTCAAGGAGCAGCTCGGGGAGGCCGAATGAGCCTCGTCCTCGGATTCGACCCCGATTTCCACAACAGCGGCCTCGCGGTGGTCGAGTTCGACCGCCGCTTCACCACGCCGCGCCTGACCCACGCCGCGGTCATCAAGGTGCCGAAGGCCCTCAAGGGCGACGCCGCGGTCGCCGCCATGATCGACGCGCTGCCCGAATGCCCCGCGGTCTTGAACAGGGCCATCATCGAAGGCCAGGAGAACTACCGCGGCAAGTCGAAGGGCCGGGCCACGCCCGACGTCCTGATCCGGCTCGCGCACATCGCGGGCGCCGCGCGGCGCGAATACGGCAAGGACGGCGAGGTGATCGTCGCGCCTAAGACGTGGAAGGGCGGCACCAAGAAGACCATCCACCAGGCCCGGATCTGCGCCCGCATGGGCTGGGACTGTCAGGCAATGTCGGGGTGGGTCAAGCCCATTGGCTTGCCGGAGTCGGTCCTGCGGCTCGGCATCAAGGGCAAGCAGTGGAGCCACGTCCTCGACGCCATCGGCCTCGCGCTCTACGGCATCGAGCAGCTTGAGGGCGTGCGCTTCGGCGGCCGCCGCTACGGGGGCTGAGCCGTGCCGTTCAACATCAACGTGACTGTCACGTGGACTGCAGCCCTTTCGCAGACTCGGCACGACACGGTCTGTCTCGCCTGCGAGGAGCAGGAGCCTGTGAAGGCGACGCACCGCCTAGACGTGACGTCTCATGTCAAGGGCGCCAAGCACCCACCGCTCAAGGGAGTGCTGTTCGGCTGCTACACGCACATGAAGGAGGCCCAGGAGGCCATCCAGGCGGGTGGCGATGTCTAGGCTGCCCTCGGCGTTCGTGAATCTCAATCGAGACAACATCGAGGCCTACACGCCGAGCTATGCCGTGGACATCCTTTTGCCCTACCTCCCGAAAGACAAGGTCATCTGGGCGCCATTCAGCCGTGACGAGCACAATTTCGCGGACTACCTGCGCGGACTGGGCTACACGGTCCACAACACCCACTACGACCCTGAGACGGGGAGTGGGGACGACTTCCTAACCTACGAACCTGCTTTCGAGTGGGACGTGATCGCCGACAACCCTCCGTTCAAGGGCAAGGCTAGATACGTCGCCCGCGCGATGGAGTGGGGCAAGCCCTTCGCGCTGTTCTTGCCGTTCAACTGCTTCGGGGACAACGGCATACCCAAGCTGTTCATGCGTTACGGCATCGAACCGCAGATGCTTATCCCGGACCAGCGCACCGAATTCGAGAACCAGCCCAAGCGCGGCATCTCATTCAAGACCGTCTACGTGTGCCGGGACATCCTGCCGAAACAACTGATCTTCACGAAGTTGAACAAGCCGAGTCGGCGAGCAAGCGCCAGACAAGGAGGCCCGAGTGAGCCACCGCCCCTGCCCCCCGCCGCTCCCATCTCCGTCACCGCGCGCTACGCCCCCGCCTCTGCCGGGCCTGCGTCCCTCAGCAGCACCGTCCCTCCCTTGCCGCCGGCCGCCTCCCCTCCCCCCTTGCCCGGCACCTCGTTCGGCTGAGGAGCTGTTCGAGCTGCGACTGCCCGGACTCCATGCCGCGGGGACTAGCCCCGAGGACTGGCACGAACCCCACCCCGTCCACGACTGGCTGAGCATTACGAAGCAAGGCCGCTAGGAGAAGTCCATGCCCGACATCCACATCCTCCAGATCCGAGTGCTGGACCAGGTCATCGAGCCGTGCGCGGCTCTCACGAACTTGATTCAGACTGCCGACACGAGGAGGCACCGAGGCCGCCAACTCGTGCTCGACGCCGCCATCGCCCTGGCCAACATCGGCCTGGACAGCGCTCGGATCCGAGACGCTGTCGCCTACACCGAGTTGCAGCAGGCCCGCCTCGACTTCGAGCGGCTGCAGTGGCAACACAGCGTGGACTCTGACGAGGACGGCGAAGGCTGGAAGCAGGGGAGCGGCGCATGACCGACCTCTACGAACTCCGCGGCGCCAACATCGAGCGCGCTGAGCAGGTCTATCCCCAGTGCAAGAGCTGGAGCCTCATGGAGAAGGCCTGCGAACTAGGCGGCGAGGCTGGCGAAGCGCTCAACGCCGCCAAGAAGATCCAGCGCGACGGCATGACGAATGACCGCCTGGAGGCGCTGGCCGAGGAGTTGGCCGACGTCGTGATCTGCGCCGACCTAGTGGCAGAGAAGGCGGGCATCTGCCTCGCGGGAGCGGTCGCCAAGAAGTTCAACAAGACCAGCCGCAAGCTGCTGTCGGACGTATTCATCGAGGACTACAGCACAGGCGCAGAAGACCATCGGCCGGGCACGTTCTTCCGCACCCGCAGCGAGCCCTGGCCTGCGGTCGGCGTAGTGGAAGAGCAGGTCTCGTGCGGCAGCTACCGCATCACCTACTACTTCTCCGACGACAGCAAGGCACCAGACCGCATCCTGAAGCACGAGGAGATCGTGCCCATCACCCGCGACGAGTTCTTCGAGCGCCTCCACCGCGACAGGAGCGGCGCATGAACTTCCCCTGGCTGGCCAAGCGCCTGTTGCGTCTGGTCGCACGTCGTTACGCGATGACCGCGCCGGACTTCGTGGTCGGCGACATGTCCGATCCCTACCTCCTGCGCTGGTATCTCCTGCCCCGCAACCGCTTCCTCAACGCCTACCTCCACGAGTTCTGGCGGTCCGACGACGACCGAGCGCTGCACGACCACCCTTGGCCTTCGGTGTCCATCTCGCTGCAGGGCCACTATCTCGAGCACGAGATCAAGGAGGGCGGCATCCACAAGGAGACCTTCCGGCAGCCCGGCGACATCGTCTTCCGGTCGGCGCGGCGGGCGCACCGGATCGAGCTGCTGTCCGGGGATCGGGCCCGGACGCTGTTCATCACCGGGCCGCGGACTCGGCAGTGGGGCTTCCACTGCCCGCATGCTGGGTGGGTGCCGTGGCGGGCGTTCGTGGCAAACACCGAGGACGGCAACAGGGTCGGGAAGGGATGTGACCAGTGAGCGGGCGTGTCTTGGTCTGCGGTGGAAGGCGCTACGGCTACTGCTCCCCGGATGCCACCCCGGCACAGGTGGCGAAGGCTAGATGGGAGCGGGACGTCCTGGTCCGGGTGCTGGACGCCTCAGGAGCCACTACGATCATCCACGGAGAGGCGTCGGGCGCAGACAGCCTTGCCGGCGCCTGGGCCGCAGAGCACGGCATTCCCTGCCTGCCCTTCCCCGCTGACTGGAAGACTCACGGCAAGGCCGCAGGACCGATCCGCAATCAGTCCATGATCGACAACGCTGCGCCTGACGTCGTCATCGCCTTCCCGGGCGGTCACGGGACACGCGACATGAAGCGTCGCGCCCGCAAGGCCGGCATTCCTGTCGTCCCGGTGACGTGCTGATAAAAAGCTAGCCCTCGGAGGCAGGACCAGGGAGGCCTCCGAGGGCTAGTCGGCTTGCAGGCAGGCGCAAGCCTTACGTCTTGGTGTAGTAGAGAGTGACGACCGCCGTCGTGCTCGACTCGTCCTTAGTCGACGTCACCGTGATGTTCGTCGTATCGACCTTGACCTCGAGATGGTCCGTGCCGTCATACCAGGGCAGCATCCGCACCTCGCTGCCGTCCTGGGCGACGCCTTCGATCTTCCAGAACGACCCCTCGGCCAGATCCTCCGTGCCGATCCCGTGGGCCTGGGTGGCCGCCCCGGCGTTCGCCAGCAGGAAGCTGAACGTCTTCTTGTAGATCGTCTTGTCGTTGATCTGGTCGTAACCGGCGATCAGCTCCGCGGTGTCGGCGACCAGGCCGAGCGGCCACCAGTTCGTGCCGTCGCTCTGGTAGAGCCGCTCCTCGTCCTGGACCCAGGCGATGCACTCGTCGTTCGAGCCCGCCGCCGGCAGGCCCGCGCGGTTCGCGTAGCTCTTGATCGGCAGCGGCCCGTCTCGGAGGATCGCGAGGTTGTCGTTGAGGGTCGAATCCCAGCCCTGCTGGCCGGACGTGATGTCAGTAAGTTCGGGCTTGCTCATGGGGTTGTCCTATTCTGCGGTGACGGTGATCTCGAGGACGGGGCTCTCATAGCCCGCCTTGTAGTTGGTGACTTGCACCTTGAAGTCGGTTTCGCCGCCGAGGTCGGTCTGCAGCACGGCGTTGTCGTAGAGGTAGGTCGGCTCGGTCAGGCCATCGACCGTCTTGACGAGCGTGTCGTCGGTCTCTCGGATCCTGACGCGGAAGAACCCGTCGACAGGGGCGTCGCCGGTCGCCTGGCCCGCCGGCTGCAAGCCCGCGCCGGTCCCGGACACGAGCGCCGACTGGTAGTCCCAGACGATGCTGACGTCCTGCCCGGTCGTGTAGGCGTTGCGCCCCTGGTCGACGCGGAGCGCCTTCACAGGCATGGGGCGGATGCCCTTGCCGTAGAGCGTCTTACTGATCGCCGAGATGTCGGAGAGGTCGCGTGGGTTGCCGTTGCTGGGCTGATTCTTGACGTAGAGCGTCTTGTTGACGCCGAGGAGGAACGACGAATAGACCGAGATGTCGGTGGCGTCGAAGACGAGGACCGCGGCGCCGACGCTGTGTGCAGCACGCGACGTGTCGTAGCGGGCGCGCATCAGGCCGTCGAGGCGGTAGGTCGATCCGCTCACCGCGGTGATCTTCTGCACGAAGAAGATCTCATCGCCAATCACAGCCCACTGCCGGCCCTGCGCCCACTGGGACAGGTCGCTGCTGAGGTCGAGGGCCTCCGCTGCGTCGGGGCCCTGAAGCGTGAAGGTCGGCCCCTGCGCGATGTAGTAGGGGTCGTCGGCCGCGATTGCGTCGAGCAGCGTGCCGCCCGTGTTCGCCTCGGTGCGAGTGTCCTGCTCCAAGTAGGTGGTGTTGTCCTCGCTGAAGTGAGGGGTGCTCGCGATGATCGACGTATCCTCTCGGATCCGCGGCAGCACGACCGCCTGAGTCTGAGCCCCGCCGAGCAAGTAGGCAGGCAACTCGATGATCGCCTGCTGCGTCTCGTCGGCGTCGGGAGGATCGCCCGCGTCGTCGGGGGTGTTGCCGGTCGAGTCGGGCGCGTATTCCGACTCCGTGACGCCGTAGACGTCGTCAATCGCCGTGATCCGAGCCAGGCCCGCCTCGAGATCGACCTCGCTCGCGACGACGCGGTAGTAGCCGCTGCGGCCCTCGACCGTGAAGATCCGGCCGGGGATGAGGTAGTAGGCAGCCTCGCGGTTGAACTCGAACGTCACTTCGGTCGGCTGCGCGATGACTTCCTGCCCACGACGCTCGGCGATCTCGACCGCGGTGCCGAAGTCGACGGTCGTCTCTAGCGAGACTTGCTGGCTGTTCTGGATCGTCGCGAGGTCCGCACGGCCGTCGTCGCCGACCGCGACCGTCGTCGGGTTGTAGCCGTGCTCCTGGTCCGCGAAGCGAAACACCGCGCTGGTGCCGGTCTGCGGGAGGTGCGGCGTCACGACCTCGGGCAGCTTGCCGGTCTGCGCGGTATAGGGAATCTCCGGGATCGTCGCGTCGTCGGCCGCGGCCTTGAGGTAGACGAACTCATACTTGCCGGTCACCGGGTTCCAGGGCATCCGGATGCCGAAGTCCTCGAAGATCTGCGCCAAGGTCTCAGCGGCCGTGCGCGCCTTCGTGATGACCGAAGACGCCAGCACGCTGCTCGACATGCAACACGCCACGTCTTCGAGCGTGTCCAGATCAACCACGCTCTCGGGCATGCCGATCCCGTGGGGGTAGGCCCCGAAAAGGAGTTGCGCGATGGTGTGCGCGACGTTGACGCCGCCCGTGAACGCGTAGGCGAGCGAATCGTCGTAGTTCGCCGCAGCCTCGGGGGCGAAGCCGTCGGGGAGATCCTCGGGCCGGACCTCGATGTCATACTCGAAGACGGGCCACGTCGGGTTGGGGCCGAGCCGCGCCACGGTCCAGAGCACGTAGCAGACGTAGGGCCAGTTCGAGCCGACACCCGTGAAGGTCGGGAGCTGCTCGTCCACGTCCTGGTCGGGCTCGCCCCAGTAGATGCGGAAGCCCTCGACGCCTCCCACGACGATCTGCGAGCCGCTGGGCGTGGTGTCGCGGTTGATGGGGGTGTTGTAGATGATCCGACCGGCTCGGTAGATGGCGTTGAGGCGGTAAGCGGGGCCAACGCAGAGCATGTGCCAGCCCACTTCGTGCCAGATGTTGACGCGCCCTGCGGTGCGGCTGCCGCTGCCCTTGCCGGCCCCGCCGCCTTCCTTGATGACCGCGCGGGCGCCGACCCAGCCAGTCACGGCGCCGACCTTGCGGCGGCCGGAGATCACGGGGACGATGGTCCCCCGCGAGCTGAGCGCGATCTCAGGCGACTCGGGCGTGATGAGAGGCACCCGGGAGCCGAGGTTGTTCAGCGCCGAGACCGTCTGGTGGATCCCGTAGGACGGGCCCGTGGTGTAGTAGGCCGCGGACGCGGCGGGGAAGATCGCTTCACCCATTCGTCACCTCTCCGATGGGGCGGTAAGCCCTGAGGACGTTCTTGCTGGCGAACACGTAGCCGAGCCCGGTGCGATGCACGCACGGCTGCGTCGCGTGCCAGACGGTCCAAGGCTTGGCGCCGACGAGCATCACGTGGCCAGGGCCGCCGTGCTTCCCGCGCGGGCCGACGACGATCACGTCGCCGGGCTGGAGCGCGCCGCGGGCCGGCTTGCAACGGAAGCGGCGTCGGATCTTGAGCGCGGTGCGGAACGCCCCGGCGCGGTCGTGCCACGCAGCGTCTTGCGGCATGGCCTTGTCGTAGTGGCGCTCCCGGCCGAGCAGCTCATCCCAGACCGCGCAGACGAAGCGGACGCAGTCGACCCCCTGCCCCTCGCAGCACTGGCCCGGGAGGTAGGGCGTCCTGTTCCAGCGGGCGAGGATCGTCTGCAGACGCGCCTCGAAGGCAGCGCCGCGGTAGGAGGGCTCGAAGGCGAGATCAGCCATTGGGAGCGTTCTCGAACTGGGGCTTGTAAGCCGGCATGGCGAAGCCCAAGCCCCCGAAGCCTTCCTCAGCGTCCCAGCGGTCCTGGCACGTCGCGAGGCTCTTGTCGCAGCCGGGGAACACGGTCACGGTCTGCCCCGCCCACGAGGCCGGGGGGACGCGGGCGAGGTGGAAGGTCGTGGCCTCGGCGTTCTTCCACTCGCGGATGTTGATCCGCAGGCCGTCGCGCTCGACGTAGCCCCGATGCCAGTAGCGGTCGGTCGACAGGCCCGTGTCGTAGGGCGTCGCCGACACGCCCGAGATCGTGACCTGGGCGCGGCTGACGATGGTCAGGGTGCCGGTCTGGCCAAGCCCCGAGCCGTCGACCGGGCAGCCGGTCCCCGCGAAGACCCAGAGGCACTGCGGGTTGCACTGGAAGCCCATGGGCGTCTGGAGAAGGTGCTTGAAGCCTCGCGGCGGGCGCACCCC
>OBJS01000270.1_pt1 | contig 13450 bp, 12 predicted proteins | sample 1519851 | NCBI WGS metagenome assembly OBJS01 (sample SAMN03019806, study PRJEB22545) | beach sand metagenome | biome: beach; feature: sea beach; material: beach sand | place: USA: Municipal Pensacola Beach, FL | collected 2010-10-20 | depth 25-47 cm m
CCAGCGCCCTGGTTTACCCGCAACGAGACCGTGACACTATCGGAAGAGGCATAGGCGAGCGAGATACTCTCGCGATGGCGTTTCGATGTCTGGGATAGCGTTATTTCTATCTCCGCATGCCCGCCGCAGAAGCCCGGAAAGCTTCGGCCGGCCTCGACGGTGACCCCCGAAAGGTTCAAAAAGGTATGAAAAATAGCAATGACCAGCAGCGAACCGAGCAGAGCTGTGGCGGCAAAGACAAGGTTGTTTTCGTAGTTAGTCGCCACCAGCCAGAGCACGACAAGCAGACCAATATAGGCAAACCCTGCGCGGGTCGGAAAAACAAACAGCCGGCGGTTGTTCAGGCGAGTATGGCGCGAGGCCGGCAGGCGCCAGTCGACCCATTGCCGGTACCGCCGATTGATAGTGTCACGCCAGGCGGTCGCCATGCTGTCTCGTGCCCTGACTAGAGGATATCCACGGTATCCAGAACCTGGCGCAACAAACTGACGACTTCCTGCTCGCTGGCAGTGCCGCGCAGCCGGTGATTGCACACCGGTATAAAACAGGTCTGGATATCTTCCGGAATCACGTACCGGCGCCCGTCCATCAGGGCACAGGCACGGGCGCACTGCAGCAGGGCCATGCTGCCGCGCGGCGAAATGCCGTGTTCGATATCCGGCATTGAACGCGTCTGTTGCACCAGCTCCTGGAGGTAGTCCACGACGCTGTCCGAAGCCTGTACCTCGGTAACCTTTTGCTGGATCTGGCACAGTAATTTCTGATCCATGCAGGCTTTCATGCGGGACAAGCGCACGCGCGGATCGACGCCCGCCAGTAGTTCCCGCTCAGCTGCGGGATCGGGATATCCCAAACTGATGCGCATTAAAAAGCGATCCAGCTGAGATTCGGGGAGTGGAAAGGTGCCGGACTGGCTTACGGGGTTTTGCGTGGCGATAACAAAAAATGGTGACGGCAACGCGCGTGTCTCGCCCTCGACACTGACCTGCCCTTCCGCCATGGCCTCCAGTAAGGCGCTTTGTGTCTTTGGCGTCGTGCGATTGATTTCGTCTGCCAGCACGACCTGACTGAACAGGGGCCCCGGGTGAAATTCGAAACCACCGTTATTGCGATCGTAAACTGAAACCCCGACGATATCGGCGGGCAACAAATCGCTGGTGAACTGTATACGCGTATACTCAAGGCCAAGAACACCGGCCAACGCCCGGGCCAGCGTAGTTTTACCCATGCCGGGCAGATCCTCGATCAACAGGTGGCCACGCGCGAACAGGCAGGCCAGCGCCAGGCGAATTGGCTCCTCTTTGCCGATAAGCACCTGACCGATCCGATGCACGACCGCATCGGCGATCTTTTTAACTCCGCTCAAAGCAGCTCCAGACCGCGCGCGAGATCAGCCTTGATGTCGTCGATTGACTCGAGACCTACGGCGACGCGAATCAGATTCTCGGTAATACCGGACTCTTCCCGTTGCCCTGCATCGAGGCGCCCGTGCGTCGTGGTCGCAGGATGCACTATCGTCGTCTTGGCATCGCCCAGATTGGCAGTCAACGACAACATGCGCGTGGCGTCGATCGTCCGCCAGGCTTCCTCGCGTCCACCCCTGACGCGAAATGCCAACACACCGCCAAAGGCCGATTGCTGCTTGCTGGCGAGTTCGTGCCCCGGATGATCTTCGAGGCCTGCGTAAAATACACGCTCAACCGCTGCCTGCTGACGCAGCCAGTGCGCCAGCGCCAGCGCGTTGGCCGAATGGGCTTCCATGCGCAGTCGTAGCGTCTCCAGGCCCTTGGTAAATACCCAGGCGTTGAAAGGGCTCATGGTAGGTCCGGCCGAGCGCACAAATGCCAGCACCTCATCCATAAGTTCCTTGCGACCGAGTGCAACCCCGCCCAGGCAACGACCCTGGCCATCGAGATACTTGGTGGCGGAGTGAATGACGCCCGCTTACTGTTTCTCGAAAACAGTTGTCGACCACCAGCAACGTCCCGGTTGCTTCGGCCAACGCCTTCATCGCCGCCAGATCCGCTATCTCACACAGGGGATTGGAGGGCGTCTCGAGAAACAGTAAGCGGGTCTCCGGTCGAATCGCGGATTCCCAGGCACCCGGATCGGAAAGCGGCACCATGGTCGAACGGATATTTAATTTGCTCAGATATTTTTCGAACAGAACCGTAGTGGTGCCAAAGACACTTTGCGAACAGACAATGTGATCGCCGCTCTTGAGCAATGCCAGGCAGGTGCTCAATATGGCCGCCATACCCGATGCTGTTGCAACCGCTTGCTCGGCGCCTTCCAGCGCCGCGATACGCTCCTCAAACGTGCGCACCGACGGATTGGTGTACCGGGAATAAACATTGCCCGGTTGTTCGCCGCTAAAACGAGCTGCTGCTTCGGCAGCGTTGGCGAAAACATAACTGGAGGTGGTGAATATCGCCTCGCTGTGCTCCCCCTCTGGAGTGCGGCGCTGGCCCGCCCTCACCGCGAGGGTATCGAGTTGCGCGCCCGCAAGGATGTCCGCGTCAGAAGAACTATCTTCCGACCAACTCATCTGACGACCTCCCGTGCCGGGTTATGCAAGCCGATCACTTCGTCTGCACCGCCCTCGACAAGACCATTGAGCTTGGTCTTGGCGGCATCGTTGCGCTCTTCGGCAAGGCGGTCGAGATAGGATTCATCGACATCGTCCGTGACGTATTCACCGTTAAATACCGCACAATCGAAACGCTCGATCGCCGGATTTCCCTCGTGAGCACTGGCAATCAAGTCTTCGATATCCTGATAAATCAGCCAGTCGGCGCCAATGGCGCTGGCCACCTGGTCCACAGTCTTGTTGTGGGCGATCAGTTCCCTTGCGGCCGGCATATCGATACCGTAAACATTGGGGAAGCGCACCGGAGGCGCAGCGGATGCCATAAACACGCGCAGCGCGCCAGCGTCCCGAGCCATCTGGATGATCTCTTTTGACGTCGTGCCACGCACGATAGAATCGTCGACCAATAGAACATTTTTCCCCTGAAACTCCAGCTTGACGGGATTGAGCTTTTGCCGCACCGATTTCTTTCGCTGTTTTTGTCCGGGCATGATAAAGGTGCGACCGATGTATCGGTTTTTCATAAACCCTTCGCGAAATTTGATCTGCAGTGTTTCCGCTATGGCCTGCGCCGAGACGCGACTAGTATCGGGAACCGGAATCACCACATCGATATCGTGATTTGGCCGCTCCCGGGCAATTTTTTCCGCCAGCTTTTCACCCATTCGAAGGCGCGTTTTGTAGACCGAAATATTGTCCATCAAAGAATCGGGACGGGCGAAGTAAACATGCTCGAAGATACAAGGCGTGAGTTCGGCCCGATCTGCACATTGGCGAGAATGCAAACGCCCGTTGGTGTCTATAAATAACGCCTCACCGGGCAGCAGGTCGCGCTCGATTTCAAACCCGAGAGAATCGAATGCGACACTTTCCGAAGCCACCATGTACTCGATACCTTCGGAGGCATGTCTTCGTCCGAGTATCAAAGGACGGATGCCGTGCGGATCGCGAAAGGCGAAGAGTCCGTAATTGGCAATCATGCCAACCACGGCATAGGCACCGCGGCAACGGCCGTGAACCCGGCCTACCGCAGCAAAAATATCGTCAGGCTCAGGCTGCAATTTACCCTGCAACTGCAATTCGTGAGCAAACACATTGAGGAGGATCTCCGAATCCGAGTCGGTGTTGACGTGGCGCAGGTCCGACTTGAAAACGTGCTCGAGTAACTCGCGGGAATTGGTCAGGTTGCCGTTGTGCGCCATGCATATGCCATAAGGGGAATTGACGTAAAACGGCTGCGCCAGGGACGGCCCTGAGCTACCTGCGGTCGGATAACGCACGTGACCGATGCCTATAGTGCCACGCAGGCGCTCCATGTGGCGCGCTTTAAAAACGTCACTGACCAGTCCAACGTCCTTGCGCTGGTTGAGCTGCCCCCCGTCACAGGTCATTATGCCGGCGGCGTCCTGTCCGCGATGTTGCAACATAATCAGGGCATCGTATAAGAGTACATTGACATCGCTTTTGGCGACGATCCCGACCACACCACACATTCGCCGTCTCCTAAAACAGCTGTTTAAAGAAGTCCTGCACCATCAGCACCGCCTGCCAGGCCCAATTTTCAAACTGCAGAAAATGGGGGATCAGTACAGAATTCTGCCACCAGGCAATCTGCTCTACAGTAACCAGAACGGGCAGCACCATCAGTAAGGCGAGCACCACCACAGCGCCTCTACCAATGCCGAACAACATGCCTAGCAGGCGATCCGTACCACTTAAACCTGTCGCCTTCACCAGTTTACCAAACAGGTAGTTCACCAGACTGCCGACAAGCAGAGTGCCGACAAACAAAGTTAACCAGGCCGCCAGGGATTGAATCGCCGGCGAACTGATCACACCCTGAAAAAGACCGGAAACCGGCTGAAAAAAAAGCATCGCGACCACCAGCGCGGCAATCCATGCCAGCAAGGACAAGGCCTCACGGACAAAACCGCGAATCACGCTGATCAGGGTAGAAAACCCGACGATTGCGACGATAGTCCAGTCAGCCCAATTCACTCCGTTAGCTTCCTCAGAGAACCACCTAATTTTAGCAAAGTGGCAAAAACCGTTCAGGGCTCAAAGCGCAACAGCAGGGTTTTAACGCTGTACTGCTTCTCAATCTGTGCTTTTTCTTCCAGCAGGTCCTGCTTGTTTACGACCGGCCCCACATAAACTCGATACACTGTTTTTCCCGCCACCGAAACAGCCCGCGAGTAGGCTTTGTGTGAATTGGCAAGCAATTGATCGCTAAAAGCCTCGGCTTTTTCGCGCTCGGTAAAACTGGCGACCTGCAGAATCCAGGCCTTGGGTATACCCTCTTCAGTCAAGCCGGGCAGCTCGTCCGGCTCACCCACGACGCCGTCCGCCGCTTTTTTCGCCTCTTCCCGGCTTTGTTCATACCGAAACATATCGTCGGTGTTTTTTTCCGCTCTGGCGGGCAACTTTTCCGGCTCCGGCCTCGAAAATATGGATTCGGGCCCCGCGGTCGGCACCTCGTCTAAACCCGGCTCGGGCGGAATCTGACTGCGCGTATTGACGTGATATTCGCCGTCCATGTCGAGAATCAGAGGCAACAGGACTATCGCCAGAACAGCCAGCACCAGCGCGCCAACGATGCGTTGTGTCATATCTCTCGGATGCCCTCCGCGCAATTGTCCAGCACCCCCATCACTTCGCCCACCGTATGGAAAGAACCGAATACGACCAGCAGGTCTCCAGACACAAACTGCTGCAACACCCCGGCACAGGCTGATTCGACATCGCGGTACACTTGCGCTGAAGCGCCGCCGATCCGCACGTGTCGGGCCAGCTCATCAACCGGCATAGCTCTGGACACCCCACTTAATTGGGCGACCTGCCAAACATCGACCAAGGGTAGCATGGGTGCGATCATTCCGCTGACGTCTTTATCCACCAATGCCGCAAACAGAGCAATGACGCGCCTGACCTGGCCCTCGGCTGACAGAGTGGCGACCTTCTGCGCCAGTCTCTGCGTAGCAGCGGGATTATGCGCAACATCCAGCAGCACCTGCCCCTGACCCAACAGATATCGCTGCTGGCGGCCGGGAAGACGCGTTTCGCCGAAGGTCCGACGCAGTGTGGCCAACTGTGGCGACAGGTCGAGGCAATTCAATGCCTGCAACGCGCACAGCCCGCTGGGCAATGGTAATTCAGGTTTAGGTACAGCCGTGTAGTGCTTGAGTTGACCACCGTTGAGTCGGCTTTCGATATCAATCGTATTCTCCCCCATAGTGCAGCGAAAACCTGGGCTGCCGATATAAATACCTTGGGCTCCCGTATTTTTTACGGCGGTCACCAGACTTTGCGGAGGCTTCGGGTCAGCACAAATAAAAGGGCGCCCCCGACGCGCGATACCGGCTTTTTCACGTCCGATGGCTTCCCGGTCCGGGCCCAGCCACTCCTGATGATCGATATCGATGGAGGTAATCACCGCTACATCGGCGTCAACGACATTGACGGCATCGAGGCGTCCGCCCATGCCGACTTCTAATAGCGCAATATCGACTTTGTTCTGCACAAAAAGTAGCAACGCGGCCAACGTGCCATACTCAAAATAGGTCAGATAGGTATCACTGCACGCGCGCTCTACGACTTCAAAGGCGGCGACGATATCTTGGTCAGCGACGGCCTGTCCGTCGATACGGATGCGCTCGTTGTAGCGCAATAAATGGGGTGACGTATAACTGCCCGTTCGCGCGACGCCATGCAGCATGTGTTCAAGAAAGGCAACGCAGGAACCTTTTCCGTTGGTACCGCCAACGGTAATAACCCGGGGCGCAGGCTGCAATACTCCGAGACGTTCGGCGACGACGGCGGTGCGTTCCAGCCCCAATTCAATGGCATCTGGCCGCTGTCTCTCGATTCGCTCCAGCCAGTCGTCTAACGCAGACCTCGCCACGCCCGGCTTAACTGCTTCCCCCATCAACCGCTTCAACTTTGGCTTCGGCTTGTGCATCGCTGACTGCCGTCGATATCGGCGCTGTCTTATCGGCATCAGGTTCCGGCAGGGCAAGCATTTTGGCCAGGAGTGAGGCGATGGTATCGCGCATATCGAGGCGTGAGACGATCATATCGATAGCACCATGCTCCAGCAGAAACTCGCTGCGCTGAAAGCCCGCCGGCAGTTTTTGTCGAATAGTCTGCTCGATAATATTCGGGCCGGCAAAACCAGCGCGCACTCCCGGCTCGGCAATGTTGATATCGCCAAGCATCGCGAGGCTGGCGGAGACGCCACCATACACCGGGTCGGTCATGACAGAGATATAGGGCACACCCTCCTGGCGCAATTTTTCCAAAATGGCACTGGTTTTTGCCATCTGCATCAGCGAGATCAGCGCTTCCTGCATACGCGCGCCGCCAGTTGCCGAAAAACACACCAATGGCAGACGATGCTCGAGACTATGGCGGGCCGCGCGCGTAAATCGCTCGCCCACGGCATAACCCATCGATCCGCCATGAAAAGCAAACTCGAACGCGGTTACAACCAGCGAGATACCTTTGAGTTCACCCTTGATGGCCACCAACGCATCCTTTTCGCCGGTTTCTTTTTGTGCGCTGCTCAGTCGGTCTTTGTATTTTTTGACGTCTTTGAATTTGAGCCTGTCGATCGGCTCCACTTCCGTGGCGAGTTCTTCCCTTTCACCATCGTCGAGAAAAATATCGATGCGACGGCGTGCGCCGATCCGCATGTGATGATCGCACTTGGGGCATACATCAAGGTTTCTTTCTAGTTCGGGCCGGTAAAGCGGCGCGCTGCATCGGGGGCATTTCTTCCATAAGCCTTCTGGAACGCTGCGCGCTCCCTCTCGCTTATTAGTCGCCAGTCCGGAAGGTCTGATTCTGTCCAACCAACTCATCGCCACTTCGCCTCGTTCAGGATGGATTTGTTACAGAGCAGGAATCCTACACGCCCTGCCCGGTCAGTCAATGTGCAACGCGAAATCCCGGCCGATAAATACCGGAGCTAGGCCACGTTCCGGACTCGAGCGATGAACTCGCGAACCAGGCGTGGGTCTTTTTTCCCCGGCGCCGACTCTACGCCGCTGCTGACATCAACCGCATAGGGTCGAACCGATTGGACGGCCTCGACAATATTGTCCACCGACAGGCCACCGGCAAGTATCAGAACACGAGCCGGATCACTCGCCATACCGGCGACCCGATGCCAGTCAAAACATTCACCGGTTCCCCCGTAGCGCTCCGGGTGCCAGGCATCCATGAGATAACCGGCGGCGGCGGGATAAGCGGCAATAGCAGCGGCGACATCGGTTTCCGGCGCAACGCGAATAGCGCGCAGATAAGGCGTTGTCATCTGTCGGCAATAAGCTGGGGTTTCGTCTCCGTGTAGCTGCACCACGTGAACGCCGGTCTCACGCACGCACTGCTCTAGCTCTGAAACGGCGGCATTAACGAACAGGCCAACGGTTGTGGTAAACGGACCTACAGTGCGGACAATCTCCCTGGCTATCTCGATGCTGACACAGCGCGGGCTGTCGGCATAAAACACCAGGCCGATCGCATCGGCTCCGGCATCGACAGCAATCACGGCGTCCTCGACGCTGGTCAGGCCACATATTTTTACTTTGGTCGACGCCATTGAGTGTCTGTTCACGATATGTTTAGTAACATTATCCGCACCGGATAACCACTGCGATAGCCCTGTATAACCGCTTCTTTAATAGCCGGGCCTTAACTAATCGCACCTCTGATTTACATGACCCGCGCTGCGGCGCAACGCAGATGCGGGCGAACGCTTTGGCAGGCTGTTCGCTACCCATTGGGTACAGAGGCAAATGCCTGCTGGCCGGGTACAGACCGCCCGTTGGACCTGTCCCCACCCGCCCCGTTTCACACTTGCGCTCTTGGTCGCAGCTTACGGCTTATAAAAAAGGGCCCGGGCTTCGTCTCGGGCAGCTCAAATTTCGCGGGGTATTCTACCGCGACCAGGTATAGACCAGAAGCCGGCGCGGTCGCCGCTGCGCAACGCCGGTCGCGTGTGACAAGAACCTCGCCCACCCATTCAGCAGGCCGTTCACCGCGCCCCACCGCCAGCAGCACGCCAACGATATTGCGCACCATATGGAGCAGAAAAGCGTTGGCGCAAACCTCAAACACAACCAGTTCGCCCACACGAAAAATATCGACATAATGTATAAAACGCCAGGGTGACTGGGATTGACACCCGGCAGCGCGGAAAGCACTAAAATCCTGTTCACCCTTTAGATAGCGGGCACCGCGTTTCATAGCGGGCACCGACAGCCGCTTACTTTCCCAGGTCAAAGCCAGCCGGCCAAGCGCCGGCGGCGACTGCCGGTTGGCAACGACATAGCGGTAAGTCCTCGACCGCGCACTGAACCGGGCGTGGAAATCGGCAGGCACAGGAGCAGCCCAGTGGCATCGAATGTCCCGCGGCAGATTAGCGTTCGCTCCCAGCACCCAATTTCGCGACGTCCGCTCAGCGACGGAATCAAAGTGAATCACCTGATGTGTAGCATGCACCCCACTGTCGGTGCGCCCGGCGCAGGCGACCGTTATGGGTTCAGCGGCCACCGTCGACAGCGCTTTTTCCACCAGAGCCTGCACACTTTGACAGTGGGGCTGGCGCTGCCAGCCGCAGTAGGCACTACCGTCGTACTCTATCCTTGCGGCATAACGCAAAGTGCCCGACGGCAGCTGTTCTCCCTCGGGCACAAGGCAGTTAGCGCGGTAGCGCCAACGCGTTTTCGGCATAGATCAGGAAATCTGGTTCATGATCTCCTCGGCGCGCTGCTGGGCATGCGCATCGCCACTGGCGATCACTTCGGACAGTATATTTTTTGCCCCTTCGTCGTCACCCATGTCGATATACGCCTGCGCCAGTTCGAGCTGGGTGGCGATCTCGTCGGCGCTCGACAAGGTGGCAAATTCATCGTCCTCGAGAACAAATTCTTCCGCTGACTTCTCCGCACTATCGCCACTGCCGCCGGCACTCTCGCTCCACGCCTCCTCCGGCATCTCCAGTTGCAGATCAAAATCATCATCCAGCGATTCTGTAGCACCATTTGCCGAGGCGCTGGCCTGCACTGTGAGATCATCAAGTGAACTATCATCATCTCCCAGAACATGGAGATCATCGGCATCACCCTGGCTCTCCGCAGACATATTGCTCTCCTCCTGAGACCAATCGCTGTCCCCTACCTCAGCCACCAGGGCACTTCTGAGACGATCCGCGCTTTCGATGGCATCGGGATCGCCCAGAGCCACCAGTTGCGGATAGTGTTCGTCAAAGCGCCGCAGATCCTGCTGAGCACTGAAAAGATCCAGCATTTTCAGATGCAGCTGGCTGTTGTCCGAATTGTTTTGCAATGCTCGCGCAATAATTTGCTCGGCTTCGGCAAAATCCCCCAGGGAAAGGTAGATGTCGGCCTCGCCGATCGGGTCTACCTGCTCGGCGTCAGTCAGTTCGAGGACACCCGCAGGTAGTTCTTCCTCGGATTCCTCTACGGTTTCGTCTACGGCATCGAGATAATCCGATGGTGTAATTGGATCCTCCGTCAACGCCATGTCTTCATCATCGACATAGTTGACGTCGCTTGCAGCGAATTCGTCGCTTTCGTCGTCCTTGCGGCGGCGCGCCAGGAACATAAATGCGGCAAGCACAAGAACCAGAATAATCCCGGCTATAGTTGCTAGATTAGACTTAATAATATCGAGAATCCCGCCCGTCTCCTGGGCGCTTTGCGCTGACGGAACCCCGGTGCCACTCGCGTCGAGTGCGTCCTCTGCTGCGCTTGAATCGGCGCCGGCGTCACCGGCCACAGGCGAATCGGCCATCGCCAGGTCCAGCCCCTCATCACCGGCATCGCCACCGATTGGTTCGATAATCTCATCCTCAGCCATCGCTTCGCCGAGTTCACCTGTCCTATCTGCTGCTTCACCAGGAGCGTCACCAGTATCCAGGTCTACCAGGCCCATCTGCAAAGCGCTGAGTTCGTCGTCGCTGAGCTCAACCAAACGCGACATAGTTTCCATCTGTTGCTGCAGATTGGCCAGTTTTTCGCGAAGTTCAAGGTTTTCTCGCGTGCTTTTGGCCAGCTCTTCCTGAACCACGACCAACTCGTCGCGAACACTGTCGCCATCAACCGCACCGCCCTCAACACCTGCGGAAGCGGCACTGCCTGTGCCCTCACCTTCGGCGTAGTCGGGTGATGTCAGGCGCAGGACACCGCTGTTTCGGCTATTGCGTGATCCACCTGAGGAAGCAGAAGATGTACCGGCATCCAGTTCCTTAATGCCGCTATCGGTGGCTTCGGTCTGTACGCCCAGCTGCCTCTGTACTGCCTCGACATCGGCTACTCTAGCGGCAGAGGCGCCTGGAATACCGAGAACGGAACCGGCTCGCAGCCGGTTGATATCGCCATCGATGAAGGCATGTCCGTTATTTTCGTAGATTGCCGACAGGGTCTGCATAATACTGGTTTCACCGGAGCGAAACTTGTCCGCGATGCCCCAAAGTGTATCGCCGCGCCGCACAACATAGTCACCGGACTCGCCACCTGCTGAGGCGGCTGTACTACTTACCTGTTGTACTGCGACGGCTGCGTCGCCTTTTTGCGGATTGCGGTCTTCACTTCTTGCGATCGGCCGCTGGTTTTGGCTGGAAGTCGCGGCCTGGGGCTTTCCCGGCAACTTGCTCTCGTCAAACACCGGCAGGTCGAGCAGGACCGTATACTCACGCAAGAGCTTGCCGTTAGGCCAAATGGCCTCGACCAGAAAGTTCAGATACGGTTCGCGAATAGGACGGCTGGAAGTAACCTTGATCACGGGATTGGCGCGGTCGCTAAAATCGGGAACAAACTTAAGATCAACCAGGTAAAACTCTCGGTCGATGTTGGCCTTGGCAAAATCTTCTGGGGACGCCAGGCCAATCAGCAATTCATTTTGATCGAGCTCGCCTATGCTCAATAGACTGATTTCCGCTTCCAGCGGTTCATTGAGCGTCGATTCCTGGCGGATTTCCCCCAGTCCCAATGATGCAGCCCAACTGGAATACAAAACGGCGGCACTGCAAAGTAATACTCGTTGAATTCGCGACGACATGGTTCCTTACCCGTAATTTAATGTCCAACCTCGCAGCCCGACCCAGCCTGGCTCGCGCTTAGATTAACAAACTTTGCTACAACTTACACCAATAGTTTTTCCTAAGTATTTATTATATTGGCCTTTTCGGCAATAATTATCAGACCGAGTCCTAGGGTCTAACAAGCGCTTTAGGTCTATTTTTCGACGCACCGCACAGTTTGTTGCTAGCTCCGCGAGATTCTCAAAGGATCGATAAGCCAGCCATCCGGCGACAACTCAGACGCAAAAATCGAGAAACCGCGTAAAACGGGTGCGGGCAGAGCGCCCGGAAAAGCGAAGCTCGTAGCGCCTTGCACGCTGCACCATGCAAGGAACAGGCACAACAATTCATCGACAGTCTCGCTGGCGCCGGAGTTGCCAATGAACGGTGACGATGGGTTGAATGCTGACTATCGAGAGAAACGATCCTGCGAGAGGTTCGCCCCTGATCTCGTCAATCCGCTTTGACCAGCAGATTCAACATCCGCCGAAGCGGTTCCGCCGCCCCCCAGAGAAGCTGATCCCCGACGGTAAAAGCCGATAAATAGCCTTCGCCGAGGTTCATCTTGCGCACACGACCGATGGCGATATCCAGGGTACCGCTCACCGCCGCGGGGCACAGCCGGGCCAGACTATCTTCGCGGTGGTTGGGGACAACCTGAACCCAGTCATTTGCATTGCCCAGCAAGGCTTCGACTTCCTCGAGTGGAATATCGCGCGTTAGTTTTATGGTCAGCGCCTGGCTGTGACTGCGCATGGCGCCGACGCGGACGCAGATTCCGTCGACAGGGATGGGGGAATTGGAGCGCCCGAGAATCTTGTTGGCCTCAACAAAACCTTTCCACTCCTCGCGGCTCTGGCCACCGGGCAGTTCGCTATCGATCCAGGGCAGCAGGTTCCCGGCCAGCGGCGCGCCAAAATGCGCCGCCGGCAAGTCCCCCCGCTTCAGCGCGGAGGACACTTTCGCGTCGATATCGAGAATCGCACTCGCCGGATCGGCCAGCTCTCTTTCAGCCTGTCGGTGAATTGCCCCCATCTGCTCAAGCAATTCGCGCATGTGCTGCGCACCGGCGCCGGAAGCGGCCTGATAAGTCATGGCGCTGATCCACTCGACCAGACCCGCATTGATCAAACCGCCCAGCGCCATCAGCATCAAGCTAACTGTACAGTTACCGCCGATAAAATTTCTCACACCATCAGCCATGGCCTGGTCGATCACCCGCCGATTGACCGGATCGAGCACGATGATCGAGTCATCCTCCATACGCAAGGTCGACGCGGCGTCTATCCAGGCGCCCCGCCAGCCGCGCGCACGCAAAGGTCCGTAAACCATCTTGGTGTAATCCCCGCCCTGGCAGGTCACGATAATGTCCAGCATCTCGAGAGCCTGCAGATCGTGAGCGTCCTTCAGGACGGTGTCCGCACCGGCAAACTCCGGGCCAACCTGCCCCACCTGGGAGGTCGAAAAAAAGACGGGCTCGATACCCGCAAAATCGTTTTCCTCGGTCATTCGGGACATCAAAACCGAACCGACCATTCCTCGCCAACCAATAAAACCTACTTTATTCATTGCTATATAAATCAGTAAATTAACTAATCAAATTAATGTGTTTTCTACCGCATCACCCATCGCCTCGGTGGATACTTTTTCCGTACCGGGCGTGTAGATATCTTCGGTTCGCAGGCCCATATCGAGAACCCCGCCAACCGCTTTTTCGATAGCCTCGGCAGCTTCGTTGACGAAGCTGCCGAGGCTAT
>OBJS01000271.1_pt1 | contig 13418 bp, 9 predicted proteins | sample 1519851 | NCBI WGS metagenome assembly OBJS01 (sample SAMN03019806, study PRJEB22545) | beach sand metagenome | biome: beach; feature: sea beach; material: beach sand | place: USA: Municipal Pensacola Beach, FL | collected 2010-10-20 | depth 25-47 cm m
CTCCCGATGTGGGCTAAAGGTGAACCACTCTATCTCTGGGCAGAACGTGGTCTGGTTCACTGGGAATACGCCGCGACGAACGGCTTCGGCACGATGACCTGGCAGGACGCGGCACGACGCGTGCAAGCTTTGTCCGAAATGGTGATCAAGTCCAGCGAAGATCGTAAATGGGCGAAAGAGCGGTACGAATTGCAGAGAATCATCTGCGACATGGAGTCGGTTATCCGGCAAGCAAAAGAACAGGGATCGCCGGACAACCCCGATGCCGTCAGGGATCACGTGCGGCGACGCAGTAAATCCGCAGTTGTTCCCAGGAACATCGACCAGGTCATCGCAGGTGACCCGGCGTATAAGCTTTAGGAGAGCATGATGCTGACAGACCGGGAACGATTCAAGCTGGCCTTTCTTCAGCGGTGTGCTGACAATGGGCTCACGCTTGAGCAAACATACGAAACCGTCAAACAGGCGTTCCTCGGCGGACTGCTGAGCGGTGCCGGTAATTTTGCCGGTCGTACTGCTTCAGCGCTAGGGCGTGCCGGATTGACAGGAGCTCTGCTGGTCCCAACAGCAGCTGGTGCCGCCACAGGGTATATGCTCGGAAGCGGCAGCGGTGCCAGCGACGAGGATATCGAGGAAGAGAAACAACGCGAGATCATTGACGCGTACAGAGAAGCCGCTGAACGTGCTCGCAGAAGAAATCAGCTGGCGGCCCGCAAACAAAATCAGCCAAGAATGATTCGATCGCTTGTATGAGCTTTTTGAAATACCAGGATGACGAATCAGTACGTAAAGGGAACGGTCGAGGCCCTTTACAATTCGGCCGTGCTCACGTAGATGGTATGCCTTTTCGGGGGCCGATGCCGTTACTCAAAGAGGATGAGTACCGTGAGCTCACGGAGACAGTCCAGGATTTTGGCGCCAAAGTTTTTAACGTCCAGGATCCGCAAGACTATCGGGAAATGAAAGAGATTTTCGACCGTGCGGCAAACGGCTGGTACAACATACTGGATCTGGATAAAAAATGGAGCGAGGATAAGGACGGAAATCCGACCGTGCTTGTTTTCGTGATGTGGACCATACCCCATAAAGAACTTGCTCGGCATCGCGCGGAAGCGATGACTCCGACAGCAATACCTCGGTTACCGTGAAGGAGTAAGGGATGACGACTTCCTCAGCATATCAATCAGCACAGATGCGGCAAGCAGCTCTTTCCGACCTCGCGAAGATCGGCCTGCTTGCCTTTGGAACCGGGGCCGGTTTTCGTGGTCTGAAAGGACTCATCGGGCTGGGAAATCGTAACATTATCGGACGTGCCCGGCCGCTGCATTCGCACAGCACGGTCGATATTCCGATTCGCAGAAAAGACAAGAAGGACGAGCAGGAACCGTTGCGAAAGGTTGCTGGTTGGTTCGAAGACATCCTCGGTGCCGCCAGTGAAGGTGCTGGCCAGGTCGCTAAACCTTTCGGTAAGGCCTGGCGGGGCGAGAACGTGTCCAACCCTGCGAATATCCCGTGGGTGATGCCTCTGGCGATCCTCGGCGGCGGTGGGGCGATGTACGGCGGATACAAACTCACCGACAAGATCATGGACAGTCGCCGTCGCAAAGAGATTGAAAAGCGGAAGGAAATTGCGAGGCAGGAGTACGAACGGGCTCTATCCGGTCATGGGAAACTGGGTCAGGCGTTGGATGTACTTTACGACAAGGCCGTCGAAAAAAAGGCAGTCGACTGGGTGAGTCCTGATACGGCCGGTTTAGGGCTGGGTGGCGCTCTGACGTTTGGTGGACTGCTTGCGCTCGCTTCTGGTCTGGGTGCGTACAATCTCAGTAAGAAAAAACGCCCCGACGAGATACTCCGCGCGGCGAAACAACGACGCGCCCGGGAGCGTATGCGGCGAACACCTCCGCCGATCTACGCTTCACCCAGCTACGACGGCGACGAGCTGGAAGATGAAGCACTAGGTAAGGCTGCGGTAGACTGGTCCGAAAGGCTGCGAAAGTTGAAGGAGCGGCGAGGGGACCATCCCGATACCGATTATCTTTCGTAAGTCCTTCACCCGTTTATCGAGTCTCTAAATGACAAGCCTGCTCGGTATTTCTGATTCATTATCAGGAATCACCTCGCCAATTGTTCCGAATGCGATCAAACCGCTCGCGCCTGCACCTGCAAGCATCGAGCAAGAGCGAGCCGACCTGCGCGCATTCGGAGATTCTCCGGCCACCCGGCAGCTGATATTTGAGAACGTACTCAACGCAGCTAAAAAACTGCCGGTGCTGGAAAATGCTCGTCACAGCCTGGAGTTACAAAATCCTGCGTACATGGGTCCGGAACGTTATTCGATTCGCGACCGGAAGCGTGCGATCCTTGAAGGTAAGACGCTGGCCCGTAAGCTCCGGGGCGATTGGGTACTGCGAGATAAAGCGACCGGGGATGAGCTCGATCGTAAATCGACAACAATTGCGAACGTACCTTATCTGACGGACGGCGGCACGTTCGTCCACAACGGTAACGAATACACCTTGGGCAATCAGCTGCGACTACGTCCTGGCAGTTTTACTCGTATCAAGGACAACGGCGAAGTTGAATCTCATGCAAACATCATGCCAGGTAAAGGACGGTCTCACCGCTACTTTATCGATCCGGAAAAAGGAGTGTTCTATGCTCGCGTGGCTCAGGCGAAGATTCCCCTGATCAGCTTGTTGCGTGTTCTCGGAGTTCAGGACGAACAACTACGGGATGCATGGGGACCCGAACTGTTTGCTACGAACTCGCGACTCTACTCGGACGCCGACGCTGAGAAGTTCTACCAGCGTCTGGTGGCACGAAAGCCTGCTGACGCGGATAAGCACACGCGACATCAGTTGTTGCGAGAAGCTTTCGACAACATGGAGATTGATCCCGACGTAGCACAAAAAACGCTCGGTGTTCCGCATAAGCGACTCGATCTTCCGGCAATCCTGGATACTACTCGGAAGCTGTTGGCAGTTTCGCGAGGGGAAGCCGATGTAGACGACCGGGACCATTTGGCGTATCAGACGATTTACGGTCCCGAGGACCTGTTCGCAGAACGCATCGCAAAAGACTACGGGAACACGCGGCGGACGATGTTCAACCGTGCCAGCTGGATGAGAAACCTCAGTAAGTTCCAGCCAGGTATGCTGACAAAGCAACTGGAATCAGCGCTGCTGCATAGCGGACTCGGTCAGAATCTGGAAGAGATCAATTCGGCCGACGTGTTCGACAAACAATTCCGCGTAAGTCGCATGGGCGAAGGCGGAATTCCTTGTCACTCTGCAGATACGCAAGTTTTGACAAAACAGGGGTGGAAGCCCTGGGGGCTTGTCGGCATCGAAGATGAGCTGGCGTGCTTGTTCGAAGGCGAATTAGTGTTTCGTCGACCCAGGCAATTACACAAAGCCGTCTATTCCGGGGAGATGTTGCGAGGGGTTACCGAGCAACTGGACTATCTGGTTACGCCAGATCATCGAATGTTTGTTCGCAGCTCGACCTCTGGAAAAGGAACCTGGACTGCAAGATCGTTCCGAACAGCCAGAGAAATACACGGGAAAAAAGTAAAACACCTCGTTGCTTGTGATGGTTATCTTGGCGGCACATCGCGGAAGTCGATCCATATCGAACCCGCTCCGGTGGGTGGCAGCAACCGAGGTTCGGCAACCAAGGTCGGTGTTGAGTTTCCGTTTCTACCTTGGGTACGTTTCGTCGGTTACTACCTGGCAGACGGCAGCACGACGTATGTCCCAAAAAGAAAAGAATACCGTATCGAAATCGGAAAGGTTAAAAAGAAGAACCCGAAAGAATGGCGAGCCATCGACTCGACGCTGAAAGAGCTCGGAGTATCGTATCGTTATGAGCAAGGCCGCCGGTTTGTTATCAGCGGCAAGCATCTGGCTTGGTACACGAAAAAGTTCGGAAAAGCTTCAGTCAAATTTGTCCCGAATTACGTGTTAGAGGGTGATTGGGCTGTCCGTGAGGAATTTTTCGAGGCAATTACTCTTTGCGATAACAGCATTCGCAGGTCAGGGTATTTAAAGTACGCTTCTGCGTCGAAAACTCTCCGAGATCACGTAGCCTGGCTCGCCATTTCTCTGGGCAAGTCTGTCAGATACTCCACTATCGAAAAAAAGAAGGAGAAGCCGCAATACGTCGCCGTGATTCGGGATAAAGTCGAAACCGGGATCAGCTTGCAAAAGAGAAAAACGCAGTATCAAAAAGTCAAATATTCGGGAATGGTGTACTGCGCCGAAGTTCCGGGAGGCTTGCTCTGTACACGTAGAAACGGGAAAGTGTTCTGGTCTGGTAATTCGGTCGATGCGGTGCCTGATGAAGCTCGAAGTGTGCAGCCGTCTCATTTTGGATACTTAGATCCAATTAGGACCCCAGAAAGTTTTCGCGTCGGTGTCGACGTGTTCATTTCCGGAAAATCGAAGAAAGGACGCGATGGGAGACTGTATTCACCGTTCACAGATACCAAAACTGGAAAAACTGTGTGGCGGTCGCCGCAGGATGTGGCGGATATTGCAGTCGCGTTTCCTGGGGAAATGTCGCGGGACTCAAAACGAGTATTCGCAATGCAGGGCGGTCGCATTCGTGCGGTGCCGCGATCGTCTGTCGCGCTGACCATGGACAATTTCGAGAACGCTTTCTCACCTCTCGGAAATATGATCCCGTTGAAGTCCATGGTCAAAGGTCAGCGTATGGCGATGGCCAGTCGGATGCTGACCCAGGCTTTGCCGCTTATAAACCCTGAGGCGCCGCTGGTGCAGTCTGGCGCCGGTAACGATCAGCTGAGTTACGAGGAAGAATATGGACGCCACATGGGTGCGCTGCGGGCTACTAAGCCTGGTCGTGTTATGTCTGTCGATGATGACGGTATTACTGTTCGTTATCACGACGGAACTACGGAGACTCACGAACTGTACAACAATTTTCCGTACAACAGAAAAACGTACATACACCAAACACCCGTCGTCAAACCCGGAACCAGTTTCGACGCAGGTACCCTGCTCGCCCGCTCCAACTACACGGACGAGAAAGGGGTGACGGCCCTCGGGAAAAACGCTCGGGTAGCGTACATACCGTTCCGTGGAATGAACTTTGAAGACGCAATAGTGATCAGCCAGGGTTTCGCCGACAAACTGTCGTCGGAGCACCTCTACCAGCACCGTGCCGAATTCGACAAGGACCACAAACGCAGCAAGCCGGAATTCATGTCACTGTTTCCGGGCAAATACAACCGGGAACAGTTGGAAACCATCGGCGACAACGGGGCTGTCGCTGTCGGTACGGTCGTCAACTACGGTGATCCGCTGATCCTCGCGGCGGCGCCGAAAGCGTTCGGCAAGCACAAGGTTCATCGCAAGAAGTCGCGTATGTTCGACGATCAGTCAGTGACCTGGAACCACCATACTCCAGGTGTCGTGACTGATGTTGTTGAGGGCAAAAACGGCACGACAGCTTTGGTGAAAAGCATTGTTCCGATGCAGGTCGGAGATAAACTCTGCTTCGACCCTGAGACGTCTCTGCTCACTCGCAACGGCTACAAACCTGTTGCCGAGATTACCGAGCAAGACCAACTGGCAACACTCGATCCTGAGACAGGGGAGATGGTGTGGAGGCCGCCTGATCGGCTACACGCCTATCACCACGAAGGAAAGATGTATCGTCTTAAAACGAAGCATCTGGACATGCTGGTGACCTTGAACCACAAGCTGTGGGTTCGACAACGAGGCAAGGAAAATTACCAGTTTATCGAAGCAGAGAAACTGTTTGAGTCGGACAAGCGGTGGTTCTTCCAGAAGGACATGAAATGGCGAGGAAAAGAGCGGACAGAATTTAACGGTGATCCGGATTACGTACCACGCAGCAGCCGAGAGAACACGTTCAACCAGGTCCCTATGGATCTGTGGCTGGAGTTCTGCGGATACTACGTAGCTGAAGGGCGTACGTGTCAGACATCATCTGGCGGTATGCAAGTGCAGATCTCGCAGTTTCCGGACAGTGAGGCTTTCGAGTCGATCACCGACTGCTTGAACAGCCTGGGTCTCCGGTACCAATACCTGGATGCCGAACATCGTTTCATCATCAACAGCAAATATCTGTGTCAGTTGCTTGAGCCATTCGGCAGTAATGCCTACGACAAGAAAATACCGGACTACGTGCAGGAGCTCTCCTCTCGACAGCTGGGGATATTTTTCGATGCCTACATGGCTGGAGACGGACACAAAGGAAAATGCTGGGAGTACGGAACGTCTTCCAAACAACTGTCGGCTGATTTGGAACTGGTACTGCTTAAACTCGGCTGGTGTGGGCGTGTTGTAGAAGACAACCGAACAGAAAAATTCACATACGGAGACGAGTATCGCCCCCACTGGCGGACACGGGTTAATCGACGACATCTGCGGCCTGTTGTCTCCAAACGAATGTTTACCGAATACGAGGCGAACGAACAAGAATTAGTCGACTACTCGGGCATGGTCTACTGTGTGACCGTGCCGAATCATCTTGTCTACGCGAAACGAGGAGGAAAATCGTACTGGTCGGGTAACTCCGGCCGGTACGGCTGAATGGTGATAAAGGAATTGTTTCAGCGATTGTTCCGGACGAAGAGATACCGAAGGATCGTAATGGCCAGCCGTTCGAGGTGCTGCTCAACCCGCTGGGTGTCGTGAGTCGCACGAATCCTTCACAGATCGTCGAAGCCGCGCTCGGAAAAATTGCGGCAGCTCGGGGCAAGCCGTACGTCGTACCGGATTTCGGCAACGAAGAAGATCTGACTCGCTGGGCGTTCAACGAAGCCGCGAGAAACAATATCAATGTGCTTGAGGATATTGTCGATCCGGAGACCGAGCGTAAGATCAAAAACATCATGACCGGAAACCGTTTCTTCATGAAGCTGCAACATACAGCGGAAGGAAAAGGCCAGGGTCGATCGACGGGCGGATACACCCAGGAAGAACTTCCCGCAAAAGGAGGCGAGGCAGGTAGTAAGCGCATTTCGCTTATGGATTCCAATGCCCTGTTGTCGCACGGGGTAACACAAATCCTTCGAGACGCCGCCGTCGTTCGCGGGCAACGGAATGAAGACTACTGGCTGGCCTTCACACAAGGGCATACGCCTCCGGCGCCGAAGGTACCTCTGGTGTTCCGGAAATTCGTCAACGAGCTGAAGGCATCCGGAGTCAACGTTGTACCCGACGGGGCACAGCTCCACATCATGGCTCTGACCGACAAAGACGTGGACGAGCTGGCGGGTGATCGCGAAGTGACGTCCGGAGACACAGTCGACTTCAGCCGGGGGCTGGAGCCGGTCAAAGGCGGATTGTTCGACCCGTCGCTGACCGGTGGGCACCACGGTAATCGCTGGAGTTATATCAAGCTGTCGGAACCCGTTCCAAACCCGGTGATGGAAGAACCGATCAGGCGTATTCTGGGCCTGACGAAAAACAAGTTCCAGGACATTATTGCCTGCCGGGAGAGTATCAACGGAAACTGCGGTGCGGAGGGAATTCAGGAGGCACTTTCGTCACTTAATCTCACTCGCGAAATACTCAAAGCGCGTACCGAGATCAAAGGGTCGCGAAAAGGGAAGCGGGACGAAGCGATTCGCAAACTGGGTTATCTGAAGTCAGCGGAAAGGTTGGGTATTCATCCGCGTGACTGGATGCTCAACAAAGTTCCGGTGTTGCCGCCGCAGTTTCGTCCGATATCGATTATCGAGGAGAGTGAAGTCCCGCTGGTTTCGGATGCCAACTATCTCTACAAAGAGCTGATTGATGCCAACGATCTGTTGCGAGACATGCGAAAGGAAGTCGATGACGTTGGCGAAGAACGTCTCGCGGTTTACAACGCATTCAAAGCTGTGACGGGCCTTGGCGATCCGACACACCCCAAACTGAAAGAGAAACGGGTGACCGGACTGCTGAAGCACATCTTCGGCTCGTCACCCAAGCTAGGTACAGTCCAGCGCAGGCTGCTGTCTTCGCCGGTGGATCTCGTGGGCCGTGCTGTGATTGCGCCGAATCCCGATCTCGATATGGATCACGTAGGTCTTCCGGAAAACCGTGCCTGGGATGTGTACCGTGACTTTGTTGTCCGGCGACTGAAGCGGCGAGGCATGTCTCTGTTGGAGGCAATGCGGCACGCCAAAGATCGCACACCGCAGGCAAAGGAAGAGCTGCTCAAAGAACTGGAATACCGCCCGGTGTACATCAACCGCGCACCGGTGCTTCACCGGTTCGGAGTCATGGCCTTCTGGCCGAAACTGGTCAAAGGCGATACACTTCAAATAAGTCCGCTTATCGTGAAAGGGTTCAATGCCGACTTCGACGGTGATGCGATGCAGTATCATGTTCCTGTCGAAGATGAAGCTCGCGAGGAGGCAATATCCCGCATGATGCCCAGCAGCAATCTGCTGAGTCCCGGCGATTTTAAATCTCCGATGCACACACCCGGGCAGGAATATATCGGCGGACTGTATGCGGCTACACGACAGAAAAAATCAAAACAGAGTCCTCGCTACTTTCCGAACGAGAAAGAAGCAATTGAAGCCTATCGTCGAGGCGATATTTCAATCGATACTCCTGTGAGGATTCGGTCATGATGGAAAAACGGGCGGAAATTCAAATGCAGGGCCGTTCGCTGAAACAACAGTTGCTGAAAGTAGCCGCCGAGAACGGGTACAATCTGTCTGTCGCCCGGCACAACGCCTATGCGAACGCCGCTGGTGAGGTACCGAAGACCTACAAAAATGCCGAATTTCTCGAACTGGTCCGCAAAATCGATTCGCTTATTGGACTGGCTCTCGACTGACATTAACGAGTAAACTGCTGTCACATTCTTTTGACGCCAATAGAAACTGCCGAGGATTCAAGGATGTCGATCATCAACTTGCAGCTGCTGCACATGGCCAGGGAAAAGGTTGCACAAGCTCGCAACCACGACAAAGTCGGATTTGTCGATCCGGCTACCGCAACCGGCGGTGGTGCCGGTGGTGCGGCAGGTGGGACAGACCCCATGGCCGGAGCAATGCCGCCGATGCCCGCAATGGGTCCAGGTGCTGAGGGCGGGACAGATCCCACTGCAGCTGGCGGCGATCCCGCTGCTGCTGGTGGCGATCCGATGGCGGACATTCAGCCGATGATCCAGGCTGCCGTAACTCAGGCGGTTTCACAAGCCATGGCCACTCAGGGCGGTGGTGGCGGTGCCGGTGGGAGTGCCGGTGGTGAAAAGATGAAGGTCGATGTGAATACCGAGATCTATCACATCAAAAAAATGCTCACGAAGCTGCTGGGCGCCTTGGATATCCAGCTTGAGCCGGAAATGTTGAACGGTGATCCGGCCATGGATCCGGCCGTGCCGCAGTCCGAAGCCGCCAAAGATCCTCACTCAGCGGCGGCAGCGCAGACGGCCGGTGTGTCGTCGGCCATTGGTCCGATTGATCCGATACAGGGTGCATCGCCGGAGCTCGCCGCTGGTGGCGGCGGTGGTGGAGCAATGGGTGCGGCGAAAGCGGCCGAAAAAGCGGCCCTGGATAACGGACAGGTTTTCGAATCCAGCCATATTGAAAGCGTACGGGATAAGGCCGCAGCATTATCCGCCCGCATACGTGCAGCAAAGAAGACGTCGAACAATGCGGCTTAAAGCCTTCCGAAAAATTGGCGATCCTCAGCCGATCGATCAAGATGTAGCCGTCGTTCTGGTGGAAGGGATGGACGGGAAGCCGGTCATGGTATCGTGTGATCTGGGTAACGGCGTCGTACACTCGGCACACGCGGCTGATGCGGAATTCAACCGTGTGCTCAAAGCGCTGGGCTTTGACAAACTCGTCGTGACCGACGTGATCGACAAGTCGCTGAGCTCACCGGATAAACTACCGAAACTTCTCGATGGACCATTTGCCCAATGAGCCAGTTTGAACACGGACAGTCGCACGGACGTGCGGAACGCATCAACCAGACCTGTAATTGGCTTGGTGCCAAACCGATGACGAATGACGGCCGCCCTGTTCACGGCCCGGAAGATTCGCCCGGTGTTGATTATGCCACTGTTGTCGACACGGCTCAGCGTGTACGAACAATGCTGGAGCAGGGTATCAGAAAAGTTGTGATCAGCGAACGGGACTCGCAGGTACGTGAGCTTATCCGGCAGTTGCTACTTCCTGACGAACTCGAAAATGTAGAGTTTGCCCCGCACAGTCAACCCAACGATATTCTGCCGACGGTGGTCAATTCCGCCGAGTGATCGAGACCGCTGCTGATGAAGACTACCACGGTTGGTCGTTTGATGGTTAATAAAGCGCTGCCGGAAGAGCTGCGCGACGACCAGCGTGTGCTTGACAAGAAGGGTCTGTCAGCACTGCTGCGGCAGCTTGCGATCGAACACCCTGAAAAGTACCGCGAGGTGTCGCACCGATTGTCGCAGATCGGCTGGCATGCCGCATACACGACCGGGGGAAACTCATTCGGATTGCAGCACCTCTTCACTTCCAAGAAGGCTCTACAGCTGCGACAAAAACTGCAGAAGGCCGTGCGGGAGATTCTCGATTCGGACGATCTGACCGACGAGCAGCGCGACCAGGAAATCATCAAAGCTGTTGGTAAGGCTTCTGCAAGTCAGCAGAAGGAGATCTACGAAGAGAGCCTGGCCGAAGAGAATCCGCTGGCCTTTCAGGTGCTTTCAGGTTCTCGCGGTAATCCGATGAATCTGGCGAGCCTTCGCGGCAGCGATATGTTGTACACGGATCATCGCGACAAGATCTTACCGATTCCGATTCTTCGCAGTTACAGTGAAGGTCTTCGTCCGGTGGAATACTGGTCTGGTGCTTACGGGGCTCGTAAAGGTGTGTACGACACAAAATTCTCCGTACAGCAGTCGGGATACCTGTCGAAGCAGCTTAACCAGATTACTCACCGGGCACTGGTTACAGCACTCGACAGGGACGACGATGCACCAACGCTGAGAGGTATGCCGGTCGAGGTTGACGATGACGACAGTGAAGGTTCTCTGCTGGCGAGAGACGTCGGTGATTTCAAACGCAATACGATCATCACTCCGAAGATTCTTCAAGCACTACGCCGAAAAGGAATCCGTAGAATACTTGTACGCAGTCCCATTGTCGGCGGAACCGCTGACGGCGGCGTGTTCGCGAGAGATGCCGGAGTACGCGAGTTCGGACGCTTGCCGGAAATTGGTGAAAACGTTGGTATGACCGCAGCGCAGGCACTCTCGGAACCTATTTCGCAGTCGGGTTTGTCGAGTAAGCACGCAGGGGGTGTCGCCGGGGCGTCCGCATCCAAAGCAGTTAGTGGATTCGATAAGATCAATTCACTGATTCAAGTTCCAAAATCGTTCAAAGGCGGTGCCGCTCATTCCGAAGTGGATGGGCTGGTGCAACGTATCGAGAAAGCACCAGCAGGAGGTCACTATGTCTGGATCGAAAACCAGAGACATTACGTCGGAAAGGGCTACGACCTTCGCGTCAAGCGAGGGGATCACGTGGAATCCGGGGATGTTATCAGCGATGGTCTCCCTAACCCGTCGACTATCGTGGCGCACAAAGGAGTTGGAGAAGGGCGGCGGTATTTTGTTAATGCCTTTAGACAGGCACTTCGCGACGCCGGTATGTCCGGGCACCGTCGCAATATTGAGCTCCTCGCTCGTGGACTGATAAACCACGTGCGACTCACCGAAGAAATGGGCGACTACGCTCCCGACGACATCGTGCCTTACTCGATGCTGGAGCACAAATACCGCCCACGGCCTGGCTTTGTGCAGGCTTCACCTAAGGCAGCTGTCGGTAAATACCTGGAGCGACCCTACCTGCACTACTCGGTCGGTACGAAGGTACGCAAGAGCATGCTTCCGGACTTCGATGAGTTCGGTATCGACCAGGTCGATGTGCATGACGACGAGCCTCCGTTCCAGCCGGAGATGGTACGAGGTATGGCGAATCTGCAGCACGATCCCGACTGGATGACTCGGATGTTCGGGTCCGGACTCAAATCCAGTTTTCTCAAGAGTGTGCATCACGGCAGCACCAGCGATGCGACGGGCACCAGTTTTGTGCCCGGGCTTGCCAGAGGTGTGGATTTCGGGCGTATCGGTAAGGTTCAGACCCCGGAAACTGTATTGCACAAAGTCTCGGCGGCCGGATTGACGCCAGCTCAGCAGCAGTATCTTGCTCAACTGGAAAATACGACATACGCGAACTTGTACCGATTTCGACAGGCTGCGCAGAATCCAGAGCCCTGGAAGCGAAGATATACGCAGCTGCCGCAAGGTAGCGCTGCCCGTATTGCCACGGATACAGTCAACTCAGCTCCGTGGTGGTTGGCATTCACGCCGGGTGGTGCTGGAAACTGGTTCGGCGGTATTCAGGCTGCGACGACCATACCTGAAATGACAAAGAATTGGGTCTTGTATCGGGACTATGTTAATCGCGGTGGCACAGGAGTATCGCCGCAGCTACCGATGCCTGCTGCACCGGCCGGGATCCAGCCTTTGACGGTTCCGCAGGTGCAAGTTCCTGAGGCTCAAATAGCTGAGTTCCGTAAACAAGGGCTTGAGCATCCGAACAAGATTATCAACGAGTTCAACGAGTTTCTTGCCAAGGGCGGTACGCCCACACCCGAGATGGCTTCCCGCGTAACATGGGCTGTCGACACGTTACAGAACCTCAGCGGGCAGCCATTGATGCCTGAGCTGGAGACTGATCGTCTCGGATACCCCACGGCGCCTAAGCATGGTCACGAGAATTTTCGCGGTGACATTCTGACACTGCGAGAGCAGTCGTTCATGCGGAATAAAAAACAGGACGAAGCGTTCCAGAAACGGAATGATGCCCTGGGTATACTGACGGGATTCTCAAAGAGCCCGCAGGACCGGCGGGAGATGGAGCTATATTCCCAGGTACCCGGCGGTAAAGAGTTCATCTATCAATCTGCGATCATGATGTCGGAGAACCTGGATGGCCCCGGAGGTATCCAACGAAACTGGAACATAAACGACCCGCAGTTTGCCGAAGGGCTGCAGCAGCTGTCTCGCTGGACCGGACGTCCCGTAGCAGAACTGCAGAGAGATATTGGCCTAGCATATTCTGGCAAACTCAAAGCAGACTTTCGCGGTGTCGATTTCGACAAACTCAATAAACAGAAAGCGGTCCTTCAGCAGCAGCAACAGCAGCTTGCGAACAAACCAGCGGCTCCCTCGCAACAGCAGCAACCCGCTGCCGCTCAACCACCTGCCGCCCCGCCACAACAACCTGTTGCACAGCAGCCAGCACCGCCTCAAGCACCGCAACCTGCCGCAAGAAAAGGTCCGGCCGTCGCGGCTATTCCTGCTGCGGCGAAAGGTAACCCGGTTGCTGAGATCGGAAGAGCACCAGCAACCGGGTTACCTTT
>OBJS01000272.1_pt1 | contig 13367 bp, 12 predicted proteins | sample 1519851 | NCBI WGS metagenome assembly OBJS01 (sample SAMN03019806, study PRJEB22545) | beach sand metagenome | biome: beach; feature: sea beach; material: beach sand | place: USA: Municipal Pensacola Beach, FL | collected 2010-10-20 | depth 25-47 cm m
CAGTAGCGGCGGCGCCATTTTCAGGTTGGTGTCGACGACAAAATCCCAGTCTTCCTCGCTGGTTTTGTGCACCGTTTTGGGGGCGGCGACGCCCGCATTGTTGACCAGCACCGTTACCGTGCCGAAGGCCGCCTCAGCGGCGTCGAAGGCCTCGGAAACGCTTGCCATCTGCGTGACGTCGAGAGTAACGGAGAGAGCTTCGCCGCCAGCCTCCTGAATTTCGCCAACCAATGCCTGCAGGCGATCCTCGCGTCGGGCGCCCACCACCACCCTGGCGCCAGCGCCGGGCAGCACCCGGGCAAAGTGGGCGCCAAAACCGCTGGAAGCACCGGTGACTAGAGCGGTTTTGCCAGTGAGATTGAATTGTTCCATCAAGCGATCAAGTGCTCGTGCCACGGTTACCTCGAATCTGTCTACTAACTGTTAATGTGGGTTGTTGGCATGCAATTTTGTGCGGATTGTGAACCGCATCCGCGCCCCGAATTTATTCGAGGCTCAAAGTATCATTGTGGCGCTGATGTGTGCTCGCCTGTAAATTGGCTGCCGCAACATCGTGCTTCAGGGTGTGATCACCACTTTGCCCATTACGTTGCGTCCGGTAACGTATTTGATGGCCTCAATACCGTCGGCGAGCTTGTATGTGCGGTCGATAATGGGCTTGACCTTACCCGCCTCACACCATTGGAATAGCTCTCGCATATTGGCGGCGTGGGCTTCTGGCTCATTTTGCGTGAATTGTCCCCAGAACACGCCGACCACGGAATAGCCTTTGACCAGGGTCAGATTGACGGGCAGTTCCGGAATACGACCCGAGGCAAAGCCGACAATCAGCAGGCGTCCGTCCCAGGCCATGGCGCGGGAGCAGGCATCGAAGGCATCGCCACCGACGGCGTCGTAGACCACGTCGGCGCCACGGCCATCAGTGAGCGCCTTGATGGCCGTTTTTAAATCCTGCTCGCTGTAATTGATGCCGTCATCCGCACCCTGGCTTTTGGCAAAGGCCAGTTTTTCCTCGGACGAACATACCGCGATCACCCTGGCGCCAATGGCCTTGCCGATCTGTACCGCGGCGATGCCGGTACCGCCTGCCGCACCCAATACCACCAGAGTTTCGCCTGCCTGCAGGCGGCCACGCTGGCGCAGGCCGTGATGGGCAGTGCCGCTGGCGGCAAGCAGGGCCGCGCCGGTCTCGTAATCCATGGACGCCGGCATTTTGTAGGCAGCCGAGCTTGGCAGGGTGATTTGCTCGGCATAGGCGCCGAAGTTCGTGGTCAGGGCAAGCACCCGATCGCCCACGGCAAAGTCGATAACGCCCTCGCCCAGGCCGACAACCTCGCCGCTGATTTCCGAGCCGGGGGCAAAGGGGCATTCGGGACGGGCCTGGTATTTCCCTTCTACCAACAGGCCGTCGGGGAAGTTAACGCCAATGGCTTTTACCGCGACCAGAATCTCTCCGGGGGCTGGTTCAGGATCGGGAAAATCCCGATACTTCAGGTCTTCAACCGGACCGTATTGTTCACACACCAGTGCTTTCATGCTTTATGCGCCTTTTTTCGTTTTTAACGGTTTTTATTTGGTGAATTTCAGTTTGGTAACTTAACCGGATCTGGATATTTTGAAGGTGCTTCGTTATTCAGGGAACGGGTGGTCCTTCGGCGAACTGGGGTAAATCATCGCAGATGTTGGTCCAGCCGGCTTTGGATTGGGTATGAATATGAAAGGCCGGTTTTTGCTCGGGCGTGCCTTCAAGGATGCCCAGGCGAATATTGTGTTTCTTGCCAGTATTTTTTCGGGAGAACAGACTTGAGCCGCAAACTGAACAAAATGCCAGGTCAGTTTCTTGGCTTTTGGCGAAGTAGCTCACTAGTGCTTCACCTTCAATAAACTCAAAGTCCGAGGAGTCGATGCCGCCGACGGAGGCGTAATCCGAACCGGAGAATTTTCGACATTCCGAACAATGACAATTGCCCATATATAAAAACCGGTTGGGCACTCTGATTTTTACCTGGCCACACAGGCAAGATCCCGATAACTTTGTCATATCGAACCTGCTGCTAATATTCTTCTGCTCTACCTACCACTGGCGCGGTTTACCCCAGACGGTGCTCACTCGGGCTACTATTGGCTCCGGGCAAGGCGCGGAGGTTATTACGGACCGAAACCCGTCGTGCTTGTCAGGGACGCACCACCACTTTGCCGCGCACATTACGGCCAGTGACATATTTAATCGCTTCGATACCATCTTTCAGTGCGAAGCCTTTATCGATCACTGGCACCACTTTGCCCGCCTCAAACCATTCGTATAGCTCGCGCATATTGGCGGCGTGATCCTCCGGTTGTTTCAGCGTAAAGGTGCCCCAGAACACGCCGATCACTGAATAGCCTTTGACCAAAGTCAGGTTCACCGGCAGGGTTGGAATACGCCCGGAGGCAAAGCCGACAATCAGCAGACGACCGTCCCAGGCCATGGCGCGGGAACAGGCATCGAAGGCATCGCCGCCCACCGCGTCGTAGACGACATCGGCGCCGCGACCGTTGGTGAGTGCCTTGATGGCCTTGTTTAGATCTTGTTCACTGTAGTTGATGCCGTCATCGGCGCCCTGGCTTTTGGCAAAGTCCAGCTTTTCCTGAGATGAACACACCGCAATGACCCGCGCGCCCATGGCCTTGCCGATCTGTACCGCCGCAATACCGGTGCCGCCGGCCGCACCCAGCACCACCAGGGTTTCACCCGCTTGCAGACGGCCCCGTTGTTTCAGCGCGTGGTGGGCGGTTTCGGTGGCACAGAGCAGCGCCGCGCCCTGGTCGTAGTTCATGCTGTCGGGCATGGGGTGGACAACCGTTTCCGGCATGGCGATTTTTTCCGCATAGCCGCCACCGCCGGCCTGCCAGCCAAAGACGCGATCACCGACGGCAAACTTGCTGACCCCTTCACCGACTGCACTGATGGTGCCGGCCACTTCGCCGCCGGGAATAAATGGCGTTTCCGGCTTGCTCTGGTACTTGCCTTCCACCAGCAGGCCATCGGGAAAATTGACGCCGATGGCGGCGACGTCGATGAGCACCTCGCCGGCGCCGGGTGTGGGATCGGGAAAGTCCCGGTAAACCAGGTCCTCGACCTTGCCATAGGCCTCGCAGACCAGTGCTTTCATGTCAGTGTCCCCGCATTCGTTTTTTTAAAAAGTCCGCTTGTTTAAAAAAGCTCGCTTTTTTACAAAATTCGCCTGCTAAAAAGCCGCTTAAATGCGGCCTTGCTCAGCCAGGTATTCGATGGCGATTTCCGCCATCGGCCGCGCCATTTTGCCGTAGGTCAAAGCTTCAGTGCTGGAGGCGGTGCCGTCCTGATAGCGTTTCATAATGCCCTGCAAAATGGCGGCAAAGCGGAAGAAGCTAAAAGTCAGATAGTAGCTCCAGTCAGGAATTTCGCTCAGCCCCATGCGCTTGCAGTAAGCGGCGACGTATTCCTCCTCGGTGGGGATCCCCAATGCCGATCTGTCGACATTGCCCAGGCCGCTGAGGTTGCCCAGGTCAGGGTCAGTAGGCATACGCAGCTGCATGCACTGGTAGGCGATGTCGGAGTAGGGATGACCCAGGGTGGATAGCTCCCAGTCGAGAATCGCCAGGACTTCGGCCTTGCCACGGGCAAAGATCATATTGTCCAGGCGGTAGTCGCCGTGAATCAGACTGATTTTGCCATCGTCCTCCGGCAAATGCTTGGGCAGCCAGTCGATCAGCGTCTCCATGGCCTCGATATGTTCGGTCTCCGAGGCGCGATATTGCTTGCTCCAGCGATTGAACTGGCGCTCAAAGTAGTTGCCAGGTCGGCCAAAGTCTTCCAGGCCCGCGGCCTTGAGGTCGACACTGTGCAGTGCAGCCAGTACTTCGTTCATTTTGTCGTACATGGGGCCGCGCAGGGCGGGGTCCACTTCCAGCAGTTGGGCGTCCCAGAAAATATCGCCATCGACAAAATCCATGACATAGAACATGCTGCCGATGACCTCATCGTCATCGCATAGTACGCGCATCGTGGGCACCGGTACATCGGTGCTCGCCAGTGCCGACATCACACGATATTCCCTGTCGACGGCGTGCGCAGAGGGCAGTAACGGGCCTGGAGGCTTGCGCCGCAGTACGTAGCGATGGCTGTCGGTGGTCAACATAAAGGTGGGATTGGATTGCCCGCCCTCGAATTTTTCGGCACTTTGCAGGCTGCCAAAATTCTCGATGTGATCGGCCAGGTAGGCGCCGAGGCGTTCCAGGGGGAGGTTGTCGATGGCGTTACTCATGAGTCTCTCGCTGCGTTGGTCTTTTCTTATCTTTAATCAGGCGTATTGCTTAACCAGAGAACGGCCAAGCTGCATCATATGAACCTGATCGGGGCCGTCGGCGAAGCGGATCTGGCGCGCATAGTTGTAGGCTTCCGCCAGGAAGAAATCCTCCGTGAGCCCGCCGGCGCCATGCACCTGTATGGCGCGGTCGATGACGATGCCGGCCATTTTCGGTGTGACGATTTTAATGGCGGCAATGAGGTCGCGGGCTTCCTTGGCGCCCTGTCTGTCGATCTTGTCCGCGGCCATCATGGTTAGCAGGCGGGCCTGTTCGATGTCGCAAAAGGACTGGGCGATATCCTCGCGCACGGACTGGTGTTCGCTCAACTTGCGGCCGAAGGTGCTGCGGGTTTCGACCCGCTGGCACATGGTTTCAAGGGCCCGCTGGGCGCAGCCAATCAAACGCATGCAATGGTGGATGCGGCCCGGCCCCAGGCGACCCTGGGCAATTTCAAAGCCGCGACCCTCGCCCAGCAATAAATTGCTGACCGGCACGCGCACGTTTTCAAAGGCGATTTCACCGTGACCCAGGGGTGGATCGGCATAGCCAAAGGTGGTCAGCGGTCGCACCAGTTTCAGTCCAGGGGTGTCCCGGGGCACCAGAATCTGGCTCTGCTGCATGTGGCGGTTAGGGTTATCCGGGTCGGTCTTGCCCATGACGATGATGATTTTGCAGTCCTGGTGCATGATGCCGGTAATAAACCACTTGCGGCCGTTAATCACGTACTCATCGCCATCGCGGACGATGGAACACTGTACGTTGGTGGCATCGGAGCTGGCGACGTCGGGCTCGGTCATGGCGAAGGCCGAGCGGATCTCGCCGGCCAGCAGCGGCTCTAGCCATTGCTTCTTTTGTTCCTCGGTACCGTATTTCATGAACACTTCCATGTTGCCGGTGTCCGGGGCGTTACAGTTAAATACCAGTGGCGCCCAGATCACCCGGCCCATGATTTCAGCCAGCGGCGCGTAATCGACGTTGCTGAGGCCGTCCTCGCTGTCGTAGAGCGGCACAAAAAGATTCCACAGGCCGGCATCGCGCGCTTTTTGCTTGAGTTCTTCGAGAAGTGGCGGGCTGGGCCAGGGCGCGTCCTCGGGTTTAAAGTACGCCATCATCTGCTGCTCGACCGGGTAGATCTCCCGATCCATAAACTGCAGCAGGTTGTCCTGCAGGGCGCGGGCTTTGTCTGAGAGCTCGAAATTCATAGATCGATTCTTCCTTTGTTAGCTGTTACGGGCTTGAATGCGTAGCGGGTAGGGCGTTCGGCGGCTGTAGCACAGTGCCATCAGACCATGGTGATAGCGTGTTCCCGGTCGGCGCGTTCCAGGTGTGTCAGCACATTAAAAGCGCGCAGCGATGTCCGTTCCGGGGCGGCCAAAAAGCGCGTGATCGATGTGTTGCGAATATGCATCATCAATTCGATAGTCGCATCGTCCGATAGCGCCAGGGCGTGCTTCATGGCCAGGGATTTGGGCCCGCCCGAGGACACGATAAGTACTTTATCCCGGGCGCCTGCGGTCTGGGCATGCTGCAGCGCGCCGACCACGCGTTGGTTGAAATCCTGCCAGTTTTCCGTCTTCGTGCCTTGCTTTTCGTCCTGCTGACGAATGGCCGCGTCCAGGTTGCCGGTGATCCAGGCTTCCATGACCTCGCGCAGCATACCGAAAAATTCACCCGCAGTTTTCGGGGCTTTTGCTTCGGGCCGATGGATGGTTTGATAGATATGCAGCACCGGGAAATACTTGAATTCGTTGAGCCGGGCGTCTACCTCGGGCGTCAGTGTCAGTCCCATACCCTCGCCTATGCCCTGCAGGGTTTCTTGGTGGCGCTGCATGTCGCCAACGATGATGCGGTCGAATTGCAGGTCCAGTTCGCGAAAATGTTCGCCCAGCCACCGCGCCTGTTGCCAGCCGAGGTCGGACAATTTGTCGTAGTTACGGGCACCCAGCGACGCCTGGCCATGCCGGACAAAGTAGATTTCGCTCACGATATATCCTTTAAGCGGGGCGGTGGAGCATAGCGTAAGGGCGATTATTTATAAACCGGGTGACAAGGCGGTTTGCGGTGCTACGGCCGTTCGCGCGCAGGGTGGCTTCAGCTTTAGCTGGTGTTACCGTGAGGTCGTGGCATCGACAGTGTCATTGATTTCCTGTCTATAGGGCAGCACCGATCGTGCGCTTTCGATATAGCGCTGGTTGTCGGCCCGCTCCTGCGTCAGAAACTGATCGATAGCCCCGGTAAATCCCAAGTGGGCCAGCCAATGCAGCGAATAAGTGGTGACCGGTTCAAACCCCCGCAGGATTTTGTGTTCGCCCTGGGCGCCGGCGTCAAAACGGGACAGGCCCCGTTCGATGGCGTATTCGATACCCTGGTAATAACAGAGTTCAAAGTGCAGGCAGTCGTACTCTTTGATGCAGCCCCAGTAGCGGCCGAAAAGGGTGTCGTCGTCGCGTAGATAGAGGGCGCACGCCACGGGCTGCTCCGACTCCGATGCCAGCGCCATGACCACCTGATCGGGCATTCTCGAACCCAGCATTTGAAAGAATTCTGCGGTCAGGTAACCGCGATTGCCGCTGCGTTTCAGGTAAGTGGTCTGATACAGCCGGTAAAAGAAATCCCAGAGTTCGGTGCCGATCTCGGAGCCTTCCAGCAGTTTGATCTGAATGTCCTGTTCTAGAATGCGGCGTCGCTCGCGCCGCACCATCTTGCGTTTGCGGGACACGAATTGATCGAGGAAGTGCTGAAAACTTTCATAATTTCGATTGCGCCAGTGAAACTGGACGCCTTCGCGTCGCAACAAACGCTCGTCGGAAAAATCTGTCAGTGTTTGCTCGTCGGGAAACAGCAGGTGCCAGCCGGAGGCGCCGAACTCCTCGACCTGTTCGATGGCCGCATCGATCAGCGCCCGCGCCAGTGTTTGTCGATTGGCATCGGTGGCGTAGCGCACGCGCGGTCCGCTGACGGGGGTGAAGGGTATGGCAGAGACCAGTTTCGGATAATAGGAAAGGCCGTGGCGGTGGTAGGCATCGGCCCAGGCCCAGTCGAAGACGTATTCGCCCCAGGAGTGATCTTTTAGATAGGTGGGCATGAAGGCAGTGGGTCGGTCCGCGTCTCCGATGGCGATGTGCCGGGCATGCCAGCCGGTATCGGGCCCTACGCTTTGGCTAGCGGCAAGAATGTCCAGAAATTGGGTTTCGAGAAAGGGGTAATTCGCCACCGTTTGGCCCCGACGTTGCGCTAAATGGCTTCGAATCGGCAGCTAAAACTTGCGCCTTTGCCCAGCTCGCTGTCTATGGTCAAGCTAGCATGGTGGCGGCCGAGTACATGCTTGACAATCGCCAGGCCAAGCCCCGTACCGCCCATTTCTGTCGAGCGCCCGCTGTCCGGTCGGTAAAAGCGCTCGGTCAAACGGGGCAAGTGTTTGCTGTCGATGCCAATCCCATTGTCGCGCACGGTAACGACGGGTCCGGTCTCGTTTTGGTCAATTTCGACGCTAATGTCGCAACCTTCGGGGTTGTGTTTTACGGCATTGTAAATCAGGTTGGAAAAAGCGCTATGCAGTTCTTTCGGGTCTCCCTTGAGTGTCACACAGGCCATCGTTTTCACCGTGATTCGATGTTTGTCCTGACCGAGGGCACGGGCGCTCTCGACGATGGGGGTGATCAATGCTACGAGGTCGATATTGGAATGGGGCGAGGGATTTGTCGACTCCAGCCGGGATAACATCATCAGATCTTCGGTGAGCAAATTCATGCGCGCAACCTGGTCTTCCATTTGCGACAGGGCGTTGGTCCAGGTTTTCGGAACGGGGGTTTGGCCGTCGCCGCGCAGGGTTTCGACGTAACCGGTGAGTACGGTCAGCGGCGTTCGCAACTCGTGAGAAATATTGGCGACAAAATCCTTGCGCATCTGTTCGAGATTGCGAATGCGCGTGACGTCGCGGACAATCAGCGCGGTTTCTGTCGGCGAGAATTTTTTTGCCGAAAACTGCAGTACCCGCTGGCTGCGTCCGGGTAGTGTCAGCTCTACCGGTGTCTTGAATTCAGCCTGGTGAATGTAGCTGACAAACAAGGGGGAGCGAATCATATTGGTTATCGGTTCGTTCAGGGCGTCTTCCCGCAGGCCCAAGAGTTCCGCAGCCGCCGGGTTCCACCAGTCCAGGCAGTTTTCCGCGTCGAGGATGACCAGGCCTTCGTCCAGCGCGCTGGTGATGCGTCGTGTTCTTTTTACCAGCGCGCGGAAATTGGTTTTGGCCCGGGTATTGCGTTTTTGCAGCCGGTACAGCTGATCGGATATGCCCCCCCAGACACCGCTGGCTTCAGGTGGTAGACCCTTGGCGCCGTCTTCCAGCCAGCGATAAAGACGCCTGATCTTGAGTAGCGTCCAGACCATATAAAGTGAGCCACCGACAAGGAGAGTCAACGCGGTCTGACCGTTGAAATAGCCTATAACAAGCAGAGCGATGCCGAGCAACGCAATGCGCGTTAGCTCTACGCGGAGCGAATGTTGCAAGTTTATTCCCCGACGAGTTTTTGCGAAAACCGGTAGCCGGCGCCTCGTACAGTCTGAATAAAGCGATCGTGGTCTGCAACAGCCAGCGCTTTGCGCAGGCGGCGAATGTGCACGTCGACAGTACGCTCGTCAATGTACACGTTTCCTCCCCAAACGTGGTCGAGGATTTGATCCCGGGAATAGACCCGGTCCTGGTGGGTAAGAAAAAAGCCTAACAGGCGAAACTCTGTTGGGCCCATGGAGATGGCTTTCTCTCCGATACTGACGTGATGGCTGACCGGGTCGTAAACCAACTGGTCGACCTTGATGGGCTCTGTGCCGGTGGTGGGTTGGGTTCGGCGAATCAGGGCGCGTATTCTGGCAATCAGTTCCCGTGGCGAAAATGGCTTGGTGATGTAGTCGGCGGCACCGGAATCCAGGCCCTGAACCAGATTATCCTCTTCCGCTTTTGCCGTCAGCATGATGACTGGAATCTGGGCGGTAATTTCGTCACGGCGCAGGCGGCGCAGCAGCTCCAGACCGCTGGTGCCAGGCATCATCCAGTCGAGCAGTACCACATCGGGATCTTCGTCGATGATTAGCGTGTGTGCATCCGCGGCATTTTCCGCCTGCATGCTGTTAAACCCCGCGCTTTCCAGGGCAATACAGACCATATCCCTGATGGCGGGTTCGTCGTCGACGATCAGTACTGTGGCTTCCATTGGGCTATAGCAGTGCTACTCTGAACCTGACGCGGTTGCCATTGAATGTCATATCTATGTCAGTTGTGTGACAGCCCCTATGCTGAGGCAGACAGTCACTCGAATACAATAATTTAATGATCGCGTTGTGTGAACAATTTGTTGCGTTATGTGCCTAATGCTGGCGAGATGTATTGCCGCCATTTCTTCAGACTGCATCAGGTTACTATGCAGGTTTTCGCCGCAGCCGGTCATTCAAGTGCGGCTGGCTGGGTTCGCCGGTGCAGCGTCAGCCCCAGGAATATCGCGATAGTTGCGATTATAAGGACCGGCCAGTCGCGCCAGTAACCGTAGGGTGTGGTTCCGGTACGTGGCGCAATTTCGCCGTAGAGTATGTCGGCTTTGAAGCGCGGTAGCTGATCGACAATACGGCCGCGATGATCGATAAAAGCCGTGATACCGTCATTAGTGCCGCGGGCCAGTGGTTTGCCGTTTTCCAGCGCCCGCATGCGGGCGATCTGCAGGTGCTGATGCGGACCAAGGGAATCGCCAAACCAGGTGTCGATGCTGACAGTCAGCAAGAAGGCCGCATCCCGCGCATCGATTGCAACCTGCGCACCATAGGCGATTTCATAACAAATAGCGCTGGCGATCCCGTTACCGTTAAGGCTTATACCTCTCTGATTTGGGGCCCCGCTGCTGAACGCCGACATTGGTAGATCAAAAAATGCGATGGCGCCGCGCAACCAGGATTCCAGCGGTACGTATTCGCCAAAGGGCACTAGCCGGCGCTTTTCGTAGCTGCCCGTCGCGCGGCCCAGGCCGATGACGGTATTGAAGTATTTTCCTTCGAGTGACCGACGTGGCAGGCCCAGGATTACGGCGCTGCCCGCTGTGTTGGCGAAATGTCCTAGCTCCGTCAGGAAAGGCTCGACTTGATGTGCCAGGGCCGGAATCGCCGATTCCGGCCACACCAGCAGATCCTGTGTACGGTTTGCCACTGCAATGGCTCGCATTTCGGCCAGCGTTGCCGGCAGAAAGTCAGGCTGCCATTTTTCCAGGATAGGCAGATCCGGTTGAATCAGCGCGGTACGCAATGGCTCGATGTTAGCGCGTTGCGTCCACACCGCGGTATGCAAAACGCCCCCGAGTACCCAGAGTACGGCTACGATCCCGGCGGAGGCGGCCATTTGTCGCGGATAGCGCTTCGCTGTCGGCAGCAGGCCGATAACGCAGGCGGTAAGTGCCACCATACCGCTCACCGCCAGCGCGCCGCCAACGGGGGCCCAACCCGCGAGCCAGCTGTCGATAAAGCCATACCCCAGGTACAGCCAGGGAAAGCCCGTAAGAAACCAGCCGCGAAACCATTCGCCCAGTACCCAGGCCGCGGAAAATAACAGTAACTGGGGCCATCGCCCTTTGGGCTGCACGGCGCCGTACAGCATCATGGGGAGCGCGAAAATTGCCGCCAGCGCAATTACGAACAGCACGGTCAACAATGCGCTGAGTACCGCCGAAGCCTGGCCGTACTGATGAATGCTGATGAATATCCAGCTTGCGCCGCTGGCGTAGAGACCGAGACCGAAGAACAAGAATTTGCCGTAAACCTCGGCGCAGGAGGCGCGATGGCCGCCTTCGGGGCGCTGATCGACCAGGCCCTTGAGTACAGCTACCGACAGGAGCGCAATAGGCCACCAGCCGATCGGCGCCAGCGCCAGTGGCAGGCAGGCGCCGCTAATCGCCAACAGCGCCGCGCGCATAGTTCCGGTGCTAATCGGCGTCCTGCGCGATCAGTTCCAGTTCCAGCAGATGAATCTGTCGCGCGTCGGCTTCGATGATTTTGAACTGGTGATTGTCTATGTGCGTAATTTCGCCCGGCTTGGGCAGGTGGCCAAAGGTTTGTGTGACAATGCCACCGATGGTGTCGAATTCGTCTTCGCTGAGGCCAGTGCCGAAGAATTCGTTGAAATCCTCGATCGGTGTCAGGGCGGTGAGCAGATAACTACCGTTTTCACGCGGTGTGATGTGCGCTCGCTCCTGCTCGTCGGTTTCATCCTCAATCTCGCCAACGATCTCCTCGAGAATATCTTCGATAGTGACCAGTCCAGCGACGTTGGCGTACTCGTCCATCACGACCGCCATGTGGTAGCGCTGTTCGCGAAATTCTTTCAACAGCACGTTCAGGCGCTTGCTTTCCGGAATAATCGTTGCCGGTCGAATGATATTTTCCAGAGCGAAGTCCTCATGGCCGTTGAGGGCCAGGGGCAGCAAGTCTTTGGCCAGAAGAATACCCTTGATATCGTTGGCAGACTCGCCGACAACCGGATAGCGCGAGTGTTTAGACTCGACGACCGAACCCAGGACGGATGCCAGATCGGCATCGATGGGAATGACCTTCATCTGCGAACGCGGAATCATGATTTCCCGCACCTGTTTGTCGGCTACGGAGAGCGCGCCTTCCATGATTTCGAGTGCTTCGCCGTCGAGAATATCCTCGCCGTGGGCATCGCGCAGCATCGAAACCACATCATCCCGGTTGGTTGGCTTTGACGAAAAAAAACTACCGATGCGCGCCAGCAGGCCGGGCGCCTGTTTCGAATCCTGAGTGGTATTCACGATGGTTGGCTCTGGTCTCTGTCGTCTTCCGCGTAGGGGGGAGGAAAATTCAGTGCGGTTAACACGCGGGTTTCAAGTGACTCCATTTGGCTGGCGCCTTTATCGGTTTTATGGTCGTAGCCTAGGAGATGCAGCGTGCCGTGTACCAGTAGGTGCGCCCAATGGGCTTGCACGTGCTTGCCCTGTTGCCGCGCTTCCGCGATCACCAGAGGGCTGCAGACAACGATGTCCCCGAGCAGCGGAGATTCGAGCCAGGCGGGCAGTTCGGCGGCAAACGCCAGGACATTGGTGGGTCCGTTTTTGCCGCGGTAGTGACGGTTTAATTCAGCGCTCTCTGCCGCATCCACCAGGCGCACGTCGATGGTAGATTCGGGGCGGTGATTCGTCAGCGCGGCGCTTATCCAGCGCCGTATATCGTCTTCGCTGGGCGCACTTTCAGTGCTGTGGTTTTCCACGGTAACAATCGCTGGCATTGAACTGGTTTATTCGCTGTCTGCAGTGGCTTCGTGCCGCTCGTAGGCGTCGACGATCTTTTGTACCAGTGGATGGCGCACGACGTCTTTCGATTCAAACCGGGTGAAGGAAATGCCCTCGACCCCGTCGAGTACTTCGCAGCCGTGTAACAAACCGGAACGGGAACCCTTCGGCAGGTCGATTTGCGTCAGGTCGCCGGTGATAACAGCAGTGGAGCCGAAACCGATACGCGTCAGGAACATTTTCATTTGCTCACGGGTAGTGTTCTGGCTTTCGTCCAGAATGATAAACGCGTTGTTGAGCGTGCGTCCGCGCATGTAGGCTAGTGGCGCGACTTCGATGACGTTGCGTTCGATCAGCTTGCCAACGGTTTCAACACCCATCATTTCGTACAAGGCATCGTAGAGGGGACGCAAGTAGGGATCGACTTTTTGTGACAGGTCGCCCGGAAGAAAGCCGAGTTTTTCTCCGGCTTCGACTGCCGGGCGGACTAGCAGGATACGCTCGACGTCGTGCCGCATAAAGCATTCCACTGCGCAGGCAACCGCAAGATAGGTTTTTCCCGTGCCTGCCGGGCCGAGCCCGAAATTGATATCGTGGGTCTGGATCGCCTGTACGTAATGCTGCTGGTTGCGTCCGCGGGGTTTGATATTGCCTTTTTTGGTGCGGATCACCGGTAGATTGCTGACCACGCCGCCAGTGTCGGCGCCGGGGTTTTCGGAAGCAGATCGGAAGAGCACGCTTCCGAAAACCCCGGCG
>OBJS01000273.1_pt1 | contig 13308 bp, 11 predicted proteins | sample 1519851 | NCBI WGS metagenome assembly OBJS01 (sample SAMN03019806, study PRJEB22545) | beach sand metagenome | biome: beach; feature: sea beach; material: beach sand | place: USA: Municipal Pensacola Beach, FL | collected 2010-10-20 | depth 25-47 cm m
TACTCAAGCCGCGTAGGGACGATCGCCACCGGTCGCCTGGTAGTGGCCATCAGAACCGGGCGGCATTGCAGTCAAACCCCCAAAAGGGAGCGCCAACGCCGGCCCTATTAAAGTCAATACCGACTTGCTATGCCATTTCTTCCGTTACCTGTCGTGTCCGCTGACTGCCTTGCGGCCTTTCAGCGCACGACGCCTACTTCGTTTAGGATTTGGCCGTTAGCGGGACACCTTCAAACTTAATGCCCGGCCAGCCATAGCGCATAAACGTCCTGATATTGGCGTGATCCCTGCCTTCGGGATTACCAAGCACATCGTCGCGGTAGTAGCGACCAAAACAGGCCAAAGTTTCCTCTTTACTCAAGGCATTGAGTTGCGCAAAGGCAAAGATTCGACAGGAACCCGCGTTTTCGCCGGGCTTATTGATCACGATATCTTCCCCGACGCCGTTACTGAATGCCGTTTCTCGATACGCGTAATGCTCACTTATAAAATCCATTATGTCTTTAAACTCAATATGTTCTGAGTTATTTTTAATATCAAATATTAAGTTTAAGCTCACGATCGCCTCTCGTCACATCTGTGTCGTCGTGCTGGCTAAATCGATAAAGTAATCAATAGCTTTTGGATTGCGCATGGCATCCCGGTTGACCGATTTATCGATGTCAAAACCCATCAAAATCTTCTTGACCGGCGTTTCCAGCTTTTTGCCCGTCATGGTGTAGGGCACCTCTTCAATCTGCAATATCTCATCAGGCACGTGCCGCGGCGTAAAGTCTTCGCGCAGCGACTGCCTGATTTGCTGCACGATGTCGTCGTTGAGTACCAGCCCCGGTTGCAATTGCACAAACAAGGGCATGTAGTGACGCCCGCCGGACAGTTCCAGACTGACCACCAGGCTGTCGGCTACTGCCGCAACTTTTTCCACGCCCCGGTACACCTCGCTGGTGCCGATACGGACGCCGCCCCGATTGAGGGTCGAATCGGAACGCCCGAGAATCTGTATCGTGCCCGCCTCCGAGAGGCGCATCCAGTCGCCGTGGCGCCAACGGCCCGGGTAGTCCTCAAAATAGCTCTCCCGATAGCGTTTGTCATCCGGATCGTTCCAGAAATAGATCGGCATCGATGGCATCGGCTCACAGATCACCATTTCCCCGACCTCGCCAACCAGAGCCTGCCCCGCGTCGTCGAGGGCCCGCACGTCGACTCCCAACATGCGGCACTGAATTTCTCCAGTGTAAACCGGCAACAAGGGCGCGCAGCCGACAAAGGCCGAAGCAATATCGGTACCGCCGCTTATGGAGATCAGCCAGACATCCGCCTTTATCGCCGCATACACCCACTCAAAGCCCTCCTCCGGCAAGGGCGAACCCGTGGAGCCGACGGCTTTCAAGGCACTGAGATCGAAGTCCTTGCCCGGCCGCATCCCGGCTTTCATGCATGCGATGTAATAGGCGGCGCCACCGCCGAACTGGGTAAGCTGCGCGCGCTCGGCGAGGGACCACAGTCGGTCCTGGGTCGGATAGGCAGGATTGCCGTCGTATAGGGTCAGGGTGGCACCGGCCAGAAGGGAGGCAACACCGATATTCCACATCACCCAGCCGGTGGTAGAGAACCAGAAAAAACGGTCGCCCGGCTTAATATCGCAGTGTAGCGCCATGTGCTTGTAGTGCTCGAGCAGAATGCCGCCATGACTATGCGTGATAGCCTTGGGAATACCCGTGGTACCCGAGGAATAGAGAATCCATATGGGGTGCTCAAAAGCCACTCGCGTGAACTCTATAGTCTCGGCGTCGTTATCTAGCGCCTGCGACCAGAGGTCGACACCGTCGCGGCCGATGATTTGGAAATTTTCAGTATCTGCACCTGCGGTATCTTCAACGGCCAGTTCGGCAGCGAAAAAATCCATCAGCACTACACGCTCGAGACTCGGCAGGGCGCCGCGCAACAGGGCCAGTTCTTCGCGTCGATCGATGCACTTGCCGCCGTAGGAATAGCCGTTAACAGCAAACAAAACCTTTGGCGAGATCTGCTGAAAGCGATCGACGACACTGTTGGTGCCAAAGTCCGGCGAGCAACTGGACCATACTGCACCAATCGAGTTGGCCGCCAGAAAAGCCACGACCGCCTCGGGAACATTTGGTAGAAAGCCGACCACCCTGTCACCCGACTCGACACCAAGTTCGCGCAGGTAGCGGGAAAGCCGCGCCACATCCTTTTCCAGCGACGCCCAGCTAACTTGGTACAGGTCGCGCTGCTCGCTTTCCGCGAGTAGCGCTGGACGCCCGTCGTCGCGAGCACGAAAGATATGTTCGGCAAAATTAAGCCGGGCGCCGACAAACCACCGGGCGCCCGGCATGTCATGCGACGACAACACGGTCGTGCACGGTGTGCTGGACTCGATACGGTAATAGTCCCAGATGCTTTGCCAAAACGCTTCCAGCTCGGTCACTGACCAATGGTAGAGCGCATCGTAGTCGTCAAATGCAAGTCCTCGTTCATCCTTCAACCATTGCATGTAAGCCGTCATATTGGAGTGCTGCCGAAATGCCTCCGAAGGCTGCCACAGTTTTTTCATCGGGGACTCCTACATAGCAAAAACACGGGGCTTATCATGTCACAGCCTGGCCGTCCGATTCGTCGAGAAAAGGCCGCCCGAAATTGTGGGAGCGCCCGTGCAACTGGGCGATCGGACGCCCATCCTGATTTTCGACAAGCACCTCGACGAGACTCACGGTGGAGCCGCGATGCCGGACTGAAGAGCGGGCGGTCAGGATATCGCCCTCCGCCGCCGGGCGAATAAAATCCATCGCAGCGTAGGCCCCGATACCCGCCTGGTTACAGGAGATACAGGCGAAGGCAAAGGCCGCATCCGCCAGCGTAAATATCATGCCACCATGGCAATTGCCCTGTGAGTTCAGCATCTCGGCACCGACAGTCATCGACAGCACGGCAGCGCCGTCCTGGACGGACTGCAATTCAATGCCCAGGTTTTCCATCACCCGGTCTTTGCCCAGTACGCGCTCGGCACAACGCTCGGCAATAGTTTTTTCGGATTCTTTCCCCACCTCTCGATTCTCCTTACAGCAGTCAGCGCGCCCGGTGCGCAAATCCGGTTATTGTAGTGCGTATTGATTAATCACTCACGACACTACAACGCTAGCAAACAATGCGGCGGTTGCTGCTACAATCCCGCGCCTTTGTTCAATACTGGCGACAGGGCTTCAGACACGGTGCAACAACTCAACAGCCAGCAGCAAGCGGCAGTCCGCCATATCAACGGCCCCCTGCTCGTTCTCGCTGGTGCCGGCAGCGGCAAGACCAGCGTCATCACACAAAAGATTGCCTATCTCGTTGAACACTGTGGCATCCCCGCCCGGCGTATTGCTGCGGTAACGTTTACCAACAAAGCGGCACGGGAAATGAAGGCGCGCGTCGGGAAACTGGTAAAAGGCGAACAGGCCCGGGGCTTGACGGTATCCACCTTTCACACGCTAGGTCTCAATATCATTCGCCGCGAACTGCGCACCCTCGGATTCAGGGCAGGATTTTCCATCTTCGACGGCGAAGACAGCCGAAACCTGCTCAAAGACCTGATGCTCCGCGATGGCGACCTGAATGCGGACCACCTCGACCTGGTGCAGCATCAGATCTCACGCTGGAAAAACGCTCTAAGCAGCCCTGCAAACGCGATCTCTCGCGCAGAGAATAACGCAGAGCTAGGTATCGCTCACGTCTATCATCGCTATCAGGAGGCGATGAAAACCTACAACGCCGTAGACTTCGACGACCTCATTTATCTGCCGGTGACGCTCTTCGAGACCCATGCCGAGATCCTCGCCAAGTGGCAACAGCGCATTCACTACCTGCTGATCGACGAATACCAGGATACTAATCTTGCCCAGTACGCGCTGGTTAAGCTGCTCACGGCTGTTCGCCAGAACTTCACTGCGGTCGGTGACGACGATCAGTCAATCTACTCGTGGCGCGGCGCGGAACCCGAAAACCTGGCTCGCCTGAACACGGATTTCCCCTTGCTCGAAGTCATCAAACTGGAGCAAAACTACCGCTCAACCGCCAGGATTCTGCGCACTGCGAATCACCTTATCGCAAATAACGCTCATCTGTTTGAGAAAACACTGTGGAGCGACCTCGGGCTCGGCGAGCCTATAAGGTTGATCTCCTGCGAAAACGACGAGCAGGAGTGCGAACGGGTCATCAACGAAATTATTCAGCAGCGCTTGCAGCGGCAGTGCCACCTGCGCGATTTCGCCGTGCTTTACCGCAGCAATCACCAGGCCAGGCTTCTCGAAATGAAGCTGCAAACCCAGGGCATTCCCTACCAGCTAAGCGGCGGCACGTCCTTTTTCGCACGCACTGAGATCAAGGACATCATGGCCTATCTCCGTTTACTGGTTAATCCGGATGACGACAACGCATTCCTGAGAATCATCAACACACCTCGGCGGCAGATTGGCCCCACTACCCTGGAAAAACTCGCTACCTACGCCAATGAGCGGGAAACTTCACTGCTGAACGCCGCAGGTGAACTGGGCATACGGCAAAGCCTGACTCCCGCTCAAGCGGGCCATCTGGAAACCTTCCACTCCTGGTTCAGCACCACGGCGGCGCGCTGCGCGGCACGCAATTCCGTCGATGTGATTCGCAGCATGATTGAGGATATTAACTACGAGGACTGGCTGCATCAGAACGCCAGCAGTTCAGCGGTTGCGGAACATCGCATGAAAAACGTCGAATTGCTGCTGGAGCAACTGACTCGAATGCTAAAAAAGACTCAGCAGGACAACGCGCTGGATGAAGTCGCGGGAGTCGAAGAAGCCATCAGCAAACTGCTCTTGCTCGATCTACTCGACCGTCAGAGCGAGGAATCTGCGGACGACAAAGTGCAACTGATGACCCTGCACGCCGCCAAGGGGCTGGAGTTCGCTCATGTCTATCTGATAGGCATGGAAGAGGACCTATTGCCCCACCGCAATAGCATCGAAAGCGGCGATATTGAAGAAGAACGCCGCCTGGCCTACGTCGGCATCACTCGCGCCCGACGCACGTTGACCCTGACTTTGGCAGCGAAACGCAAGCAATTTGGCGAAGTCCTGAAAACCAGCCCGAGCCGGTTTATCGACGAGTTACCCGCAGAAGATATCGAAAAAGAGGGATTTGGCGAGAAACTCTCCCAAGAAACCGCCAGGCTCAAAGGCCAGCAGTCACTTTCCGCGCTTAAGCAACTCTTCGACTAACTGCAAATCTGGCGCTAAATACAATCCAGGACAAAGCAAATCCCCGGCTTGGTTTAAAGAAAGGGGATCGTCGGCTACTTCCCGGCCTGTCCGCTCAAGGGCGATACCTATTTAGTCACCACGTAGCAAGAGCTTAGTCACCGCGTAACAAGAGCTTAGTCGCCGAAAAGCAAAAACCCGGATATATAAACGCCCTGACGCAAATTTGACGCTGGTCAATTGCTGTCGTCAATCGACCTGATACTTTTTTAATCGGCAGTCCAAAAACAACTAACAATACCTTTTCACTTCAAAGGCGAATCAAATGACGACTTGTACAAACACTTCGCGCTCGCCGGGCGTCAGCAACAACAAACTAAAGTCTTCGGTCTTTCGGGTCATTGTCACCTCCCTGGGCCTAACCTATGCCGCCTGCGGTCTGGGGGCGGACAAGCCCGATTTAAAACGGGGCGAGGCCGACTACGTGACTTACTGTGCCTCCTGTCATGGCGTCACCGGCGAAGGCAACGGTCCGGTTGCCAACGCACTCAAAAACCGTCCACCAGATTTAACCTACCTGCATCAACAGGAAACTGACGGCGCCTTCCCCTATCAAAAGGTGCTTAATATTATTCGGGGGAATCCGGATCTCGACAAAAACTTTCGCACCCACGGCCCGGCCGACATGCCGGTCTGGGGCAAGATCATTTACGAAGACAGTGGCGATCGCGATGCTGTGGCGGAAGCCCGATTAAGGGATTTAACCAGCTATATTCAGTCACTGCAGAAGTAAGCCACCAAACCCAAAAACGAAACCGCGGCCCTGGCAAGACATATCGAGGGTCGCGGCGTTGGACGCCCCCTGCACCAACGCCGCACCCGGTTATATTCGCGCGCAAGTCGACGGCAAAAATTTGTCATACGAAAGCGCCCGGCATGCCTTATCCCACGATGCAATGTCCCTGTACCCCACCCTGCCTCTTCTTTCACTACGGGCTTGACTGTACACTTTGGTATACGCTCATCAATGGCTAACTGAGGACTCATATTGTGCTTAGCGAAACACTTTCCAAAAGACTCAACGCTCAAATCAATCACGAGTGTGCTTCTATCGCACTTTACATGCAGATGAGCGCGTGGTGTGCGCACAAAGGTTACGATGGCTGTGCGCATTTTTTTCGCCTGCAGGCGCACGAAGAACGCGGCCACATGGAAAAATTGTTTGAGTACATGCTGGAGACCGGCGGCCTGCCGACATTTGGTACGCTCGCTGCGCCACCTCTGTCCTGGAAAAACCTCCGCGATCTGTTTCAGGCAACGCTTGAACACGAACAAACCGTCTCCAGGGAAATCAGCGCCCTGGTGGAAACCGCGCTGGGAGAAAAAGATTTCTCTACTTTCAGTTTTCTGCAGTGGTATGTCGCCGAACAGCATGAGGAAGAACATCGTCTAACAACCATTCTCGACCGTATCGACATGATCACAACCGAGGGCCACGGCGTTTTTACCATCGACAGGGAAATCAGCCGACTGACCCACGCCAAGAGCGGCTAAGCAAAAAATTGTTCCGGTTGGCATAGCCAATCGCCTGGGCGGAACAATCGTTTAGGCGGGATATTTGCCTGACCCGACCCTTAACCGTAGCATCGCCTGTACCCGCTAACTAAATTCATGGATTTTTCTTTTACAGAACAACAACTGCAAATTCGCGACAGCATCGAAAAATTGTGCGCCGATTTTGGCGATCAATACTGGCTGGAACGGGATAGAGACGGCGAGTTTCCCGAGGCCTTTTGTTCTGCACTGGCACAAGGCGGCTGGCTGGGCATCGCCATGCCGGAAGAAGTCGGTGGCAGCGGCCTCGGCATCGGTGAAGCGGCAGTGATGGTGCAGACTATTTCCGAGTCGGGCGCCGCCAACGGTGGCGTGTCGTCAATCTCCATCCCTCTCTTCGGCGTCAATCCCATCAACGTATTTGGCACCGACGAGCAAAAACAGCGCATGCTGCCACCCGTGATCAAACGCGAAGATATCCCCTGCTTCGGCGTTACCGAGCCCAATACCGGCCTCGATACCACCCGTCTCACCACGCGCGCGGTGCTGAACGGCGACCACTATATCGTTCACGGCCACAAAATATGGACCTCCACCGCCCAGGTCGCCAATAAAATCCTGCTGATCGCGCGCACCAAACCGGAGGAAGAAACAAAGAGACCCATTGATGGCCTATCGCTGTTCTACACTGATCTGGATCGCAATACCTGCGATATTCGACGCATCGAAAAAATGGGCCGCAAGTGCGTCGACTCCAACGAAGTATTTATCGATGGCCTGAAAATACCAGTGCAAGACCGTATCGGCGAAGAAGGCAAAGGTTTTCGCTATCTGCTCCACGGTTTAAACCCGGAACGGATACTCATCGCCGCCGGCCTGGTCGGACTGGGGCGGGCGGCAATAAAAAAGGCTACCGACTATGCAAGGGACAGGGTTGTATTCGGTCGCCCCATCGGTCAAAACCAGAGCGTGCAACACCCGCTGGCCGAAAGCTGGATCGAGCTGGAAGCAGCAAATCTGATGGTTTTTCGTGCCGCTGCGGCCTACGACAACGGGGAAGATTGCGGCGCCGCTGCCAATGCCGCCAAATATTTCGCCGCCGAGGCGACATTCAAGGCCTGCCAGCGCGCGGTGATGACTCATGGCGGCATGGGCTACGCCAAGGAATATCACGTGGAACGGTACCTGCGGGAGTGCATGATCCACCGCCTGGCACCAATTAGCCCACAACTGATACTGTGCTTTATCGCCGAAAAGGTTCTCGGTCTGCCCAAGTCGTACTAGCGATGGCCTGTAGAGATCATTAAAAGCCAAATAAATCTAACGTTTCAGGTCCTTTCTGTAGCCGACAATTTTCACTTGCATGTTTTCTGCCTCGCCATAGGGGATAAAATTCCTGTGGCGGGTGTGGCTTCCCCTTGCTTTTCGCGCGTGTTTTATCGGACACCAGTACTGCTCGGTACGCGCCGCGATCTCTCTGGCATACGCGATAAGCCCATTAACGTAACTACAATAAACGCAATTAGTCTTTTCAAAAACATTCAAATAAGACAACCGGTGGCGATCAATAACAACATAGTCTGATCGCGTTACTGGCTTTATATCGTAAAGACGAAAGCAAACCACCTGAAAACAGAACAGGGAAAAATCCAGCAAGACAAAAGGCACAATCATGCCGTAAATAAAAGGCAGGGAAATTATGCTCTGCACGCGGCTGCCGGCAAACCATTCGCGCCACTTTGTTTTCAGTTGTCGATGAGATTCTCGAATCTGTTTTTCGAAACGGACTTTAGTGCCCTCTATTCGGTACCGGACTTTTTCTTCGTGCTCTTGCAGAGCAACTTCCAGCTCCTCTTCCAGGACCCTCATTCGATTGAGGATGTTTTGCATCCGTTCGTTCATTCCGGTTTCGCCTCCGGGTTAGCCCACCGCTCGATCAGGTCCATCGGCAACGGGAAGACGATGGTATTGGTTTTTTCTCCGGCAATCTCAGTCAGGGTTTGCAGATACCTGAGCTGCAGGGCCTGACTCTGTTTTGCCAGGGTGGTGGCGGCCTGGAGGAGTTTCTCCGAAGCCTGGAGTTCGCCTTCGGCGTGAATCACCTTGGCTCGGCGCGCCCGCTCTGCTTCGGCCTGCTGGGCAATAGCACGAACCATGGTTTCGTTAAGATCGACGTGTTTGATTTCGACGTTACTGACTTTGACACCCCAGGCATCGGTTTGCTGATCGAGGATGGATTGAATGTCTGTGTTGAGCCGATCGCGCTCTGCCAACATCTCGTCAAGCTCGTGTTGCCCCAGCACGGAACGCAGAGTGGTCTGGGCAAGGTGGCTGGTCGCGGCATAAAAATCCTCCACCTGGATGATGGCCTTTTCCGGGTCCACGACGCGAAAATAAACAACGGCATTGACCTGTACCGAAACGTTGTCGCGTGAAATAACATCCTGACTGGGGACATCCATAACGATCGTCCGCAGATCGACCCGCACCATCTGCTGAATGCCCGGGATGACAATGATGAAACCAGGGCCTTTGACTTTCCAGAAGCGGCCCAGCAAAAAAATTACGCCGCGTTCATATTCACGCAGGATCTTGATCGCGCTGGCAAACAGCAGAATCAGCAGCACAAGGAGTGTATACAGCGGATACTCAATCATCGATTTAATCCTCTTTGCTTCCGGAGGTGCCGGTAGTATCTATGTTCTCATCGTCGTCGCCGGGTTGCTCTGCAGCCACCGGTTCAACTTCCAGGGTCAGACCATCAACGGCGGTCACCTTGACTTCCTCCCCGGCTTTCAGAGGTCGGCTCGTGTGCGCCCGCCACAGTTCGCTATGCACCCGGACATTAGCGAAATGCCTATCAAGAGGTGTGCTGACAGTCGCCACTTGCCCGATCAGTTGCTCCGCGCCACTCACCACGGGTCGGGAACGTGCCCGAAGCGCCAGACCTATCACCGCAATTAACACCAATATGGTGACGCCGGCAACAGCAGCAACCACCGACAAGTAAATCCGGAAATCGGGCAGGTCCGTGTCCATTAAAATAATCGAGCCAATAACAAATGCCACAACCCCGCCAATGCCAAGCATGCCGAAGCTCGGCTGGAAAGCCTCCGCAACCATCAAGCCCACACCAAGAATAATGAGGGCGACCCCCGCGTAATTGACCGGCAACAGCTGAAACGAATACAAGGCGAGCAACAGGCAAATGGCGCCGACGACGCCCGGCACTAGACCGCCCGGGTTGTAGAACTCGAGAAGAAGTCCATAGACGCCCACCATCATCAAAATATAAGCGACGTTGGGATTGGTCAGCACGCTGAGCAGCCGGTTGCGCCAGTCCGGCTCAATTTCAACGGGTCTAAGCCCGGCTGTCCGGAGCGTTATCTTGCTGCCGCCATGCGTCACGACGAGACCATCCATTTTCTCAAGTAATTCATTAATATCTTTAGCTATAACATTGATTACATTTATTTTTATTGCTTCACTAGCCTCTAAACTGACGGCCTCCCGGACAGCCAGCTCCGCCCAGTCGGCATTGCGGCCATGCAACTCTGCCAGACCGCGGATATAGGCAGACGCATCGTTGATCATCTTGCGTTTCATGGCATCGCCTGTCATATCGGACGGTTTTTCGCCGCCCTCTTCTGCGTCCTTGTTCTTGTCATCGCCGGGCATACCAATGCCGCCAATCTGGACGGGTGTCGCCGCACCCAAATTAGTACCCGGCGCCATGGCCGCAATATGACTTGCATAGAGAATATAGGTCCCGGCGCTGGCCGCCCTGGCGCCGGTTGGCGCCACATAAGTCGCAACGGGAACAGGGGAAGCGGTAATCAGCTTGATAATGTCACGCATGGCACCATCCAGCCCGCCGGGCGTATCCAAACGTATAACGATAATCTCAGCACCCTGGGTTTGCGCCTCGGAAAAAGATCTTCCGACATAGTCTTTGGTGGCCGGCCCGATCGCCTCGGCTATAGTCAGTACTGCGGCGATACCTCTACCCACCCCTTCCCGGGATCCATCTGTAGCCGAATTCTGGTCACTTGCAAAATTCTGGTCACTTGCAAAGCCGACCAACAGCAGACCCGATAGGAAACTTAGCGAATAGTGCAGAATGCGCTGGCGTAGTATGGCGCTTAACACGTTTACGCTCGATACCGATAAGATTGAATGCTCATCATACTCCGCTATGGTGATTAGCTAGCATATTTTCTTTATAGACCCGTTTTAGTTCAGCCACAATAATCTGATTTTTAACGCGGAGCATGACGCACCTCAAATCAAACGCTAAGCCTTCACACCACGCTTTCGTTTGCTTCTGCCGACCGCTAGCGCGGCTTTGCTTGAGCAAAAAAGTGTTTCGGGCTACATTGCCGAGCCCGCCCAGCAGGGCAAACGGTTAGAAGGCCAGCCACAGTGCCGGAAAAAAGCAACAAACCGACGGTTTATGAACAATTAGACAGCAAACGCACGATAAGCATGGCGCAAGCGCTCGAAGCATTTAGTGCAAAAAAACAGGCGCTGAGCGAGTTGGACTACTCCAAACGCCACGCCCGAGGTCAGCTTTCGGCCCTGGAGCGCATCGAGTTGTTATTTGACGCTGGCACCTTTACCGAGATCGCACCACTGGCAAAGGAGTCTGACCTGGCGGCACAAACCAAACCCGGCGATACTCCGCGAGATGGCATTGTCGTCGGTTACGGCAAGGTTAACGGTCGAATGGTGGGTGCTGCGGCTTACGACATCCAGTTTCGTGGCGGCTCCATGGGCAAGACCTGCGAATGGAAATTCACCCGCTTGAAACGCCTGGTTTTACAGCAGGGTTTCCCTCTGGTGTTGCTGACGGAAGGCACTGGCGCGCGACTCGAAGAAGAGGTCAGCAGCCAGGGTGCATACGATAATCCCCAGTTCACTAACCTGGTGGCCCTCAGTGGCTATGTACCTATTGTAGTGGCCGTGATGGGTATCTGCGTCGGTGGTCACGCCAACGTGACAGCCATCGGCGATTTCGTACCCATGACCCACAACGCTTCCATGATGTTGGCCGGGCCACCGCTTTTGCGGACAAAAATGGGCATCGAAACCACAATGGAGGAACTCGGCAGCGCGAAAAAGCACGTCGAACAAAGCGGGATGGCTGACTTGCTCGTAGAGAACGACGAGGCATGCATCGAAGAAATCAAGGTGTTTCTCAGCTACCTGCCCAACAATTGTCACGATGCACCGCCGGTTAGCAAAACCCGGGACCGGCCCGATCGCCGCTGCGAAAGCCTCCTTGATGTCGTCCCCTCAGACCTGCGTTTTGCCTACGATATAAAAAAGGTCATTAAAGAGATTGTCGATAAAGACTCGATGTTCGAGATGCAACCCAGTTTTGCGCCCAACGTAGTCACCACCATGGCACGCATGGATGGCCGCAGCGTCGGAATCATCGCCAACCAGCCCTCTTATATGTCGGGCACGCTGGACGTAAAAGCCTGCAGAAAAATATGCCGGTTTATCAATTTTTGCGATTGTTTTGGCATCGCGCTGATATTTTTACAGGACGTTCCGGGCTTTTATCCAGGACCACAGTCGGAAGCCGATGGCATTATTCGTTGGTCGACACGACTCCTGTACGAGTTGGGCCACGCCACCGTGCCGAGGCTCACCGTCATGCTGCGCAAAGCTTATGGTCTGGCTCACTATGGCATGAACAGCCTGGGCATGGAGCCGGACATGCTACTGGCCTGGCCGCTGGCATCCTTTAGCGCCATCTCACCCGACGACGCCGTGGAAATCCTGTTTGGCAAACAACTTAGAGAAATGGAAGATGGTGAAGAACAGCGTCGCAAACTGGTTGCCGAATTTGAAGAAAAAACCACGATTTTGCCCGCTGCCGAGGCGGCTCTGGTCGACGACGTTATCGATCCCGCGGACACACGGAAAATCCTTATCCAGGGCCTGAATATGGCGACCTCGAGACGTCAGGGACACACTTTTAAACGGCGTGGGATCACACCGATTTAAACGACCTAAGAACAATCATCCGAGCCGTTACTGCCGACCCAGGCACCTGGGCAGCGAGTAATTCAAGGCCATAAAAAAGCCGAGCTGTTGAGCTCGGCTTCTCAGATCTACCTGGCGGCGGTTTACTGGCTTTTTTCGACCATATAATCGACGGAGGCCTTGAGTTCCTCATCGGAACAGTCGTTGCACAAACCTCGCGCCACCATGCCCTGAAAACCATTGATCGCGCTATCGTAGAGCACGTCCATACCCTTGGCGATTCTGTCTTTCCAGTCGTCGACGGCACCCAGTTTCGGCGCACCCGCAGCGCCAGACGCATGACACGCGAGACACTTGGCATTGTAGATCTCCTCGCCGCTGCGACTACCGCCTCCGCCACCACCGCCGCCGGCCGGCGCAGTTTTTACGTCGCTAGCCAGGGCAAGCTCGCCTTCAGGCGCCAGCCTTTTGCTCATGGTCTCTTTCTGGGCAGCACTCAACTTCACTTCTTCTTTCTCGCTGCTGC
>OBJS01000274.1_pt1 | contig 13280 bp, 9 predicted proteins | sample 1519851 | NCBI WGS metagenome assembly OBJS01 (sample SAMN03019806, study PRJEB22545) | beach sand metagenome | biome: beach; feature: sea beach; material: beach sand | place: USA: Municipal Pensacola Beach, FL | collected 2010-10-20 | depth 25-47 cm m
TACAGTGGGCACTGGTGGCCGGCGGTGAAGAGCTACACTGGTCCATGAGCATCATGTTCGACGCCATGGGTGCCCTTTCCAGTAAATACAATGACACGCCAGATAAAGCCTCCAGAGCCTATGATGCCGATCGAGATGGATTCGTTATCGCAGGCGGTGGTGGCATACTGGTGGTAGAAGCCTTAGAAAGCGCCGTCAAGCGTGATGCTAAGATTTATGCTGAACTGGTAGGTTATGGCGCTACCTCTGATGGATACGACATGGTGGCTCCCAGTGGTGAGGGAGGCGTTCGTTGTATGCGCCAAGCTCTAGCGACCGTCAAACAACCGGTTGACTATATCAACGCCCACGGTACCAGCACACCGGTGGGAGATGTCTCTGAAATTAAGGGGATACTTGAAGTCTTTGGTAGAGAAGTCCCTGCCGTCAGCTCCACTAAATCACTTTCCGGCCATAGCTTAGGCGCGGCAGGCGTACACGAAGCCATCTATTCACTATTAATGATGGAAAATAATTTTATTGCTGCCTCTGCAAATATTGAAAATTTAGATGAGGCGGTAATAGGTGTGCCCGTGGTTCGAGAGACACAGCAAAACGTTCAACTGAACACCATTTTGTCTAATAGCTTCGGTTTTGGCGGTACGAACTCCTCTTTAGTATTTACTCGTTTTCAACAGTAGCGACCTTTACAGTTAGGCTGTTCGTTGTAACAAACAGAGGTAGAAGCAAGCATAGCCATGGCGAGGAAGCACACGTCTGCTTGATACTAAGCTCCGATGAAAGTTCTCCCCTCGCCAATCAGCTAAACCAGGCCGCCAATCCGACACTAACTTTGGTAACGGCAGCACTTCTACAGATCCGGCGTATTGTTGCAGCAACCAATTGACCACACCCTCATTCTCCTCTGGAGCAGTGGTACATGTACAATACACTAACCGACCACCTATTTTTGTTGCTTCAAACGCGGATCTCAACAAAGGTTTCTGTTTACTTGCCGAAGCTTTGATCTTTTTCTCACTCCAATAACGCCAACTTTCCGGCTGATCCGTAATCAGTTTTGTTTCTGACGAACAGGGCGCATCAAGCAAAGTGCGATCAAATCGTTGCGGTACTTTTCTGCCAATCGTGCGACCATCTGCCAAATAGGTATGCACACAACTGGCGTTCCATTGAGCCAGTATTTTTTTCATTTTGAAGAAACGGGATTTCACCGCTTCTACCGCGGCGATCCTACCTTGGTTTTGCATGCGCTCTGCTATAAACGTGGTTTTTCCACCGGGGGCGGCGCAGAGATCTAAGATCTCTTCACCCGCACAAGGCTCTAAACAGAGTACTGGTAACAGACTAGAAGGATTTTGAATGTAAATCCTTCCGTCTAGAACTAGATCGCTGTTGACGAGCGATTGGCGGTGAACAGAGGAAGTGTGCAACATCAGTGGATACAACGGGTGAGCCTGAGCGTCTATTCCCATCTCCGACAACTGGCTGAGTACCTGTTGCCACTCAGGCATCAGCGTATTCAGTCTAAAGAACAACGAACTGTTTGCCTGCATACAGGCGAAACAATCATCAATGGTGAGATCGGGATAGATTTCGCGAAAACGATTAACGAATAAATCAGGTAAGCGCATGACTCATTGCGCCGTAAACATTGTATAAGCGTGTACTAGCTAAAAGCGTAGCGACCACTCAAGCTGAATTGGCTGCTTTTTTCTTTGCGGTAGGACTTAATTCGCCCATCACTCTGTCTAACTCGCGCTTCAATTGCTGAGGAAACCGATCATTAAACTGTTCGAAAAAACCAGCAATGTCCTGCATCTCCTGCTGCCAAGCGGGAATATCGATGGACACCAACTGTTCCATTGCGTTAGGACTGATTGCCAAACCTTCAGTATTGATGGCATTCTTGTCAGGTAACCAACCAATGGGGGATTCGATGGCATCCCCTGTCTCTTCACAACGCGCCAATACCCACTGCAATACACGCAAATTTTCTCCGAAACCTGGCCAGAGAAAATGACCCGCCTCATTCTGGCGAAACCAATTCACATGAAAAATCTTTGGTAATTTAGCAGCTCGCTGTTCCAAACTGAGCCAGTGGCCCCAATAGTCACCGAAGTTATAGCCACAAAATGGCTTCATCGCCATTGGATCGCGGCGCACAACACCCACTTTACCGACAGCAGCGGCGGTGGTTTCTGAAGCCACAGACGCGCCTACCATGACACCATGCGCCCAAGATTTCGCTTCATACACCAGCGGCGCTAAGGACTTGCGTCGACCACCAAAAATGATGGCTGATATCGGGACACCGGTATCCGCTTCCGCCATGCTTGAATAAGAACGACACTGGTTAGCCGCCACAGTAAATCTGGAATTGGGATGCGCTGCTTTTTTACCCGATGTTGCGTCGTAAGGTTTACCGGTCCAGTCTAGTTTCGGTATCTCATTAGACAATCCCTCCCACCAGGGTTGATTATCCTCGGTAACCGCAACATTAGTAAAAATCGTATCGCGATTGAGCATCTCTACCGCGTTAGGATTGGTTTCTACACCGGTACCTGGTGCCACACCGAAAAACCCCGCCTCAGGATTGATCGCCCATAGTTGACCATCGTGCCCGACGTGCAACCAAGCAATATCATCGCCCACCGTCCAAATTTTATAGCCTTCAAACTGAGTAGGCGGGATCAACATCGCCATATTGGTTTTGCCGCATGCCGATGGAAAAGCGGCGGCAATATAGCGTACTTCCCCTTGTGGATTCTCAATGCCCACAATCAGCATGTGTTCTGCTAACCAACCCTCCTGACGAGCCTGCCAGCTGGCAATACGCAACGCGTGACACTTTTTACCTAACAACGCATTACCACCATAGCCGGAGCCAATGCTCTTAATGGCCAACTCTTCTGGAAAATGCATAATGAATCTGCGCTCTGGATGTAAATCACCTAGAGAATGCAAGCCTTTCACGAAACTCCCATCCCGCTCAATGCGCGCTAAAGCCTCACTACCCATGCGTGTCATTTTGCGCATGTTCGCAACCACGTAAGGGCTGTCTGTCAGCTCCACCCCACAGCGAGAAAAGGGGGAATCGATTGGCCCCATGCAATAGGGAACGACATACAAGGTTCTGCCGCGCATCGCGCCTTCGAATAAAGCATCCACCTTGGCATGAGCTTCCTCAGGCGCCATCCACTGATTGTTTGGACCGGCATCTTCCGACTTGGCTGTACAAACATAGGTTAAGTGCTCAGTTCGCGCCACATCGGTAGGATCTGAACGGTGTAGATAACATCCTGGATGTGTCTGTTGATTTAACTCGACTAACTCACCCGTAGTCAGCATCTCTTCAATTAAGGTTTGATACTCTTGCTCGGAACCGTCACACCACTGAATCGTATCCGGTTGGGTCAGTTCAACCACTTCATTAACCCATTCAGCAAGGGCTCTATTTTTGGTCATGACGAATCATTTCTCTGCAGTCTAGGAGAGCTGTATCCAACTCCCTGTTCTTTAATTTGACGGTTAAATTTAAGGGGTGGTAATCCATTGTTCAAGCGTAAATTGGTTTTTAGAATAACTGAAGACTAAAAGATTACCATTGATCTTTTAAACTAAAGGGCGGCATTTTAACTCAGCCAGAACATACCAGCCAGCCTAGAGTGGCTCATTTTCCTATGAAAATCCCTATTCCTGAGAAAAAAGTTGATTACAAGCCAGTTCGGTTCCTGCCACACCCGTTCAATTCAGTACTTCTTGTACAGCAGAAATCACCCGTTGATGTAACAGACCATTGGTCGCCACGACGCCTCGATTCCGCCGCAGGGTGCGCCCCACCGCAAAGTTCAACGCCTCACCGTGGATATCAGAAACCTGACCGCCAGCTTCCTCAACAATGATTGCACCAGCAGCGTGATCCCAAATTTTTTCTTCATAACCGGCTAGGGTAGGCAATCTCAAATAAATGGATGCACCACCGCTGGCAACGACCGCATACTTCGCTTGGCTATCTAAGCGCACAGAAGGTTGAGTAATACCCAATAATTCAGCCACTTGCGCCGCTTCGCTATGATTTGAATGAGCTGCTTCAACGGATTCACAAAATCGAGCTTGCAGGGGTTCTGCGATATCATCAGTGGTCAAGGGCTGCGTGTCATTGCTCTGTAAGCTAGTCACAAAGGCGCCCCCATTCTTTAATGCCCAGAGCTGCACGCCAGGGGATTGACCAAGATCTAAATTCGGACAACCCAACACGCCCAATTTCACCTCTCCAGACTCGATGTAAGCCAGGGCGATGGCATATTGCTCTCCGCGCAAAAATCCTTTGGTACCATCCACAGGATCCAAGGTCCAATATCCACTGCTGGAATGTGCTGAGGTCAAGGGATCATGATGGCATCTATCGATAGCTGCGAGGATTTCATGTTCCAGCAAATCGCGCCCTAGAGTGCGGTTGACCTCCTCCAAAACACGCTGTTTTAGAGATTCGTGACCTACCTCCGTTAGTGTCGCTGTATCCTCCTCACCCACCATCGGGATATCTGGGAAAGCCTCTTGCAATACAATGGAGACTACCGCCTGCGAAGCAAAATCCGCTACGGTGACAGGGCTCCTGTCTTTTTTTTGCACCATCTCCGGTGTGACTTGCCGCTGAATACGCCCACACACCTCAGCTGCCTGCTGGACGCTCTGTCTAGCGACCTCTAACATAGACTCAAACATCTGCTGTCCTATTTCATGCTACCGAGTGAATAGCATATCAAGCAAACATTGAACTACCTAATTACTATGGAGATTTCTCGGCTTCCCATCCCTCCGTTTCTGCCAATTTGGCACTTATTGGCTACTGCTAGGACGCCCTTGGTACTTAGCAGCCAGGCACAACTAAACTGTTAGATTATGCTCGAAGTATGCGCATTCGGTACGCCACATTCCACCAACAACAAAGGCCATCTGCGCTCCGTACCTCGGCCACTGCAATTCTGCCGAGAAGGGTGGCCGAGGATACCTCATTAAGGTTCCTAAAGATTTTATTGATCCCGGTTCTCGCCTAGCCTATATTGACAACTGCCCTGGAGAGTTGTAGCTGTAGTTGTTTTACTCGAATTAGGCTGAAAGTCGTCAGCTTTAAAGTTAAGCACACCCTCTATCAGCGCAATTTCCAGCGTTAATTTAAGGAGGAGAATTATGAGCTATACCAATGTATGTGCTGAATCAGATATCGCCGTTGGGGAACTGGCAAAATATAAAGTCGATGGCGAAAGCATTGTTGTTTACCATTTAGCAGATGGATTTTACGCGACTCAAAAGAGTTGTCCGCATACTTTTGGGCCGCTAGATCGAGGTAAAATAATCGATGGTAATAAGATTCAATGCCCCCTTCACCGAGCTGAATTCGATATTAAATCAGGAGAAGCTGTTAAGTGGGCTAATTTCCCACCAGGCATTCAGCTGCTGAATGCCTTGAGAAAACAAAAATGCTTGAAAACCTTTCCGGTCAAAGTGGAAAACGGTCAAGTTACAGTGGATATCTCTGACGTTAGATTAGCTAACGCCTCTTAAATATCCGAATCTTTGTTAGATTCTCTCAATCCACCAGGGTGAACGGTTACCCTGGTGGATAGTTGTTAGCATTTCTTTGGGTATGGTGCCTCATAAACTCAGTTTACCTACAAAAAATTGTCAACCGTTAATAAGTCGATTTAAAAATTAAAACAGACGATCTAACGGAAAATGTTCTATTAAATTAGTCAAAGAATACGCAGAGATCGTGTGGCGCAGAGTGTCGTATAGTGAGCCACTGATTATCACTACTTTCAGTAAATTGGCGATAGACTACTACCGTTCATCAACCAAAATTTGATCCTGTCGCATCAAAATAAACACGCATCACAAGCGCGTTTAATGTTCAGATCAACTCTCCGTTTTAACTATAAACAGTCGATTCAAGCAGTTGTTTTATTTGCGATTTCCAATCAGAGAAAAGGATCCTATGGGCTTCGTAATTGAATCCCTATTCACTGCTAGCGTTTATCAGAAAACCCGTGCACGCGATCTTCGAGAGTATTAATATGATTAGATTGTAGTCAGCTTTAGAGGTGTGCTGGGAACTGTCAGCAGAAGTTTATAACCATGAGTGATTCCAATCATCCAAACGAAATTATTCTGTCCGTTGAGCAGGCGCAGACCATGTGGCGAGATCGCCGACGCTACTTCAAGGCATTAAAAACTTTTCTAAAAATTGAAAATTCCTATAAACGTTTGCATGAGAAAGTGGCCAATCTGGCTCCAGAAGATAGGCAACATTTATTATGCAAGCTACACCGACGCAATGCACAACTCCTGTATCAATTATGTGAGACTAACGGCGGCATGTGGATCAAATGCGCACAGTTCCTCTGTTCTTACCCAGATATATTACCCAATGAATATATTGCACAGTTCCAACATCTTCACAGTAATAGTCATAGCCTACCTTTCTTACATTTAGAAGTAGTACTGGTGGAGGAGTGGGGCGCGAACTGGGAGCACTATTTTGACTGGATTGAAGAAGAGCCGGTAGCCACCACTGCTATCGCACAAATACATAAAGCTAAATTAGTGAACGGGCCGGAGGTTGCGGTAAAAATTCAGCTGCCCGACGCACAACGTTGTTATCAACAAGATGCTCTGCAGTTAAAAGCCCTGGCTAAAATTTTAGCGTCCCGGCTACCACAATTTAATTTGCCAGAAATCACTAACGACTTATTGTATATGACAGAGCAGGCCCTGGACTTCACTCATGAAAAGGAAAATCTAGAACAATTTGCTCAACTTCCGCATATGAGACAGATCAGTACACCAAAACTATTTGCCTCATGGAGTACAAAGCGAGTCCTGATGACTGAATGGATCGCTGGAGAAACATTCACCCACTATATCCGCTCTAGCGAATCCGATGACTTACAGCAATACCTCATCACACTACAAGAAAGTTATCTACAACAGATCACGCAGTTCGGTTTTTACCACACCCATCTACAGCCGCATCATTTTCTAGTATCTGCAGAACGAGGGATCATCTACATCCTTGATTGTGTCACCATGTCGCATTTATCAACTGCTCAAAGGGTTAGTTACCATCGTCTGTTGTTCACTATATTTACACAGGACTGCAAAAATTTAGGAAGCGCATTGAACGATGCCGAATTCAAAGACGTGAATCAAGAGCTGATCGAAAAACTTACCAAGATACTAAGCTCTAACGACGAAAATAATTCTCCCTATCAATTACTCCATCTTTTGCTAAGGGAGTTAAATCGCCATCAGGTGGAGGTGCCAGAGTCTTTTCGCGCTATCGCCAGAGTACTGTTAAGCCTCGACAGTTTAATAGGACAATTTAATGCGCCTGTAGTTTGGCAAAATGTGTTCTCAGAGGCAGGCTAACTCGCCACTCTGTCAGCACTCTGTATGCAAAGCTTCTGGCCGTTGGTACATTAATTTGCGTATTACTCCACGGCGCCCCACGCTGCGCATAGGCTTAAGATAGTTACGTTACTGCCAATCAAACCCCCGACTGGGTCACATAACGTAAGATTTCCACTACTTGTTCCGGTGTCTGCGCCCAAGCTAGAGCTGCGGCATCTACCTCCTTTAGCGCATGGATCAGAGACGCATCATGCAAAGTGATATAGGGTTTGCATAGGGCGGATAGGTGACCGGCATCAAACGCGGCATTCCATTGTTTGTACTTGTCGCCAAAACGCACCACCGCCACATCACATTGTTGTATCAATGTCTGCGTACGAATGGCGTTCACCTTAGCTGATTTGTGATCACGCCAAAATCCGCTGGCCTCCTCTCCAAGATGATCGCCTGCGGCGTCGCTTGCAGCGTGATCGGTGACGGGCGTTGTGAATTGTATGTCCAATGCTGACTGGGTAGCGCCAGAGATGATTCGCTGACGCCAGTCGCTATGTATTTCACCTGATAAATAAACTATGAAAGCCACAAATACTCTACCTTAAATCAACCATTCGGTAGTGAATTATAATCCAAAGTGGCGTGGCATTGAGACAGTCATCATGAAAAAGCCTCACACACGTGAGGCTTTTCCGATGACACCGCAAAGTTTAGTTTATGCAGCCTGTTTGGCGGCTCTACGTTTACCGGGCAGATACTGCTGTTTGTTTCGATTGCGCAGCGCCCTGCCAAATCGTTCTTTGCCAAATTGGGCGGTATATTCTTTACCATCCCAGGCCAATTTACCGGCAATGACCACAGAGGACACCACGCCGTCAGAGCGATTGACCATTTGATTGTGTTGAAATACCTCTCGATATTGCATAACAGTATTGGCACCTGAATCATAGGTTCTGAGTGCCTCGGGATCGATAATCACCATATCCGCTTGTCGACCGAGTTCAATGGTACCAATATCCAAACCAAAGAGCCGAGCCGGATCATGAGTTAAACGCTTCACCGCGACGGAAACTTTGTCTATGGAATCCTCCAAGGCAATCTTCAGTGTCCGCAAATTACCATCAAAGAACGCCATATTCGTTAGGTGTGCGCCACTGTCATTAAAGCCAGGTAAGGTTTGTTCATGGAACAACAATTTCTTCAGCGTTTCAGGTCGCTCATTGGCAGTGGTGGTATACCAACGGAATTGCTTATCATATTGACGTAACATGTGCATGATAAATTCCGCATCATCGCCGATGGGATTCGGGAACTCAGCAAACGCAGAGGCCTCCTCTTCGTTCAGCGCACCCGACTGACCACCAGATTTTTGATACGCTTCTAGTCGATCATAGATCTCGCCCATATTGGACTGTTGCCAACAGGATACAGGACAGGTATCTATATACATTTCCGACAAGTTGCGCCCAAAAGTAGTGGGCTCCATGTGCAATTTACGCAGTAACCGAGCTAAATTAAAACCAACTTTTCCGGCCATCCAGTCGGCTCGAAATCGCTGCTGATAGCTGGGATCGTTCAACAGTTTTAATCGGCCTTCTCTATCTTCTACCTCACAGGCATTGAGTTCGCGAAAGGCTGGTTTCTCTTCCAACAAGGGCGTCGTGACACCATCGGCATACACACGGAAGGGTGCGGACAAAGCTTGAAAAGTAAAATCCCCTCGTACCAGATCACTGTTCAACAGTGAGTTAAAGCGCAAGATACCGTCAGCAGCCCGTTGATTGGCGTTTAAGTCCATGGCAGCAGTGGCGGTCATGCGTAGAGGTTTTCCAAACAAGCGGCCGCTGGTCATAATCAGTGTACCCGCTGTGACCAACATGTTGTCCGGGTTGGGTGTCGTCTGCACAACGCCATCATTGTTTCGAACCACATCCAGTAAGGTTTTCACCTCCTTCCATGTGGCATGTTGCGCCGGGATTTTCACATTCTTATGAGGATTATTAGCCAGATAGTGTAATGGCAAACCATCAGTAGAGAAGCCGATGTATCCCTCATCCATGGCCTGCTGCAACAGCTCAGCCATCTGCTTTATCTCGGCATCTGTTGGCTTGCGGCTAATGCTCTCCTCTAGCCCCATCACCTCTATACGTAACATGGTATGGGGAACCATCGGCGCCACATTGGGACCGAGAGGAATATCATCAAAATGATCTAGATAGTCACCAGTGTTCTCCCAATCAATGACATTCACGCAGTCTTCCAAAACGCTTTTCGGAATGTTCTCGACGCGAGCAAATACATCGACAATGGGATTTTCTTCAGGTTTTTGCGGATTTAATTGCTTGCCAAAGGCCACGCCTAAGCTACAGTTACTCATCACCACAGTGGTCGTGCCGTGACGCACCGCTTCCGGTAACCAAGGTTCCAATTCAACTTCCAGATCAAAATGGGTATGATTATCCACTAAGCCGGGCATCAGCCATTGACCTTTTGCGTCGATCACCTCATTGGCCAACGCCTCATCCAGATCTGTACCGATGGCAGCAAACACACCATCTTTGGTGGCCACGCTGACTTCCTGTGGCGCGCCCCCTAATCCATCAAACATTAGGGCATTTTTAATTAAAATATCCCACTCTTTAGTTGAGTCCGACATAATGTCCATCCTCTTGCTTGAATTCCTAAATTTCTAGTTCTCATAGCTAGGTCACTTCAGAGTTTACCCCAAGCTGGGCCAAAGGCCCACTGTCCATTGACAGCGCCGAGAGAACCAGGTAATCACTCGTTAAACCAGGAGCGGAATAACTTATCTATTTGATTGTATTTAATAATTCTACTAGAAGGATGATTAATAGACACCAAGATCAAGATAGGAACGAGAAATTTTGCGCACCGCAATAACATACGCTGCGGTACGTAAATCGGTGACCGCATCATGCGTCAGCTTTTGCTCACGAATTTCGTTGTAAGCTAAACGCATGGTGTCATCTAACCCTGAGCGAACTAAATCCAGCTCATCTGCGCCGCGAATAATTTCACTACGCATCCAATCTGGTACTTTGTTATTGGTCATACTCTCTAGTGCACTAATAATATGCTGACCACGCATTTCATCAAAACGGCGCTCGATTCGACCGAAGCGGATATGGGACAAATTGCGGATCCACTCAAAATAGGAAACCACCACACCACCGGCGTTCATCAACGAGTCCGGCAAGACTGCCACACCCTTTTTCTTTAGGATTTCATCCGCTTCAAAGGTGATTGGTCCGTTTGCTGCTTCGACGATTAAACGAGCTTTTATTCGATCTGCGTTTTCGCTATGTATCACACCCTCGAGTGCGGCCGGAATTAAAATATCGCAGTCGATTTCTAAACCCAAATCGCGATCTTCACAAAACTCTGCGTCTGGATAACCCCTGAGGCTATCATTAGCTGTCAGGTACTCTCGCGCTTGTGCGACATTGATACCGTCCTCATGAAATAAAAACCCATCCCGCTCCACTATAGCGATGATTTTTGCTTCATCTTCTTCACTGAGAAATTTCGCCGCATGAAAACCCACGTTGCCAAATCCTTGAACCACGACTCGCTGACCACCCAGACCTGGATTTAATCCCGCTTCTTTGACATCTGCGCCGTGACGGAAGAATTCATGGATACCGTACTGTACACCGCGACCAGTGGCTTCCACCCGCCCCCTGATACCGCCATGATGCACAGGCTTACCGGTGACGCAGGCTTGATAGTTGATGTCTTCAGGAAATAGCTGTTTGTATGTATCCGCTATCCAGGCCATTTCTCGCTGACCAGTGCCAACGTCTGGAGCCGGTACATTGAGCGCGGGACTCAAGAATCCCCTACTCGCCAACTCTCTGGCAAATCTGCGAGTAATGCGTTGCATCTCTTCACGAGTATAATTTCGTGGATCAATTTTAAGCCCGCCTTTGGAGCCACCGAAAGGCACATCGACGATGGCACATTTGTAAGTCATCAGCGAGGCCAAACCTTCAACCTCATCCTGATCCACAATCGGCGCAAACCGAATGCCACCTTTTACCGGCAAACGATGGGTGCTGTGCACCGCTCGCCAACCACTGAATACTTCTACTTTTCCTTTGATCTCAACTGGAAAAGTAAGCTGTATGACTGCCTGACATGCACGGATAGCATTAGCGAGCCCTTCGTCCAACTCCAGCACGGAGAAGGCACGCTCCACCATGAGATCCACATTCTGACGTAGTGAAAATTTAGCGAGACCATCCTCTGCCATGTGACGCTCCTTATTGTTAGTAGATCCCTATCCAAAATGTCATCGGCGTCAACACACGTCCCTTAATGTGCGAATTAATTGCAATTTATCGCTTTGGTAGAATTAGTCGCAATTTATCCCGGGTCCGCAACAATATTTCTTCTGTTGTTTGCCAATCGATACAAGAATCAGTGACAGACACGCCGTATTGGAGCTCATTTAAATCGTTAGGAATAGATTGGTTTCCTGCCTGCAGATTACTCTCTAACATCACGCCAACGATTGACTTGTTACCCGCCACAATCTGTTCGACACAATCATCTAATACGATAGGTTGCCGTTCGAACTGTTTATTAGAATTGGCGTGACTACAATCCACGACAATGCGTTCCGCCAACCCTGCCTGACGCAAAACCTGTTCGCAGTCAGCAATACTCTCAGCATCGTAGTTGGTTTTGGCGCCCCCTCCCCTTAACACTACGTGACCGTAGGGATTCCCTTTCGTTCGAAATACTGAACATTGTCCTTGTTGGTTAATACCCAAAAAATGGTGTGGACTAGAAGCGGATTTCATCGCATTGATTGCCACATCCACACTACCGTCGGTACCATTTTTAAAACCCACGGGAGTAGAAAGACCACTGGACATTTCCCGATGGGTTTGCGATTCGGTAGTACGTGCACCAATAGCAGTCCAGGAAATCAAGTCTGAAATATACTGCGGCATAATCGGATCTAATGCCTCAGTGCCAGTAGGTAATCCTAGCTCCACGACATCCAACAGCAGTTTTCGGGCTAAGGTGAGTCCTTTTTCCAGATGAAACGAATCGTCCATATCAGGATCATTGATTAAACCCTTCCAGCCGGTGGATGTCCGCGGTTTTTCAAAATAGACACGCATCACTAGATAGAGCGTGTCCTGCACGGAGTCGCTTAGCTTTTTCAGTTTCTGGGCATACTCCATAGCAGCATCCACATCATGGATGGAACAAGGTCCCACCACTACTATGATTCTAGGATCTCGATGATCCAGTATGGCCTCAACTGTGCGCCGGCCTTCCAACACACTCTGTTCGGCACGCTGGGAAAGCGGTAACTTCTGTTTAATGGTCGCAGGGGTGGCTAGTAGCTCCTGCAACGCGACATTGATATTGTCTATCGCACTCATAACACACTACTCATAGGGACAATGTTAAAATGGGCAGTTCACTATTTGCCTAAATACTGGTATTTCTGCGCAGGATGGGGGGTGTCCTCGCTGGACTCAGAAGTCACCAAATATACCACCATCAATAGACTAGAAATGAATAAAATGGTGAAGATCAATCCACCGATGATGTAATGTATTGGTTTTCCGTGAGTAAAGTCTCGCGCCCGATTGTCTTCAGACTGAACGCCCAAAGCAGCGGCGAAGATGCTTTTTATCACGTCCCACCAACTTGGTGATGGCGCGCTTCGATCCTTATTATTCATCGATATGACTGCCAAATTTTAATTTTAACACCAATCAATTCTCAATACAGGAACCCTATGCGTCAGCACACTCATGGATTGAACACCCAGCGATGTGCCGGCGAAACTGTATCGTCTATGCGGTCACCGCGAAAAATGAAAATGCCATGCA
>OBJS01000275.1_pt1 | contig 13257 bp, 32 predicted proteins | sample 1519851 | NCBI WGS metagenome assembly OBJS01 (sample SAMN03019806, study PRJEB22545) | beach sand metagenome | biome: beach; feature: sea beach; material: beach sand | place: USA: Municipal Pensacola Beach, FL | collected 2010-10-20 | depth 25-47 cm m
TAATTCTTCGCTCATATTGATGCCAACGCCGTGCAGACATTTTTCCTGTGGCTGGCCAAGGTGGGCGTTGTCGGCGGTGTTATTGCCGGCGGCGTTGCATGGATAGCAAAGCATTTTAGCGGCTAGATCCGTAAAATCCCCATCTGCACCCAGAGCCTTTGCGTCCTGATTATCCCCTGGTAATGACACAGATCCCTGTAATCCCTCGATGCGTCCCCGGCATAGCCGCCATCTAGCCAAAAGTGACACGACGAACAGGAAAACGCACCGTGAATATCAAGAGATTTAATCCCCATACCAGCGCCGTTCAGGTGGGCAAGAACCGTTGTCGAATCGTCAAAGTTGCATACCCCTGCTATACGCACCTGGCACGGCTGGCCTTGAGCCGATTTAGTTAACTTGCTCATGTATGCGACCGCTTGGTAACAAAAGAGTCAACGCCCTTTCCCACCTGCCTTAAACCAGCGTATGCCCAGGGGAGGGTGAACAGTAGCCCGGCAATCATCGCGTCGGGGCTATCAACCATAAAGACATAAGCAATACCCGCTGCGAGGCTTAGCCAGCTCTGCCCCGGACGCGTCCAGCGCACAAACCTGTCATGCGCTCTATCGCCGCCCCGGATCGTCTCCTGTGTCTCGTGGTGCTGCGCCTGAGCGTCCTCAAGCTCAAGCCTGTGCATATCCCGGATATGATTGCGTATATTTTCTTCGTCTTGCAGCGCCAGTTCTTTTAGCTTGACCACGGTATCCTGGTTTGTCTGAAACTGCTCAAGGACTTTAACCGGGTCATCCGTACCCGTCGCACCACTCACCAGCGATATACCCGCAGCGATAGCGCCCGGAGCGTTTCCGGTCAATAATGAGCCTACCAGTGCTGCGCCAGTACCCGCGTTATCTTTTAGCCAACCGCCAACCTTCTTCCAATCGCTCATATCATTCTCCTGCTTTGATTATGCGGCGTCATGCAGACGGCCCGCCGCGTACCGTTTGTTGTCGGCCTATTACGGCCCCAGTGCTGCACTCACTCAACAAACGTATGTTGCTCACCAATCAATGTCATCGTCAAAGTCATCAAACCCGCCGCCCTGCGCTTGTGGCTGTTCCTGTGGTTCTGTTTGCGTATCCCTTAGCGATTGAGGATTGTCACGGTAGAACACTTCGCAATTACCTAGGATCGGGCCTTTGACGCCCTGCTCGCGCTCCTCTTTGCTCACGTCCTGTGTGATCATGCCGTTGTTGCCGTACTGATCCTGCTCATCCAGATTGATAAAAACGGTGGCATCCAGATATTTCCCTTTTTTGCCGGGGAACAGCCTCTCTTTTTCGATCTTCGACACATTGATTTTTAATTTTACGCCAACTGTACTCATGACTCTCTCTCCTTTTTCTCTTTAAGTTTATGGTAAATGTCCTGTTCTTTTTTAATTTCCAGCCAGATCTCCTCCCGGTGGACGGGCACCCAGTCCGGCGCTTCTATTCCTATCGATACCTGATTCCTGCTGATACTCAGCACCTTTATCACAATGTCGTCTCCGACCATGATTCTCTTTCCTGGCGATCTGGTTAAAATTAGCAATTTCATTCTCCTGTTCGTTAAACATCAATAACCCGACCATGTTCATCTACCCAAACCTGCTTCGGGAACGGCGTATCACACAACTGCGTTATATGTGCCGCTCCGCGCTCCGTTGTGCCGTAGCATCCTTCGTTAGTCTCGTATATCAAGCCTTCTCTAAGCAGCATATCTATAGCGTCGTGCACGGCTGGGGCGCTGCGGCGCGGGTGCGGCGCTGGGGTTACATAACAATGGATCAGCACTTCAATATCGTTGGGCGTCATTTCTGTTATCCTGTTAATTACTTGTTAGGCGCTCTCTGCTTGCACCTGAGCGCGGGTCTTGACCAATCGTGTCACATTACGGTCAGCATCAAATTCCACGCGATCACCGAATGCGTATTCAGTCGTGGTCACTAGATGATTGTTTATCTCCGCCTGGTTATCCGGCAGGTCATGGTACTGGTATGCCCAGAATGATTCGCCGGGTATTTTCAGCCGAATGTTGTTGTCCATCTTCGTTCACCTCCGCGCCTAACAAGGCGCTCAATCGGACCCGCTACGCGGGCCGGTTAGCTTGGCGTTATGTGTCAGCCAGCGCTTTATCAGCCATGTGCCAAGTCGCGCTCATTTTCGTCATGCTCCCACCAATCATTTCTTGATGTTTTCGTATGTCTTGCAGCACTTTTCTAAGCCTGTCATTTTCGGTGGCCATGCCTAGACACAGCGCCTGCACCTCTTCAAAATGCACTTCGCTGCCATGTATCCAGTCGTTCACTTTTTCAAAACTACAATCAACGGGCATAGTCACGCCTTCTTGTGTTTCTGTTAGTGCTGTTCCATTTTCGTCTAATGTGTAGCTCATATCATCTCCACAAGTTAAAACACATAACAAAGCATTCTTGCCGCTACGCTCGGACGCACTACGTGCGCCGCAAAATAGCGAGGTTAGGGTGCAAAGTAAAACGTCCTCTGCACCATTTTCAAAATCTGCCGGTCTATCGGCAGCCAATCCACATATGGCATGCTGTAGTGCCACTTGTGCCAGTCTTCCCATTCGTCACTGTCAATGTCCGGCTCGTTTTCGCAATCAATGTCAATCTCGCTTGCTATCCAGTCGCCGTTATCCTCCTGCTCACAAGCGTTAACCCCAGTAATAAATAATGCCCCGCCACAAATAGGGCACTTCGGGTTTTTCAACTTCAAGGGCAGCTTATCTTCTGGCCACGGCACCCTAACAAGGGTTTCAACCGGATTCGTCATTCCGCTATTCGTTTCACTCATTGCTCCATTCCTCTCCGGTTAAAGCCGTGGTTAGTGTGCAAACAGCTTCCGCCACCATTTTCGCCTGTCTTGCTTAATCAATATGTAGCCGTTGCTTTGGCAATCCCAGCACGGCTGCATCAATCCTGTGCTGCCATCAATTACAGCGCTGCGATCCCGGCAAACCGGGCAGCTATAGTCGTGCGCCATAATCATGCCGCTGTCGTGCCGCCAAACATTTACATCTTTAGGCTTAACATCTGTCGGGTAGTCCGGTAACCCCGGCCCATTGCATTCATGTGTGTGTTGCATAAATCACTCCGTAGCTGGTCGCACACTAATAAAAGGGTTATATTGCTAACTAACATTGCCAGTGTTATCGTACATTTAGCATGTTAGTATCTCTGAACCAGGCAACATATTCGCCTGTATTTTTGCGCCGCGTTCACTCTTAAATAAATATCGCTTATATGGGTCTGTGCTTGTCTCCGGTGCGCCTTTGTATTCCCCACCTTTAATAGCTCCACATTGGGTAGTCCACCTCCAACCTTTGGGAGCAATGATGTACTCTCTACCGCCATTCTGTAGTTGTCTGCGTACATAATATGTCATGGTCAACCCTCGCAATATAACAATGTTTTCAAGTCGGACTCCGCTACGCTACGCCGCTTAAAACGGCGTTCAATTCCGCAATGCTTTTCTGAGCATGTCGCCTGCTTCGTTTATTGTTCGGGCTGCGGCGCACCCCGAACATTCCCTATATGGAGGCTGTTCATCACAGCAGCCGTCACATGCGCTGGCGTCAGCCCGTCTGCTCAACTCTTCTAGCTCGCCAAAAAGCGGAACTGAACAACCCGGTGAACGAGACGATTCATAGTCACAGTTTGGGCACTCTCCGCTTGCCGCTAGCAATTCGTTTCTGCATTTTTCACAAAAATGGCTCATCGCTCGTTACCTCCGGGTTATATGGCTAAATCCGCACGTTGCGTTTAGCTCGGTTAATCTCTTCTTGTGTGTAGCCGCGTTCAGCACACCACCGCTTAAATTCCTTCCAGTATCCCATAGCGGTTCGGTTGTCCATTTCATCCGGTGTTTGCCGGTAGTACAGTTCAAGCCTCTCATGCAAATCTATTTCGCGTTGGTCAGGTGTAAAATCGCCATATAACAACGCATTCAAATCGGACTTCATTACGCTTCGCTCCATTCGCCGTTTACTGCCAAGGTTATAACGCTAATCAACACTGGTATTTCCGGTGCCGCCAGGACAAGCTATCAATTCTGTTAGTTCGTTCTGCATGATGCCAATCGCCCACAAAAGAGATAGCGCGGCAACCTCGCGGCACATTGCGCCATCCGCCTCAAAGCCTTCAATGTGGATATGACCGTTTTCCATGGTCAGTTTTCCGGTTTTTGTTAATTTCAATTCCAGCATTATTTGATACCTCGCGTTATAACAATTGCAATCAGTCGCTGCGCTGGGACTCGCTAACGCTCGCCCCTGTTGCAGCGGTTATGCGCTCAAATAAGCCTTGAGCTTTTCCTTGAACACTCGGAATCCCTGTGCATATTGGTGTCCTTCAGGATCTATGGCCTCGCCAAGCCCATAGAGAACATCATTAACAAATGTCTCCACGGAATAGTTCTCATAACCCTGTTGCTGGTCATAGGTCGCCATGTAGTGCTGTAAAAACTCCACGGCCTTTTTCATGTTCTGCGGTGGGCGCATAACAAGTTGCTCAATTTCGGTCGTCACTTTGTTCCTCCCTGCGACCGCCTTCGGCGGCGCATTAGCTTCAGCGTTATATTTCTTCGGTCTTGATGGTGTGCTTCCACGTTCTTGCCCCATCTTTGCTAGTTACATATAACTCAAATACACCCCCTTTATCTTGAGGTTCATACTTAGGCCTAAGCTCCTCACCTGTTTCTGGGTCTGTGAAAAGAAGTTGGTTTGCAAAAACTTGGTTTAATTGATCCATATTTATTTCCTATTTTAAATATAACAAGTCGTTCAAAAATGACCGCCAAACAGCGGCGGCCTTTTAACTAAGGCGTTATGCGCCACCCTCAATAATGCTCCACGCCTCACACACAGCCGTGTTGAGTTGGCAGACCTGATCGTGATCGTAGTTGCTCGGTTTTAGTTCTGGCGCGTCATAAAGCACGGCCCTCACATCCTCCAGTGTGCGCAATCGGGCCAGTATTCCCTCAATGTTCATCATCTTGCCGTCACAAAGTATTGCCGACCCGTCTTCGCAAATACCCTGTGAGTACTCACACATAACAACAGACTGCACCGCGACGCTTGCGTCGGGGCTTTGGTTCTCTGTTTTGCTTTCAGTGGTCATAGTGATCTCCGTGTTCGCAAGCTCGCGTGAGCCAAGGGTTAAGCGCGTCCAGTGAACGTGATTTCTTCAACGTCGGTTACTTCTTCCCCGTCAGCTTCGACGGTGAACCAGCACTCTTCCGGGTCGAACTCGCCAAACACATGTTGCGTTTTGTCTGTGAGTGCTTTCGCCAGCGCGTTCCGAACTTCTTCATCTGTTAATGTAATCTTTGCCACTCTATTCTCCTGTTGTGATCGCTGATCAAATAAAGTTCAGCCGGTTATAAATGTCAATGTTTTTCAGCACGTCGTCTTTGTTGTAGTCAGCAACAGCTTCTATTTTGCCAGCTTTGACAAAATCCCAGACTTTTGACCCATCTATGTCAGCAGGCTTGCCAGGTATTCCCAAGGCCTTGCATAGATTATCCTGGCTGATCTTGCCTCCGTAGCCAGCCCATGCTTGTTGAGTACAATAAAAATCCTTTTCATGTCTCCCGGAAAACGGCAGGCTAAACGGCGGCTTCACTCGCAAAACAATAGCGCGATGATAAAGAAATTTGAGATCAAACCCGGCGACATAATGCCCAACAAAATACGGCTGTACTTGTGATCCGTGGTTGCTTGACATGTTGCTTATTGCATCAAACATGTTCTGCAATAGATCGGCCTCGCTGTCACACAGTTGACGATATACGGTAACAAGATCATCTTTGCATGTACCGAACGCGACGCTAATCACCTCGCCCTTCCCGCCATCAAACGATGTTGACCTGTACGCAGCTTCAACAGCGGCATCCTTAACGCCGGCATGCTTACCAACGCCATCATGCCAGTCCTGTATTGTTTCTGGTTTTGACATCGTGGCGGGCGGCTTTATCGTGTTCGCTATCTCCTCTTTTGTCTCATCCTCTGGCTGTGCTGGTATTGTTTCGATGTCGATAAATATCTTGGTCATCTCTATTCTCCTGTTGATTGCGCTACGGTCTGAATGTGTGTCAGCGCACTTTTAAACCGTTCCTCTCGCAACGCATCCAGGCTGCCAACACCGGCTTTTTTCAAGAATCCTTCCAGCGGATACTGCGCCTTTGCCAGCTCGCTCAGGATGATCTTTTGTTGTTCCTGTGAGATAACGGGCGCTGGCATGGCTTGGGAGAGCCTCCACTCAAACCGAAGCGATACGCTATCCTTGGCGGCAAGGTAGACAATAGAGCCGCAATCGTTAAACTCTGATCGCCATTCCCAATCCTTCACCCGCAGCTTCCACGTTGCCTTTGGTCTATCCCCGTCCATGCGCCACTCATCATCTCGCAGCTTCACTTGTATGGACGGGTAATCGTACAGTTCCCGGCCAATACCCCAGTTGAAACACGCTCGTTTGAACGAATCGGACGCCAGCCCTTTTTGTTGTTCTGTGTTTGATTCAACGCCGGTATCCTCCTTCGACACCCAATGCTTTTCCTCTTCATGCCACACTGAAACAATGCAGTTGTGGTTCTCTCGTGAATGTTCGCGCTTCCAGCCCAGCGGCCCAACCACTTGATCAAGACGCTGCATGTCCACCCGTGCGTCCTTGTACGCCAGGATCGTTGCATAGCCGCCCTTATGTATGCTTTGCAGCCTAAAATCTATCTGATCTATTGAGAGCGGCCTGGTTAGTTCTTTTAAGTCCATCATCTCTATTCTCCTTTGTTCATCTTGTTGAATTGATCCACTGTCTCGGCATCGTTGATCTGATCTAGAATGTGTTGCGTTCCATAACCAAGATCATAAGCCTCTGACTGGCACTCGCGGTGCGGCTTGCCTTCTTTACAGTCGGTTTTGCCGCGCAGGAAATCATCTGTGAATTTGCTTATATCAGTCATGCCTGTTCTCCTTTAGTAAATAATCGTCATAGCAGGGATAGAGCCTTTAGCAACCAGAATGACAACCTTTTTTGCTACCTCTTCTGTGATCCCGTTATTAGTCATTGCCTTGACTGCCGCCCGATTAATTGCTGCCTGGTGTTGTTTGTCTGCCTGCCGCCGAGCTTCTTCTTCCGCTTCCCGTTGCTGTTCAGCGAGCCGCGCCTCCTCTTTGCGCTTGTGCTCTTCCTCTATGCGCTGGCGCTCCATTTCAGCATCAAACTTGGCCTTAATTAAGGCTTCCTGATGCTCACGCTCGCGGCGTTCTGCGGCTTCTTTCGCTTCACGATCCTTGCGCTCTGCCTCTTCCCTGGCGGCCTGTTCACGCTTGGCGGCAGCATCACGTTCAGCCTTGGCCTTCTCTTCCGCTTCCCGTCTAGCTAGTTCTGCGGCCTCACGGGCAATACGCTCTTCCCGTTCTTTCTGCTCGCGCTCGGCTTGCTCTTTGCGTAACCGTTCCAGTTCTGCCTGTTCAGCTTCGTACTTTTCCTGCGCGGCTATAAGGCCGGCCAGCTTCTCAATTGCGGCGTCTTTGGCTCGGGCGGCTTTTGATTCAAATTCTTCCCAGTGCTCGCCAAGCTGCACTTTTTTCACAAAGGCCAGATTGTCTTTTAGTTGTTGCGCAGTCAGCGGAATGCCTGCTTCATCTTCGCCGGCGGCAAATGATTCGATCAGTGTAATTTTCTCATTATGCGCGGCAATGCGCTTTTCTTCCGCTGCCTCCCACTCGTCCAGCGGGCTACGCGCTTCATCGCGCCATTGATCAAGTTGGTCGCGCCAGCGCTTGCGTTCAGCGTCTACTTTTTTCGGCAGCTCTTTCAGGTCAGCGCCCAAATCCTTGCCGAGATTATCAATAGCAACTTTGCTCCGGGCGATCTTGTGCGCCATAGATGCGTAAGCCTTTCTGCCTGTTGCGGTATCCAGCGATGGCGGGCTTTCCAGGAATTTATCCAGTTCCTCACGAATTGTGTGCAGATACGGGTCAAGTCCGTGGTCTGCGCTGAATACCTGAAGCGCGGTTTCTTTCTCCGGCACTGTGACGAGTTCGGTTGTTGTTGTGTCAGTCATTTTCTGTTCTCCCGATCAAGAAAGTCTTTGTCAATCTGATAATCAATCTGTGCCTGCTTTGCCACCGCTTCGAAATGCTCGCGGATGTCTTGCTCTACCGCTTCGCCAATATCAATGTATTCGGCGATAGCATCTAACGGATCAAGCAGAAACAAATGCGGGTCATCAACACAGGATTCGCCGATAATCTCCGCCAGCTCCCAGTTTTCCAGCGCGCCGACGAAGCTAGCGATTGCTGCCTCGTAGCGCACAAACGATGTCATTGGCATAGCGTGTAGCCCTTTACGATCAAAGCTGAAGTGTTCGCTGCTTAGCCGGGGGCCTTCCACCGCATCGAGCAGATACTCGACTACAGCGTGATAGGCTTCGGGATTGTATGGTCTGTCAGACATTGCTGTTCTCCTTTATCCATTTAGCGCGATCCGCCAGCGCCTCTGCCAGCGCCTCTGCCAGCGCCTCTTTGAGTGAATCGCCGTGCCCTATTTGGATCGGCTCATCCTTGTTTAGTGCAAATAGACTGAGAAAAATGTCTTATGACTGGTTATCGTTAAAGTTTTCACACCCAGATCCTTCTTCAGCTTCTCCAGATCTGCGCCAATCTGATCTAAATCTACGCTCATTTCCGTTTCTCCGTTTTGTTCAATGTCTGTAAACCTTAGCAAGCATAAACAACTATTGCAAGGATTATTGTAATTATTTCTTGCAGTATGCTCTAATGCGGTTTATGATTCAGTCATCAATAGAAGAGGAGTTACCCGTGGACGTTGCTAAATCAATTCAAATCTGCCTGATCCGCCGGGGCTGGAGCAAGACAGAGCTGGCGGAAAGGATGGGCGTATCGAAACAGATTGTCAGCCACTGGTGTTCAAAGCCGGACTGCGACGGCAAGCGGCTGGCAAAGCTGGCACAGGTATTCGACATGAGCGTATCGGATTTTATAGCTGAGGGTGAAGACAATGATTGATCTGCTCAAGGCAACACAAAGCCTGACGAAAGACATTGTAATGCTAAACGTATGGATACATAGCGACGCAGATACAGGAGAGCCTGCCAGCGTTGATGTGTTCGATGTGTGCGGGAAAATGAATTTGGCGTGGTTTTCGGAAGCGATGGAAGACAACGATGGCCCTGAGCTGGCAGAGCAGTTTTACGAGCATTTGGGCCGCACAGAAGATTTCGCGTGGTTTTTCGTAAGAATGGATACCGAGAACGGGCTGGGGCCAACTGAGTGCTATGCAACTGTTCTTGGAATAGCCACTGACTTCATATCTGAAGGAGAAGATAATGAAAAGATTTGAGACGCATCTGATTGAGACGGCACCGAAAGACGGAACCGAAATTCCGGCATGGAGCGAATGGTGTGGGTGGTTTATGGCCCGATGGGAGTGTAGCGAACAGGATACAAGTAACGAAGGGTGGTTTTGTGCTGATTTTGTTTGTGGTTATCGCCTCAGTGATAACGAAGCGCCTACTCATTGGACAGAATTACCGCCAGATCCTGTATGCACAACCAATTAACAGGAGAATAGAGATGAGCAAGATCACATTTAGAGATATATCAGATACACCCTGGCGCCTACACGAAGGCGGAACATCCGTTGTGAATAACAAAGGCGGGCTTGTCGCATCATGTGGGTTTTTGCCTGGGCGATCTGTTTTTGAAGAACGGGCAAATGCGAAATTGATCAGCCTTGCCCCCGATCTAATAGAAGCACTAATAGAACTCGCATGTGTCGTTGAGAATAAAAATAACGGATGCCATTCCGGGAGTATTAGTTTGTCTACTGCAATAGCGATTCTAAAACAGGTGGACGCTTGGGAAGACTATTGATAAACATCAACAGGAGAACAGCAATGAGATTTAAGCGAGTCGAAATAGTACACCCCCGCTCCGGACAAACAACTACACACAGACTACCATCTGCCGAGCTGCTGGCCGAGGCTGAAAGGGCAATGGAGCACAACGTAGCGCTAAATCGTGGAACGCTTGAGGCCGATGCCAACGAAGCGCGGCTGGAAACGATACGAAAGCTGCGCGAACAGGCGTCGGCAGAATAAATATGGCTGATAAAGTCATCGGCATAGACCCAGGCGTCCAAACCGGCGTAGCTATCTACGAGGGCGGCGCGCTGGTGCGTCTCGCTACAGTCGAAGCCCATGACTACTACACACTGCTGCAAAGTGAGCGCCCAGGGCTGGTTATAGTCGAGGACTCACGATTGCAGTCTCACGTATTCACAGCGCCAAAAATAATCGGTAACGCGAAAAACAAGATTGCTCGGAACATCGGCATGGTCGATGGTTTTTGCCATTTGCTGGAAAGCCTGTGCAAATCATTTGAAATAGAGATTATCTCCGTATCACCACTCGCGAAAGGCAGCAAATACAACGCCAAGGTATTTGAGCAGATCACCGGCTACCAGGGGCGCAGCAACCAACACGAGCGAGACGCGGCTATGGTGGCCCGTCCATTCAGACATCAAATAACAGCTTGACATAACGTGTGACAACGTGGCACAGTGTATGCTCAACAGAAACTAATAGAGACATATTGTGAGCAACTTTAATTGTGAAATTTGTGGGGCAGCGTGTACAGATAGCCCTGGCGGGTATGTGTCTGGGTGCGAGCATTGGCCGCATGATAAACCAGCGCGGCAACACATATCCGCACGGCTTGATTCAGACTTGATTGCAGCCATTAAAGAACGCGCAGAGGCAGAGCATCGCAGCACTAACAATATGATCGAGTGCCTGCTGTTCGAGGCTATGGCGGAGAAGTGAGAAAGCAAATGACAAACACAACCACTAAAACAGCACCTGAGCGTATCTGGCTGCAAGTCGATTGTGGCGCAACCATCAGTGTTGATGGGGCTATCGGTGGACAAGACGAGCCGTTTAGTGAGGATGGCGTTACCTGGTGTTCAGAGAGCGTCGGCGGTCTTGAGGTCGAATATATCCGGGCTGATCTCATTGATAACGCGCTTGGATCCCTGACCGAATGCCCGTGCTGCATGGGGCGCAAAGAATGTCAAGACGGCTGCACATTTGCTGAAGACTGCCCGGACGACTGTGAGCAGATGGAATACTTCCGATCGGCGCTGGCCGCGTTAAGGCTTTAATGCACCTTGGCCACCATTGCCGAGCCAGCACACAATTTGGCGCGTACAAACATCTAAAGGATGCACTAATGAAACTAATCACCAAGCGCGACCGCATCATAGACGGAATACGAAATTTCCGATCTGTATGGGGAGATGGATCATACCCTGCTGACAAGCGAGGCATCGCTGTTGGTGCAGAGCTGGCTAAACTGGATGTTGATTCAGTCTCGTACGAGAAGGTGGAAGGACTCATGGGCGACTGTGCGTGGACGCGGTTGGTGTGCGACGAGTGCAGTGCTGATGTGGACGCAGTTGTCGATATCGGGCAGGATGTTTTGGAAATTGGCCAGGATCCGAGCGGAACGGCTCAAATCTGCGTGTCTTGCATAAAGAAAGCAGCGAGCTTGAGCGCATGTTGACACCAGGCCGGGGATTAGTAAGAATAGGGTTGTCGAGTGACTTACGACAAAAGAGATGGGGAAATATGTATATTCAAGATTCATTGAGAATGCGGAGAAGGCAAAAGTTCGCCCATCCCCGCGCTCCGCGCAAGTTTCCCATCTCGCGGACTGTAGCCCGCTGGTCTAGTCAACCAGCCCGCATTCTCAATGGATTTTGTTATGGCTAAAATTATATTTTCATGGCGTCATGCCATCGTTGAATCTGATCTACCATCTACCACCCGTCACGTCCTCCTCACTCTCAGCCTGCACATGAATGATGTTGGCGAGAGTTGCTTCCCGTCCATCGAGCGAATTGCGAAAGAAACCGGGTTAAGCCGTATGTCGGTCATTACGCATCTACATAAAGCCCGTGATGCCGGATGGATAAAGATTGGTAATCACGGATTCAGGGGGCAGAGGTGGCGCGCAAATGAATATTTTTGCAACTTCCCTGCGGAAGAAATGAATGAAAAGGTGGTCAAGGAGATTGACCAAGCAGATGGAAAGGTGGTCAATCTGACGAAAGAAGGTGGTCAATCTGACGATTCAAAGGTGGTCAAAGAGGTTGACACTATCTCTACAAGTAACTCTACAGATAACTCTACAAAAGAAGCGCGCCCTTCGGACACGCAACCTGATCCGCCACCGCCAAAGTCTAAGAAACCAAAAGCCGTATTCAACCCGGCCTTAATTGACCTGCCTGGCTGGCTTGATCCTGATCTATGGCAGGATTGGTGCGAAGACAGGAAAGCGCGCCGAAAGCCAGTCACTGAAAAAGCAGCGCCGCTACAGATTAAAAAGCTGGCTAAATACATGGAACAAGGATTCCTGCCGCAGGATGTGATCGAAAACAGTATTGCTAACGGCTATCAGGGCTTATTCCCGCCAAACAAAGACAGGGGCCAGAACGATGGACAACATAAATCAGCTTATCAGCAAGACGTTGACGAACGTATCGCCAGAACATTCGGGGACAAGAGGAGCGACTGGGCATACGACTAGGGTTACTGATCACGAGCGGGAAATCACTGATTACGTGTTTGCAGCATTGCGCGTTATCTACCCACGTGATTACAACTTTGATATTGACCAGTCGCCGGAAGTGGTCAAAGTACACAAGCGATCACTGGCCCCCGCCCTGGGCAAGTACAGCAGGGAGCAGGTAGACAAGGGTTTGGCGTTTATCAGGGAACAAAAACGCAATGGAGAGGCTAGATACATGCGGCTGGATCTGGATGTAGCAGTAGGCGCAATCAGGGACGCAAACCGTAGGATAGCAGCACATAAGGCGTTTGAAGCACTACCACCACCGCAGCTCACGAAAGCAGAGCGTCACGAGATGATGCAGAAACTGAGAGAAGAAACCAAACTTTAACAGGAGAAGGAAATGAAATACGAACTAAAACGCGAATACACGGGAAGAAATGAATCAAGCATAATCACCCCAACATGCTCATGTGGATGGCGTGGGACTGGATTCGCAGCATGGAATGATTTCCAGCACGAAATGGTTAAACAACAAGAAAACGATCATAGGATTAAAGGTTGTCATCAGGCTTGGTTACAGCCGTGACAAGCATTGACGAATCAGCGGTCACCTTCTGC
>OBJS01000276.1_pt1 | contig 13251 bp, 12 predicted proteins | sample 1519851 | NCBI WGS metagenome assembly OBJS01 (sample SAMN03019806, study PRJEB22545) | beach sand metagenome | biome: beach; feature: sea beach; material: beach sand | place: USA: Municipal Pensacola Beach, FL | collected 2010-10-20 | depth 25-47 cm m
CATTCATCCTGTTTTTAGGGCATTGTCAAAGCCGGTCAGCGGGAAACTGTCACGAGCGTAGCTGGCACGCATTGCCGTATCTGCCCGAAACAGCGGAAGGGACAGTTCGGCCGCCATGGTTTCAAATGCGCGCCGGTCGCGCCGCGATTGCGCGGTTTCGATCATTACACCACCTGCCGCATAGCGAAATGTCGGAATATAGAGAAGGGCGGTCGGTATTTGCGAGTTGAGGGTCGCAAGCTGAAACATGATGGCGCTGTATACATCGTCATCACCGGCCCGACGGGCCGGACTGCGGATTTCGGGGGTGTCGAAAAACGGCCAATCCTCCCAAGGCCATTGCCAGCCCCCAAGAACCAGTGCGGCGCGGCGCATAATCAGGGTCGCCAGCGCGGAATGATGAATAAGCGGTTCGATATAGCCGCGCAGACGGCTGTTTGTGCTGGCGGTTACGCTCAAGCCTGAAATTGCAAGCTCGCCTTCAGCGCGCATAACGCGGTAAGGGGTTCGCCGTGCATCCTGAATATCGCCCTGGGTCAGGCAGATAATCAGCGCGTCAGGGACAATGTCTGCCCTAAGCTGCCCAAATATTTCTGGATAATGCAGTGGCCCAAGGCCGCTGCGCCCCGCATTGACCAGGTTCAGGCCGCTGGCTTGGGCTGCAAGTGACACAAAGTTCGTCTCACGCGGCACCTGCAACGCTTCTGTGTAGGAATCGCCAAGTACAAGCACTGTTGGTCGGTTTTGTGCGGCGGCATGAATGGTATCGAGCGGTGGTGCATTGAGCCCCAGGCTGTTCAGTGTAATGCGCGCACGTCCTTCGCGTGTGTGCAGAATGTCCTGATTGCCCAGATAGGTGAACCCAAGCTGCGGGTCGAATGTCTGACGCGACGGGGTCAGTACCCATTGCCGCAACACTATCTCTGTGCCTGCCAGCAACAGCAGAAAAATAGCCGCAAGTCTGATCAAGATGGCCGACTGCCTCATCGCGATGTTTTTCTACTTGTTTGTCCGTATGATCGCATGATTGACTTAACGCTAATAAGAAAAATGCGTGGGAGCGGGCCAAAGTGAATACAATCAACAAGGATACCTATTACCGGGATCACTGGGTAGAGGTCGAGCAAGAACGTGTCGATGCCTATCAGGAATTGTTCAAATGGCGACCGGAAATGGATCCCTTACTGGCTCCGGCCGACATTCAGGAAGGCCATATTGTCGTGGATTATGGTTGCGGGCCGGGCGGTCTGTCGCTTGAGCTTGCGCGTCGTGTCGGCGCCGGGGGACTTGTCCACGGCATCGATCTGAATGCGCAGTTCATCAAGCTGGCGGTGCAATATCTTGCGGAGGAGGGGTTTGCTGAGCGCACGCAGTTCCACCATGTCAGCGATGATCGGATTCCCTTGCCCGATCAGTCGGTCGATCGGCTGATCTGCAAGAATGTTCTGGAATATGTGCCGGATGTTTCGGCAACGATTGCCGAATTCCGGCGCGTTGTGAAGCCTGGCGGTAAAGTGCATATCCTTGACAGTGACTGGGGTATGCTGGTGGTCGAACCGCTTGGCCATGAAAAGCTGGCGGAATTGTTCGCCGCGGCCGAACATGCCTATCACACGCCGCGGATCGGCCGAATTCTGTATAGCGAGATGAAGAAGGCCGGTTATGCCGATGTGGCGGTGAAAATTCTGGCCAGTGCGGACACAAGGGGGCGTTCGGCGCTGGTTCTTCACAATATGGTCAATTATGCCAAAACCGGCGGCGATATCGATCCCGCGCGCGCCGATGCGCTTTATGCTGAAATCCGGCAGTCGATCAAAGAGGGGACATTTATGATGATTCTGCCCCAGTTCCTGGTGACCGGGCAGCTGTAAGGACGATGCGCGGGGCTTCGGACGCCGCGTTTCAGAAAAATAATCAACAGAATGAAGGGGAAGCAGTAAATGCCCACAGCTAAAGTATCGGAAAAAATTGCGGCGGATGCCGATGCGGTGTTCGCAATTCTTGGCGATTTTGCTGGAATTGACGGACCGGCAATCGAAAACAAGGTGATCGAGGGGGAGGGGCTTGGCATGACCCGCACATTGACGATCGGCGGTGGCACGGTGGTCGAGCGGATGGATAATCACGACCCGGCCAGCCGCACCTTGACCTACAGCATCCAGAATGATGATTGCCCGCTGCCATTTGCGGGCTATGTGGCGACATTGAAGGTCACGCCGACGGCGGATCAGGCATGCCAGGTTGATTGGTTCGGCAATTTTCGTGCGAAGGGCGTACCCGACGCGGATGCGATCGAGATCGCGAAGGGGATATATCTCGGCATGATCAAGGCTGTGCAAAAACAGCTCCTGGGGTGAGATGCGCGTGCCGCGGCACCGATAAGCGAATGACAGAATGTGGAAGGACAGGGTGATGCAGAACAGGATGCGCAACGGAATTTTCATGGCGCCGTTTCATCCGGTCGATGAAGACCCGACGATGGCGCTGGCGCGCGATCTGGAGCTGGTCGAATGGCTGGACCGGCTTGGCTATGATGAAGCCTGGATCGGGGAGCATCACTCCGCAGGGTTCGAGATCATTGCCTCGCCGGAGCTTTTCATCGCAGCAGTTGCGGAACGGACCCGTCATATCCGGCTGGGCACCGGGGTGGTTTCCTTGCCCTATCATAATCCGCTGATGACGGCGAACCGGATCATTCAGCTTGATCATATGACGCGCGGCCGGGTGATGTTCGGGGCAGGGCCCGGATTGCTGCCCTCGGATGCGTCCATGCTTGGCATCGATCCGTCGACGCAGCGCGACCGGATGGCGGAAGCGCTTGATGTTATCCTGCGCTTGTTCGCGGGGGAGACGGTCAGCGAAACAACTGAATGGTACACGTTGAACGAAGCGCGGCTGCATTTGTTGCCTTATAGCGACCCCTATCCGGAAGTCGCGGTGGCAAGTTCCATCACCCCGTCCGGCGGGCGGCTTGCCGGCAAATATGATCTGGGCATGCTGTGCGTGGCGGCGACCCAGGCGGGTGGCTTTGACGCGTTGGGCGAAAACTGGAAAATCGCTAACGAGATCGCGCAGGAAACCCGCGGCAAACCGATGGATCCCCGGCGCTTGCGGCTTGTCGGCCCCGTGCATATCGCTGAAACCCGTGAAAAAGCGCGCGAGAATGTGCAGTTCGGCATTCATAAATGGCTGGATTATTTCAGCCGCATCAACCCCACCTCTTCCGCGCAGGTCGATAATCGCGGCGGCGATCCGGTCGATACGATGATTGCTTCGGGCAGTGCCGTGATCGGGACGCCTGACGATGCGGTGGCACAGATCCGCCGGTTACAGGATAAACAGGGTGAATTCGGCTGCTTTCTTCAGCTCGCCCATAACTGGGCCGATTTCGACAGCACCAAGAAGTCCTACGAGCTGTGGCAGCGTTATGTGATGCCCCAGCTGACCGGCGCCAACCGCAATCGTGATATCTCGCTTGAATGGACGACCGAGCATGGCGAGCGGCTGATGGGTGGCGCGATGAAAGCGGCGATGGAGATGTTTGAAAAACATCAGAAGGAGCAGGCGGCAAAAGCGAAGGAAGAAGCGTCATAAAAATACGGCGGACAGCAATTGCTGCCCGCCGATGAAGTTTTAGGGAGAGTCCCGAAAATACGGGGTGAAACTAATCAGGCCGGTTGCGGCATGCCGGTATGCTGGCTTTGATAATCCGCTTCTTTGCATTTAAGGCATTTTTCGATCTTCTGATATTCGGTCGGCGGCAGGATATTCAACTGTCGGCGCACCTCTTCAAGCGGCAGGGGCAACATCGCCTCCCAATCCACACCGGGCAGCCACGCCGCTTTCTTGCCGTTGCGATAGGCCTGCCGCACGATTTTGAATACCGGAACGTCGCGCATATCCTTTTTGATCTTGAACATGCCGATCAAGACGAGAACCCCGATGCCGCGATTACGCGTATGCGGATAACTAAAGGTGAGCGTGCATAATTCACCGACCGGGTTCCGGCCATAACCGGTCAGCACATGGTGCAAATCATGACTGTCGCGCAGTCGCGCTGTAAACAGCGCCATATCCGCTTCGCGGCTGCCCCAGCGCGGTGCCTCCTCGCTGGCGCTGACAAGCCCTTCGGCAGTCAGATTCTCGCTGGTGAGGAAATCCTGATAGGCCTTGCCGTAACTGTTTTCAGGTAGGTTGGCCAGATAGTCCTTATTACAAAGGGTATCGATCAGTTGACGTCTGTCGCCGAGAATTTTGCTGCCCGTTTCGCTGGCTTTGAAGCGTTCGAAATTGCGCAGTATCGAATCGCCTTTCAAGGCTTCGACAACTTTGAAGACCTGTCCGGTGTCTTCCTTGTTCCGGAAAAGCGCGCGGATCGCACGTAGCGCGACCAGCGGTTTGACGCGTGTGTCAGATTGAGGTGACGTTTGCGATTGCATGATTGGTGGCCACTTCCTTGAATTCTTATGCTAAAAGCAATAGTCAACAAGTGCAGATAGCATGAAAGAACAGGGGTTTAATTTCACTATTGTAGATAAACCTCCTTTCGAAATTGTCAATATCTGTGCGACGAAATATCTGTGCGACGATTTGTCCATTTATTTGAAGCCGAGTATTTAGCCGTGATTGCAAAACCAAAACGTATTCGCAGAACAGCCGAAGAAGCGCGCCGTGTGATCCTCGATGCTGCGGAAAAAAGGCTGGCTGAAAACGGTCCGGAAGGAATTCGTCTGCAAGATATTGCGAATGACATTGGAATTTCGCATCCCACTATCCTGCATCATTTCGAAAATCGCGACGGGCTTGTACTGGCGCTGGCGCGGCGCGGTGCAGAACAGTTGAGCGCGAGCCTGATGACGGCATTTTCATCCAATGACGGGGCAGGTCGGGATATGCATGCCATCATGGATCGCGTTTATGAGGTGTTGGCGGAACGGGGACATTCGCGACTGGTTGGCTGGATGGTTCTGGGGGGTATCTGGCGCGATGATCCGAATCGCGTCGGTTTTTTGCAAGAGTTGACCGATGTCATCCAGACGTTGCGCGAAAAGGATGCGAAGCAGGCTGGCGACCCGCCGCCCTCCCGCGATGAGACAGAGTTTCTGACGATGCTCGGGGCCATAGCTGCGCTGGGCGATGGATTGTTTGGCTCTGTGGTGCGGCGTGCGGCCGGGCATCCCGATGACGCGGAACATGCGCGCAAATTCCGCGATCAGTTTGCCGATATGTTGCAGAATCTGCTGCGTGCCCCGAATGGCGCGGGCACCGGCACAACCGCGATCTGACCGCAGCCCTGCGCGGCGTTAATTCATCAGTTGCAGTCAAATAATTGCTGACCGCGCCTTGATTTGGGGGCCGGCAGAGATTCGGGGCCCTCACATCGGAAGGGCCCCGTTTTCGCAAATGATTTGCAGTTGGTCTTTTACGATTTCCAGACTGTGCCGGGGGCCTTTGCGTTGACAAGCGGTTCACTGCGTTCTGACCAGCTGAAGCCTTGCATGATCCGTTCGAAGCGGCGTTCGACCCATTGCCGCGCGCGCGGGTCGGTAAAGATATAGAACTGATCCTCGCGAATACCGGCCAGCACAAGTTCGCCCACCACATCGGGGTCAAGGCCCAGTTTCAGTGTATCGCCGATATCGTTCAGCGCGATCGGCCGGTCGTCGGAGCTGCCAAATCGTTCCGGCCGGTGTTTGCCGGCATCGTTGATCCGGGTATTGACGCCGCCCGGGCACAGGACCGAGACGCCGACCGGGCTATCCTTCAGTTCGCTGTAAAGCACCTCCATCATACCGACGACCGCGAATTTCGTGGCATTGTAAGGTCCCCAGCCCGGCCCCGCATTGACAAGCCCGGCCATGGAGGAGGTGCTCATCACATGACCGGCCTCGCCATTGCCCTTGATGTGGGGCAGGAAGGCGCGCAGCCCGTAGATCACCCCCATCTCGTTCACGGCGATGACCCAGTCCCAGTCCTGCTGGCTCAGCTCTTCGGTGATACCGCCAACGCTGACGCCTGCATTGTTGCACAGCACATTGACCTTGCCGAACTTGTCGAGCGTTGCTTGTGCCGCGTCGAACAGGCTTTTTTCCACCGTTACATCGCAAACCAGGCTATCGACATCCGCGCCTTCGGCTTTCAACGCATCGGCTGCCCTGCCAAGTTCGTCAGCATCGATATCGGCCATCATGATTTTCATGCCCGCACGGCTGAATGCCTTGGCCATGCCAAGCCCCATCCCGCTTGCCGCACCGGTGATAAAGGCAACCTTGCCCGCAACGTCTTTCATCTGTCCCTCCCTGAATGCATTATCTATCTTTTGTAGCGATCCTTCACCCCGATTGCAGCCATTCTTTGTCGTTACTTGCCAAAACCTGGTCGCAGACAACAAGGACTCGAAGTCGCGCCTGCCTTTAGGTAGTCTGGCCCGGCCCCTAGATTCCGGGCATGAAGACAGGAACGGCATGACAATTTCAGAAGATAGCGGCAACACTGCGCCGGACTGGCTTACCGCGGCGCAAAAACATTTATGGCTGCCTTACACCCAGATGAAGACCGTGGCGCCGCCATTGCCCGCGGCGGCCACGGAAGGCGCGCGGATTATCCTGTCGGACGGGCGTGAGCTTGTTGATGGCATCGCCTCCTGGTGGACCGCCTGCCACGGCTATAACCATCCGCATATCCGCACTGAAGTTGAGGCGCAGCTTGAACGTTTGCCGCATGTCATGCTGGGCGGGCTTGTGACGGAGCCTGCCGCACGGCTTGCGCAGCGGCTGGCGGCGCTCACGCCCGGCGATCTCGATCATGTGTTTTTCTCCGAGTCCGGATCGGTATCGGTGGAAATCGGAATGAAGATGGCGATCCAGTACTGGATCAATCAGGGCAAGCGCGGGCGAAGAAAGTTCGTCTGTTTCCGTTATGGCTATCATGGCGACACGCTGGGCACGATGTCGGTTTGCGACCCCGATGAGGGGATGCACACGCTGTTCCGTGGCGCGTTACTGGAGCAGTTTCTGGTCGATGTGCCGCGAAGTGGCGACGATTTGCATACGCTTGATGCCTTCCTGCGCACCCATCGCGATGAGATCGCGGCGGTAATAATCGAACCGCTTGTGCAGGGGGCGGGAGGGATGAAGTTTCACCCGCCCGAAGTTCTGGCCGGGATCGCCGCGCTTTGCGACAAGCATGGGCATCTGCTGATTCTGGATGAGATCTTTACCGGTTTTGGCCGGACGGGCACCATGTTTGCCTGTCAGCAGGCGGGGATTGTGCCCGATATCATGACCTTGTCAAAGGCATTGACCGGCGGGACCATGGCGCTTGCCGCTACGATTGCGCGCGCGCATATCTATGATGCGTTCTTGAGTGAAGATGAGGGCGCGGCGCTCATGCATGGCCCGACCTTCATGGGTAATCCTCTGGCCTGCGCGGCAGCAAATGCTTCGCTTGATCTGTTCGCGCGCGAGCCGCGCCTTCAGGCGGTCGAACGGATCGAGGGGCATCTTCGCACAGCGCTTGCCCCCTGTCGCGAGATCGAGGGGGTCGTCGATGTCCGCACCCTTGGCGCTATCGGGGTGATCGAGCTTGCGGCGATGCGCGATATTGCCTGGCTCAAGCAACGCTTTATCGAGCAAGGGGTGTGGCTGCGGCCGTTCGGTGATATCATTTACACAACACCGCCGCTTACCATCACCGAGGCGGAGCTGACACGCATTACCGACGCGATGGTCGCGACGACACGCGAATGGGCGGCGCGATAACGGATATCGATGACCGACAGTCTTGATCAATTTGCCGCAGGAAAGCTTGCCGATCTCGATGCGCGGCATTTGCGCCGGACGCTGATCGACACCGATCGCGGGCCCGACGGCGCGGCCCGGCGCGGTGGCCGCGATCTGCTGTCATTTTGTTGCAACGACTACCTCAATTTGAGCCAGCATCCGGATGTGAAGCGTGCGGCAATCGATGCGACAGCAAAGTTTGGCGCGGGCGCGGGCGCATCGCGTCTTGTCACCGGCAACCACTCGTTATTCGGGTCATTGGAAACACGGCTTGCGCGGCTCAAAGGGACCGAAGATGCCTGCGTTTTCGGCAGCGGTTATCTTGCCAATCTGGGAATTATTCCTGCGCTGGTGGGGGAGGGGGACCTAATCCTGGCCGATGCGTTGAGCCATGCCTGTCTGCTTGCCGGCGGGCGGCTGAGCGGGGCGCAGCAGGTGATTTTCCGTCATAACGATCTTGCGCATGCAGCTGAAATCCTGACTGCCCGACGGGCCGGGTTCCGCCATTGTCTGATCGTGACCGACGGGGTGTTCAGCATGGATGGGGATCTGGCGCCGGTTGCTGAACTGGCGCGGCTTGCGCGTCGTCACGACGCCTGGCTCATGACCGATGACGCGCATGGAATCGGTGTAGTCGGCGATGGACGCGGCAGCAGTTTTCTTGACGGTGAAAAGGCGGATGTGCCGCTCCAGATGGGCACCTTGTCCAAGGCGGTGGGCGGCTATGGCGGCTATCTGTGCGCGTCGCGCGCGGTGGTTGACTTGGTGCGCAGCCGCGCGCGGACCCTTGTCTACTCAACCGGTTTGCCGCCCGGTGTCGTCGCCGCCGCCGACAAGGCGGTGGAATTGATCGCGGCCCAGCCGGATTTGTGTGCCCGGCCGCTGGCCAAGGCGCGACGTTTCACCCGCGCGCTCAACCTGCCCGATGCGCAAAGTCCGATTGTGCCGCTGATCCTGGGGCCTGCGGATGTCGCGCTGGGTGCGTCGGAATTGCTGGCCGCGCAAGGGTTCCTTGTGACCGCGATCCGCCCGCCGACCGTGCCCGACGGCACCGCAAGGTTGCGTTTCACATTCTGCGCCGAGCATGGCGATGCGGATATCGACCGCCTTATCCATGCGGTGCGGCAGCATGTCCTGCCGATGAGGGCGGTATGAGCGCGTTTTTCATCACCTCCTCAGGGACCGAGATCGGCAAGACCTTCATCACCGGCCTGATGGCGCGTCAATTGCGGGCCGGTGGGTTCTCCGTGAATGCCCTGAAGCCTGTCATCAGTGATTACAGCGATGACCGGTTTGCTGAAAGCGACACCGCGCATCTGCTTGCCGCCATGGCAAGGCCCGCTGACAGCCATACAATTGCGGCAATATCGCCCTGGCGTTTCGCCGCGCCCCTGTCACCCGATATGGCTGCGCGGCGCGAAGGCAGAAATCTTGATCTTGCCGAAATTGTCGAATTTTGCCGCGCTGCCATGGCGGGGCCTGAAGAATTTCTGCTGATCGAAGGGGTCGGCGGGGTCATGGTGCCGCTGAACGACCGCGATCTCGTGCGCGACTGGATGGCCGCGCTTGCCATTCCCGCAATTCTCGTTGTGGGCAGTTATCTCGGTACGATCAGCCATACATTGACCGCGCTCGACAGTCTGGAGAAGGCCGGGGTGCCGCTTGCCGGTATTGTTATCAGCGAAAGCGCCGATAGCGGTGTGCCGCTTGACGAAACCCTTGCGACCATCGCGCGCTTCATCGGCGACACGCCGCTTGTTTGCGTGCCGCGTCTGGGCCCTGAAAGCGATGCGATGGCTGCGCCTGATTTGACCGCTTTGTTGCGCAAGGAGGGCAGATCCGCATGACGCTTCCGCGTCTTATCATGTTCGATATGGACGATACGCTTATATCTTCCTATCGCGGTGAGCCAAAAACGGTGTGGGAGCGAACGCTTGCGCCATTCGAGGCGGAATTGGCCAACGTTACGGTTGCCGCGGCGGCAGAGGCGATTTTCGCGGCGGCACAGCGCTTCTGGTCGGATAGCACGCGGCATCGCGAAGGCAGGCTTGATCTTGCCCGCACCCGGTCGGAGATCACGCATCAGGGGTTGAGTGCGGCAGGGATTGCGGATCGGGCGCTGAGCGCTGCGGTCTCAGAGGCGTTTCAGACGTTGCGTGATCAGGAAATGACGCTTTTCCCAGACGCGCATGAAACACTCGACAGCCTGCGCGAGCGCGGCGTGCTGCTTGCACTGATTACCAATGGTCAAAGTAAGATGCAGCGGCCCAAGATCGAACGGTTCGCGCTCGAACACCGCTTTGAACATATCCAGATCGAGGAGGAGTTCGGTATCGGCAAGCCTGAACCGCAATCCTATCTCAATATTCTTGAGACCTTTGATGTTGCGGCCGCCGATAGCTGGATCGTCGGCGACAATCTGGAGTGGGAGGTTGCGGCGCCGCAAAAACTTGGCATTCATGCGGTCTGGCACGATCACAAGGCAAGCGGCTTGCCCCCGGATGCGCCAGCGGTGCCTGACAGGATTATCCGTGGGCTTGCGGAAATTTTACCTGAGACGACAATAGCTAAAACAACAGCATAAGACAGAGGAGTAGCGGTCATGGCGGCGAGTAAGCGGTCGGTCAAGTCCGGCATGAGCGCGGAGCGGCTTGCCCGGATCCCGGCGCATTTTCAGCGCTATGTGGATGAGGGCAAGCTTGCCGGGCTTGTGACACTCGTGCACCGGCATGGAGAGACGGCGCAGTTGTCCGCCATCGGCAAGATGGATGTGGAAGCCGGCACCCCGATGCGCGAGGATGCGATTTTCCGCATCTATTCGATGACCAAGCCGATTACCTCCGTCGCGATCATGATGCTTTACGAGGAAGGGCATTTTCAGCTCGACGATCCGATATCGGCTTTCCTGCCGGCCTTCGCGAATATGGAGGTTTTTGTGGGCGGCACGATGCGCGCGCCCGAGACGGTTCCCGCGGAACGCGATATTACCTTTCGCGATCTGCTGACCCATACGTCGGGTCTGACCTATTCCTTCATGGGTAGTTCACCGGTCGATGCGATGTACCGCCGCGAGAGGCTGGAGGGCGCGACCTCGCCCTATTCGACGCAGCAGACGATAGAAAAACTTGCCGCTTTGCCGCTTCAGTTCCAGCCCGGTGCCCGCTGGAACTATTCCATGGCGACCGATGTGCTCGGCCATCTTGTCGAGGTGATTTCGGGCCAGACGCTTGATCGTTTCTTTGCCGAGCATATTCTCGATCCGCTTGGCATGCATGATACGGCATTTCAGGTGTCGCGCGACAAGATCACGCGTTTGACAGCGAATTACTCCAGGCGCAAGGACGGCAGCCTGATGCTGGCCGATCCGCCTGGCGAAAGCCGTTATCTCGACACACCTGTCTTTCTGTCGGGTGGCGGCGGGCTTGCCTCGACTGCGGCGGATTATCTGCGGTTCTGCCGTATGCTGCTCAATAAGGGGGAGCTTGAGGGCGAAAGACTGCTTGGCCGCAAGACCGTTGACTATATGACGCTCAACCATCTGCCCTCGGGGGGTGATCTGACCAGTATGGGGCAGGCCGTATTCAGCGAAACAAGTTATGATGGAATCGGGTTCGGGCTGGGCTTTTCGGTTATGCTCGATCCCGCGCGGGCGCAGGTGATCGGCACGGCGGGAGAATATGCCTGGGGCGGTGCGGCGAGCACCATGTTCTGGATCGATCCGGCCGAAGATATGGTCGGCATTCTGCTGACGCAGCTTATGCCGTCTTCTGCCTATCCCTTGCGCCGGGAAATGAAGACGCTTGCCTATCAGGCGATTATCGACTGATTGGCGGGCATGCAAACGGGCAGCCGCAACGATGCCCGAAAAACAAACTGGAGGGAGCGTTGGACATGACCGACACCAATGTTCATGCCACCTGCACGGTGGGCGAAATTTTCCGCATGGCGATTGCACGTTATCCCGACCGCGAGGCGCTGGTCTGCCGTGGCCGGCGCTATAGCTATCGCGCGATGGGGGAGGAGATCAGCAAGTTCACACAAGCGCTGGCCGCGCGCGGGGTGGGGCGCGGCGATGCGGTCGCGATGTTGACCGCAAACCGGGCGGAGGCTGTATTCGTGCAGGCGGCACTTGCCCATCTGGGCGCGCGGCTAAGCTGGCTGCATCCGCTTGGTTCGGTCGCTGATCACCAGTTTATCATCGAGGATGCGGAAATCACGACGCTCATCGTCGATGCGGATGGTTATGCGGAGAAAGGCTTTGCTGTGGCGCAGGCGGCGCCCGATATGCGCTGCCTGAGCTTCGGTCCCGCCGGGGGGGCGGACACAGAGGGGGCGGAGGATCTGTCCGCGCTGGCGGCGGGGTTTGCGCCCGCACCGCTCACTGATCTGGGGGATCCGGACGACATCGCCTATATCCTTTATACCGGCGGGACGACTGGCCGGCCCAAAGGGGTGGTGCATCGGCATACAAGCTTTGTTTCTTCCTACCTTATCGCCCTGCATGGCTGGGACTGGCCGGCAGAGGCGCGGACGCTTGCAGCAACGCCGATATCCCATGCTGCCGGTGCACTCATTCCGCCGACATTCCTGCTCGGTGGTACGGTGCATCTGCTTGCCGGGTTTAATCCGGAAGAATATCTCGCCACCATTGCGCGTGAGAAGATTACGGTGGGCTTTCTGGTGCCGACCATGATCTATGTCCTGCTCGATCACCCGGCGCTTGCACAGACCGATGTTTCCAGCCTGCAGACCATGCTGTATGGCGCGGCGCCGATGTCGCCCACCCGCCTCAAGGAGGCCATGGCGCGGTTCGGCCCGGTCTTCACCCAGGCATATGGTCAGACGGAAGTAACCGCCATGGGGTGCAGCCTGCGGCAGTCCGATCATGATCCCGACGACCCCGAACCGCTTGCATCCTGCGGCCGGCCGATGCCAGGCAATCTCGTCCGTATCCTGGATGAGGATCTGAACGAGGTGCCCCGGGGGGAGGTAGGGGAGATCTGCTTCCGCAGTCCCAATACCATGGTCGAATACTGGAAACGGCCTGATGAAACTGCCGCGACGCTGAGGGGCGGCTGGTTGCATACCGGCGATATGGCGCGAATGGATGCGCGCGGCTTCATCTATATCGTCGATCGCTCCAAGGATATGATCGTGACCGGCGGCTTTAATGTCTTCCCGCGCGAGGTGGAAGACGTGCTCACCGCCCATCCCGCGGTTGCGATGGCCGCGGTAATCGGCGTGCCCGACCCGAAATGGGGCGAGGCGGTGATGGGCATCGTCGTCCTGCGTTCCGATGCAACCGCGGACGAGGCGGAACTGATCGCCCATGTGAAGCAGGCAAAGGGGTCGGTTCAGACACCCAAAAGCATCGTCTTTGCCGAAGAGCTACCGGTTACGGGCCTTGGTAAACCCGACAAAAAAGCCCTGCGCGCGCAATATTGGAAAGATCAGGACCGCCAGGTGGGGT
>OBJS01000277.1_pt1 | contig 13244 bp, 29 predicted proteins | sample 1519851 | NCBI WGS metagenome assembly OBJS01 (sample SAMN03019806, study PRJEB22545) | beach sand metagenome | biome: beach; feature: sea beach; material: beach sand | place: USA: Municipal Pensacola Beach, FL | collected 2010-10-20 | depth 25-47 cm m
TACACCATGGCGACGCTGGGTCACTAAGGCGTTGCGCGCCCTTCTCGTAACGGCTACCGACCGGCACCCTAATGGTGTTTGTCGGCGTTACGGGGTGCAACGAATCTCGAGGCAGCGGGGGCGGCGCAACGGGAAGGGGCGGCGGTTGCTGCATTTACACTCCGAAGAACAATCTAAGGAAAACCCATAGGGAAACGGGTTGAACAAACCGTATTGGCGGTTAGTTTACTGTTATGACTTATTCAGTCAGCAGCAGCGAGACGCGCAACGGTTCGCCACAGCGACGGGAAGAGAATCGCGGGCGGCACGACCCCACTCAGACCGCGCAGGATCCGCACGGCCGACTCGACCGGCAGCGTGTGCGGGCTGCTGTAGATCACGCGACGCAAGGTCTGGGGGTTGACCTTGCACTTCGCAGCAGCACTCTTGTAGTTGAGGTCGTGCTCTTGCAGCGCGGCGAGGATCTTTCGGCCTCGGCTGGTCTGCGGCATCGTGGGCGGGCGGGCCATATTGCCTCCGTGAGAGGTTCACAGGATAATAACAGGTTATTTCCAACACAACCCCTAAATCTGAGGAGCGTCTGAAATGTCCCGTAAGTCTTTTGCCAACTTCGCCGAGCGTATGAAGCAGTTCCGGCTGTCTCTCGACGGCGAGAGCCGTTCGGAGGTCAGCCTGGCCGCTATGGATCGCTGTTTCAGCGACCAGCCCGGCCACCGCCATCACTGGCGAAAGTTCGAGCAGCGGTCGGACGCCCCCGACAAGAACACGCTCGCTTACGCTGACTTCGCGATCATGCGGGTGGTCGACCGCCTGGCCCTGGAAGACAAGGAACAGGCCGCTCAGCAGGCCTGCGCGTTCGTGCGCGGCAAGCGGGCGACGCTGCCTTGGAGCACGCCGCCCGAGTGGGAGGACAGCCCGAACAAGCGGACCGGCCGCCCCGCAGGGACTCGCGTCGTCGGCAACGTGCGCGTGCTGCCGCCCAACGAGCGCGCCGCGCCCGAAGACTTCGCGTCGGCCCCCGCGGCTCACGCCCACGTCCCGCCGCAGATCGGCGCCGAGGCCAGTCTTGCGGTGCTGGAGCGGGTCGCCGCGGGGGCCATCGAGCCGGCCGCGGCCCTCGAGATCCTCAAAATCCTAACCCCCTGCCAGCACGGCGCCCCTACCGACCAGCCGCAGAGAACTTCCAGTTCTTTCGCGACCTCGACCCTTGTGCAGCAACTACTTGCGTCGTTCTGCGAGATGAACCGAGACTTCTCCGCGGGCGATCCGGCGGTGCCTCGGGAGCTGCTTGAGGAGCTGCTGCGAATCATCCGTCGCTGGTCCTGCACTGCAAAGGCGGGCTAGCCCGCGCTAATAAGACGTAAGGGCTAAGTTAAAACTTATGGGCCAAAGTCTGGACAGAGCGCAACACAACGCACACCCTTTCGCACCGGAGGGATTCGTGGGTGGTGTTGTATTGGCCAATGTTCTATCCGAGCCACTGTATTTCACGCGTTTGTCGGAGAGGACTGTTCTGTCATATCAAGGGGCGTTAAAGCGCTGGGCGGCCGCCGGTATCGTTCACGCCCAGGACGTCCAAGAGGCAGAGGTCAGCCGTGTCCTCAGCGAGCGCTCGGCAACCGTCGCCCCGACGACCATACGCCGAGAGCTGGCGACTCTGTGTTCGGTGCTGCACTATCTGGTCGACTCCGGCCGGTTCCCCGCGAGCCAACTCGCCCGCGTTCGGCGGCTGAACCAACACGTTAGGAAACCGCGAGAGTTTACTGCGAAGTTCCTGACGCCCGAGCAAGTCGAGGTCTTGTGTCGTGCGAGCGAGTCCAAGTTGCAGTCCAATCTCGTGCTGCTGGCGGTCTGGTCGGGGCTGCGGGCAAGCGAGCTGCTTGACCTGGAGTGGGGTGCAATCGACTGGCAGCGCCGGACCCTGCTCGTCCGAGGCAAAGGCGACCGCGAGCGGCGGGTGCCTGTCTGCGCGCAACTCGGGCGACTTCTCGAGTCCATGCACCAGTCCTCTGGGTTCGGTCCATCAGCGACCTTCGTCCTGCACGGCCGCGACCTCGGGCGTAGCTACGACGCGCTGCTGCGAGTCCTGAATCAAGTCCGCAAGCGAGCAGAGATGCCTTTCGTGGACTTCACGCTGCTCCGGCATACCCGGGCCTCGTGGTGGGTCCAGGCAGGCGTGCCGCTGGCCAAGGTCGCCAAGTGGATGGGCCACTCGATCAACATCTGCGCGAGGCACTACGCGGGCCTACAGCCCGGCTACGACACCGACTGCGAACGCGCGCCGGGGATCGTCGCCTACCGGCGGTAGCAGCCCCAAGGGCACGCCCGCAGCAGCGAATAGCCGTGGCGGCAGCACGGCCCGCTCATCATGTTGTAGGGCGACATGTCGGTGTAGCGCTCGCGTAGCGGCTGCCCGCGGCACGAGCTGAGCGCGAGGACCAGGGCGACGCTGACGACCAGCACGACCCACGTGAAGCAGTTGGCTTTCCAGTCTGGCATCATGGGACTCCGTTGCACTATAGCCACCGAGCGCGCTCCCAGCGACGCAAGACTTTCTTCACCGCACGCCTATCGGCACGAATCGTGCGCCAGCGGGTCAGGGCGCCGACAGCCTCCGCGACCCTATCGAGGGTCAAGAAAAGCAGCGCCACGGCCCAGTAGCAGAGCAAGGAGCCTGCGAGCATCAGCCCGGGTATGACGATGCAGCAGATAATCAAGCCTGCAATGACCGAGCAAATCACTCCTCACCTCCGTAGGCGAGATGGTCGGCCAGTCCGTGCATGAACCGGGCCAGGCTCGAGAGCCCCTGACACTCGAACACCAGAGCCCCCCGCCGGAGGTCTGCGACCAGCGCCGAGGGCGGTATGTCGCTCTTGATGGAGCGCACCAGCATCTCGGCGGGGGCGATCGTGTGCGGGCACTTCCCGTCGAAGTGGGGCGCGCAGACCAGAACAGGCCCCTCCGCACGCTTGACTCGAAGACGCTCAGTGTCCTGGGCGATGGTCTGCAGCGTGAAGTTGATCGCCGAGTTGAAGGCGGTGGCGGGCTCCATGCTGCGTGAGCTGTCGACCAAAACGACCACCGTCGAGTCCATGGGACCAGTCGGCGGCACGACCACGATGAAGGGCAGCAGCGCGGGCAGGATCAGCGGGAGTAGGGAAGGCACGGGGATGTTCCTTTGCGTGTTAGTGACTCGTTACAGGGTAACTCTGAGGACTGACCGCTAGTCTTCGCTGACTACTGGCTCACTTACGACAAACGTCCCCTCAAGAAGCACCCCGAGGTCGTCGTGGTATGCATCGACCCAATCCGCGTAAGCACGTCTGCGCGCCTCTTCATCGGCCCACTCTGCCAGGGCGCCCACGTCGCATGGTGCGGGGTCGGCCGTCATGAGTAGCGCCAGCAGTTCCTTGAATGCCTCGTGTCCTTCGGCGCTCACGGCAGCACCGCCGCAGCCGAGCCAACGAACTTCCGGCCGAAGATGCTCGCCACCGCAGCGAGGATCTGTTCGTGGGTCAGGCCCTTGCCGAGCGCTTCGCGGACGTAGCGGCGAGCGCGCTTGCGCCTCTCGAGGTCGTGTTCGACGGTGGCTTGGAGGCGGGCGAGTCGGGTAGTCGAGTCCATGGGTCAGTCCCCTCCTTGGGGGGTGTTGGCGGTTTCAGGGAGGTCGTAGGCGTGCAGCTCGCGCAACACCCGCGCGAACCGCATCTCGATGGCGTGGTGGTCCACGAAGACGCGACGGAAGATACCGGACTGCAGCAAGGTCCAGTCGAAGCCCTCTTGCTCGGCCCGGCTAATGGTGCTGATGGTTATGACGCGGCTGCGGAGGGCGTAGTGCCCTTCCCGAATCAGCCGGTCGAGGATCCTCCGGGCGTATCGCACCTGCGTTTCGGTGGCCATCACGACCAGCACTTGCTCGTTGCGGCGCCAGGCGTGGTCAAGCGCTTGCTCCAGCATGCGCGTAGTTCTTCCGGTCTGTCTGCGGTTCATGTCATCTCCTTGAGGGTGGTCGAGGTCTTGCCGCGCTCTCGGAACGCGGGCGCTAGGAATCGAGTCGCGCTGTATTCGCGACCGTAGCGTGGTGAGTAGCGCCGCTCCGTGCGCATCAGGACTCGGCGGCCGGTCAGCTCGCCCCGCACGGTCTCAGGGGCGCTGCGCATGAACACGTCGAACCCGTCCGGGTCAAAAGACCGGGGCAAGACGCCCACGCAGGCTGCGACGAACTCGACCCACCACGGTAGCCAGCGCCCGTAGCCCTGGTCGCCGGCTATCGGTGCCGTGAAATCGACCCCCGGGACCGCGGGGTCTGCGCCGCTGCACTGCTCGGCTATCGGGCTGTGTAGGCCGATCTTGATGAGGGGGTCACCGCGCCGGCTCTTGCACGCGTCTATCTCTCCCACGCGGAACAGATCCCACTCGATGACTTGCGAGCCCACGCGCGTGATGAGGTTCTTGTCGAGAGCGTCGATCAGGACATCGTCGCCCTCGGCCGTCGCCTTGAAGCGCAGCAGCTCGCGGGTCAACGGCTGCCCGCGCCGCTGGTAGTGAGTCACCAGGGCGAGTCCGTCAGCCTGGTCCTGTGTCCGGCGCCAGCGGCGCTCTAGCTCTTGTCCAGCGCGATCCATCCGTCTTCCTTGGTGTGGTGTTCGTAACACTCCGCGCAGCGCGGGGTCTGTTTCTTTTCGGCCGCGACGATCAGGTTGCGGGCCTTGTAGTCGGCAAGCACGGCGGGCGTCTTTTGGAGGTATTCGCACAGCGACTCGCCGTCCCTGCCGAACAAGTGGATCTGATTGCGCTTGATCGGCACAGGGTGGCAGGGCACTGTCGAACAGGCCTTCATGGCGATGGGCCAGTCCTGCTCGCGCTGCAAGATCTCAGCCCGGCGTTCCTCGACCTTGCGCACCAGGACTTGAGTCGCCTCGTGCAGTGCCTTGCGCAGCGTCGGCATGGGTAGTTCGTTGGCGATGCGCAGGAACGCGCCGACGGGGTCTGTGTGACGGTGCCTCACGACTCAACCTCCACGGACAGCCACCACGTCCCATCAGGCAGTAGGAACATGCGCCGAATGCCCGAGTGGCATAGATAGATCCCCGTGGGTGAGCGCCAGCAGTTGCGTCCCTCGTGGTGGTCGCGGTGGGACAGGGCGGTCACCGGCTCCCTCAACTCGTAGATCATCTCGAGCCCTCGCGGGCGGGCGCCTTGTAGTGATTGATCGTCTTCGCGGTGAACTGCGCGCTGTGGACGTTGGCGGTATCGGCGTAGACGATACCGGGCTTGATCGCCGCTTCGTCCACGTAGGCCTCTTCGCAGACGATGACCGCCTTCTCGATCTGGATGCAGCCCGTGCTCCAGAGCACGAGCAGCGCCAGCAGGATCAGGCAGCCGAGTCGCGGCGACACGTCCAGTTTGTAGGTCACGCGCTCAGCGGGTTGTGGCTGGCTGCGCCAGTGGTGGCGGGTGGTCATGCTGTCGGCTCCGGCGGCGCGACTTGCGCCTGAATCCAGGCCAGGCGCTTGCGGGCCTTCTGCTCCATCAGAGCGAGCGCCTCATCTCGAGTCCCGACGCGGTCCTTGGGCCGCCGGTGGCTGGTAGCGTCCGGGCCGTAGAGCACGGGGCCGACGGGCAGGATGTGGTCGATTTCCGAGTCCGCGCCGAAGTCCCCCAGGAAGATGTCAGCGCAGATGACCCCCTTGCTGCGGTCGCGGAGGTTGACCAAGTCCCGCGCCACAGCGTGCGCCTTGGTGGCTTCGGGCATGGTCAGCGTGTAGCGCTCCACGCCCTCGCTCTCGTCTGCGATCCGATCCCACTGGTGGAACGGCTTGCGCTGCATCCACTCGGCGCACTCGCGCTCGCGTCGGTCGGCCAGCGCCTTACGGGTCTCTTCGATGTTCATATCATCTCCTCGTCCTCGGGCTGCTCTTGGATGACGATTTCCAGTTCGCCGACGCCCGTGTGCAGCACGTCGTTGTGCGTGTGTTCTGAGATGCGCGTGATCGTCCCGCTCAGCACCTTGGCAGGGCGCGGGCCGGGAATGTCCAGGGCTTCGGCCAGCTCAGCGAGCGTGAGCCGGAACGTATGCGTGCGGGCGGTGGTGGTCGTGGCCTTCATGCGGCAGCCTCCTCGGCTTCCTCTTGGAGTAGTTCCGCGCACAGCTTGCACGCGAGTTTGGGCACGTCGCTGCGCTGTGCGAGCGCGGCGTCTTTGGCGATCCGGCGCAGCTCATCCTCTTCGCAGCGCTGGCCGGGCTGGCAGACACGCCGGCCGTTACGGCGCCACGCACACGGCCTGCTGATGGGATCCTGCCGATACTCCTCACGGTAGTCCCAGGCGGGCCAGCGGGTCGGGTCGGCCAGTAGCATCTCAGCCTCTTGCTCGGCGCGCTCCTTTACGATCTTGCCGAGGCGAGTCAGCGCGGAGTGTAGTTGCCGAGTCGGGAGGCAGGGCGCGGCCCGAAAGAAGGCGCCGATGGCGTCCTCGCGAACAGTCATGCGGTCGCCTCGAGAGCTGGCCGGGCGCAGGCCTCCCAGCGAAGCCAGACGTTGCGCTGTTCGCCGCGGGTGAGTCCGAAGTCCTCGATGAGCAGGCGACTCGGCTCGGGCATGAGCTGTTCGTGATCGGCGGCGATGGTGTTTGGCTTGATGATCTGGACCCAGGGCCGGTCGTCGTAGCCGTCGCTGCTAGTCCGGTTGTGGAGAGCAGCACGGGCCCAGCCAGCGCGGCGAGGGTTCTTATCGGCGATGGTGATCGCCACCCGGCCCGCCGGGACGGGGAAGTCCTCGAACACGCGGAACAGGCCAGCGCTGCAGACGGTGCTATTCCCCGACGCGACCTCGGCCTCGACGTTGAGCGCGTCCGGGATCCAGCGCCCCTCGAACCGGTCATGGGTCAGAGTGTATGTCTTTCTCATGTTTCTCGTTGCCTTTCAGTTACACGTTATAAACGAGTCCGGTCGCCGAGTCCAGTGAGCGAGTCCGGCGGCATCGCCCTAAGCCCCCTGTGGAATCCGCAGTCCACAGGGGGCTAGAGCTAACAGCCTAGAGTCAATCGTTTAGAGCAAGGGGCCTCCTTGGCTCGGGTTGGGTGGTCGGGTATGTTGCGCGGCGGTTGTTTGGCCGCGTGCTACTGACGCGTTACGGCGGTTGCGCGCGTTGCATGGGCGCCTCCCTAGTTGGCGGGGCCGACGTGCGAGGCGTCGCGCGGCTGCCCGGGGTAGTTGTGGGGATGCTCCCAGCCGTTGCGGCAGGATCGGCAGCGCCTTAGGCGCCGCCCCTCTTCGCTGAACACGCGGATGTCGCAAGGTCCAGTGACCCACTCGGCTTTCTGCGGCCGCATCTCCCCTGTGCCAATGTCCAGGCTGTAGTGAATCCGCTTGAAGGTCCGGATGTTTTCGCAGTTAGCCATCGGCCGACTCCACAGGGGCGACGTCGCCCCACTGGATTTCTACGAACGGGACCGAGAACCGGAACGCGCGGCCGGCGCTAAGCGCGAGGGCGGCCGCCAGCACGGCTAGGGGCAGACTTCGCACGCGCCGCCCCCGCTCTCGACAAGCCGGCCGACACTCATCGCCCCCGGCTTGATGTCTCGCGCCAGCTCGATGCGCACTAGCTCGATGCCGTAGACATCCAGCGGGTTGCGGTCCATGTTCGCGCAAACCCGGACCTTGCCGCGGGCCTCGGTCTCATCCTCGGCTTCGACCCGCAGCACGACACAGACCGCGCGGCAGTCCTGCCGATGGCCCTTGGTATAGCCGTGGTCGCTTCCCACGCGCACGATGAAGTTAGGCATTCTCCGCTCCATAGACCTTGAGCCAGTAGCACAGCGATCCATCGCTGTTCATGCTTGTTCCGTGCGATGTCGTGCAGCCTGCCGCCTCCGCGGCAGCCCGCTCGCCTGCGCGACTCGCCTTGTCGGGAAAGCCGTAACGCTTCCATCCCTTGCCGACCGCGAGTAGCACGGGGCCGATGGTGTCTTTGTCCATGTCTCTTGCCTTTCTGTTGGGTTGTTGAGTCCGTTGAGCGAGTCCGCAGAGCTAGTAGCTCTGGCCCGCCTCCTTGCGCCGCTGCAGCTCGGCGATGGCCTGGTCGCGCAGCTCGCGGGTCAGCGCGTGGTCGCGATACTCCGCGGCCAGCTTGCGCAGCGCGCTGGCGTTGAAGCGGGCCCGCTTGTCCAGGCGCCGCGAAGCATGAATGCCGCCGAAGATCTCGAACACGATGCAGCCGTCGGCCTCGCGTCGGATCCGCGAGCGGATGTAGTGGCCCGCGCCCTTGTCGTGGTCGAGGTCGATGGTCAGGACATCGCGCGTCTCTTCGCCGTAACTGGACGGGTAGGGGTCGCCGATGGTCTCATTGAGCAATTGGATGGTTCGATTGGACATGGTCTGATTCCTTCTATTGGGGTTGGGTTGTTGAGTCCGTTGAACGAGTCCTCGGGGCTAGTCGCTCGCAGCAGGGTCGACCAGGCGACCCGTTGACGTGTCGAGCACCGACACCTCCCGATGGATGCCCGCCTTGCCACGAAACAGCCAATCCGACGCGAGCGCGCCCGCGTAGGGCAGCGAGTCCGTGAAGGCTCGGCGCATCGTGATGTGCGGGAAGGTATGCCAGCGCACAGTGACTTGGTAGCGCACGGGCCTAGGCCCCTTCGCTGTGCAAGTCACGCTTGCGCGAGACGGTCTCCACGCCCGCATCCAGCTCGATGGACGCGTCGCCAGCCTCGCGCGACATCCATTGCCCGCGGCAAGGGATCCAGCCGGCCTCACAGAGCGCGCGCCACGCGTGCCTGTCTGGCTCGGTGCCAGCCATGGGACGCACGGTCAGGACATGCCGCCCGTTCACGTAGGCTGCGCAGCTCGAGATGTGGTGGCCGGGCCCCTTGCGCCACCATTTACGGCCGTCCAGCCGGACGTGTCTCGGGTCGAGTTGGCTGATGAGGTTTGCCACGCCAGTCACGCCGCGGTTTGAGTCCCCCACGGCAGTCACTTGGAAGTAGGGCAGCAGTCCGGGCCATTCGACCCGTGCGTGCCAGACCGACGCGAGCGCGGCGAGGCGCGCGGCCGTGGTCTCGCGCTCCCGGGAAGCCTCCCGGCTGGCCTCGTTCTTTTCGCTAGGCCACGCGCGGGGGTTGGTGCCGCCGCTGCACTCCAGCTCTCCCAGGCGCTTACAGGCAGACTCCAGGCGCCGCAGCGTGGTCGCGAAGAGGCGGATGCGCCCCCGCGCCCAGCGCTCTAGGTCGACGGGGAGCGTCTCGCCGTCGCACTCGCCAGCGAGTACGGCGCGGCGGTATCGGCGCTTGATGGCAGCGCGGGCGTAGGCGTGATGCGGGTTGTCGGGGATGTTGAGGATGTGCCACGCGAAGGGGCCCATCGGGGCGGTATCGATGTAGACAGTCATCGGCTTGCTCTCTGTGCGGAGTTGTGGGTTAGTGACGCGTTACGCTGGCGCGTATTCGTCGGGGTTTTCTCGGATGTCATTGCAGGCGATCCACAGGATGCGCTCGCGGTTTGTCTCGTCGTCGGCCAGTTCATCGTCATCCCAGGCGCCGTGTCCTGCGAGGGACTTGCGGATGGTCTCGGGGGTTGCGTGCCACGTGAGACTGTGCTCGTCTGCGATCCAACGGCGCACAGGCTCATCCGCGGCGCCGGGCCCGCTGCAGGCGACGACGCACGCCCAAGGGACCGTCACGATCTCGGCGCCGCTCTCACTGTCGCAGTAGATGGACGGCCCCCGGACTGTGGCGTGGCAGCTATCGCACGTGTCCCGCTCGGCGCCGTTGAGCCAGACATAACTGGCGCACTCTGGGCATTCGGCCGTATTGGCAGCAAAGTGCTCGGTCCACGCACCCCATCCGCGGGGCCAGGGGTATGCTTCATCAGGCGCCCAAGGCCGTCGGCCGTAGATGTCCAGGCCGGGCCCGTGGTCGTATTCGTCGCGGTGATGGTGCTCGTCGCATTCGGTTCCGCACCCGAGGATGACGGCGCTAGTCCGCTCGCATTCGGTGGCGTTTAGCAGTAGATGCGCCGCGACTTCGGGGAATCCAGCGTCATAGGCCGCATTGATGTCGCACGTGTTGTTATCGCTGTGCGCGCACGCCGAGATGTGGTCGTGCTCTAGCGCAGACTCCAGCACGGCCTGTTGGTGGGCGTCGAGACGTTCGTCGGTCCAACGCGTCTCGACGCCCATGCGCCGCATGTCGATGGTTGTGGGGGCTGTGTCGGGGCGCCGAGACTTAGCGCGTAGCGTTTGGTCCAGGCTCATCAGTCCTGCCCCCCGCTCGCAACGTGTTCGACCACGCGAATGGTCACGCGCCAGCCGCGGCGCTTTGCGGACTCACGCATCCTGTCAGCCAGCGCGCTAGCCTCATCAGCCGTTCGCGCGGGGTTGCGCACGTAGGGGCAGGGGGCCCCCTCTGTGTATCCCTCGACCGAGTAGCGCATCAGTCCTGCCCCCCGCTCGCGACGTGTTCGGCGTAGGCTTCAACGCAGTCATCGATGAGGCTGTCAGCCAGCGCAACGAGGTCATCGTCGGTCTCGTGGCCAGCGATGCACGAACTGCCCCAGAAACCGCGGTGGTCCTGGTCATAGGACGAATTGCCGCTGTGGACGTTGACCGAGACCGACCACGGGCCCGGACGAGCCTGCAGCCGCACGTCGATGTATCCGCCGATGGGGCAGGCATCCTCATGGTCGATCTCGGGCGCCTCATGGTGGGACTCGTCGCAGAGGATGCCGCCACAGTTACGCGCATCCTCTCGCACATTCTCAAGCGCCGTGATGATGTCGGTCTCGATGCGCTCAATAACCGCGCGCTCGAACAACGCGACGCGGATGGCGTGGCTTTCCTCTTCGCTTGGCGCGTAGCAACCCCATTCCTCCGAGGCGATCCACAGGCCGCCGTCGAGGCTGGTCAAGTCCTGCTCTGCCTCTTCGACGTGCCGGCAGGGGATGTGGTCGGTCTCGATGCACTCGGGGCATTGCCCCTCGCCGTTGGCATCGTCGGGATACTCCGGCTCGGTCAGCAGCCCGGGGGCGTGCTCCTGCAGCCAAGTGCCGATGTCATCCAGCGTGCTGGAGATGTCCCCCGTCGAGAGGAACCGATACGGCGTCATGAACGCCGCGCCAACCCAGATGATCTGGGGTCCTCCTGTGCCGCGCGTGTAGTCGCCTAGATCGAGGCCTGAGGGGTTGTGGATCGGGTATTCGTCCATGCCATCGCGCTCGACGTAGCACAGGACTTCCCTCGCCTCATCGTCGGTGTCGAGCTGGCTCGCGTTGCGCGTGCCTGGGACGGTCCCGCCCGGCTTGCAGCCGAGGCTGGCGCAACCCAGCTCGGTCAGGCACTCGGCATGCTGCGGGGTATCGCACTTGGGGCAGCGCGAGACGACAGGCCCGCTGGCGATGTGCTCGCGACAAACGGGGCATTGGGCGGGAAGTTTCGCGTGCGTGACGCAGACGGTTGGGGTAGTCATTGCGGATATTCCTTGGCTCGCGCGGAGGCTGTGATCCCGGGCGGCATCTCCCTAGGCCCGCAACGCCTTGACGCGTCCACGGGCCCGTTGTCGGGTTGTTCTGTGTTGGTAGCGCGTTACGAGGCAGGCCGGAGTGACTCCCAGCCGTCGCCCATGAGAGCATAGTCAAGGCCTGTCAACTCGGCGTAGCGCGCGGCGTTGGCCTCGGAATAGAAGGCCTGGGGCGGGATGCCGTTGCGGGGGTCGAAGACTTCCCAAGCGCGGCAATCGAACGTGCGAGAGATGTTCATGCGGGTTACTCCAATCCCAGGGGGTTGTGTTCGTCGTCGGTCTCGTCGGTGTCGGTCGGCAGGCGGTAGGGCTCGGCGTTGTCGCCCAGCGTCGCAAGCGCGATCCATTGCTCAGCGTTCCACGTGGCCATGCTTAGGCAATCCGCGCGTGGATCGCTAGGTTCCTCTCGCGCTGGATCCAGGCGATGGTCTGGTAGCAGGCGGTAACGGCCGCGCCCCCCGTGAGGAACCGCAGGCGCTTGACGGCCCGCATGGTCTCGGGGTGGTAGGTCGCGCAGGGGCGACCGTCGGGGTTGCTCATGCGGCCGCGGTGGCCCGTGTTATCGCTGTGGTAGGGGTTGCTGCTCGCGTTGTCCATCGTTGGCTCCTGGTTGGCTGCTGAGGGATAACATAACACAACCCGTGCCAAACGTGTTAATACCCCGGGGCGGGCGACAAACAAAGGGATTATGCCGGGCGAGGCATTACGTGTTCCTGCGGCATAACGTGTTATGGGCAGGTGCCGCAAGTGCTTTGCTCACGTGGTCTGTGGCGCCGAATGGACACGCACCTAACTCCCAAACGCGACCTAACGTGCTGTGGCAGCAGGCTTAAGGCAGACGCCATCTGGCGACACTCGGCTGACAATTATTGTCAGTGCGGCGTAACCGTCTCGAGATACAGCACTTGCGGGGCATCTCGAGCCTGCGGGCGCTCGAAAGCAGGGTTTCGGAGGGGTTTCTAGCGCCTGTGGCGGAGGATGGGAGAAACCCCGGTTTCGTGGGAAGGGGCAGAGAACTAGGGTTTCGCTGCAGGCTCGGGCAAGCTCACGGGAAGGGGCAGAGAACTAGGGTATTGGCAGGGGGCTGTAGGGCGGGAGCCTGGGAAGGGGCTGAGAACTAGGGTATTGGCGTGGTAGGGGGCTGTGAGCTGTGACGGTTGTGACGGTCTGTGACGGTCTCGAATCGGAGACCGTCACAGCGTAAGCACTGAGAGGGCGGCGGGTTGTGATGGGCTGTGACGGTATGACGGTTGGAATCACTTTGACGCTATATACATCATCATCCTCTATTTCTTAACTATCACTATAACAAATACTTAACCACTATTATTATACTTATATCATCTACTATTTCCATTAATGACTAGAAAGTAACCGTCATACCGTCACAAGCATCCATATACCCCTGCCTTTTCGGCACTTGCGCTGTGACGGTTCCCATTTTGAGACCGTCACAGACCGTCACAACCGTCGCAGCCTCGGGCAGCAGCCGCAGCGAAAACCCGGGTTTCGGGCACCACGACCACGGCCGGCGGGTGACGGCCGCTTGAGAGCGCCTGAGAGCGCCTGAGAGCGCCGCAGGCGCCCGCCCCCGTGGCAGCAGCTCGCAGCAGCACAGGCGGCCTGAGAGCGCCCCTGAGCGCCTAGCCTCAGGCGGCCTGCCCCTGCCCCTGCGCTGCCCCTGCCCCTGCGCTGCCCCTGCCCCTGCGCTGCCCCTGCCCCTGCGCTGC
>OBJS01000278.1_pt1 | contig 13190 bp, 12 predicted proteins | sample 1519851 | NCBI WGS metagenome assembly OBJS01 (sample SAMN03019806, study PRJEB22545) | beach sand metagenome | biome: beach; feature: sea beach; material: beach sand | place: USA: Municipal Pensacola Beach, FL | collected 2010-10-20 | depth 25-47 cm m
CCAGTGCCGTAAATGGCTGCCGACAAGCAAATGGTGATGTATACGCAACTCGACTTCACCGACGATTTTCAGGGGTTGTTCGATAAAGCTGTCCAGTGTGTGATTGACCACCCCTTCGGTAGAGTTTTCTATGGGCACAACACCATAACTGGCCGCGCCGGCCTGCACTTCGCGAAACACCTCGTCGATCGCCGCTAGCGGCTGGCTCAATGCAGAGTGGCCGAAATGCTTCAATGCGGCTTCCTGGGTGAAGGTGCCCTCCGGACCCAGGAATGCCACGCGCACGGGTTCCTCGAGCGCCAGGCAGGCAGACATGATTTCGCGAAACAGGCGTGCCACTTCTTCATCGCTGAGTGGCCCCTGATTGCGCGCCATTACGCTGCGCAGGACCTGCGCCTCCCGTTCCGGCCTGTAATAGGCCGGGTCACCACTCTTGGCCTTAACTGCCGCGACGTCCTGGGCGCAACGCGCACGTTCGCTGATCAGCTCCAGCAAGCGCTGATCCACCTGGTCAATACGCTGGCGCAACGCCACCAGGTCAGAAGTGTCGTCGACCACGCTCAGGTCTCGTCCCCGCCGCCAGCATCCGGCTGGGTAACAGCTTCGTCAAGCGCTTCGCCCTCGTCCTGAATCACTTCGACGTCGACCAGTGCCTCGCCATCTTTTACCCGAATCAGGCGCACACCCTGTGTATTGCGGCTTTGCACCGGAATCTCGTTGACAGCTGTTCTCACCAGGGCGCCCCGGTTTGAAATCAGCATGATTTCGTCGCGCTCGGTAACCTGAACAGCGGCGACCAAACGGCCGTTACGCTCGGATGTCTGGATAGCGATAACGCCCTGCCCGCCACGTTTGAACAGGCTGAATTCACCCGGCTCGGTACGTTTGCCGTAGCCGTTTTCGCTCACAGTTAGCAGCGTTTTATCAGAGTCGGGCACAATCAACGAGATTAATTTCTCATTGTCCGGCATCTTAATACCGCGTACACCGCGCGCAGTCCTGCCCATGGGCCGGACATCGGTTTCCTTAAAGCGCGTCGCCTTGCCGGAGCTACAGAACAACATCACCTCCTGATTACCATCGGTAATGGCTGTGCCGACGAGGCGATCGTCGTCTTCCAGCACCAGGGCGATCAGACCGACGCTACGTGGACGCGAAAAAGCCGTGAGTTCTGTTTTCTTGACCGTGCCGTTCGAGGTTGCCATGAATACGTACTGATTTTCGCGGTACTCGTCGATCGGCAATATGGACGTAATGCGTTCGCCCTCTTCCAGCGGCAACAGGTTTACCATGGGCCGACCGCGGGCACCGCGACTAGCAACAGGAATCTGGAACACTTTTAGCCAGTAGACCTTACCGGCATTACTGAAACACAACAGGGTGTCGTGAGTGTTAGCGATGAGCAAATGGTCAACGAAGTCCTCTTCTTTGACTGTGGTAGCAGAGCGACCCATGCCACCCCGGCGCTGTGCCTGATAATCGTCCAGGGGTTGGGTCTTGGCATAGCCCCCGTGGGATATCGTCACCACTCGCTGTTCCACGGGAATCAGGTCTGCAGCAGTGAGATCGTGCCGGGAATCGATAATCTCGGTCCGGCGCTCGTCGCCGAATTCGTCGCGAATTTCCACGAGTTCTTCTTTGATCAGGCTCATCAGCCTATCGGTGCTACCAAGTATCTCCAGATATTCGACGATTTCGTCGAGTTTTTCGTTGTATTCCTCAAGTAGCTTTTCGTGCTCCATCCCGGTCAAGCGGTGCAGGCGCAAATCCAGAATCGCCTGCGCTTGCTCTGGCGAAAGGAAGTACATGCCATCGCGATAACCGTAAGACGCGTCGAGATCGGCGGGCCGGCTCGCCTGATCAGCGCGCTCGATAAATGCCATCACGTTGCCGGGAGGCCAGCCTCGATCAATCAGATTGACCCTCGCCTCGGCTGGCGACGGCGATCCCTTAATCAGCGCGATAATTTCATCGATATTGGCGATCGCGACGGCCAGGCCTTCGAGCACGTGACCGCGCTCGCGCGCCTTGCGCAGCAGGAAATTCGTGCGCCGTGTCACCACTTCCATACGGTGGCGGACAAATACTTGCAGGAGTGACTTCAGATCCAGCGTTTTTGGCTGGCCGTCAACCAGACCAACGACGTTGATACCGAAAACGGTTTCCAGTTGGGTTTGCGCGTACAGATTATTAAGGACCACTTCACCCATTTCGCCACGCTTCAGGACGATCACTACCCGAAGGCCATCCTTGTCCGATTCGTCGCGCAGCTCTGCAATACCTTCGATTTTCTTTTCCTTGACCAGCTCGGCTATTTTTTCCACCAACCGGGCCTTGTTGAGCAGGTAGGGTATCTCGGTAACGATGATGGTTTCGCGCTCAGTTTTTTCGTCGACCTCGATATCGGCCCGAGCCCGAACGTAGATCCGTCCGCGCCCCGTCCGATAAGCCTGCACGATACCGGCGCGACCATTAATGATGGCTCCGGTCGGAAAGTCCGGCCCCGGGATATGGGCCATCAACTCGTCGATCGAAATATCTGGATTATCAATAAGTTCCAGGCACGCATCGATGACTTCGTTGAGATTATGTGGCGGGATATTGGTGGCCATGCCGACGGCGATCCCGGAAGAGCCATTCACCAGCAGGTTGGGCACGCGCGTCGGCAGTACCGACGGGATCATCTCGGTTTCGTCGTAGTTGGGGACGAAGTCGACCGTATCTTTGTCTAGATCGGCGAGCAGCGAATGAGCAATTTTCGCCATGCGAATTTCGGTGTAGCGCATGGCGGCTGCTGAGTCGCCATCGACCGATCCGAAATTCCCCTGCCCGTCGACGAGCGGGTAGCGCAATGAAAACTCCTGCGCCATACGTACGATGGTGTCATAAACCGCGGTATCGCCATGCGGGTGGTATTTACCGATTACATCGCCAACCACCCGTGCCGACTTTTTATAAGGTCGGTTCCAGTAGTTGCTAAGCTCGTTCATGGCAAACAAAACACGACGGTGCACGGGCTTAAGGCCGTCCCGCAAGTCCGGCAAGGCCCGACCCACGATGACGCTCATCGCGTAATCGAGATAAGAGCGACGCAGTTCGTCTTCGATATTGACGGGTTGAATTTCTTTAGCTAATTCGGCCACGTATGGGAATCACTCCGGAAACATCACTGAGCACGCACTGGGCGTTCACTCGGGGACAAGTGAACGGAACACTTGCCAATGGCTAACGACACAAGCGACGAATTGTACCATATATGAGACCACCAAAGCCCTGTTTCCGGGGTTTATCCCCTCTGCGGTCGGCGCTCAGGCAGGGGCATCTCATGGGGTATACTTCATGTTCTTATCAGGTCAGCCAGGGGCGCGACTTGCACGACGGATACGACACCCGCGACGCTTGCACGCGTCGTTCAGTTGACAGCATCATTACCCCGGGCTGGGTATTCCCCGTGGCGCCGCCCGGGCAATTGCTTTCCGACTGCAGCATCGTCGTCGACGAGGGGCGGATTATCGCTTTGCTACCCACTGCCGAGGCACAGCGGCAGTTTCAAGGTGAGCGCGAATTCAAACTGCCACAATCCCTGGTCATGCCGGGCTTGATTAACACCCATGGCCACGCCGCTATGACATTGCTGCGCGGCTTTGCCGACGACCTGGCTCTCGAGACGTGGCTCAACGAACGCATATGGCCCGCTGAATCCCGCTGGGTCGGCGAGGATTTTGTCCGCGAAGGCACCGAACTCGCGGTTGCTGAGATGCTGCTGAGTGGCATAACCACCTGTTCGGACATGTACTTCTTCCCGGATCAAGTAACGCGAGTCATGCGGCAATCGGGCATGCGCTGCCAGATCGCTTTTCCAATTTTGGAGTTTGCCTCGAACTGGGCGCGCGATGCCGACGAGTACATCCACAAAGGGCTGGCACTCCACGATGAATGTCGTGATGAAGCGCTGGTCGATATCGCATTCGGACCCCATGCCCCCTATACGGTATCGGACGATACATTCACCAAATTGCTCGCGCTTGCCGGCGAACTTGACGCCCACGTGCACATACACGTGCATGAAACCGCTGGCGAAGTGGCCAACGCCCTGGCCGAAACCGGGCGTCGTCCCCTGCAGAGGCTGTACGAGCTTGGCGGCCTGTCCAGCACTACGCAATGTGTCCATATGACGCAAATCGATGACACTGACATCCGTCTGCTACAGCAAACCGGCGCGCATGTTGTGCACTGCCCCCAATCCAATCTCAAACTGGGCAGCGGGATCTGCCCGGTAGCAAACCTCGCCGAAGCCGGGATCAACGTTGCACTCGGCACCGACGGTGCCGCCAGTAACAACACATTGAATCTTTTCAGCGCAATGAACTTTGCTTCACTACTGGCCAAAGGTCTGTCAGGAAACGCCCAGGCTGTTGGCATTGAGGATGCTCTCGCCATGGCGACGCTAAACGGCGCCAGGGCACTGGGCCTGGATAGAGAAATCGGCAGCATAGAGACCGGTAAACGGGCGGATCTAGCGGCGGTAGATCTTTCGTCGATCACCTCGCAACCACTGTATAATCCCCTGTCGCAACTCGTTTACACAGACTGTGCGCCATTAGTCAGTCACGTTTGGGTGGACGGCAGGCTACTCGTTGAAAACCGCGCCCTAAAAACACTTGATACAGCCGCGGTGCTCCGAAGGGCTGGTCAATGGCGATCGAAAATCATCGGCTCCTGAAGTATTTGCAGCAGCAGGATTTGCCAAACTTGATTTGCCAGGCTTGATTTGCCAGGCCTGGCTCAAAGGGGTTCATTGGGCATGGTATTGGCTACATACTCCCCGCTAGCTGCCGGCAGTAACCGAAAAATCACTTAACACCAAAGGACGTGCAGAGACACAAAAATCGGCATGCAAGAAAACGTCAATCCAGAGGAAATAGCAAAGTTCGAAGCGCTGGCCAGCCGCTGGTGGGATCCCCACAGCGAGTTCAAACCCCTGCACGATATCAATCCGCTGCGCGCCAACTGGATCGACCGACTGTCTCCCGTTGCCGAAACAAGGCTGCTCGATGTCGGCTGCGGTGGCGGACTGCTGGCCGAAGCCATGTGTCACCGCGGCGCCCAGGTTACCGGTATAGATATGGGGGAGACACCGCTGGAAATCGCACGTCTCCACGCCCTGGAACACGCGCTTGATATCGATTACCGCCGTGCCACGGCCGAAGCGCTGGCCGCCGAACAACCCGGTCAGTTCGACATCGTCTGCTGTCTCGAAATGCTCGAACACGTCCCCGATCCGGCTGCGGTTGTCGCCGCATGCACCCAGCTGGTCAAACCCGGCGGGCATTTGTATTTTTCGACAATCAACCGCAATCCAAAGGCGTTTCTGTTTGCTATCGTCGGTGCTGAACATATTTTGCGCCTGTTACCCCGGGGCACACATCAATACGCTGACTTTATCCGGCCGTCCGAGCTCGGCACCTGGATACGACATGCAGGTGCCGATATCCGGGATGTGACCGGCATGCTTTACAATCCGCTCGCCAAAACCTATCGCCTCAGCGACCGCGATATCAGTGTCAACTACCTGTTGCACGCCACCAGGCCGGAAGCATTGTCATGAAACCGGAAACCTTCAAGGCGGTACTTTTCGACCTGGATGGCACGCTTCTCGACACCGCGCCGGATTTTGCTATTGCTTTGAATTGCCTGCTCGAGCGCAAAAAACGACCACCTTTACCAGCCGCCCATATTCGGGCGATGGTAAGCAACGGATCCGCGGGGCTCGTTGCCCACGCTTTCGGCTGCTCGGAGCAGGAAGCCGATTTCGAGCAGATCCGCAAAGAGTTCCTCGATATTTACCTCGATATCCTGTGCCAGCAGACCCGTCCCTTTCCCGGCATGCTCGCGCTACTCGAAGCGCTTCAGGCGCGCCAGCTGGCCTGGGGCATTGTGACCAACAAACCGCGGCTATACACGGAAGCGATACTGCAAGAACTCGAACTAGTGCCTGCGCCGGATACGGTGGTATGTCCCGATGACGTTAGCAATACCAAACCGGATCCGGAACCGATACTGTTGGCCTGTCGACAACTGGCCGTCGAACCGACTCAGGCCGTGATGATTGGCGATCACAGAAGGGACATCGAAAGCGGTCTAAACGCCGGCAGTATCACTATTGCCGCTGCCTATGGTTACGTCGACGACGACCCGCCGCACAGTTGGGGCGCACACTACCTCGCCGAGGATGTAGCGGCACTGCGAACGCTGCTGTTGTAGTCGCTGGTTTGATGTTGCCGGTGGTCGTTTCACCATACCTAACGCATGCACCGCCAAATTTCGTATTTCCCATGCTGGGCGCCTCAACCTGGCAAGGCCCCCGTTTTATATTGCGAAACACCCTGGCCGACAGAACTGTCGAGAGTAACCTTCCACAGCAATCTTCCACCGAGATTTAACGATGTCCACGATAGAACCCAGAACATTTGAGCCGACTCGCCGCGTACTTGCAGACAGGATCATTCTGGTCACAGGCGCCGGCGCCGGCATCGGTCGCGCCGCGGCGCAGACTTTCGCGGCCCACGGCGCGACAGTCATCCTGCTCGGGCGAACAGTGGAAAAACTGGAAGCCGTATACGATCATATCGTGGCGCAGGGCGATCCCGAACCGCTCATACAACCGCTGTGTTTGCTGTCGGCAAAAGAGGACAAATACCTGGAAATCGCCAACGCGATTGATGTGCAATTTGGTCGTCTCGACGGCCTCCTGCACAATGCCGGCATTCTCGGACCAAGGACATCCATCAGCAATTACCCAACATCCAGTTGGCAAGAAGTGTTGCAAGTAAATCTCACCGCTCCGTTCGAGCTTACCCGCGCCCTGTTACCCCTGCTGAAAAAGGCAAGCGATGCTTCGATTCTGTTCACATCTTCCGGCGTCGGCCGGCGCGGCCGCGCCTACTGGGGCGCGTATGCTGTAGCAAAATTCGGTACCGAGGGCCTGGCGCAAGTTCTCAGCCATGAATTGGAAGATGTGAGTTCGATACGCGTCAACTGCATCAATCCTGGTGCGACGCGAACTACCATGCGCGCCCAGGCCTACCCCGCTGAAGACCCCGCGACGCTGAAAACTCCCGAGGACATCATGCCCGCCTACCTGTATCTGATGAGCAGTGACAGCGCAGGCCTTAGCGGCCGGTCTTTCGACGCGCAGGACCGATAAGCCTTGCCTTGGCTTGGCTTGGCTTAGCTTTTAAGAATTTGAACTAACTAGCTGAGCACAGAACGAAGGTTAGCGGCGGGCATCGTGGGGTTTTTGCCGCGAGGACTTGCCGGAGGATCGCTGCCTTTCGGGCCGACCCGCGTTCCTGGTCGAAGTTCTACCACGGGCCTGTAGCCGGGTTTTCTGGCGGCCGGCGCTACGCTTTTCTTCGGGCGTCAGCGCAGGCGTTCTCAGCGATAACGCCACCAGGCGGCCCAATTGCGCCACCTCTTTGGGTTCAAGTTCGAGCCACTCCCCGCTGCGCACATAAGATGGCACTTCAACCGAGCCGAATCTGATTCGCTTTAGGCGGCTGACTTCGACACCCTGGGATTCCCACAGACGTCGCACTTCGCGCTGACGACCTTCGGTCAGGGTGACACTAAACCACTGGTGTGCACCGGTACGGACGCCCGATTCGATACGGTCAAAACGCGCCGGGCCATCATCCAGTTCAACGCCGGTTAACAGACGATCGAGCATGGCCTCGTCCACCCCACCGTGCACTCGCACCAGATACTGGCGCTCGATCTGTTGCGAGGGGTGCATCAGTCGGTTGGCTAGTTCGCCCTCGTTAGTAAACAACAGCAGGCCACTGGTATTAATATCGAGTCTGCCAACCGCTATCCAGCGCCCGGTAGCCAGCGGCGGCAAAGCCTGAAAAACATTTTTCCGACCCTCGGGGTCGTGGCGCGTACAAATCTCTCCCACGGGCTTGTTGTAGAGCAGGACGCGCGCCCGGTCAGCCTTGCCGCGCAGGCGAACCGGCCGGCCATCGAGACTGACTTTATCCGTTGCACAAATACGATCACCGACACTGGCTGTTTTGCCATTGACCGCGATTCGGCCATCGGCAATCCAGCGCTCGATCTCACGCCGCGAACCAAGTCCGCGCTGGGCAAGGACTTTCTGGATCTTTTCACTCACAGGCGAACTCCGCAAAGGGCCAGGCGTCGGCAAGAAGCGACGCCCACCTTTTCAAATTGATTAAGGCGGCCAGGCAGTCACCAGCACTGCAATTGTTCAACTGCGGGTGATGGGCGTGACGTTTGAATTATCGACTATTTGCTCGGTAACTGCGCCATCTGCGGGCGCATTGCTGACTTCTTCCCCATTAATGTCGGTGTCTGCCTCTACCGCATCGGGGGCAACCGGAATCGGGGCTATCGATTGCTCTCCCCTTTCATCGTCGACGCTTGCCGTATCGGGGTTTGGCTCTGAAATGGTTTCGGTCGTCTCGGGTTCGTCCAGACCCGGCACTTCCAATTCGAGGGATTGGTGCACCAGCTCAAGGTCGCGAATTTCGCTCAGTGGCGGCAATTCGTCGAGGCTTTTTAAATTAAAATCGTCGAGAAACTTTTTGCTGGTCGCATACAGCGTTGGCCGTCCCGGCACGTCCCGGTGCCCGACCGGGCGAATCCACTCGCGCTCCAGCAAAGTGCGAATGATTTCCGAACCGACACCAACGCCGCGCACTTGCTCGATATCACCGCGCGTGGCGGGTTGGCGATAAGCAATCAGCGCCAGTGTTTCCAATAACGCGCGCGAATACTTTTTCGGTTTTTCGTCCCACAAGCGGCCGATCCACTGCGCCAGCTCTTGACGAACCTGGAAGCGATAACCGCTCGCCGTACGCCGCAACTCGTAGCCACGATCCCGGCAATCACTTTCGATATCCTCGAGCACGGCGCGTATCACATCCCGATCCGGGCACTCGGCCTCCAGAAACAGTTTCTCCAAAGCCCCGACATCCAGCGGCCGCCCGGCCGCCAACAGTGCAGCTTCGATAATTTTTCTGATCTGATCTGTATCCATTACTGGGTTCTGGGCTTGATGTGAATAGGGCCTAGCGGCTGACTTTGCACGATATCGATCAGCGCTTCTTTCATCAGCTCGAGTATCGCGAGAAAAGTCACGATCACGCCATTGCGCTCTTCGGAAGCCTGGAACAAGTCGGCGAAAGGTACGAAAGTGCGGCCCTGCAGGTGCTCAAGAATCTGGCTCATGCGCTCGCGGGTGGAAAGCACTTCAAAAGACACATGGTGGCTCTCCATCATCTCGGCCCGCCGGAGAACCGCGGCTAGCGCAATCAGCAGCTCCTGAATGCTCACTGTCGGTTGTGGCTTGTCGGCCCCGCGCCGTGGCGTTTCGATTTCCGCGACAAAAGTGTCTCGCCCACTTCGCGGCAACTGATCGATATCCTCTGCGGCCAGCTTGAAACGCTCGTATTCCTGTAGCCGACGAATAAGTTCGGCCCGCGGGTCATCCTCCGGGATATCTTCCTCTTCCTGCCGGGGCAGTAACATGCGCGACTTGATCTCGGCGAGCATGGCGGCCATCAGCAGGTATTCCGCTGCCAGCTCCCATTGCATGGCCTTCATCAGTTCGATGTATTCCATGTACTGGTGAGTGATCGCAGCGACATTGATTTGCAGAATATCGAGGTTTTGCCGCTTGATCAGATACAACAACAGATCGAGCGGCCCTTCAAACGCTTCGAGTATGACCTCAAGCGCCTCTGGTGGTATGTATAGATCCTTGGGTAATTCGGTGTACTTCTCGCCATTGACGATGGCAAAAGGCATTTCCGTCTGCTCGAGTGGGGCAGCGATCAAAGGTTCAACGCGCTCACCGCCATCTTGTTCCATTAGCTGATCTGTCGCCAAACGAACCCCCGAGAGCTGTAACCGAATCAGGAAGGAAGCACTACTGTGTAATAGTAACATTGCTTCAGCGCGCCAACAGCCTGGCGCGCCAATTTTTTTGATTAAGTCGACCGGTATTAACAGGCCCTAATGAGGCGCAAGATCGAAACCGGCAATATCCCCCATGCCTGCGCGCACCAGTACCGGTATCTCCTCGGTCATATCGATCACCGTTGTCGCTTCAAGCCCGCAGTAACCGCCAGCGATAATTAAATCGACACTGTGATCCAGCATGGTGCAGATCTCATCGGGATCGGTGAGGGGATATTCATCACCTGGCATGATTAGCGTGGTGCTCATCAGCGGTTCACCCAGCTCGGCCAGAAGGCTCTGGGCAATGGGGTTGGGGGGTACACGCATGCCGATCGTCTTTCTTTTGGGATGCATCAGGCGGCGCGGCACTTCGGAAGTCGCCCGCAGGATAAACGTGTAGGGGCCCGGGGTGTTGGCTTTCAGCTGGCGAAATACCTGGTTGTCCACTTTCGCGTAAACAGCGAGTTCAGAAAGATCCCGGCACACCAGCGTAAAGTTATGGTTTTTGTCCAGGCGCCGAATATGGCGAATCCTGTCCACTGCAGCCTTGTCACCCAGGTGGCAGCCCAGCGCGTAAGCCGAATCGGTAGGATAGACGATAACGCCGCCATCGCGCACAGCTTGCACAGCGCGATGTATAAGACGACCCTGAGGATTTTCCGGGTGGATATAGACGACCTGTGCCATGATTTACTACTCGGGCAGCCGGGAACTTACGCGCGATATCCGCCCTGGGGGCGACAATCTGTGAATTCCACGGGCTGCTTTAAAGCCCTCGCCAGATTCATAGCGCCATTATAATGGGGAAAATCGAGTCTGTACGCCGTGCCAAACAAGCGTACAAACGGTAAAATCAAGGTCGGCCAACAATATCCGCCACAATCGCGTAGTTACTGAAGGTACTGATGGAAAGCAATACCGCCGAAAAAAGCCAGGTAAACACTACCCCAGAACAGCAGGAAAATATGCTGATCAACCTGATATTCAACATTGGGTTGCCGACATTGATCCTGGTAAAGTTCAGCGGCGAAGAGCACCTGGGAACGACCTGGGGGATTATCGTTGCGCTACTCTTTCCCATCGGTTACGGCGTGCGCGATTTTATTCGACGCCGCAAGATTAATTTTTTTTCCGGCCTGGGTGTGTTTAGTGTCTTCCTGACTGGCGGTATCAGCTTGCTTCGCCTCGATCCAGAATACCTGGCGATCAAAGAGGCGGCCGTTCCCGCCCTGTTTGGCTTAGCTACCATTATCTCGTTGAAAACCCCCTACCCGCTGGTGCGCACACTGCTTTTTAACGACACCCTGATAGAAACCGATAAAGTTCACAAGGCGCTGGAATCCAAGAATGGCCTTGCCGCCTTTGATCGACACTTGTTTACTGCGTCGTGGATCATTGCCGGATCGTTTTTCCTGTCCTCGCTGCTGAATTACCTGCTGGCCACATATATTGTTACCAGTCAGCCGGGTACCGTCGAATATAACGCTCAGCTCGGAAAAATGACTGCTCTTAGTTTCCCTGTAATCGCTCTGCCCGCTACCATAGTCATGGTCTTTGCGCTCTTTTACCTGTTCCGAGGAATCACACGGCTGACCGGCCTGCCCTTTGAAGATGTGATTAAAGACACCAAAAGCCAACGCTCCAAAGCTGGTTGATTTCTCATGTGGTTCAGCATTGTCTCTCAGGATATCGAAAACAGTCTCGAACGACGCCGTTCCGCAAGACCCGCTCACCTTGCCCGGCTTGAAGAACTCAAACGCCTGGGCCGGCTGCTCGTCGCCGGGCCGAATCCGGCTGTCGCAGCGGAAGATACAAGCAACGCCGGATTCACAGGCAGCATCGTAATCGCAGATTTCGACTCGGAAGAACTGGCGCGCGCATGGGCCGATGCAGACCCTTACGTAGCCGCCGGCGTTTACTCCAGGGTAGAAGTCAAGCCATTCAAAAAAGTACTGCCATAAATGGCCATGCGCCGGGCAAGCCCTTACGCAAGCGGCTATGGCTTATCACCCAATTTGCACAGGTGCGTTCACATTGCCCTGGCAAAGCTGTACAGAGCGGTCTGCGGGCAACAAACCAGGCCGTCGCGTTTGTCCATTTGCAGTCCTTCCATCAGGACTCACTCTGACTCAAGAGCCAAACCTATGCTTCGCGTTGCCTTTGCTATTTTGTTGTCTTTCATCGCTCTGCCGAGCCTTGCCGAAACCCGTTATATCAACGACGAACTGCGTGTACCACTGCGGAAAAGCCCCTGCAACCGGTGTGCCATAGTCCACCGAGGCCTGAAATCGGGCCTGGCACTCAATGTCATCGAAACATCTGATGGCTGGAGCCATGTCACCACGCCGGGAGGACTCGAGGGCTGGATGGAAAGCCAGTATCTGGTCGGCAAACCTATCGCACGCACACGCGTTGCGGATCTGGAAAAGAAACATTCCGCTCTGGCAAGTCAGTTTCAGGACACAGAAAATGCGCTGAAAGCCGCACGTGCGGAAGCGGCGCTACTTGAGGAACGCCTGGCGAGCCTGCAGCAACACAATGCTTCGGCCAACGAGGAACTGGCGGAAATAAAAGAGGTGTCGGCCAGCGCCATCAGCCTGCACACGCAGAATCAGGAGTTATTAAAGCAAAATAAGATTCTGCAAAACGAAATCGACGTACTCACCGCCAGGACGGAGCAGTTGGCCAGCAGTGACACCCAGAAGTGGTTTTTTTACGGTAGCCTGTCGGTCGTCATGGGCGCCCTGCTGGCTATATTCCTGCCGCGTTTAAAGCGAAAACGCCGGGGTTATTCGGAGTGGGCCTGATCGTATCAACACCGGGAAGCCGGGTACTGGGATGAACATACCGATTGGTGCCAGACTGGAACATGCACCAGGTCTGTACAACGGCCAGACGTGGCTCGCACAGGATATTTCCGCTTGATTTCTCTAAGTGTAAACCTCAACAAGATTGCCCTGCTGCGAAATTCCCGCGAGGGTAATTACCCCGACCTTCTGAGCCACGCCAAAACCTGTATCGCCGCGGGCGCACACGGCATAACGGTGCACCCGAGGCCCGACCAACGCCATATTCGTCCATCCGATGTATTCGAACTAGCCACGTTGCTTGAGGACATGGATGGACTGGAATTTAATATTGAAGGCAATCCCTTTGCCCGCGCGCAGGGGAGCTACCCCGGTTTGCTGTCCGCGCTCGAGGTCAGA
>OBJS01000279.1_pt1 | contig 13008 bp, 11 predicted proteins | sample 1519851 | NCBI WGS metagenome assembly OBJS01 (sample SAMN03019806, study PRJEB22545) | beach sand metagenome | biome: beach; feature: sea beach; material: beach sand | place: USA: Municipal Pensacola Beach, FL | collected 2010-10-20 | depth 25-47 cm m
ATTTTCAACAGCAGTTTCCATAGCCGCGGGGATCCTGATTGTGAGCGCGCCAAGCACGTCCCAGTAGAACACTGGCGAGGTTTGCTCGATGCCAACCGCTTAAGTTGTGCCACTGTTTATCCTTCGCTACTCTTTGTTGCTCGTAGTAGCGAGCCAATAGATGGTCAATGAGCGTGGATTGCCATTCATACAGGGATAGAGAAGGATCAAATATCAGTGATAAGTTGCGTTCGTGATTAACGAGATGGTGCTTGAGCGGATCCGGCAGGTGATGCAACCAAGTGCTAAATTCTCTTTTTTGGTTTTTATCCCATTCTGGCTTGTGTTCTAGATTGTTGACCCATTGTGTTAAAGCGCTTTTTGAGGCCACCCTAGCCATTAGTAGACGACTATGTGTCAAGGACAATAAAACCAGACATATAACTATCGCAGATGAAAAGAGAGAACCCTTTAGGAATAGCTGAACTTCAATGTTCCACTGACTGTTCGACCTAAGTACTAACATGACAGTCAGGATAGTGCGACATAAAAACCAATAGCTCCGTCAACTCTGAACGTGTTGGTCGTTGAGGGGCGTGTTGAATGATCAAGTTTGCCAAATCAATATGACCACAATGAAAATAGTGGGCAAAGCGCATGAGTGTATTGCCTTGAAAGGCGAAAGCCTCACGCAACAGCGTCTTCGCGACTAACGGATCCAGCAAGGGGATATTGATCACCTCTTGGCTCTGCACTGTGGTCTGTAACAGACTGGCATCCATAGCTTCGCTACTTTGGCGCCCCATTGCACCCATGTTGCGCGCCGCCAGGGTACTAGTGTCCGCGGTTTGATTGGCACTCTGCTGCACAGCCTCTGCAGTTTGCGCTGTCACATCCGCACTATTCTTGGAAGTTTGAGTGGTCTCTCTGGCCATTGGGCGGGTGGATTGTTGATACACTCGCTCCGCCACCTGTTCACTTTTGTCACTGCTTTCCTGACTGACTTCGGAGGAGGTACGTACCGCTTGTGCGGTTGCCTCTATGGCTGGCTCAGTGGATTGCTGGTAACTCTGCTGCAGCAACTGTTCACTCTTATTCGACGCATCCGTGGACGCCTCACTGCTCGCCTCAAGGCTTCTATCAGTGGCTTTGATTGCCGGCACGGTACTCTGTTCATACGCTGTATGAGTCAGCACCGTAGTCTGTTCAGTAGTTTGCTTACTGGTCTTAGAGCTGGCATCTACTGCCGTTTCACTGGCCTCAATGGTCGGTCTAGTAGACTGTTCATAAGCTTGCTCTACCAGCTGTTGGGTCTGATGAGAAACCTTGTCAGTCGCCTCAGTGGAAGAGTGTGCCGCCACCTGCACATATTCGTCGGTCAATGCTGAGGTTGCTTTTGTGGCTTCCGTTGACTGTGCCGCAGCCTGTTCAGTAGCGACTGCAGTGGCGGCCAAACCGGCGCCAGTGGCGACCATGGCGGGCTGAATGGATTCTTCATAAGTCGCTGCTGTCACCGCAGTGGACTGCTGTGCGGCTTTGTCACTCGCGCGGCTGCTAGCCTGCGCGCCTCGCTCTGTAGCTTGCCAAGCAGGTCGGGTGGAATGATGATAAGTCACCTCGGTTGCTTCTACTGTGGCTTGCGTTGACTGATTGCTCACTTCAGTTGTCTGTTGCGAGGTCAGCTGTCCATACTCCACGGTTGTTTCAACGGTGGCATTAGAAACCTCAGTGGATTGCTGCGCGGCTTGTTGACTCGCACGACTGCTGGCATCTGCCGTCTGCTCTGTGGCCTGCCAAGTGGGCAGTGTCGATTCTTGATACACTATCTCCGCAGTCCGAACGCTTCTATGCGTGGAGTGTTCAGCTATCTCTTGCGTCTGTTGAGAGGTCATCTTGCCATATGCAACGGTCGTTTCGGTGGTGGCATTGGAGATTTCTGTAGAGTGTTGCGTCGCGTCCCGCGTTAGTTGGCTACTGGTTTGCACAGCTTCATCTGTCGCCTTGAATGTAGGCTCCGTGGATTGTTGATAAGCGGTGTTTACAATAATAGTAGTCACCTCTGTAGAAGCATCTGAAAGATCGGTACTCTGTTGAGCCGTGAGTTCTGAATACTCTATCGATTTTTCTGCGGTCGCTTCAGATAGCTCCGTCGAGTGCTTGGCGGAATCCTTAGTCTGCAAGAAAGTCGCTTGCAAGCTTTTATCTGTGGCCTGTAGAGCAGGTTGCGTACTTTGATTGTAAACCACTTGGGAAATTTCTTTAGTTTGATGAAAAGTTTGATCGGTCGACTCGGTAGTTTGTGCGGCCGCTTTTGAAGAAGCTTCAGCAGCAGGCCGGGTGGACTGTTGATACCCAGTGCGTGCAGTAACCTCCGTAGCGTCACTACTTTTAATCATCGCATCGGTAGTCTGATCGCGACTGGGAGCGACCACCATTCGATACATATCATCACTTGAATTTGCCGTCAGGTTGCCACTTAAAGTGAAGGGTCCTTGAGCCAATAAAGATGGATGTACGACTAAACCACATAAAACTAAGAACCAGATAGATTTCAACTGAGAGTAAATTCTCCTGCGCACAAAACAAGCCATTTCGCAGCCCCTACTGAAGATAGTTAGATATTCTTTATGGAAACGAAACTATCTGATATAGGGTTCCCAACAATGGGACACACGCAAGCTGTCTGTGAACCAGTTGTGATCCTGCACCTGACAACACAGAAGATGATAAAACTAAGTTTTTAATACGTTGGAATTAGTTTTTTGACTAACTTGTTGGGATGTTTTTCTATACATATGCAAAAAAAGGCGGCTAAAAAGCCGCCTTCTCAATCTAACGAATCGGTTTAACTATAACTAGCTTAGTTTACGACGTAAGCCCAGTAAAGAAGCTAAACCTAAACCAAATAGAACACCCGTTGCTGGCTCAGGAATACCTGTTGGTGGGGTGGTAATCTCCTGCACCTTAATATCTACAAATGCATTACTGAATGATTCAGCAGTGAACCCACCCGCTCTAAGCTTGTTTAAGTCCCAAGCTGCGCCACCACTGGCCCAAGCCATATCAACATAGTTAGCTTTTGTAGTACCAGCACAACCACCAGACTGACTGCCGCCAGCAACCGTGGTGAAACCACCTAATCCATCGGCTTTGTAAGCGTCGCCTGAAGAATCTACGCCCAACACATCAGCGCCGGGACCAAAGCCACAGTTCACTACCGCATTCAGTAGTGCGCCAGCGCTAGTTAATTGCGCCAACACATTCGCATAACTCAATGCGCCATTTTGGTTATCACGATCTTCGTCCGTCACCAAAATTACGTTGAGTGCGATATCACCACCTCGTGGCGTATAATTGTCGAAGAAATAATCGATGCCGTTCCAACCATCTTCAAAACCACCAGAAGTAACCAAGCCACCGGCAGCAATGCCAAACTGAGCAGAAGTCCCCCAATCAGCCCCACCAACGAGGTGCTTATGCGGCACATCGCCAGCAGTATGACCACCGAAACCGACCAAAGCATAATTATTGGCATCGGCGCCAGTACCTACGCCTGCCGCTAACAGACCAGCCTCTAAATCGGCAATCATGCCAGGCAACCAAGTGTGCTCACCACCCATGGAGCCAGACTCGTCTACAATCACCACCACATCAGCAGCATCCACCACGGCAGCCTGCACACTGGCGGCCCCCATAGCCAATACTGTGGTGGTCGCAATAGCGGTTAGTTTAACGCTAGACTTCAAGCTGTTCATTTACTAATACCCCCAAGAATTCGAGTTTATAGAATGGCCAAGTATCAACCAAAACCTAAAACGTTTTGATTTTAACCAGGGTTCAGCAAATAGAGGGCCAATTTTATTTATTTATAAATATCATATAGTTGCGAATACTGCGTCTTCTTAGAAGAGACAATCTGTAAATTTTTTCAACACAAAAACCTGATCAGAAAATGTACTGCTTGGGAACCGCTAAAATTAGTTTAGGAAATCAAATCACTAAGTACTTAGATTAAATGAGCAACGCTTCGTAAAAACCTGAGTAGTTAATAAATCAAGCGCTTGCATTAATGTTTTCTTATATTCTGATCAATTCTCTGCTGTATAAAAACTGGACACTTTAGACAAACTAAATCGCCACCGTCTTCAAACCTCGACGGTGGCAATATTATGTAAGATTATATAGGCTCGGTCCGCTACTAAAATGAGGCCCCCACCCACAGCCACAGCTTGTCAGTGTCTACCTTCACATCCCCGGCAGAGTAAGCCGCATATTTAATTCCCGCATTGTAATGATCACAAAACTTACGTGCGTAGAGTAGATCCACTTCACTGCCCAGATCGTCCACACCCGCAGTGGAGTCGTCAGATTCAAAATCATGGTAAACCAAACTTGCATTGCCGCCTGCTAGCGGTGCCGCGAAGGTAATACTCAGATTTTTAAGCCCTTCCAAGGGGGTGGATAAAAATTGATCCGCCCAACCGTTAAACTTATGCAAGGTGGCCAAGGGCGTTTGGAACCCAAATTGTCCATCGTCAGATCCCAGCACTTCATAACCCAGCTTGGTGGTTAATTGACCGAATTTCGCACCCGCTTCTACAAACAGATAATCTGCATCATATTCTGTTGATCCAGACTCAAAGGTTTGGGTGGCAAACTCAAGAGCATAGATCAGATTGAACCCATTACCAGCGGTACTGCCGCCGAAGCGAGCACCAAAAGTATCTAAAGTGTTGTTGCTGCCTTCATCCACTTCCAATAGGTAGCCGTAAGCACCCAATGTACCGAAGGGCGTTTGATAACTACCATTTAATAAATGATCTTTTGCTGGCAGATCCCCTGCCTCAGCAAAAATGCGATTGCGCTGTTCCAGATACGCATAGTTCAACTTAAGCCCTTCGATCGGTTGCGAGTTAATGGTTAACCCATCGAAAGTTTGTCTATCCTGACGCCAACCTACATGACCGACAAATCGATGATTGTCATAAGTGATAACCTGACGACCAAACTTAACACTAGTACTACCGAACTGATACTGGAGATAGCCTTGATCCAACTCCGTGGTTTCTGGATCGGCAATCACAGAATAGTCAGTATTCATGCCAAGAGTGTTGTTGTAATCGGCCAGCCCCAACACGGTTCGAGAGTCCTCAAATTCTAAGATCCCGGAAAATCCCTCATAAGTGCCCGTCTGATATCCCACCCTTGAACGTAGGGTGAGTCCATCTGCATCTTTTAAAGCATTGTCCTGCTCCACAGATTCATAGCGCAAGCGAAAATCGCTATAGGCTTTGCCACTAGTCATCATTTGAGACATGCCCTTCGCATGTACAAAAGTCACTGGGTTTGCTGCCAGACAGACAGCAGAAATACCCAACAGCGTTGAACTCATATTCTTCATCTATTTTTTCTCCAGTAGAATAGTTAATTGATAGATCTTTTAGGCTGCATGATTCGCGTTCTCACCCTGGTCGCACTTGTTCACCGGCGCATTGAGATTTTCCACCTTCCGTTGCTTTTCATATAAGAATTTCAATACATCGGATCGCAAGTGGTTATACTCTGCGTCCCGCGACAAGGCTAAACGATCTCGAGGTCGCGCCAGAGGCACATCTAAGATAGAACCAATCGTAGCAGCCGGTCCATTGGTCATCATCACAATGCGATCAGATAACAGCACCGCTTCATCCACATCGTGAGTAATCATAATGACAGTGTTATTCAGCTCTTGTTGGATCTCCATCAAAGAATCCTGCATATGCGCCCTAGTGAGTGCATCCAAAGCACCGAAAGGTTCATCCATTAATAAAATATCTGGCTGCATGGATAAGGCCCTGGCGATTCCCACCCGTTGCTTCATACCCCCGGAAATTTCATTCGGCCTCTTGTGCATGGCGTGATCCATGTGCACCAACTTGAGATTGTGTTCGATCCATTCTTTCATCTCAGTTTTGGTTTTGCTGTGTTCACCTGTCTTGGAAAAAACCTGTTTCACGGCTAGTTCCACATTTTCGTAAGCCGTCAACCAAGGTAACAGTGAGTGATTCTGAAATACCACGGCACGATCCGGCCCTGGCTGCTGAACCTCTTTGCCATTTAAAATCACACCACCACTGGTGGCTTGATAGAGCCCCGCCACCACATTCAACACCGTCGATTTACCACAACCGGAATGCCCGATGAGAGACACAAACTCACCTTGTTGAATAGTCAAATTTACATGTTCTAAGGCAACAAACGCACCTTTAGGTGTCGGAAACACCATGCCCATATCACTGATCTGTAACAGTGTATTCATCTCTATTACTCCCATCTTCTCTTGGCACTAACGCTCAGCACTACTTTTATCCCAAGACAGCCAGCGTTGTAGCTGTAACATGCCTCTATCCAACAGAAATCCGATCAGTCCAATGGTCAATATCGCTGCCATGATTCTGCCTAAAGAGTCCGAGCTGCCGTTTTGAAATTCATCCCAAACAAATTTACCTAGGCCCGGATTTTGCGCCAGCATTTCCGCGGCGATTAACACCATCCAAGCGACGCCCAAAGAGAGTCGCATGCCGGTGAATATCATCGGAATGGAAGCTGGCAAAACAATTTTCTGGACATGTTTTAATGCGGGCAAACGCAACACTTTACTCACATTCACCAAATCTTCGTCAATGGAAGCGACACCAACAGCGGTATTGACTACCATTGGCCATAAACAACATAAGGTGACGGTGAACATAGATACCAAATAGGACTTAGACACCAAGGGCTCCGGAGTCACATACACTGCACTCACCACCATGGTGACTATCGGTAACCATGCCAATGGCGACACCGGCTTAAACACTTGAATGATTGGATTCACCGATTGATACAACCCCCGACTCAAGCCAATGGCAATGCCCAATGGGATAGCGATTAGTGCCGCGACAATAAAGCCGCTCATAACCGTTTTTAGACTGGTAAAAATTTGATCCAGGAACGTTTCTTTACCGGTATAAGCGCGGATCTTTGGCTTATAGTCTGGATCCACTTGCAACCGTGCCTGATTTCTTTCTTCTTGGCGTTGATAAAAGGCATCTGCTTTTTGCCGCTCGGCAATGTGCTCTGCTTGTAGATTCTTCACCTGTGTCCACACGTCACTTGGGCCAGGAAACTGACCCAAGGAGGTTTGGATATTTTGCGCCGCTACCGACCACATCAGTAAAAATGCCATGATACCTACTACCGGGCCGGCAACAGTGGAGAGAAAGAGTACGCCCCATCGTTTCACAGTATCCACCCATTTCGGTAATAATTCATCGTCTTGCATTAATGCTAATGAAACTTGTCTGTCCATCTTTCTGCCTTTCTCTTACCACCAGCGATTACAGAGACTGTTTGGCTTTTAAACCAATGGGGAACTTTTCAATGTATGCATTTGGCTTGGTGCCATCAAATACAATGCCATCGATAAATTCCGACTGGGGTGGTTTAAAACCATCTTCAGTGGCGAAATCTGGAAAATCTTTTTTGCTTGCCAAGCCTTCATCAATCAGCGATTGGGCGGCTTTGCTATAGATGTCCGGACGATAAACTTTATTGGCAACTTGGTGATACCAGTCGTCGGTTTTATGCTCCGGGATTTGGCCCCATCTACGCATTTGGGTGAGATACCACACCGCATCAGAGTAGAAGGGATAGGTGGCGTGATAGCGGAAAAATACATTGAAATCCGGCACCGCGCGTTTGTCACCCTTCTCGTATTCAAAGGTGCCCGTCATGCTATTGGCAATCACTTCATAGTCCGCACCCACATAGTTGGATTGAGATAATATTTTCACCGCCTCGGGACGATTGGCGTTGTTGTTCTCATCCAACCAGATGGCTGCACGAATCAGGGCACGCACAATGCGGATAGTGGTATTCGGATACTTTTCAGCAAACTCTGCGGTGATACCAAACACCTTCTCCGGATTGTCTTTCCAAATTTCGTAGTCAGTGATCACGGGCACCCCGATACCCTTAAATACCGCTTGTTGATTCCAAGGTTCCCCCACGCAATATCCATAAATCGTACCGGCCTCCAAAGTGGCTGGCATTTGCGGCGGTGGTGTCACCGAAAGCAACACATCGGCATCGATTTGTCCGGAGATATCTCCCTTTTTCGGTGCATAAAAACCGGGGTGTAGGCCCCCAGCCGCTAACCAATAACGAAGTTCATAGTTGTGAGTAGACACAGGGAAGACCATGCCCATATTGAATGGCTTGCCTTCACTTTTATATTTTTCTACCACCGGCTTTAACGCATCCGCCTTGATAGGATGCACCGGCTTGCCATCTTTCCGTTTCGGAATATTGGCTTTCATCTGCTTCCAAATTTCATTAGAAACGGTGATGCCATTACCGTTTAAATCCATGGAGAATGGCGTAATGATATGTGCTTCAGTACCAAAACCGATGGTGGCCGCCAAGGGTTGACCTGCCAACATATGCGCACCATCCAGGCGCCCATCAATGACTCCGTCAAGAAGCACCTTCCAGTTGGCTTGCGCTTCTACCGTGACGTAAAGTCCTTCGTCCTCGAAATATCCTTTCTCATAGGCGATAGCTATGGGCGCCATATCTGTGAGTTTAATGAAACCAAAAGTGAGTTCTTCTTTCTCCGGAAACCCCAGCTGCTCCCCACTCCAACCCAGCCGCCAGGGCATACTTAATAGTAGGATCAGCACCCCAAGCCATTTAACCACTCTGCCATATTTCATTTAGTACTCCTCACCATTTACTTTTTTCAAAAAAAAAGCCCACAACTTAGACCCCATAAGCGTCCAGGTTGTGGGCTTCGTTGCCCGTATACTCGGTGACACATACGTGCCGACGTGAGCTGAGATCGACTCCGTTGCCGAATCTCGTCATGATTGATTTTGCGGCCGATACAGCAGTTATCGCGCCAACTTAGCTAACCCCTTGATAGACATCGTGCTTTGCACACATAGCCACACAGAATTCCATCACCTACAAGCACATCAGCCCCGAAATAGTTCACCGCCTATCAGCCATGAAACATATGAGTGCAAAGGTTAAGTGCTGGTCTCAGACAGCAAACTCAACACCTCAACAATATTTTCTGCCACTTTTGTCATTGGTTTGCCTTTGTCCATCGATAACTTTCGCAAGCATTGATAAGCCTCATGCTCTGTCATGTGTTTATGCTGCATGAGTAACCCTTTCGCCACTTCAACCACTTTGCGCTCCGCCAACTTCTCCTTGGTTTGTGCCAATTCCTGGCGTAACTTCTGTTGCTCTGCAAAACGCGCCAGAGCAATTTCTAGGATGGTACCCACCCGGATCGGCTGCAGCTCGTCCACCACATAGGCGCTGACACCAGCATGGATCACCTGCTGTATCATTTCCGGCGTATTATTTTCCGCAAATATCACTACTGGTAAGGGCGCGGTCTGATTGATTTGGATTAAGTCTTCCAATAACTCCGGCGCTAATGTATCCACACTGATAATTAATAGATCCGGTTTTGCATGTGTCACACGTGAGCAGAGGGGTGCCCGCACAGAGTCTTCTACTACAGGCTGAAAGCCAAACTCTTTCACAGAGCGTTTCAACAAGTTCGCACGAGAGCGACTGTCGTCAACTATAAGTACATGGATAGGAACTTTGTACATCGCGGGAATTAAGTACTTCGTCTATTCAATTAGATAGGAACAGGCAGCGACCGACTAGCCCCCTGGTACGCCACATCGCACTGCCCTTAAGCAGCATCTATACCAATAGACAAATATTGATGAATTACAGGGAATTAACGCTTAAGAGCAGTATAAATTAAGGGCATCGCCTTGCGGGGCGTGCCTTAATATGAAGCATGCCTTGCATCAAAATAATGCCTCATTAAGAAGGTCTGCGATCAGACAAGGCTAACTGAGGGCCGCCCGAACTCCTGGGATGGAAGCAAAGCTGTCTCTGCCTGGCGGCTTTCGACAATAGCGCTAGCGCTTAATATTAACCACCTGCAATTCCGTGGCGCCTTCGTAGCCCCAGCGACCGTTGATGTAACCAATACCAGACCATTTAGATCCCCCAAAAGGTGCCACAGGTGATAAGGCCAGATGTTGGTTAACCCAAGCGGTTCCACATTGCAGTCGCCTAGCCACATCAGAAGCCCGCTCTAAATTAGGGGACCAAACAGATCCACCCAATCCAAAATGGGTATGGTTGGCACGCGCAATGGCATCATCAAGATCAGTGTAGGTTAGAATGGGTAAAACAGGGCCAAATTGCTCCTCGCACACGATCGACATCTCATCGTTTACCTCCGTCATGATGGTACTTTGATAGCCAAACCCTTGGCCAGTAGGCGCACCACCTGTTTCGATTTTAGCCCCATGTTGTTTGGCATCTTCCACAAGTGAACTGACCCGTTCAAACTGTGCCTGATTGTTAATCGGCCCTAAAGCTGTCTGCTCATTCATGCCATCCCCGACCGGATATTTCTTCGCTAACAGGGACAACTCTGACACCAGTTGGGGATAGATACTTTCATGAACATAAGCTCGTTTGATGGCAATACAGACTTGACCAGAATTAGTAAATGCACCCCAAAACAGTTTATTGGCTATCTCTTTGGGTTGCACATCCTCCAACACAATGGCAGCATCATTACCGCCTAACTCCAAGGTCACTCTTTTTAGATCGTCACTCGCCGCCCGCGCCACCTGTTTACCCGTGTTCACTGATCCCGTAAAGTCGATTTTTCGCACCAATGGATGTATGGTGAGACAAGCGCCCAGTGGATCTGAACCACTAATGATGTTCAGTACCCCAGGAGGTAAGGCCGACTGTATTGCTTCCCCCACTAACAGGGTGGATAAAGGTGTGTAAGGTGAAGGCTTTAACACCACTGTATTTCCCGCAATGAGCGCTGTCGCCACCTTGCCCATGGCGATACTTACCGGAAAGTTCCAAGGCGTGATAGCAGCCACCACACCATAAGGTTTATGATGCAACTCAATACGTCCGTCATCGGTATCCTGCAACACTTCCAGCGGAAGCTCCGTATTCGCTGCAAACTGAATTTGCAGGGCCGAAGCCATCACTTCTCTGGTGGCATGTTTCAGCGGCTTGCCTTGCTCTAAAGTCAACACTTCAGCGATTTTTTTACTCTGCTGTTGGATGGCATTCGCCATATCCATTAGCGCAGCTTTCCTTTTATTGTGATCTTGACCCCACTGGGGGAATGCTTGCTGTGCAGATCCCACCGCCTGATCCAGCTGCTGTTCACTACACTCCGGCGCCTGGGCAAACACCTCGCCAGAAGCAGGATTCACCACTGCAAAACTGTCGGTGGTACTAGTCAGTTTGCCATTTATTAAGAGTCTATAGTGATTCATCCGGGGTTCCCTTTACCAAGTGATGAGGGTGTTCATTCCAATATTCCGCGACGGGATGCAGCTGGACAATATATATCAAAACCGAGCTGTTACGAGACAGTCTAAAAGAATCAAGACAACTGTTCTACCGTGGCTTTTTTGCTGGTGAAATCGTGAGAAAGAGAACCATTTTATTGACACGAGCGATGTTAAGAAAATCTATTTCGTTAGCCGAATCAACCCCTCCTGCGCCGTAGAAGCCACTAACTCACCTTGTCTATTAAATATAGAACCGCGATTAAATCCCCTGGCACCAGCCGAACTTGGGCTATCCATACTATATAGCAACCATTCGTCCGCACGGAATGGTCGATGGAACCACATGGCATGATCTAAACTCGCTCCTTGTAACTTACCTTGCATAAAACTGATTCCATGCGGTCTTAGCGAGGTGCCCATAAATCCCAAATCAGAGGCAAATGCGAGGGCGGTCTTATGGACATTCGCGTCATCTGGTAAAGGATCCGTAAAGCGCATCCAGACATGTTGTTCTGGCGATAATTTTTGCGGATCTATTTCGTTTAATGATCCGGTATTTTTTGTTTCCATGGGCCATTTCATCATCAGCATGAATTTTAATGCCGGAAACTCCTCGGCGTGTTTTTCACGAACTTCATTATCTGAGGGCAGTTCATCAGGATCGGGTACTTTCGGCATCTCTATCTGATGAGTCAATCCTTCTTCTTCTTTCTGAAAGGAAGCAGACATGCTAAATATCGCTTCACCCTTTTGAATTGCGACTACTCGGCGAGTAGTGAAAGAGCCTCCATCACGAATTCGATCCACTTCAAATAATATGGGCATGGTGGTGATGCCACCGCGTAAGAAATAGGCATGAAAGGAATGCACATGACGCTCAGGTGAGACGGTGTTGATGGCTGCCTGTAGGGCTTGTGCTAAAACTTGGCCACCAAACACCCGCGGCATAGGCACCGCCGCATTAATACCTCGATAGTGATCTTCTTCAATTTTTTCTAAATTCAGTAACTCTTGAAAATTGTCCGTTGTACTCATCAAACGACCCCACTGGCACTGCTAAGGGGCGGGGATAATAAAACGACACACCTTAGATATCAACTCATAGCTCCAAGTAGGCACATCTACAAATCGCGTATTGAGACAGAGTAACTGCTAAGACATTGACTTAATTACCATATAAGATACAGAAACTGCCCATCAGAACGGTTAGACGCTCATTCACAGATGGGCATTTTAAAATCAATTGTTCACATCTAGTCAAAAATAGACTTTATTTTCTGTGCGGCGCCCTTTAAATCTTGCCAGATATCTTCCGCGTCATCTTTCAATGAGTCCGTAATATCCGCGCCCACTTCCTGCACTTCGTCCAATTTACTTTTTGCTAAATCGAGTTTCGATCTGACCTCTAACATGTTGGTATCATATTTCTGCTTGACCTGATCGCTCAATTGCACTGCTTTTGCTTCCCATGCATCCAATTGAATGTTGAGCTCATCAATTTCAGCCTTTAATTTAGTCGCTATTTCATCTCTTTTGCTCATAAACTGTATTTCCTTTTATCTTGCAGTTGACGATATCGAAGTCTACTTGAAGGTCCAAATTCATCTCAATGATCTGGCGCCAATGTATTGTCAAATCC
>OBJS01000280.1_pt1 | contig 12964 bp, 9 predicted proteins | sample 1519851 | NCBI WGS metagenome assembly OBJS01 (sample SAMN03019806, study PRJEB22545) | beach sand metagenome | biome: beach; feature: sea beach; material: beach sand | place: USA: Municipal Pensacola Beach, FL | collected 2010-10-20 | depth 25-47 cm m
GATACGGACATGATCATTCCGCGGCCGCCATCGCCGGACTCACCAGGTGGGTTCTGCCTCCATTGCCCTGGCGCCCCTCGAAATTCCGGTTGGAGGTGGAGGCACAGTGCTCTCCCGGCCCCAGCTTGTCGGCATTCATGGCCAGACACATGGAGCACCCGGGCTCGCGCCATTCCATACCGGCAGCCAGAAATACCTTGTCTAATCCCTCGGTTTCAGCTTGCGCCTTGACCGCCTGGGAACCGGGCACGACCAGAACCTGCTTGACGGAATCGGCGACCTTTCGACCCTGCGCCACAGCTGCCGCCGCGCGCAGATCCTCGATTCGAGAATTGGTACAGGAACCGATAAAGACACGGTCGACATTAATATCGGTAAGCGCCTGATTGGCCCGCAAGCCCATGTACTGTAGCGCCCGCTCAATAGCTTCTTTTTTGCCCGCATCGGTGACACTGGCCGGGTCGGGTACATGCCCGCTGACCGGCAGGACCATCTCCGGCGACGTACCCCAGCTGACCTGAGGCTCGATATCCTCACCGCGCAACTCGACGACGGTGTCGAAAACGGCATCCTGGTCACTGTGCAGCGTTCGCCAGTATGTAACCGCGCGCTCCCAGTCCTTCCCTTTGGGGCTATATGGTCGCCCGCTAACGTAGTCGATGGTCTTATCATCGACAGCGACCATACCCACGCGTGCGCCCGCCTCGATGGCCATGTTACAAACCGTCATGCGTCCTTCCATGGAAAGCTCGCGAATGACCTGGCCGCCAAATTCAATGGCATGACCGGTGCCGCCGGCAGTGCCGATCTTGCCGATAATGGCAAGCACCACGTCCTTGGCCGTGACACCGACCCCAAGGGAGCCGTCCACGCGTACCAGCATGTTTTTCATCTTTTGCGCAACCAGGCACTGGGTCGCCAACACATGTTCCACTTCCGACGTCCCGATACCGTGGGCCAACGCGCCAAGGGCGCCGTGCGTAGCCGTATGGGAATCACCGCAAACAACTGTCATGCCAGGCAGCGTGGCACCCTGCTCCGGCCCAATCACATGCACAATGCCCTGCCCCGCATCATTGATACGGTGTTCTAAAATACCGTACTCGGCACAGTTATCGTCCAGCGTCTGCACCTGAATACGCGAGGTTTCATCGGCGATCGCGGCAACCCCTCCGGCGCGTTCGCCGGCATCCGTCGAGACGTTGTGATCAGGTGTAGCCAGGTTGGCGTCCACCCGCCAGGGTTGGCGCCCGGCCATACGCAGACCTTCAAACGCCTGCGGCGAAGTGACTTCGTGTAACAAATGCCGATCGATGTAAAGCAGAGCAGAACCATCGTCCTGCTGCCGGACCAGATGGGCCTCCCAAAGCTTGTCGTATAGCGTTTTACCCGCCATGAATATGATTCCAGTGCTGACCTATACCTGCAGGCTCGAAACTGTCCGGAGAGTCAACCTCAGCCCCACCCCGCCAGGCTGGATAGGCCGCGGAACACTCGAAAACCAGTGCAAGCATGGCAATTTTAAACCAATCAAAGTGAATTCTACGCGCCCCCATTAATAAAACAAATTTATATTTTTTATTGTTTCGATTTTATATTGGAATACAATAAGGAGGCATGGAAACCCAGCATCTCGAAGCCTTTATCGCGGTCGCCGAAGCCGGTTCCTTCTCGCGCGCGGCGGACAGGATACACCTGACACAACCTGCCATCAGCAAGCGCATCGCTCTGCTGGAACAAGATCTCGAATGCCGGCTGTTTGACCGCATCGGGCGCCACATCGATCTGACCCAGGCCGGCCATGCGCTATTGCCCCGAGCACGAGAATTGCTTCTGTCCATCGACGAAACCCGGCAACAGATTCGCGACCTCTCCGGTATTGTCAGCGGCAGTTTGAGGCTTGCCATCAGCCACCACATTGGCCTGCACCGACTGCCACCCATATTGCAGCGTTTCACCTGCGAGCATCCGGAAGTGGCATTGGATATCGACTTCATGGATTCGGAAATCGCCTACGAGGCGGTACGCCTGGGGGAATTCGAGATGGCGGTAATTACTCTGGCACCCGAAAGCCACAATCGCATCGCGGCCACAGTGTTATGGCACGACCCGCTGCAACTGGTTTGTGGCAGGGCACACCCCTTGGCAACGCTAGGTCGCGTGACACTCGCGACACTAAGTGCGCACGCCGCCATTCTGCCCGGACTCAACACCTACACGGGCCAAATGATTAAAGCCCATTTTGATCGCCATCGGAAAACCCTAAATGCCACCATGGCGACAAATTATCTCGAGACCATCAAAATGATGGTCTCGGTCGGCCTGGGCTGGAGCCTGCTGCCAACCACCATGCTCGATGCGACTCTCGCACCGCTCGATTGCAAACAGCTGGCGCTGACACGTGAACTCGGCTATATCCATCATCAGGAGCGCAGCCTGTCAAATGCCGCACGGCGCTTCATCGAGCTGCTGCACGATGAACCCTGAGTATCGACACCCTCGGCGCACTAAAATCCCTCCTGCCCGATACGTGACATAACGCGTTATGCCTGAAACCCCAGATCACGACTACCGGTCTCTGTGCGACCTGGAAACGGCTCACCTGCGCTGGCAGGGAAACGGGCCGGTTTCACTCCAGTTCGACGATATTTACTATTCCGGCGCGGACGGCGTCAACGAAAGTGAGCATGTCTTCATCGGCGGCAACCGGCTCAGAGAACGCTGGCAGGCGCCGGACCGCGCCGCGGTGTTTACCATCGGCGAAACCGGTTTTGGCACCGGGCTCAACTTCCTGCTTGCCGCCAGACTCTGGCGCGAGATTGCGCCAAAACATGCCCACTTGCATTATGTCTCCGCCGAAAAGCACCCGCTGGCTTTGGCAGATTTGACGCGGGCACTCTCCTCCCGAAAGGAATTCGCCGATCTGGCAGCGCAATTACTGGCTCGCTACCCCGAGCCAGTCCCCGGCTTCCATCGCATAACTTTTGCGCCAGGGGACAGCCCGGCCATCAACCTGACCCTGATATTTAGCGATGCTATCGCGAGTCTGGAACAACTTTTGCCAGTGCGCCAATCACCATACACAGCACACGCCCCGTGCCACGTGGACGCGTGGTTTCTAGACGGCTTCGCGCCGGCAAAAAACGACAGCATGTGGCAATCGATGCTTTTTGAACATATGGCCAGCCTGAGTCACGCTGCGACAACATTTGCTACCTTTACCGCAGCCGGCCACGTCAGACGAAGCCTGGAAGCTGCCGGTTTTGCAGTGAGAAAAACCGCCGGCTTTGGGCAAAAAAGGGACATGCTTATCGGCGAGTTTCGCGCAGTTTCCCCGCGACAGGGTTATAGCGAAAAAGCAGACACTGGCAGCAAACCGGGAACCCCGGCCGCATTCTCGCCATCGGCCCGTCCCACCCCTTCGCGGAAGGCTGCAACACGAAAAGCCGCAATTATTGGCGGCGGCCTTGCCGGCTGCACCACGGCGCGGGCGCTGGCCCAGCGCAACTGGCACGTGACGCTGTTTGAAAAGCTGCCGAATATCGCCGACGCGGGCTCCGGGAACACCATGGCAGTCACCTATCCCAAGTTATCCCACCGCCCGTCCGCAGCGAGCCGCTTCAATCTCGCGGGAATTACTTATGCCGCCAACTATTATGCCGAGTGGTGGCACGCCGGTTCCGCGCGGGCGAGCTACGGCGAACGCTGCGGCGTGCTGGTACTGCCAAAAAACGAGCAGGAGCGCGCAACCCAGACGTCGATTGCCAACAACTTTCGACGCAGCCCTCGATTGCTGCGCCAGGTGGACCAAGCCGAAGTTCGCCGCTTATCCGGCCTCCCGCTCGCCGCGCCAACCGGGCTTTACTATCCATCGCTTGGCTGGATCAACCCACAAGCGCTGTGCCGCAGTTTATGCAAAGCAAAACAGATCAGAATCATCCACACCGCTATCGACAGCTTGCTCTGGGATGAAACCGGTGGACAATGGCAATTAATCGATTGCGAAGGCACAACCGCGAACGAAACCTTCGATGCGGTGGTCATCGCCAGCAGCAACGATTCCGCTAGCTTTACACAAACCGCGCACCTGCCACTTAAGGCCCTGCGCGGACAGGTATCTACGGTGGATGCCGCTGCGCTCACCCCTCACCTGAAGACCGTAGTCTGCGGCGAGGGCTACATCGGGCCTCGCCACGAGGGTTCGTATACCTTTGGTGCAAGCTACAACTTCGACTGTGAAACACTGGCGTTGCGCGAACAAGATCACCACAGCAACATCGACAAACTACAGCGAACCGACCCCGCATTGACCGATATCTTAGGCCAAACCCAAGCCAACCAGGCCAAGGGACGCGCTGGTCTACGGTGCGTAACGCCGGATTACCTGCCGATAGTAGGACCAGCGCCAGTCTATCGAGACTTTATCGAGAATTACGCCATCTTGCGCCGGAATGCCCGTGCGGAAGTTGCGGTTGCAGGCAGTTACTGGCCCAATTTATATCTGCACTGCGGGCTCGGCTCACGCGGCGCGATCTATGCACCCATTGGCGCGCAACTGTTGGCAGATATCATGTGCCGTTCGATTCCCACCCTGCCGCGCGATCTGCAACACGCACTTCACCCTGCCCGCTTCATAATCCGCGGATTAAAACAGAACAAACTCTAAATGCCGGCATAGACCGACACGGCGGGCGGGCGATCGCGGTAAGTAGAAATAATCGAATATTTGCGCTTTACTGTCTGCAATCTGTGCCCATCGAACAGTCCGGTTACCGGTGTCCGATAGGATCGATTCGCTCGTGGCGTATTGGGATAATGATGACAAAGACCTGATGCCACAAATAGAGCCTGGCGGCATAGCTGTTGACTGTAATATCTGACAGTCAGAATATACAGAACCGGCCCGGGATACAGATCGGAAAATTAATTTGCAATACGCTTTTTGTTTGTTTCCATAGACAACATGCCTATTCGAGTCATTTATGACCAGTCACTAAAATCAAATTAAATCGCCTTTAACACACTATGCTAATTGATACTCGGGAGGAGTTTCAGCCATGAATAAACCTATTATCTCAGCGGATTCGCATATATCGGAGCCGCCAAATTGCTACATCGACCATATCGAGCCCGCTTTTAAGGATCGTGCTCCCCGGCTTATTCACCACGAAAAATACGGTGATGTATTTGAGGTTCATGGGTTGAAACAACCCGTACCGGTCGCACTGTCCGCCGCGGCCGGGAAGAAACCTGAGGAACTGCGCGCCGGTGGCGTACTGTTTGAGGATTTACCTCGCAGTGCCTGGGATGGCAGCTGTCGAGTCGAGGATCAGGATCGCGATGGTGTATCGGCAGAACTGATCTACCCGACTGTCGGCATGCTGTTATGCAATCACCCCGATAGCGATTATCAGGCGGCCTGCTTCCAGGCATACAACCGCTGGCTCGAGGGCTTTGTCTCCGACGCACCCTCTGGCCGCCTCTTTGGTCTCGGCCAGGTTGCGCTGCGCTCGGTCGACGAAGGCATTGAGGAACTGGAAGACGCGAAAAAACGGGGTTTTGTCGGCGTTATGATGACTGGTAACCCGCCCGAGGCAGACTACGACGATCCCATGTACGACGCTTTGTGGGAAGCCGCAGTAGATCTGGATTTACCGCTGTCTTTTCACATCCTCACGTCGAAAGCGGACTCATTAAAGCAGCGGGGGCCAAAAATCAACGGGTTCCTGGGCATCATGCGTGGCTGCCAGGACATCATGGGCACTTTCGTATTTGGCGGTGTTTTCGAGCGCCACCCCAAACTTAAAGTGGTTTGCGCTGAAGCGGATGCCGGCTGGGTACCGCACTTTGTCTATCGCATGGATCATGCTTATAAGCGCCACCGCTTTTGGATGAAATGCCCACCCCTGGAAAAGCTTCCCAGCGAGTATTTCCTGAACAATATCTATCTGACATTCCAGGACGACTGGACGGCGTTTAAGTATCGCGAGGATATGAATCCGCGCCGGTTAATGTGGGCCAGCGACTTTCCCCACAGTGATTCCACCTGGCCCTGGTCCCAGGACATCATCAAGGAACACACTCAGGGCATGACGCAGGAAGAAAAGGACTGGGTGCTGCACGACAATGTCGCGCAGTGTTACAACCTGCCAATCTGATACTGATCGTGCGGGAGAAACCCGCGCTCGAGGCACCCCGTCAGTCACCGGCCGGCGGGGTTTTTATTTTAGAGGGATATTCAGATTCGGAAGAATCCACCATAAACCGGGGTTTACACTCCAATCATACCCGCCTGCTCAAGCCCGACTAAATACATTTCCAGTACGCCCGGCGCGGGCGTGAAGACCTCTCTGGATCTGCGCAGGCATCAAAATTCCGGCGTGGAGATTTCCGGCACGTGCACCAGTTCACAAAAGCACGATCAGATCGCGCTCGATGTGAAATTTCCAATCTTCAATCAGAGTATAATCTTTGGCCTCGAATGGACTCTTTCCGCTGGCATTTCTTAAATGGTTGGACCCTCTTCACTCGCTGGAAAAATTACTTCCCTGGTAGCTTGTCTGTCGATCGCAATCACGCTCGCTGCAGGATATTACATGGTCAAAACCGAATATCAGGCCAGGAAAAGCCGTCTGATAGAAAGCTTTGAACACCAGGTGAAAAGCGCCGTTCACCAATTCCAGATCGCGATTTATTTCCGGGACACAACAGTCCTGGAGCAGCTTACTGCCAACTTCGCGCGAGACAATGCGATCGACTACGCGATGATCTACGATCACACGGGCAAAACCGTTTCCGAAACAATCGATCCCGCTCATAGCGCCGTCTCCACGCCCTCCCTGGAAATCGTAAGAAACGACTTTGATGGCTACGATACAGCCTACGTAACGCGAACAGACCAGCTTACCAATGCCAACTATGTCGACCTGACGCTGCCGGTTTTTACTTTGGCCAGCCCAGTCGACACGCGAATAAACCGAAAAAAATACACCGACCTCATCACCTCGCAGGAAGCAAAACAAAGCCGGCACTTTGCCGGTTATATGCGCCTGGGCATCAACGAACAGCAGTTGCGCGGCGGTATTACTGTCTTTGCGAGAAAGGTGGCGACGCTAGGCGGTGGCATCGTACTGGCATCAATACTGCTGGCGTGGGAAACGTCGCGGCGTATCACCAAGCCCCTGTCGAAACTGGTCAAAGCCGCGGAAGACATTTCGCACGGCAAACTTGACACCAAGTTTTCCCTCACTGGTTCGAGCGAGGTGAGAGAAATATCGACCTATTTAAATATGATTGTCGAGAGTATCGCCTCTCACAAGACCCAGGTGGAAGTCGACAACCAGCTACTCAGCCTAAAGGTGAATGAGCGCACCACTGAGTTATCCGAGCGCAACGAGGAATTAAACCGCGCCATCGAAGAAGCCAACCAGGCAAAAAATCGCATGAAGCAGCTCGCCTACCTGGATAGTCTTACTTCATTACCAAATCGCCGGTTTTTTACCGAACAACTCGAGACCCTGCTGCAGACCGCAAAGTATCGACAACATTCACTCGCACTGCTTTTTATCGATCTGGACAATTTCAAGCGCATCAACGACTCTCTCGGCCACAATGCTGGGGATCTGCTGCTCAAGGAATGTGCCGCCCGCCTGTCCAGCTGCGTGCGCGCCAGTGATCTGACCTATCTCGACACCGGGGAAACCTACCCCATTTCCCGCTTTGGCGGCGATGAATTTACCGTCGTGCTCAACCAGATCGACCAGCCGGAATCGGCCGGCACCATCGCAGAGCGTTTACTGGAAGCATTATCCCAACCGATCATTATTGATAATCAAGAGTTCGTTATTACCCCCAGCATCGGCATCGCCCTGGCGCCGGAACACGGCTCGGATTGCCAGACGCTGTTAAAGCATGCAGATACCGCGATGTATCACGCCAAAAAACAGGGCAAGAACAGTTATCAGTACTATTCCAGCGATATGGAGCAGGCCGATATCGCGCGCCTACAATTGGAAACGGACCTGAGAAAGGCTCTACAACGAGAGGAACTCGAGCTGCATTACCAACCCCAGGTGGACGTGGTTACCGGCGAAATCGCGGGTGCCGAGGTATTGCTGCGCTGGCATCATTCGAAAAAGGGCTACATCTCACCCGTAGAATTTATCGCTGTAGCGGAAGAGATCGGTATCATCGGCGAATTGGGAGAATGGGTGCTGGAACAGGCCTGCGAGCAAATGAAAATGTTCCAGGAAGATAACCTGCCCGTCCCGCAACTATCCGTGAACGTGTCGAGCCTACAGTTCAACGACGACTTTGGACGCCGGCTGCAAAATATTATCTGCCGCACCGGCCTGGATCCGCAGGCGATCGTGGTTGAACTGACCGAAGGCATCATCATGCACAACGTGCACGAGACGATCGCCCGTCTGCGCGAACTCCGGGATATAGGCGTAAGGCTTTCTGTCGATGATTTCGGTACGGGTTACTCTTCGTTGAGTTATCTGAGCCGCTTTCCTCTCAACGAGCTCAAAATTGACAAGAGTTTTATTATTGATTTCGACAAAAGCAAGAATAAAACGAGCTTGGTCCTGGCCATTATCGCCATGGGCAAAAGTCTTAATCTTGAACTGGTGGCAGAAGGTATAGAAACTGAGGAACAATTTTTATTCCTGAAAGAAAACGGCGTTCGCGTCGTGCAGGGCTACCTGTTCAGCAAACCGCTACCGATGAAGGACTTCCATTCACTACTAAAAAGCCATAATTTTCCCGAAAAAATACAGGAAATATCCTCTGATAAACGTGCGTCCAAAGTCGCCTGATATCAAATCAAGTAGTGGTATATCACTACTTGACTGAACACGATAAAAAGGCGAAAAAGTACTATAAATCCACGGGAAGATTACGCGCAGTACACCTTGAAAGCGCACGTTAGCACAACAAAGCTGTGGTGATTTACCAGTGGCCAGTCAGGACTGATCGCAGTAAGTCTGGGCGCTATGCAGGTCGAGTTTGCCCTCGTAAATAGCGCGACCGGTAATAGCTCCCAGAATGCCCGTGCCAGCCGCTCGCTTCAGGGCCTTGATATCGTCCATATTCGTAATACCTCCGGAAGCGATGACCGGAACGTTGATACTATCCGCAAGTGCAGCGGTAGCTTCCACGTTCACGCCCCGCATCATGCCGTCGCGTTCGATATCCGTGTAGACAATCGCTTCAACGCCGCTGTCTTCAAAACGCCGTGCGAGCTCACTCGCTTGCACACTGGCCACTTCTGCCCAGCCTTCAGTCGCCACCAAACCATCGCGGGCATCGATACCTACAATCACATGCCCCGGAAATTGCCGACACATATCCGCAACAAAATCCGGATCCTGCACTGCCTTGGTTCCGATGATGACAAAGTCGACACCGACGCTCAGGTAGCGCTCTATGGTATCGGCATTGCGAATACCGCCGCCGATCTGGATAGGCAAGTCGGGATAAGCCCTGGCAATAGCCTCGATAACACCATCGTTGACCGGTTGCCCGGCAAATGCGCCGTTGAGATCAACTAGGTGCAAACGTCGCGCGCCCTGGGCCAACCAGTGGCCTGCCATCGCGACCGGGTCGTCCGAAAACACTGTGCTATCGTCCATACGGCCCTGCCGAAGCCGCACACAATCGCCGTCCTTGAGGTCTATAGCTGGTATAATTAGCATTAAATAAAGCCTATAACTAATTGTTTTTAATTACTCTTTCCACGACGCGAAGTTTCGGAGTAACTGGAGACCGGCACTATGGCTCTTTTCGGGGTGAAACTGCACGGCAAACAAATTGTTCCGGTGCAAAGCGGCTACAAACTCAACACCGTAGTTGCAGGTCGCGGCTACGGTGGCGGGATCATCCAGCTCAACATAGTAGCTGTGCACGAAATAAAAACGTTCGTCCTGTGCTATGCCGTGCCACAAGGGGTGATCCACCACCCGCCGTACGGTGTTCCAACCCATGTGAGGCACTTTGAGCCGTTCGCCGCCCTCGCCCAGTAGCGCGTTGCCAAAATAGCGCACGCAACCAGGCAGCAGGTCCAGGCAGTCCACACCATCATTTTCTTCGCTATGAGTCACCAGGGCCTGCATGCCGACACAGATGGCAAGCACCGGTTTTTCTGCAATTGCCGTTCCGATGGCACTGTCGAGACCAAGTCGCCGAATCTCAGCCATGCAGTCGCGCATAGCGCCAACACCCGGGAATACGACTTTGTCTGCGCGATCGATGTCCATCGGCTGCGACGTGACCAGTACGTGGCTGTCTGGCGCCACGTGTTCCAGGGCTTTAGCTACGGAATGCAGGTTGCCCATGCCGTAATCGATTACGGCAATACGGTTACTAAAATCACTCATTGTTTATATCCGCCACGAACCACTCGAAGGTTCTGTGTCTTCGACACTAAAATTCAAAGTCTTACGACGAGCCGAATATCCTGTTAATGACCGCATGCCGCGCGGATCACAATACACCCTTGGTAGAAGGCGTGACGCCGCCGGCGCGCTCATCGACAGTCACGGCCATGCGCAGGGCACGGCCGAAAGCCTTAAATATCGTTTCCACCTGGTGGTGTGCGTTTGCACCGCGCAGATTATCGATATGTAAAGTGACGCCGGCATGGTTGACAAAGCCCTGGAAAAATTCAAACACCAGATCGACATCGAACTGTCCGACTCGAGCACGGCTAAAATTGACATCCGCAGTCAGACCGGGGCGCCCGGAGAAATCGATGACTACGCGCGACAGGGACTCATCCAGCGGCACATAGGCGTGACCATAACGGACAATTCCCCGCTTATCGCCCAACGCCTTGCTCACAGCCTGCCCGAAGGTGATGCCGATATCTTCCACCGTGTGATGATCGTCAATGTGGGTGTCGCCCTCCGCCATGACACTCAAGTCGACAAAACCGTGACGCGCGATTTGATCGAGCATGTGTTCCAGAAACGGCACACCGGTGGCGAACGTCGCCCGCCCGTTGCCATCCAGGTCAACGGAGACCTCGATTTTCGTCTCCAGCGTGTCGCGAGACACAGTCGCCTTGCGCTCAGCCATATCGCCTCCGAGTCAGTCGCCGTACAGGCGCCAATGCGTCAAAGAAAGCGCGCATTATACGGACATCGATAGAGCGCAGGAACCTGAAGGCTTCTCAACCTGATACAACCGAAGAAGCTGCCCTCAGGTCGAGAACTGACTCGCAGATAAAAATATACGCCGGTGATTGAATCACTCTGGCGACTCACGCTCTAATACCGCCATACTTCAACGACACCGAAGGAAAGGCATGAAAGTCATCAAATGGGTATTGGCAACACTGGCAGCATTTCTCCTCCTCGTCTGCATCGCTATTGCTTACTTGCTGATTGTTGTCGATCCCAATACCTTCAAACCCAGAATCGAGCAACTGGCACGGGATCAAGGCGTAGATTTGCTTATCGAAGGCGATCTGGATTGGCAAATCTTACCGAACCTGGCCATCCACATCGGTCGCACCGAGCTGTCGAGTAATGTTCACCCCATTCCGAAAACGCGCTTGCAATCGACCGCCCTCAGCCTGGATTTGCTTGCGTTGCTGCAAAGAAAGGTCGCCATAAAGTCTATCAACATCGATGGCGCCGATATCGACTTACAGAATATGGCCCAGGCTGCATCATTGGCTGCAGCACCGGCTGCCGCGGCTGGCACTGCGGATACCGGCAATCAAGGTGACCTCAAAGCCATCGACCCGGAAAACGAAGATAGCAGCGGCATGCCCCTGGCGCTGGCCATAGACGAACTCGATATTAAAAATGCACGTATTGCACTGCCGCAATCGCAGGCAAAGGGGGCAGGCGCGAAGATGCAAAGGCAGGTGATCGAAAATCTGTCTTTGCACGGCCGCAATATCAGCCTGGACGGCACCCCTTACCCTATCGTTCTGCGCTTTGACTACGTCGACCCGGCACTGCCAGATACTTTAAGTACAGCTTTTGAATCCAGCATCACCATTGAACAGAAGAGCATGCGGGTGACGGCGGAAAACGCAAATCTCAATTTGATCCTCGGCGACAAACCGCCCATCGCAATCGACTTCAACCTCACCTATGACGGTCAGGCCGACACGCTGTCGGTGCGCGATTTTCAGCTCACGCACGGCGACCTAAAGACCACAGCCAGCGCCTCCGCAAAGAATCTTGCAGGCGACATTGAATTCGAAACCAGCCTTGACCTCAAGGCCACCAAGTTGCGCCATTTACTGCGCCAATGGCAGATCGACACCGCCTCTATTCCCGAGAACGCGCTTAACCGCGTCGCGTTCAGTAGCCAGCTTCAAGGGACGAAGCAAGCGCTGAATGCCAAATCCATCACTATCCAACTGGACGACACGACCTTCACCGGGAATGCCCGCGTGCGTTTGGCGCCGGCAAAATCCCTTACCCTGGACCTCAAGGGTACGTCTCTGGACTTAAAACGCTACCTGGGCGACGCTGGCAAAGATGCCAATCAAAAAGCGACCACCGCTGGCAAGGGCGTGCCGGGCGAGGCCTTGTTCGCGCCGATTGCCGCCCCGCTCGCCTGGCTCGACAACGGCGAAGGCACTATCGACCTGCGTCTGGCACAGCTCAGCACCCACGAACTTACGCTAAAGGACCTGAAGCTTTCGCTGCAGGCCCGGCAGAAGAAAATACAGCTCAAGCAACTGGGAATGAACACGCTCGGCGGTAGTGTGCAAACCCAGGGGGCAATCAATTTGCAAACCTCGATGCCCCAGCTGAACCTCGTTACCCAAATGACGAATATATCCCTCGCTGAAGCCAGTGCAGCTTTTGACACCGGCGCTGTTATCGAAGGCCAGCTCGGCCTGTCGCTAAACGCTCAAACCCGCGGCGCCACGGTGGACGCTTTACACAATAACCTTAACGGGCAAGGTAAATTGAACATATAGGGGGAAAGCGTGATT
>OBJS01000281.1_pt1 | contig 12959 bp, 10 predicted proteins | sample 1519851 | NCBI WGS metagenome assembly OBJS01 (sample SAMN03019806, study PRJEB22545) | beach sand metagenome | biome: beach; feature: sea beach; material: beach sand | place: USA: Municipal Pensacola Beach, FL | collected 2010-10-20 | depth 25-47 cm m
GCCGCATTCGCAGGAACTGCTTGCGGAACATACAACCGAACTGAGCGAGGAACAGCGTCAGGCGATCATGCGTGACAATGTGGCGGGCATCTTCAATCTGCCGGCGGGCAACAAATCCTGGCGGATGGAGAAGATGGCGGCGGAATAGCCGCAGCGCTTCCCACCGCACATTCGACATAAGCCGGAGGCGGCAGGTGCTGCCTCCGGTTGCTGCTATATCCCGGCATTCGCCCCTGAATTCGTCACTTTCCCCCGCTTTTTCGCCGCATCGTTTGCGGGCGCAAAAATTACCCTTCAAGATTGTGGGGGAATTGCGCTATAATTCTGATCAGAGATTAAGCACAAAAACCGGGAAGGAACGGATCATGGCGAAGGATGAAATTCCAGCGGGCGCAATTTCTGCTGACTCGCACATTACCGAGCCGCCAAATTGCTATGTCGATTATATCGACCCGAAATATCGCGATGTGGCGCCACGGATCGAAAAGTCCGACAAGGGCGACGAAGTTTATGTCATCAAGGATCTGAAGAAGGTCGTGCCGCTGGCCTTGCTCGACGGGGCAGGCTATTCCATTGCCGAGCGCAAGGCGCGCGTCGGCACCATCCGGTTCGACGAGACGCGGCCAGCAGGCTGGGACCCCAAGGCGCGCGCCGAAGCGCAGGAGCGTGACGGGATTGCGGCCGAGATTATCTATGCCTCGGTCGGCATGGCGCTGTGCACCCACCCGGATGCGGATTACAAGAATGCCTGCATGCAGGCCTATAACCGCTGGCTTGCGGAATTTTGCGGCGGGCTGCCCAACCGGCTGTTCGGGCTGGCGCAGACGGCCGTCATGTCGGTCGACAGCGCGATCGAGGATTTCCGCCGCGCCAAGGAAATGGGCATGGTCGGCATGATGATGCCGGGCGAGCCGATGCAAGGCGATTACGATCAGCCCGAATATGATGCCTTGTGGGAATGTGCGACCGATCTCGATCTGCCGATCTGCTTCCACATCCTGACCTCGCGCACCGGTGGATTCTCGCGCAAGCAGAATGCCCATCGCGGCCATCCGATGAACAGTTTTCTGACCATCATCCGCGCTGTGCAGGATGTGGTGGGGATTCTGACCTTGGGCGGTGTCTTCGAACGGCATCCCAAGCTCAAGATGGTTTGCGCGGAAGGCGATGCGGGCTGGATGCCGCATTACATGTACCGCATGGACCATGCGGCAAAATTCAATGTGGAAGGCGGCATCATCCCCGGGCTCAGCAAGTTGCCGAGCGAATATCTCAAATCCAATGTCTGGATGACGTTCCAGGATGACTGGACCGCCTTCAAGACAGCGGATCTGATGAATTACAAGCAGCTGATCTGGGCCAATGATTTTCCGCATACGGATTCGACCTGGCCGCATTCGCAGGAACTGCTTGCGGAACATACAACCGAACTGAGCGAGGAACAGTGCCAGGCCATCATGCGCGATAATGTGGCGGGTATCTTCAACCTGCCGGCGGGCAACAAACCCTGGCGGATGGAGAAGATGGCGGCGGAATAAACCCCACCTCTTAATCCGCTATGCGAAATCGAAAAGGGCCCGGATGTTTCCGGGCCCTTTTTGTGTGCCGATCGTTGGAGTTGTCTGCCGCTACCGCGCGGGCCGCGCCGCTGCCTGCAGGGCCGCTTATCGGTTGGATATGTCGATGACCCCGTTGCGGGCAACATAATCGGCCCAATCGGCTTTCAGTTCGTCAAGTTTCGCGGGGTTGCTGTCGGCGAGATCGCGGGTTTCGGCCGGGTCGGTTGCGATATTGAAAAGCTCCCACCCGCCGGGCGTGCCGTCGAACCGGTTCACCCATAAAAGCTTCCAGTCTCCCTTGCGGATCGCGCGGCTGCCAAACAGCTCCCATCCGATATAGTCATCATGTACCGGCCCTGCCGCGCCGCCGAAATAGGCTGCCATTGACTGCCCCTGAACGGGCGCGGGATTAATGCCATCAATTTCTTCGGGCAGTGTGATCCCGGCCATCGCATAGAGCGTTGGCGCGATATCCATGATATGGGCGACCGTACCGGCATCGGTTTCGCCGCGGCGGGTGATGCCGGGCCCCGCCGCAATAAAGGGCGAGCGGATACCCCCTTCGGCGGTAAAAAACTTCAGCAGGCGGAAGGGGGCCATGCTCGCATGCGCCCAGCCCGCGCCCACTGAAATACGTGAGCCTTTTTTGCCCCAATTCTCGCGATTATTGTCAAAGTTTTCGGGCAGCCAATCGGGCATCGTGCGGGGATAGCGTTCATACTGATTGCCGTTCGCACCATTATCGGAAAAGAAGATAATGACCGTATTGTCGTATAGCCCGCGTTCCTTCAAGGCATTGACGACCCGCCCGATCTGATGATCCATATTGGCGACCATCCCGGCATAGATTTCCATCTTGTGCGCGGCGTCTGTTTGCGCGGCGTGTGGCAGTTCGTCCCAAGGCTGAACATGGGGGAGGCGCGCGGCGGGCGCGACATCGGGCGGCAGCAATCCTTGCGCGGTTACCGCGTCGATCCGGCGCTCGCGCAGCGCGTCATAACCCTCATCATACCAGCCTTTGAATTTGGCCGACCATTCAGGCGGCGAATGCAGCGGGTCATGCGGCGCGGTAAAGGCCAGATAGGCAAAGAAGGGGGCATCGTCGGGATGCGTGTCCAGATAGCCGATCAGCTTGTCCGCATAATCGCGCGATGAATAAAAATCATCGGGCAGCGGCACCTCCGCGCCGTCCTCCACATAGCTAACGAGATAGTCAAGCCCCTCACTTGGCGGAAACAGTGGCAGGCGGCTGTCATAATGGCTGGCCCCTGCCTGCAGCAGGGCAAAGCTGCGGTCAAAACCCTTGTCGACGGGCCAGTGCCCACGCTTTTCACCCAGATGCCATTTGCCCGACATATAGGTGCGGTAGCCATTGCGCCGCAAAATGTCGGGCAGGGAATAAACACTGTCGAGCAGATACCCCTCATAGCCGGGCTGGTTCTGCAGATCGGGATAGCGGTCAAGCACCTCGCGCATCGTGCCGATCCCCGCCTTGTGATTATCGACACCCGAGAACAGCATCGCCCGCGCGGGCGAGCAGGTCGGCGCGGTATAGAAGCTGCCCATCCGCAGCCCTTCTTCGGCAAGCGTTTGCAGCGCCGGGGTCGGAATTTCCCCGCCAAACGGGGTGAAATCGGAATAGCCCAGATCATCCGCGACGATCAGCAGGAAATTCGGCCGCGACCCGGTTGTCCCGGTCTGTGCCGCCGATGCCGATCCCGGCCACAGGACTAAAATGGCGAGCGTAAGCAAGAGCTTCCGCAGCGCCTGATTGCGTTGAATGATCATGCCTCTCTCCTTGTTGTTATTATTCAGCGAGGCGGGTGGGGTGAAGGCCGGGGGTTATTTCTTGATGCCAACCCCCGGCACATCGCCCTCATGCGCGCGATAGATCACATAGGTCTTGATCTTTTCGGCCTCCTCGGCCGAGACCCATTTGTCAAACGATGCCATGCCGCGATCCTTCAGCATGCCGCCGCGTACGATTTCCTGCCAGTTATCAAAGATTTCGGGCTGCGAATGGCGCAGGTCGGGGATCATGCCGCCACCGACAGCGGCAAAGCCGTGGCAGGTTCCGCAATTGCGGTGGAACAGATCCTCGCCCGCCGCCACGTCTTCCATCGTGCCCTCAAAGGCAGGCGGTGTCGGCAGTTCGGCTTCCGCCGTTTTCGGGGGGAGCGTGTCAGTTGCGCCAACCTTGAAGGTCAGCAGCCGGCCGACATGCGTAACGCCTGCGGCCTTTGCGGCGCGGCCATAGATCGTGCCGACCCCGCCCCAGCCGGCCAGCACGCTGACATATTGCTGCCCGTCGACAAGATAGGTAACCGGCGAGCCGACGACGCCGGTTTGCGCCGGCGCATTCCACAGCTCTTCCCCGGTATCAGCGCGGAATGCGCGGAAGAAGCCATCGCCGGTGCCTTGAAAGACAAGGTTACCCGCGGTCGATAACAGTCCGCTGTTCCAGTGGCCCCAATGTTCGACTTTCCAGCGCGCCTTGCCGCGCACCGGGTCCCAGGCAATCAGCCGCCCCTTCAGGTCACCGGGTGCTGCGTCGCGGGTCAGATGCAGGGCGGACGCGGTGTTCCAGAAGCCCGGGCGGTAGACGAAATCATCTTCGGGCCCGTAAAGCCCGGGAAATTCCATCGCCGGAATATAGACAAGCCCTGTCTGCGGCGAATAGCTCATTGGCGGCCAGTTATGCCCGCCAGCGGGGGAGGGATAGACGATCTTGTTTTCGGTCGAATAGTCCCCGGCACCGGTTTCCACCGGCCGGCCGGTTGACAGATCCACATGGCTTGCCCAGTTCGCCAGCACATATTTATCGGCCGACAGCAATTCGCCCGTCGCACGGTCGAGAATATAGAAAAAGCCGTTCTTTGGCGCTTGCATCAGGACTTTGCGGGATTCCCCGAAAAGTTCAAGATCGGCCAGAATCATATGTTGGGTCGCGGTATAGTCCCAATTATCGCCTGGTGTCGTCTGATAGTGCCAGACAAGCCGCCCGGTATCGGGCCGCAGTGCCAGGATCGATGACAGGAACAGATTGTCGCCGCCGCCGGGGGATCGGTGATGCCGGCTCCAGGGGGAACCGTTACCCACCCCGACATAGAGCAGATCGAGTTCAGGGTCATAGGCCATCGAATCCCATACGGTGCCGCCGCCGCCGATCTTCCACCATTCGCCGCCGCTCCAGGTCTTGGCGGCGGCTTCAAGTTCGGGATTCTCGAATGGCTGTGACGGATCACCGGGCACCGTATAGAAACGCCAGGCCAGCTCGCCTGTCTTGGCGTCATAGGCGCTGACATAGCCGCGCACCCCCAATTCGGCCCCGCCATTGCCGATCAGGACCTTGCCTTTCACCACGCGCGGCGCGCCGGTGATGGTGTAGGGCCGGCTGCGGTCGATGGTATTGACGTCCCAGACTTGCTCGCCCGTCTTTGCATCCAGCGCGACAAGCCGTCCGTCAATGGTGCCGACATAGACCCGGCCGTCCCAGACGGCGACGCCGCGATTGACCACATCGCAGCAGGCCTTCTGCCCCCATTCCTTGGGCACTTCGGGATCGTAGAACCAGATTTCCTCGCCGCTGCGCGCATCGACCGCCCAGACGACGCTCCATGGACCGGAAAAGAACATGATCCCATCGACGACGATGGGGGTTGCCTCGATGCCCCGGTCGGTACCCAGGTCGAGATGCCAGGCAAGGCCCAGCTGTTTCACATTATCGGCGTTGATGCTGTCGAGTGGGGAAAAGCGCTGCTCGGAATAGGTGCGGCCATGGGCAAGCCAGTTACCGGGTTCAGTTTCCGCGGCAATGATCCGCGCCCCGTCGATGGCGGCCGCCTTGCCGATCTGTTCGGCTGTTGCCGCCTGCGCATATCCGTGCAGCATCAGCCCACATGCAACTACGCCGCCAAGCAGCTTGCCGATTGCCCGCATCATTCCCTCTCCGCTTGATTTTTATTTGCTCCAAACTATCCGCCCCTGCCTTCGGGCGCAACGGGGCATTGCTGTGCTATCCGCGCCGCTCAATCACCGGCGATCGAGGGGACGCTGGCCTGTTCCGGTTCGGCGGGGCTCGCACGGCGGCCTTTCTGCGTGGCAGGGACAGCTATCACCAGGGTCAGCAGGCCGCAGCCGCAGATAATGAGGGTGAGCGGCAGTTGCGTGCCGTCGAAGCTGCGCCCGACCAGCGCGCCGACAAGTGCGGCGCAGCTCATCTGCACGAAACCGAACAAAGAGGACGCTGCCCCCGCCATATGCGGAAACGGGGTCAGCGCGCCGGCGATCGATTGCGGCAGCACCATGCCCACCGATGCCATGAAAAAGATATGCGGTCCCACCACCGCCATCGGCCGGTCCACGCCACCGAGTGCGAGCCCCACCATGACAATGCCTGAGGCAGCCGCAAGCAGTGCGCCAAACCATACCATCCGGGCAAGCCCGACGCGCATGGTCAGCCGCGTTGCTATCTGGGTGCCCGCGACATAACCAAGGCAGACGAGCGCGAAATAGAGCCCGAAATTTTCCGCCGCGACCCCGAACACCCCCTGCAGCACGAAGGAGGAGCCTGAAATAAAGGCGAATAATCCCGCAAAGCTGAAACAGCCGCACGCCATATAGCCAAGATAGATCCGGTCCCGCAGCAGGCTGCGGAAATTCTTCGCCAGATGCAGTGGCTGCAACGCCTCCGGGTCCGGGCTGTGCAGGGATTCGGCGATCTTCAGAACAAGTGCGGCGATGGCCACGATACCGATCAATCCGACAAACAGGAAGGAAGCATGCCACCCCCACCAGATTTCAAGGTATCCGCCGATGATCGGGGCGATGGCCGGCACAAGCCCCATAACCGATCCCATCGCTGACAGCATCCGCGCCGCCTTGTCACCGCCATGCAGATCGCGCGCGATCGCGCGGGCAAGCACCGGTCCCGCGCTGGCGCCCACTGCCTGAAAAAAACGCAGTCCGATCAGCATCTCGACCGACTGGGCGATGGTGCAGGCAAAACTTGCGGCGACAAAGATCGCAAGCCCGCCGAACATCACCGGCTTGCGTCCGAACCGGTCCGACATCGGACCGTAGAAAAGCTGGCTGACCGCAAGCCCCAGCATGAAGGCGCTGAGTGTCAGTTGAATTTCCGCTGTGCTGGCCGAAAATACCTGCTCCATTGCCGGCAGGGAGGGCAGATAGGTATCGGTGGCAAGCGCACCGATCGATGTGAACAGCGCCAGGACGATGACAAGCGCACGCGAATCGGGTGTCAGCTTCCGCATGGCAGGGTGGCCTATGCCTGGTCCGCTGGCGGCGGATTGTCGGGGTGGGGCATCCCGGCTTCATGGCGATAGCGGTGCAGGCTCGCCCCTTCGTCGCGCAGCCAGCGGTCCGCTGCTTCCGTGTCATCGATCCGGCTGCGGACGAGCCGCCAGAAGGCGGGGCTGTGGTTCATTTCCACCAGATGTGCCGCTTCATGGGCGGCGACATAATCGAGGATTGCGGCAGGCGCGAGGATAAGGCGCCAGGAAAAAGACAGATTGCCAGCCGTGGTACAGGCACCCCAGCGGGTTTTGGGGTCGCGTACGGTAATCCGGCCGGGGCGTTTGCCAAATGCGGCGGCATGGGTGGTGGCCGCCGCGCGCAGGCTTTGGCGCGCCTCGGCTTTCAGCCAGTCCTCCAGTCGGCGGCCAAGATGCGCGGCCTCACCCGAAACATGGATCCGCCCGTCGCGCCGTTCGACCACGCCGCGCATGTTGGGTGTATGGACAATTATGTGCGGTTCCCCTGCAAACGGGATTTCGGCGCCAGCGCGCAGCGGGACGAGCGGTGCCTGCCTGGCGAGCCGTCTTGCGATCCAGCCGCGATGGGTGTCGAAAAATTCCCAGGCCAGGCCGCTTGCGCAATGGGCTGGCACCACAAGCGTGACCGAGCAGGGTTCGGGATTGATGCGGATCTGCACCCGCCGTGCCCGCGCGCTGCGGCGCAGGGTGACATGCAGTGGCCTGCCGTCGATTTCCACATGATGCCGGCTCAATTGAACCACGGGCTGTTTCCTGCTGCGTCTTGCTTTGCTTATGATGCTTGTCATGAACAGACCCGCACGTCCAGCATTTCACCTCGCTTTCTGCGTCGATGATCTTGAAGCGGCGCGCCAATTCTATGGCGGGTTGCTGCAATGCGCGGAGGGGCGCAGTACCGAAGACTGGGTGGATTTCGACTTTTACGGCCATCAAATCGTGGCGCATCTGTTGCCTGAAGGTGCCGCGCGGCGCGGCGGGTCAGGACAGGTTGACGGTGTGGCGGTGCCGGTGCCGCATTTCGGTCTGGTGCTTGACTGGCCGGCCTGGCGCGCACTCGCCGACAGGCTCCTATCCGAATCCGTGCATTTTCTGATCGCGCCGGAAATCCGGTTTGCCGGTCAGCGGGGTGAGCAGGGAAGTTTTTTTCTGTGCGATCCGTCGGGCAACACGCTTGAATTCAAGGCGATGCGCCACCCTGAGGCTCTGTTTGAATGATTTGATGGCGATGCAGGACAGCAAGGCTAATCCTGCATCGTCCTATGTCAGCTTGCTACCGGAAAGGTGCGGATGAAATCCTTGATCCGGGGGGAGATTTCGGTGCGCCAGCGGCTGCCATTGAAGACGCCGTAATGGCCGACCCCTTTCTGGATATAATCAAGCTGCTTTTCGGGCGGAATATTCTTGCACAGCTCGTGCGCCGCCTGGGTCTGGCCGATCCCGGAAATATCGTCAAGCTCGCCTTCCACCGTCATCAATGCGGTCTTGGTGATCTTGTCGGGGCGGACCGGGCGACCACGATGGGTTGCCTCGCCCTTGGCCAGGCTGAATTTCTGGAACACCTCGCTGACTGTCATCAGATAGAATTCCGCCGTCAGATCCATCACCGACAGATATTCATCATAAAAGGTCCGGTGTGCCTCCGCGGAATCGCCATCGCCGCGCACAAGGCTTGCGAACAGTTCGCGATGGGCGTTCAGATGCCGGTCCAGATTCATGCTCATAAAGCCGCTGAGCTGCAGGAAACCGGGATAAACCCGGCGCATGAAGCCGGGATTGGGTAGCGGCACATGGGTTATCAGATTGTGCTCGAACCAGGATAGGGGGCGTTCGGTGGCCAGAACATTCGGCTCTGTCGGGCTTTGCCGGGCATCGATCGGACTGCCCATCAGCGTCATGGTCGGCGGTTGATAGGGATTGTCTTCAGCCGCCATCAACGCCACGGCCATCAGCACCGGCACGCCGGGCTGGCAGACCGCCAGCACATGGGTATCCGCACCGATCACGCGCAGAAACTCGATGATATAATCGATATAGTCGTCCAGATCGAAATGCCCCTCACTGACCGGTGCCATGCGCGCATCGCGCCAGTCGGTGATATAGACCTCGTGATCGGGCAGCATGGCCGCAACGGTGCCGCGCAGCAAAGTGGCGTAATGGCCTGACATGGGCGCGACGATCAGCAGCTTGGGGTCGTCGCGCTGCGTGCCATTCTTGAATTGCCGTGCGAAATATTTGAGCTGACCGAACGGCTTGCGATAGACGATCTGTTCTTCGACAGGCACTTTCCGCCCGTCAATCGTTACGCTGTCGAGGCCGAATTCAGGCTTGTCATAACGCCGGGTCAGCCCGTCCAGCACATCGATCGCGGCAGTTGCGGTGTGGGCAAATGGCGTGAATCGCATGGGATTTGACGGATGCAGCAGAGAATATTTGCTTGCCCGCATCGCTGCGCGCATCGGGGCAATGGCCGCATGTCCCAGTTCGTAAGCGTGATAGAGCATAAAGTTAATCCATCCATGAGATCAGCTAATGCCAAGATTGCTGATTGTGCACTGCAACATAAATAGCATTGCATGGCACCGATTTCCAGCAGCAATGTTATTCCTTCAGCGTTACCGGGCCGTTTACGTCATGCCGCAATTGCGAAGAATTTTCTTGAAACAAGCTGTTGGCGGCTTGCCACTGTTGTATCCGTTGAAAGTCAAATATGAGACTATTTCGAATTTTACAAACTAAATGCCTTAAATGGCACGTCCAATTGAGGTTGTGTTTCAGTTTATTTGAAAAAATGGCAGAAATATTTTCGTTAAACCTTTTGTTAAGGTCTTTTTCTTATTCTGGTTCTTAGCTGTCATATGGATACGTCCCCCAACGGCATCCGCTTTGTCAGACGGCTCCCTGTTGAAACTTGGGCTGCAAATTTTGCGGCCCATTTTTTTTGCCTTTTTTATGGGCTTTGATCTTCATCTTGGCGATTTCCTGATTTTTGATACGTTCAGTTAATCCCGACCGCCTATATCTGGCGGAAGCAGCTTTGCCTGGAAGGGGTTGGGCGATTGCGGCAAATATGTAAAAAGGGCGTTTATGGACGATTGGGAACAGGATCAGGATGTCGACGGGCAGCCATTTGCCGGCGTCACAGCCTTTGCGCGCTCTGAAATGTTTACGCGCATCTATGACGATGCGATGCAGATGGTGCGCGACGCCGCCGATTATCTCGAGCTTGATGGACAGATCGACCGCAATGCGATGCCGGACGATCTGGCGCCGGTCTATGCTTGCGAAAGCATGCGTCTGACGACGCGGCTGATGCAGGTGTCAGCCTGGTTGCTTGCAATGCGCGCGGTTCAGGAAGGTGAGCTGAGTGGCAATGATGTCAAGGGCAGCCGCTACCGGCTTGGCGCAGCGGAGGTTTGCCTTGGCGGACCGGTGCGCGGTGCCGGGCTGTTGCCGGCGCAGTTGATTGATTTGCTTGGCACGAGCCGCAGGCTGTATGAGCGGGTCGCCCGGCTCGATGGTTTGCTGTTCGATGACGTTACCGGGGACAGCAATGCGAACCCGGTCGATCAGCATCTGAACCGTCTTGCGCAGGCGTTTAATCGCAAGGAAGAATAAGCGCCGCAGCACGGATAGTAGCGCGTCCGACAGGTTACCACTGCCGATTTCCCCGATCTGGATTCTGTCTGCAAAGTGCAGCGTAAATGTTCGCATAAAATAAAGCCCGGCGGATTTCTGCCGGGCCTTTTCATGCTGGGTTACCGCTATGCCGGGCGGGATATCCGCCGGCCCCGACCAGAAACGATCAGGCGACCAGAAAAGATCAGGACAAGCCGAAATTCGCGAATTTCTTGTTGAAGCGTCCCACGCGGCCGCCGGTATCGACAAGCTGTTGCGCGCCGCCGGTCCATGCCGGGTGTGTCGTCGGATCGATATCGAGCTTCAGCTCATCGCCTTCCGCACCCCAGGTCGAGCGGGTCTGGTAGTTTGTGCCGTTAGTCATCACCACCGTGATGGTGTGATAATCGGGGTGAATTTCTTTTTTCATCGAACTGCTCCGAAGCGCTGGCGGGTGCAGGTCCCCGCGCGGCGTTGAACTAGTGTTGAATTTGCGCTGAATTCAAGGTGCGCGATTATACTCAGCCGTTTGGCTGAAGCAAGCCTTCCCGGGAAAATAATATGCGCTGTTATTTTAGCGGATCTCACCGTGAAACTTTCGGGCGAAACTGCGGTAATTCGCGTGAATTTCACCGTAAATTAGTCAATTTTGCACAGATTTAAGCGAATCGGCGGGCGCTTTTTATGCATCGCAGGCCCGTTCTTGCCTGCTCGTGCCTGATCAAGGTCCAATTGGTAGGCATCGGCGCATTGTATCTTGGCCGTTGATGCGCGTATATTCCCGCCGATTCAGTTGTTGGACTTTTTTTGCGCATGATTGCGGGCCGATTTCCGCGATAACCGCTTGTGAGCGCCGCTTTGCTTGCTTTAGTATCCTGGCGTTACCGAAGCCATGACCTGTGGAGAATCAAAGGGGTAACGGTTTGCAGGTCACAAGCGCTTGCGGCGCGTCACGAAGGTACAAAGGGGAACATCTTGCATAAGTCGCGGACTTTAGTTGTTGGAGCAGCTTTCTTGGTGTCTGCCTGCTCCTGGAATTCCGACTCCTTATGGCCAAGTCTTTCCGATAGCGGGGCAAGCGGCAATAACGAACGTGCCGCCGCCGCTGCCGCAAACGAACAGACGCCCGCATCCCCGGCGCAACCGGTTTTCAGCCCGGGCGATCTGCTCAATAATGCACCCGCCGCCGCATCGCCGCCTTTGCTTGGCAACACGAATTTCGTCCCCACCGGGCCCGCCCCCGGTATGCCGACCGGTACAGTGGTTGGTCAACGGGTTGCGCAATTGCGTGCTGAATTGCAGGCATTGGACGGGCGGGTCGGTAATAACAATACGCGGTTGCAGCAATTGCGTGCGATGACGGCCGCCAATGCGCAGCGTTATCATGGCACCGTTGCCGCGATTACCGCGCGGTTGCAGCTTGGCACGACCCCGGGCAATCCGATTGTCGTCAATCAGTGGAATGCGGCACAGGCAGATCTCGACCGGCTGAGTTCCGATATCGGCGCGATGAACGCTTTGAGCGCCGCGGTGGCGGAGAATGCGGGCACGGCTGAATTCCTGCTCGAATCGGCGCGGGCGACCTTTGGTTTGTCCGGTGCGATCGACGAAGATCACCGTCAGCTTGAAATTCTGGAAGATGAAATCAATCGCTCGCTCGTTCTGATCCAGCGTCTGCTGAGTGAATTGACCGAAGATATCGACAGGCAGACCGCTTATGTCGCCAATGAACGCAGCCGTCTGACAACGCTCTCCAGTGCGATTTCGTCCGGTGAGCTTTATGGGGAGGCGCTTTCAAGCCGGATGGCCCCGCTTGGGGTATCGGGCGGTCGGCGCGGCGCGCCGTCAGCGGCGGCGGGGCCAGGTGGTGGGCGACCGCTGGTCGTCATTCGCTTCGATCGGCCGGATGTGGCCTATGAGCGGCCGCTTTACAACGCCCTGTCGCGGGCGCTGGAGAGTAATCCCAATGCCTATTTCGATATTGTGGCCGTTGCGCCGACCGGCGGCAGCCCGTCCGAGGTGCGCCGCGCGCAGACGCAGTCGCGCCGCAATGCGGAAGCGGTGATGAGCACGGTGGCGGAGATGGGCCTGCCTGCTAACAGACTGCGCCTGTCCTCAACGACAAGCGCATCGGTGGCAAGCAGCGAAATCCACGTCTATGTGCGTTAGGGCCCTGGCCGTCAGCCTTTGCGGTCATTGAAAACCGGTCACATTTAGGCAAGCCATGCTTGTCGGTTTTTGTCGCTTTGCCGTGACTGGCGATTGGCCGCGACTGCGGATCATCGACAGATAATGCTCAAACGGCACCATATATTTCCCCTGTGCGCGTGTTAATTGTACCAATGACGGCGAACAGGTTTGACTTGCGGGTAAGTATGTTAGCCTGCCTCTCATAAGCCGGTCAGCCCGGACCTGATTGCCGCAGTAACAGAGCATGGGGAGGTTGCAATGCGTATCGGAGTATTCACACCTTTTTCCAACCCGTTTGCGA
>OBJS01000282.1_pt1 | contig 12954 bp, 8 predicted proteins | sample 1519851 | NCBI WGS metagenome assembly OBJS01 (sample SAMN03019806, study PRJEB22545) | beach sand metagenome | biome: beach; feature: sea beach; material: beach sand | place: USA: Municipal Pensacola Beach, FL | collected 2010-10-20 | depth 25-47 cm m
GTTGTTCGATAAGCCGAATCAATCCCCCAAAGGGGGGGAGTCCGCCACTCGCGCCCATTGGCTAAGAACTCCACCAGCACCGTGTCGGACACAGGCTGATTATCCAAAGTGAAGTCCGCTAGCTGCTCACCCATATCGTGTAACAATAGATCGGTATAAGGAAATATAGATTGTTCTGACAACTCCGGATGTGCACTGCTGCTGGCCGTATCATAGCGGGCAACATGGCACTGGTCGCACCCTGCATCTTGGAATAAAGCTTTGCCGCGTTGTACTTGCGCCCCATAAGCATCACGACGCTGTGGCACCGCGAGGTGGGCAGCATAAAATGCAACCGCATCGAGGATGGCATCTGAGACCTCATAGTCATAGCTATTCACGCTATCACCATTGCCATTTGGTGTCGCCAGACAATCCACTTGGTGAGGCATACAATTTTCATCTGGCTGTAGGCGGCTGGTTAACCCCATATCATTCACAAAAGCACCCGCACTCTGTTCCAGTAGACTGGGCTGCCCCGCCTTCCATCCAAAGCGGCCAAGGGAGACCGCTTGCTGCTCAATACTCCACACTCGGTTGGCTCGACCAGAGATCCCATCGCCATCCATATCGTTGGGATCTTCCTGTGCAATAATCGCAGTTTCGGGGATCAGCGCCAGTAACCCGAGTCCGATCATGGGGGGCGCAGTACGCACAGAAAAAACTGTATCCTGGTCAAAGCCCGCATGTCCCTGAGAGACATAGTTGTTGGTAATATGCCAGCTGGGTTGTCGCAATGTCTCGATGTGACCGTCTGCAAACTGCATCTCTACATCAATGTAGCTGACACGCAGATCGACCTCTTTCATCACACCTGCCACCGCATCGTGCTGCAATTGCCCGCCCGCACTGCTATCCGGCACATTAGCCTTTAAGGATTGCAACATCATGTTCTTATCGGTTTCTGAAATATTGCTTCGAGTGGCTCGAATCAACGCACTTGAAAAATCTGTACCGTCTTCTGTAGCAGAGACATTAGGCGCATGTCCACGGCCATCGCGAATGTGGCAATCCTGGCAAGCATTGTTGTTAAATAGCCCACCCAAACCATCTCTGGAAGAAGTACTGGCCGAACCGGCAACCCAAGGGTTTTGAAAAAAGTCGTTACCCAGATTGAATTTCTGTATACGACTCACCTCGCTCATGTTTGCCGAATGAGCAGAAAATGCGTTGCTGGTGACATCCACTACAGTGGCATCACCGGCACTTCGGTGCTCAATTTGTGGTTCATGATTGGCGGCATCCGAGCCTCCATTACCATCGCAGGCTACCAGACAATGGGTAGAAACAAAGACCACTAAAAGGGAAATTCTCACGTTGTACATCCTGAAACGACAAAGCGATGAGAAAACCTCATCGCTTTTTTTTAGCAGATGAATATCACTAAAGATCAATCACCATCACCGCTGCCATCGGTAGATAGTTCAACCAACGACAGTAGCTCCTTTAGGTTGAGAAACTCCGTATTGAGTGCAACCAACTCAGCACTTGCCGCTTCAGCCAACTGCCGCTCAGCTCCATCGGCACCTTGTCCAATAATCTGATCAAACTTGATAGGATCCACATCACGCTCCCCAAGCTCGTAAAGCGCCAGCATTTTTTCTTCAATACTATTGAAAGCTGCATCCAGAGTCTGGAAGGTCGCACTATTTTTAGAGCGCACCAAGTCTGCAAGACTGGTCCCTGAGACATCGGCATAACGTCCATAAAATGCATTGCGTACCGCCTGGAAATTGTAATAAATGGCGACGTGGCTCAAGTCGCTAAAGCAATCATGTTCTTCTTCAGGGTCGCCAAGCGTCAAACCAGCCCCCATACGTGCAGAGGCCAATTCATCTGTGGCCATAACCACCATAGAGCCGACGATATAATCCAGTGCCAGATTGCTGTTTAAAAAGTTATAGGCTAAGGTGCCTTGAGTGGTTTCCGCTTGCGGACTCCATTCCGCTACCATCTCAGTCAAGTCAGCAACCAACAAATCGGTAGCGGTTTTTAGATAGGCAGCACGCCGTTCACAGAACGCATCCGCACAACTGCCATCATTGGCAAAATCAGTAAAGGGACGCATACCTGCACCTGGGCCGGTGCCGTTCAGATCCTGGCCCCACAACATGAATTCAACGGCGTGCACACCGGTGGTGACATTGGCTTCGCCACCTTCACCATTCTGCGCAATGAGTAAATCGCTATTGATCTCTTCACTACCCTGGATGAGGGAAACGATATGGTTTTCATCCAGAGGCCAGGCATTCACTTGCCCCTCCCATTCATCCACACTCGCGGGCCCGCCATCGGCAGAAAGATCGTTATTTAAAGTAATGGCTGTGTCCCAACGCATGATTTCAGACTGCTGATAAGGCACTCTGGCAGCTTTATACGCTGCCCGTGCATCCTCTAATGCGGTTTCAGAAGGGCTAGCAATCAATACATTCACCGCGCTTTGTAAATCCTGTGCAGCCGACAGCGAATCTGAATAAGAAGCGAAAGCCATGGCCACATGATTTGATTTAATAGCCTCTTCACTTGCGGTTGGATCATCGTCATCACTGTCGTGGCCACAGGCCACAAACAGAAGCGATATAAGCGGCAAACATGCCATGGTTAAATGTCTAAGCTTCATTAGGCTCCCCACGCGGATATGGTCGCAATTTGTCCAGTCCTATCACTAATTACCGGACCGTTAATAATATTGCTAATGATAATGATTATTATTTATATTTTCAACAATTGTTGTGGCGCGATCTGTTACTTGGCAAATTTGGCCCACCAAAAAGTGCCACGCCATGGCTCAGATAGAAATTGAGACAACTGACGGCAATAGAACTGAGCCGCCACCGAGCACAACAACAATAGTCTCTCTTTAGAGCCTATAAACAGCGGCACCCTCTACGGTTTTTGCTGCCGGTGATGATGCTCTGGAATAGCTTCTCAGCTAGATCCTGTCACCATCTATCCACACAGGAAGATAGTCTTAGGCATGCACACTCTACTTCAACCTCGTTACAGCTAGTTAGCGTGGAAAAATCAGCTATATTCTGGCGCCACAGAAGGTGCAATTTGCATATACCAGTGCGCGGAACGTATAGAACGTCGATCAGACTTTATTGTTCATCAGATACAACATCCAGCGTCACGCCCAGATACATACCTGAATAAAACAGCACGCGTTCGTATTAGTGACAATTAACAATCAAGGGGGGCAATTAACTGAGCTCCTTCGTTGCGAGCATTGTTTGCCTCTTTGCTAACGGGATAATAGTACAAATCATTGACAGGCCCAAAGTCCTGCTCCTCCACCACTGATTTAAGATCGCCCTCTAACCAACGTTGTGCATATACCGTATCCAATATAAACGGCATTCGATGGTGTAAAGCAGAAAGTGAATCATTCGCAGCTTGAGTCAATATGGTAAAAGAGGACTGTCCTGCCCCAGAATCCCATAAACCTGCAAATACGAGGGGCAACCCTTGACTGGAGCGTACGAAATAAGGTTGTTTGCCGCTTACTTCATTTCTCCACTCATAAAATCCTAAAGCAGGAACTAAACAACTTTGACCTCGACGCCATGCTTGACGAAATGCAGGCTTTTGCGGCGCAGACTCCACCCTGGCATTAAAAGTTGAATATTTTAACTTCGCCTCTTTAACCCAGGCGGGAACCAGTCCCCATTTCATGGGCATGGTAACAGTGCCAACCACTACAGGTACAATCTGCCCAGGTGAAATATTGTATCCAGTAGGAATCCCAGCGGGCCAGTCCCTAAGGATCTCTGACCACTGCTGCATGGCAGTTACATGGTTGGCATAACGTCCGCACACAGGATTTCTTTCTCGTGATATATCACATGCTATAAGGTAGGGTATTTTAGAATAAATTAACGCGTCAAAAGATCTATAGATTAGCATCCCATAGTGGGCCTAGACCTTTCATAAAGGTCTCCACTTCATAGGTATAATTGCTGTTTTTCCCCAGTCCTCTATTAATTTGCGTATGAGTAAAAGGCACACTGACCACCTCCGCATGAGTTCCAAGCTCTCGTGCTCGATTGGCGTAAGATCGCGCTTGGCTACAAGAGATTGTTCTATATTCGGAACAGATCAACAACAATGGTTTTGCTTGCTGAGTATGTTGTGTTTTCGGTGACACCAGTTGCCAGTATTCCGGATCATCACCAAATGCCAAGTCATACAAATTAGGATGGGGAGAAGCCATGATACCCATCACGTCTAGAGCAACTCCGTCTAGCGCAACAGTGCCTAGCCATGGTTTCACCTGGTGCGCATAAGCTGCTTCAGGATTAGCGTTGATCAAACTCACTAAATGGGCACCTGCTGAATGCCCCATTAGCACAAAACTGTCATCATTTGCGCTCAATCGAGAGAGTGTCCTCTGCGCATAGGCAAGTGCTCGTATCACATCCTCAGCCTGTTGCGCAGGATAGCTATCTGGAATCAGGCGATAATTACTAGATATTAATATAATGCCTTTATTCACCCAACGTTCACGTTTATTGTTCACTAATGCGGCGTAATCCTTGTCACCAAAACGCCATGCGCCACCATGCACCAAGAATAGCGTAGGTGCGCCTAACAGATGTTTCGGTAAATAAATGTCTATTCGCTGTTTTGCATGCTCGCCGTAAGGCAAGTTCTTTAAGATGAACTGGCAATGGCGATCGGACTTTAAATATGGCAGTAAATCGTTTGGAATTTCAGGTGCCATACAAGGCTCTGCATTCACTCCGTTCGCACTGTTCCTTAGCTGCAAAGCACAACCCCACTGTATGGCTACTAGAAATATACTGAGCAAAAAATAAATGAATCGATTTTTTTTCATTTTCGTGTTCACTAATCTGACCTTTAATGTTAGTGAATTGATGGTTTATTTTGACTTGTCCACGTTCATGTTTACACAAGCAACATATTCGACCTACTCTATAGTGTCAAAGTCATCCCTGTAAATACTCCATCAGGTTTATCAACACAAAACCAGAGGTAATAATAAATCCCGCTAGTGGCAACCAGGCCGGCACGGCCATTGTGCCCTGATAGTCAGGTAGTTTCAGCTTAATTCGCCAGAGGGAGAGATTCACCAGGCTAAAGACACACAGCATTAAAAAGGAGGTGATAGTTGCTAGGGTTGCCAATCCTGCAGAAAGAGCTAAAAACATCATACAAAAGGTCACCACCATCGTTGCCACTAGGGGTGTCCGAGTATGGTGGTGTACATAACTGAACACCGCAGGTAGTTGACCTCGGCAACTCAATCCGTAAATCACTCTGGTCGCCATAATCAGTTGGATAAGTGCGCCATTGATGATGGCAAACATGCCAATAATCGGCAGAAGAATCGCGCGTTGTTGACTATAGTGTTCATACAAGTCCACTAGAGGCGCTTCGAAACTGCTGAGCGTTTCAGGTGGAAAAGTGAGTACTGCAGAGATCATGATCAAAAAATAGAGCACGGTGGTTATCACCAACGTGATGATTATCGCCAATGGTAAATTTCGCCGGACATCTTTCACCTCCTCCGCCACATCTACCATATCTTCAAAACCTATGAATGCATAAAACGCTAACAGTGCACCTTGAAACAACATCATGGTGGGCATGTCCGCACTGATAGGAATAAAATTTGGCCACATGTGCGGCAGGCTGTTAAAGCTATCTCGGCTGACAACTATGACGGCCAATAGCCCGCCCACCTCTAAAATAGTGATTGTGGTAGCGACAAAGACTGCTTCTCGAATACCGTAAGCTGCCACTGCCCCTAAGAAAAATACCACCCCCAAGATGATTGGTGTTCGCGGTAGCCAAATAAATTCTCTTAAATAACCCACAAAAGCGTTCACCAATGCCGCCGAAGAAACCACGCCAGCAACAATCACCAACAAGCCCACCAAAGTGGAAAGAGTTTTCGAGTTCAATCCTTTTTTCACATACAGAGAAGCCGCACCGGCACGCGGATAACGACCGGATAGCTCAGCGAAACTAAGCGCGGTGATCGCAGCCAAGGCAGAGGACAACACAAAAGCTAGCGGCGCATAGTAGCCGGACACCGCTGCCAGCTCGCCTACTAAAGCGTAAATTCCCGCGCCAATGGTGGTACCTAATCCGTAAAGCACCAACTGAGGCAAAGAGATGGTGCGCGCCAGAGCCAAATCGTCATCACTATCCATGAAATGACTTCTCAAGTGATTTCTAGTTATATTTCCACAGCACCCGATCGTACCCACGAAAAGGCTCTTGTGGGAAGGCATAGCTGTTCAAAAGGAACTAATTGTATCTCAGGTGGTGAGAAGCTATCTCAAATTTGGTCGTGGCCGCGTGGCGAATACTAAGACTGGTTGCAGATAATACGAAGGAGGGGATCAGCTTATTAACTTCTATCGCGGTAAATGATATCAGAATGACGAATATCGGTGCCGCGGACAATATAGATGACCTGTTCACAAATATTACGCGCGTGATCCCCAATGCGCTCAATCGCCCTTGCCGCCCAAATAACATCGATAAAATGGCGCACATTACGTGGATCTTCCATCATCAAGGTGATCAATTGGCGTGTAATAGCTTCATACTCACGATCCACTCGCTTGTCGATACGTGCCGTTTGCAGTGCGGTTTCGGCATCCATACGGGCAAAGCTATCCAGTGATTGGTTCACCATCTGAATCACATGGCTGGTGAGATTCTCCATCTCTAAGTAAGTTTTATTGGAGGCGTTCATGAGTGACAAATCTAACCCCATTCTCGCCACCTTTGCGGCTTCGTCACCCATCCTCTCCAAGTCAGTAATGATGCGAAACACGCCGATCACCAAACGCAAATCACTGGCAGTGGGTTGTCGTAATGCCAATATTCTCGTGCATTCCTCATCAATTTTTAATTCTAACTCATTTATTCGCGTATCCTTCTCTATGACTAATTCAGCCAACTCAGGATTTAAGCTCAATAAGGCAGTTACCGCATCCGCAAGTTGTTGCTCCACCAAGCCACCCATGCTCAGAACACTATGGCGGATCTCTTCCAGCTCCTCATTAAACTGCTGTGAAATGTGTGTTGCGACGTCACTCTGTTTCATCTGAATAAAAACACCTTACTAAGTGAGTTAACCATAGCGACCAGTAATGTAATCTTCCGTATTTTTCTTTTTGGGATTGGTAAAGAGTTCACCTGTGGCGCCAAATTCCACCAACTCACCTAAGTACATAAATGCCGTGTAATCGGATACACGTGCCGCTTGTTGCATATTATGGGTGACGATGACAATGGTGTAATCTTCTTTTAAATTGTAAATCAATTCTTCAATTTTCAGTGTTGAAATGGGATCTAAAGCCGAAGCAGGTTCATCTAGTAACAGCACTTCCGGCTGAATGGCGATTGCCCGTGCAATCACTAAGCGTTGTTGTTGTCCTCCTGAGAGTCCGAATGCGCTGTCGTGAAGTCTATCTTTCACCTCATCCCATAGCGCGGCACCCACCAGAGACTGTTCAACAGTTTCATCTAGCACCCGTCTATCGCGGATCCCCTGCAAACGTAAACCGTAAGCGACATTCTCATAGATAGATTTCGGGAACGGGTTCGGCTTTTGGAACACCATGCCCACCTGTTGGCGTAACTTGGCCACATCTACATTTCTGGCGAAAATATCCTGTCCCTTGAGGCGAATTTGACCCTCTATGCGGCAGCTGTCCACCAAATCGTTCATGCGATTAAAGCAACGTAGGAGAGTAGATTTACCGCATCCGCTAGGACCAATAAATGCCGTGACCCGGCATTCTGGGATATGCATCCCTATATTTTTCAACGCCTTAGTTGTTCCGTAATAGAGATCCAAATCCTCAACCTCAAAACAGATTTGTTCAGGCTTAACAACTTTGCCGCTGGTAGGGGACGAAGAATCAGGCACATTCACGTTAATATTGGGCATCTGCTCTACCTTAGCGTTCATACCCTTATCTCCTTTAACTTAGGTTTGGTACTTTTCTCGCAGTCGATTTCGCAACATGATTGCAGTGAGGTTGAGTACCGCTATTATGGCAACCAAAAGAAAGGCTGTGGCGTACACCAATGGGCGGGCAGCCTCCACATTGGGACTCTGAAAACCTACATCATATATGTGAAATCCCAAATGCATAAATTTTCTATCCAGATGAAGATATGGAAAATTGCCATCGAAAGGTAGTGCCGGTGCCAATTTCACCACGCCCACTAGCATCAGTGGCGCCACCTCCCCTGCTGCCCGTGCGATTGCTAAAATCAATCCTGTCATGATTCCCGGCATCGACATGGGCACAATCACCTTGCGCATAGTTTCAGCCTGGGTGGCACCCAGCGCATAGCTACCCTCACGCAGTGCTTGGGGGATCCGTGATAACGCCTCTTCAGTGGATACAATCACCACCGGCACTGTCAGCAGTGCCAAAGTGAGCGAAGACCAGAGTAATCCCGGAGTCCCGAGAGTGGGTGCGGGAAGGGCTGCTGGGAAAAATATCTCATCAATGGAGCCGCCGAGAAAATAAACAAAAAACCCGAGACCAAACACACCATAAACAATAGAGGGCACACCAGCGAGATTGTTCACCGCAATGCGTATGGTACGCACAAAAACACCTTGTTTAGCATATTCACGTAAATAGATGGCCGCCAACACGCCGAATGGGGTGACTAGAATAGACATAATCATCACCATCAAAACAGTGCCGAAAATGGCTGGGAAGATACCGCCTTCAGTGTTAGCCTCACGGGGATCTTCAGTTAAAAACTCTAAAAACTTGTCTAAATAGAAAGAGAATTTATTAACTATATTCATAGAGTTAGGATGATAAATTCGAACAATTTCTTTAAGTGGAATAGCATGGCTGGTGCCATCCGATAACTCTAGTTCTACCTCGCCTTGCTCCATTTGCTGAGCGATCTGCTGCATCTTTTTTTCAAGTTCTACATATTCTTCCTGCAACGCTGCTCGCTGTTCTGCCAATTCGGCCTGTCGGGATGCTGTGAGTGCATTATCCAGCTCATATTTACGCTCCTTCAACCGCAAACGCTCGAGACGATAATTGATACTGCCTATGTCCTTTTTCTGCACCTCCACCAATGTTTCATGTAGCTGTTGTACATCCTGCAGACGCTGTTCGATCATCTGATAACTGGAATCGCCCTGCGCAATCGAACGTCCATTTTGCCGCAGCCCCTGAATGACGCCGATGGCATCTCCCCATTCGCGCCGTTCAACTAGTGCCGCATCTGCCGGGAACTGGAATTCACCTAATTCGTTGCCAATTAGCCATCTAAAGTCGACGCCAAAAACATCCCGATTGCCCACTTTAAAGAGATAACGAGTTTCGAATTCCTGCCCTTCTGGAAGCATGATCCCCGCTTCCGCCAAGCGCGCGGCACTTAGGGTCTCGTCACGATTCAAGACGCCATAAATCAACTGTTCACCTTGAGGAGACTGCCAGGTAGTCTGCACGATGCTCTTTGGCCAAAAATGGCCCAAGCCATTGGACAAAATTAACAACAGCATGCCAAATACCAAGATAAGGCTGGTAGAGACTGCGCTGCCAGTCAACCAAATCCAAGGAGAACCACTTTTTATCCAATCGGAAAAAGTCATGACCGAATCACAGACTACCGTATTTTTTACGTAAGTTTTGCCGCACTAATTCACCCACGGTGTTAAAGAAAAAAGTAAACGCAAATAGCACCAAACCAGTGAAGAAGAGAATACGATAGTGAGTGCTATTCAATTCTGACTCGGGCACTTCCACGGCGATGTTTGCCGATAACGCCCGCAATCCTTCAAACAGATTAAAGTCCATGATAGGCGTATTGCCGGTGGCCATGAGCACGATCATGGTTTCGCCAACAGCGCGCCCTAAACCGATCATCACCGCAGAAAATATTCCCGGCGCAGCGGTAAGAATGATCACACCCACCAGGGTTTGCCAACGCGTTGCACCCAGGGCTAATGACCCCTCTGTGAGCATTTTGGGCACCGAACTCACGGCATCTTCAGCAATAGAGAAAATGGTAGGGATGACAGCGAAACCCATAGCAATGCCGATCACCATAGCATTGCGTTGGTCATAGCTGATGCCCCAATTAACCTCCATATGTTGAGGCAAATTGCCGTTGAACCACGCCAATTCCAAGTAAGGCCCTAGAGCGATACAGAGCCAACCGGCAATTAAAATCAACGGGATCATTAACAGACTTTCCCATCCATCTGGTAATTTGGTACGCATAGACTCTGGTAGTTTGAACCAGAAATAGCAGGCTGAAATTACCACCAAGGGCAACATCAGCAGAATAGCAAAACTACCAATCAGGTTTTTCTCCAAGATGGGAGCTAACCAGAGACCGGCAAGAAACCCAAGAATCACTGTGGGCAAGGCCTCCATCAACTCAATTGCCGGTTTCACTTTGCCCCTTAATACGGGAGACATGAAATAGCCGGTGTAAATTGCGCCAAATATCGCTAGTGGTATGGCGGTTAGTAGGGTGTAGAAGGTCGCTTTCAAGGTGCCAAAGGCGAGCGGTGTGATACTAAATTTAGGTTCAAAATCATCAGAGGCCGATGAAGACTGCCAAATAAACTCCGGTTGGCTGCGGCTTTCATACCAGATCTTTCCCCACAGCGCCTTAAAAGATACCTCCGGATGTGGGTTATCGATGTGCCAGCTTTTTATTTCTCCGCCTTCGGTATAGAGCGCCAGTAGATCATTATGCGGAGATAAAGTAATAGATTTAATTTTGCTGCTTGTGAGTTGTTTTTCAAATATTTTTCGTTCTGCAGTGGAGTGATAGAGGGCAAATTTACCGTCCTCCCCTAGAGCCAAGAAGCCTTTCCTACCGTACTCTGTTTCAAGCTTTTCAATAGCGCCACCAGGTCCTTTGAAGGTTCTGATCTTAGTCAATTTTAATCGGTTGTGTTCATCACGAACAGGAAACCATTGAGCAACTTCACCCCTACTGTCCCCCACTAAAATGGATATGCCCCCGACCAAAAACCGCGTTGCAGTGATGGTGCTATTTGGCGAAGCAATAGACAGAGTCTCGATGAGTTCAGGCTCTTCTTTGTCGAATAGATCATAAAAGTAGGTTCGACCATTGGGCTCAATTATATAAAGCGTATCCTGAGCCCGATTGAGTAATAGGGAAACAGCTCTTGGTGCCAATTGCGCCACCTCTGCTTCAACCATCTCATACTCATCAGGTTGAATGAATCCATCCTCTTCGATTTCGTAGGATTGAAAACCAATCACCCCTGATTGGCGCTGCACCACAATTGTTAACAGACCATCATATTTTTGCACCGCCAGCTGCATAATGGCTTGCCCTTGCTCATCCAACTGGACCGGCGAGTTGCCTAATGGGTAGAGGATGGAGGGGGAAACTGTACGCTTGTCCTCAGGATAACTGATGTCAAAATCCAGCTCTGCCACCAGTACCGTGCCGTCATTCAATCCCAAGGCAAAGAGGTTAGAGCTGGATTCACCCTTGGCGAAACTGGTAACCGCCACATCAGTCTCGATGGGCAACTTAACACTGGTAGTGCGACTTCCAGATTCAATATCGAAAAACTCTACAACACCTTGTTTATATACAACAAAACCAATTTTTCCTTGCTCTTCAAAAGCAAGCCATTGAGGTTCATCCTGAAGTGGACTGGAAATACTGCCTCCCTCATGGATAGCAGCAGGAGAAAAAAGTGGGTAAACCACGTAGAGCAGATAAAAGAATATTAAACCTACTGCAGTGATCACGCCTACACCGCCAAGAGCCACCCCATAGCGGGTTAATCTGTCTAATAAGCGGCGTCTGCTGTTACGCTTGTCTTCCTTGTCATTACTGGACTGCAATATGGAGAGGGAAGTATCGGCGTTTCGCATCGTGCCATGCTAAATCTTAATTGTTACAAAATTGTTACATCTGCTATACAACCACCTCAAATTAACGTGACAAAGTAATTAACAAACAATTTATAAACAATAAGATAAGCTGTTTTCTTTATTTTAAATGTTAGCTTATCACCACGACTAATGGCGAGCTCAATCTGTGGCTACAGGTTCAGTCATTTTTTTCCTGCTGCACGAACTGCACTCGTTCAACAGGGAAACAGCAAGAAAATTGGCTGCCTTCACCTACCACACTATCTATTTGCAACCCTGCGTCGTGACGAATCAATATATGTTTCACAATTGCTAGGCCTAAACCGGTACCTCCTTTATGTCGCGATCTCCCCACATCTACTCGATAAAAACGCTCTGTGAGCCTAGGCAAATGGTTTGTGGGGATCCCCGGTCCATTATCAGACACCTTAAACTGAGCGCCCTTCTCGGTCCTCTCCCAATTCACATCCACCCTACCCCCTGCCTGTGTATATCGAACCGCATTAAATACTAAATTGGAAAAGGCACTGCGAATTTCTTGAGGATTCGCCAACAGTGTCACGGACTCATCTAAATGACTCTCTATATGGTGATCCCCATTGCTGAGCTGCATCGCATCTGACACGACCTCTTCGATGAGATGACACACATTAATCCAAGTTTGGTTTTCCGGCTGTTCCCCGGTCTCCAGTTTTGACAGCGTGATCAAATCCTCAACGATAGAGACCATACGCGCAGTCTGGCGCTGCATGATGGTTACCGGTTGACTCGCTTTGCTGTCCGGCTCGATCTCCGCTTCCAATATTTCCAAATAACCGTTGATGACAGTGAGCGGTGTTTTTAACTCATGGGAAACATTAGATATAAAATTACGGCGCATATTCTCTAGGCGTTTTAGCAAAGTAATGTCGCGAGCAATTACCAATAGTCGACTATTACCATAGGGCACTATTTGAATGAATAATATTTTGCTAGTATCAACCGGAGATGGGATTTCCACACCATCATTTTCATTTTG
>OBJS01000283.1_pt1 | contig 12836 bp, 16 predicted proteins | sample 1519851 | NCBI WGS metagenome assembly OBJS01 (sample SAMN03019806, study PRJEB22545) | beach sand metagenome | biome: beach; feature: sea beach; material: beach sand | place: USA: Municipal Pensacola Beach, FL | collected 2010-10-20 | depth 25-47 cm m
CACATCAGCAAACGCGCTATCGATGCGCTTGGTCGCCTCTTCCCAGGCTTTGGCAAAATCATTGGCCGCTGCCGGCGCGTCCTTTTTAACTTTATCGACCGATTTAGTTGTGGTTTTTTCTACCGCCTGACTGACAGCAGACAGGTCCTCGGTAATCAGCCCCGCGGCGACGTTTGACTCCTCCGCCACTTTTTTCGCAGCCTCAGTGGCCTCGCGCTCCCACTCCTCGATTTTTTGTGCCAGCAGCTCTGACGGCATGGCCTTGTTGATCAGGTCATCAAGTTCAGACGACAAATCATCGGATGTATTGCGCAGCGCAGCAGTAACGCCTTGCAGCAAATCACTTTCGCTGAACGTTCCGCCGCCAGCCCATCCCGGCAGTTTATTCAGCAGTGCTGTAATCCAGCTATCCACGGACGCCAGCGCCTGGGCCACTGTCGCCCACCACTCAGCAACGATAACCGTGACGCCTTTCCAAACCACCTGCAGGCCGCGACCAATATCAGCAACGACGCCGGCACCACGCGCGATCGCATTAAACGCACTGTCTGCCTGCTCTTGTGCGGTCCCAAAACCGGAGCTAAATTCAAGCAGTTCAGAGGCAACACCGGTTATTGCCGGGGCCACCCTAACCGTGAGTTGTTTCCAGAAACCCTCACTGGCGGCACTCAGGCGCGTCATCGAGTCGTTGGCCTGCTCTATTTTTGCAGAGTCAACACGGTTGATTGCCAGGCCCCATTGCTCGGTAAATTCAGCCGCCTCCGCAGCCGCCGCGCTGCCGCCCTTGAGCGTGTTGACCAGGGCAACACCCTCGGAATCAAATAATTTGAACGCCAAACGCACGCGGTCGCTCTGCGACTCAACATCGCTCATTGCGTCCGCGATAGCAGCAAATTGTTTATCGGGAGACAGCCGGGCCAACGCCGCAGCGTTGAGGTTCAGCTCCGCCAGTGCGTTTTTAGCCTCACCGGTGCCAGCCGCCGCCTCCGCTACGCGCCGCACCATACGTTGCAAACCCATGTCCAGCGTATTGGCAGCCACACCGGACAGCTCCGCCTGAATGCGCATTGCAGTCAGCGACTCGGTGGCAATACCCAGCTTGTCTGAAACTTTCGCGGTGCTGTCGATAACCTCTAGTTGTCGTTTGACGAGTGCCGACGCAGCCGCTATGGCCGCGCCGCCAATAACGGCAGCGTAGGCCGATGCTTTTTTTGCAACATCTGAAAACGACTCACCCTGGCGTTTGTTTTGCTGCTGCGTGCGCCGGCCCGTGGTATTGAGTTTTTGTAGCTGATTATCTGTCAGCTCCACGGCTTTAACCGCACCCGTGGCGTCACCGGTGAGGATGAGCCCGGTTTTAATGGTTCTAGCCATGGGGTTTTACCTGTTGCGCCTGCTCGAGCGCCTGCCGTTCACTAATTGCGTCGAGCGCACCTTTTTCGATAAGCCGAATTTTTTGAAAAATTTCGAGTGTTTTTTTGCCCGGCTCCACGCCGTGAAACACCATGACAGCAGCCAGGCTTTGATAGTTGAGACCAGCAACCCCACCCATGGGCAGATGTTGCCATTGCGTTGCGCAATCCAGAAAAATCTGAACAGCCGGCCAGTTTTCGTTGTCGGTTAAAAATTCGTCTTCACCGGGTTCGTAGGCAACGCCAAAAAATTCTGCGTCTTCTGACATGTCGCCGGGCGACGCCCAAAACCGCCCGGCGTCGATTAGTTTTTTTCCGTTAAAAACCTGCGCACAGTCTCGTCCTGGACAGATATGCACTCCCGCGCAAGAGGCGAGAGTACGTAATCGATACGAGATATATGCTCGATTAACGTATCGTCGAATGGAATTAGCTCTCCCGAGGGGTCGTAGAAATCAGGCAGATCAACAAGCAAACGCCGAATGATTTCTTTGTCTTTTAGCCTCGACAACCCATCGATAATTTCGTCTTTTTCCTCGCCGTACAATTTGCGGATAACAGCGGTAAACGGCTGCTCAACATACCCGTCGCCGGACGGCACGCGCGCAGTAACTGTGACGCGCACCGTATCCGGCGGCGCCAAAACAAATTTGCCCATGATGTGGCCCTGTATTGGTTGTAAAAATGTATAGGTTGTAAAAAAAGAACGCCCTGTGAAATGAATCGGAGACGCGACGGGCCACAGGGCTGCCCCGCCGCGCCATTCACGGCCAATTGGGGAAAGGCCGCGCCGAACTGTTATACGAGGGTTAAGTCGCGCCCTGCGTGATTTTTATCTCGTCGCCAACCGTTTGAACACTAAACGGGATGCTGTAAAAAACCTCACCGGACGAAACCGTCTCGGTAATATCGCTAAAGGCCACGCCCGCCAGGTCAACCTCGACAATACTGCCCGCGCCCGAGCCGTGCTTGACAGCGATCACCTGATCCGTCTGCCCGGCGTGGCTCTCGACTGCGGCAAACAGAGCGATGATGTCGGCGCTGGCCGCCGGCGACACCACTATCGTGCCAGTCGGGCGGCGGTCTGTGATCAGCGTTTCCTCGCGCGCGACAATATTAATCCGCTCGAGCGAAACCCCACCGTCGAGCGTAAAACTGTTCACCGGGTATTGGCTGGCGCCAATCGTCAGCGTGGGCGTGTTGTTTTTTGTGATCGGCACGGCATCTTTAAACGCGCTGTTATCCGGCGCAGGTAACGTTGTCGCTATCGGCCGCGAGTAACTGCCAATAAATTGTGAAAACGTCAGCCAGGGCAGGTTGCCCGCCTGCATATTGATACCCCAGTTGCCGCGCACGCCAGCGAGCGTTTGCTGTATTGTCTCGCGGCGAAACCCTACAGTAATTGACTCAAAACCTGTATCGACTGGCGTGTAATACCACTCGTTATTGGTCGCTGTGTCGTCAGTCTCGGCCATTGCGCAGGCCCGCAAAAGCTGCCCCCAGGCCGGCTTTGTGCCGGTGGCCCCGGAGCCAATCATCGGCACCTGGAAATTGCTGATCTGCCCGTGCGGCACGACATTAACCTCGCGGTCGTTACCCAGGCCCGCGCGATCATATTCCTGCGACACGCGATTGCCGGCATACGGCGTAATCGCCACGCCGGACGTTTTTACCGCATCCGTCGCGACCAGAGTTTCCGGTGTGCCGGAGACGGCCTCGATTTTTGCATAGATGATTTTATTGCGATCACGCTGGCCCATGGTTTAGTCCTCCGGGTCGTCGGTTGCCGGCGCTGCGGGCTCAGCCGTGGCCGTATTGCTGATATCGTCGGGCGCCGGCGGCGCCGTGCCGCCCAGCCGTTCGATTTTGGTTTTGCCTTTTTTGTAGGTGCCGCCAACCCTTGGCGTTACCAGTTTTTGCTCGTCCGTCATCACGCCTCCGCTCGTCACGATTGTTGTATGTAGTGGCCGTCGCTATATTGCTCGCGCCAGGCATAGAGCCCGCCCGGCATGTCGAGGTCTGACCCGGCGCGATATTCCATCTCAAAATGCGCGGCGGTTTCCTGCCAGCCCAACAGTGCGCCCTGCAGATCCGCGCGCAACGCCTCGACGTTGTCGGTGTCAGATATAATCGTCATGCTGTAATTGCGAATAACGCGCTGATTCACCAGGTTGTCGTAATTGGATTCGTCGGCCTGCGTTGAGTCAAAACTCACCAACACCGCCGGGTAATCCGGGCTACCCGAAACCGCTGGCACGACATAGCTCAACTCCAGCGCTACCAGGAAATAGTTTTGCGCCGCCGCGTAATCCGCCGCAGCATCGGTGATCGAAATCGAATCAGCCGACGCGAGGATCTGGGCCTCAACCGCGGCGAGCAGCGTCATCAGCTTGGGGTAATCCGTCTCGCGCAGCGTCACAACAAACGTCACGTCGGTGGCGATTTTTGCCCCAACCAGGCTTAAACTTTGCGCGCTGGTCAGGTGATAAACCGCGTCCGGCGGCTCCTCGCCCTCTGGCGCCTCTACCGCATAAGCGTTTGCTGTTGCGGCTTCCAGCAATGTTTTTAACGCCGCGCTGGCTGTGGCAGCATGCACGGAGTTCAGCTCCTCCGCGTCCGGCGCCTGGGCGACCACATTAAAAAGCGTGGTGTTGTTGGTTATTTGATCAAGCAAAAGCTGCACGTTTTTTCTCCAAAAACGATTGCAGGCCGTTGTAAAAAAGCCGGGTAAACTGGTCGTCTGTTTGTTGCCAGCCCCTGGTTATAAAGGGGTTTTTGCGCATACCGGGGTGCTGAGCACTGCGCGCGAACCGGTCGCCAATTTTCATGGCTTTTGCGCCGCTTTTTTTGCGTAAACGTATTTCGTGGGGCGCGGTTCCCGTCACCTCAAACCAGTACGCCTTGTATTGCTGGTCGCGCTTTTTTTTGAACGGCACACCGCCCGCGGAAAACAGCGTCTCGAACTGTTTGCGGGTTGGGCCTATATAAATCGCTGCCTGATCGGCTTTAATCTCGAGATGAAATCGCTCCTCTTTGTTAAAGGTTCGGTGGCCAATCGATTTTTTCAGCGCCCGATCTTCACCCACCGGCGCGTTGCGTTTGATCGTGGTTTTAACCGGTTTTGACGCGGCCACCAGCGCCGAGCGCAGCGCTTTAGTGCTGAGCCCGTCCTGCAGGGACTCGATTTCGTCGACAACCGCCTGAATCTCGGGCGTGAATCTGAGGCCGATCACGACACCACCTTGACCAGCATTTCAAGCTCTGTTTTATGGTGTTTGCGATCAATCGGCGGGTCGACCACCTCGTAGGTCACGCCGTCCATCACGATGCGCCAACTCGATTTAATGTCGGCGCGATAACGCATGCGCACCCTGGCGACCAGCTCGCTGCCTGTTTGTTTTGCCTCGTGCAACTCGCGGCCCTTGAGCGGCTCGAAGCTGATCCGGTCTTCGCCGACGTTGCTATACCCCGTGCTTTTGCTGTTGTAGGCATCGCCCGCAGTGGTGGGCTGCTGGAGCGTAACCACATGGCGCAGCTTGCCGGCCCTCACGATTTTCCAGCGCCGCTTAGCGAATAAACCCCGGCAGCGGGCACCATAGTCATCAAACCGCAGCCCTGCTAAACGACGCGACCAACGACTCATAAGACATCGGCACCTCAGCCAACGCTATCGGGGCAGTCGCCTCACGGTTTTCGTACAGATGCGCCGCCAAAACCATCACGGCCTGTTTAATAGGCAGAGGCGCGTCATTAATGGGGCTGCCGCCGCCGTCCACGTCGACGTAACCCGCGTCGTAGGTCACCACGACCGTGTCTAGCCGGCCCGACTGCACGCTGGGCCAACTTTTGTCTGGTGCCGGCAATACTCGCCCAGCGTTGCCGTGCGTTAAAACAACGTACTCCGCTGTATCCAGCGTTTGTTGCACGTTGTCGGTGTCGTAGTATTTGACACTCACTACGTCCAGCAGCGGCGGCCAGGGCAGGCGGATAATGTCGGGAAAACACTGATACACTGCCTCCCAGCGCTGTTTGACCAGGGCGACGCCCGCGTCGCGTTCCACTTGCGCTGTCGCCACCGCCAGCAATGCACTCAGGTAGCCGTCGTCGTTGGCGTGACTGATCGTCGTGTGCGTTTTCAGCTCGGCCAGGGTCACCGGCTCAAACGGCGGCTCGGCTATACGCAGCGTGTGCGCGGGGACGTGCGACATTACTCGGCCAACTCTCCGGTGTCGTCAGTATCGCCCACGACGTTTTCTGGCTCAGGCTGCTCTGTCTTTGGTTGCTCCTCTGCCTTTGGTTTATGTTTAATGAGTTTTGCGCCAGCGGTTTTGCAATAAGCGACCGCATCTTTACTGTCGTCCGCTGCGCCGTCAGCCACCAACTGCTTGGCTTTGTCTGCCGGTACATCGACCAGATCGTTCGGCGCGTAACTCACGCCATCAACAGGTACGTCTCGTAAAATTCTGACATTCGTCATGGTTGCCTCCAATAAACGATGCTCGCAAAAGTATTCGCAGGGCTAGGCCAAATCCCCCTGCCCTGCGATTTAATCGAACTAAAACGATAGCGAGCTGTGATCAGGTCGCTGAGTTTTGGTAGGCTTTTACCGCGCCGCCCACGTCAACCATGGCCCCGCCGGAGCGCATAAACGCGAGGAAACCGACCTGGCCTTTCTCGGTATATTTGCTGTCGGTCATGCGGAATAGCTGCACCGCCATCACGTCGCGGATCACGTAGTGCGAGAAATCACCAAACAGCAATGATTTTGCGTTGGCCGCCATCTCCGCTACGTTTTGGTTAACAACGTACTCGTGCCCCAACAATGTGGTTGGCGCGACGCCCGCAATAGACGGCAGCCAAATGGGTCGCCCGTCGCCGTCTTTCAGTTTTTTCATTTTGGCCAGCGTCTTGTCGTGCATCATCCAGCGCACTGTGCCGGCCTGGCGGTAGGCTGGGTCGACACTGTGCTCCAGGTCGACGATGTCGTCGTAGATTATCTCTGTGGTTTGCCCGGTTGCGCCAGTTTTGCCAACGGAGGCGCCAGTCGCTGCGCCAGAAGGCTGGCCGGTGCCCGTGCCGACGGTGTAGTGCTTGTTGGTTATCCGGCCCAGGCGGGTGGACAACAGCCGGGTGAGGTGGCCCTCCAGGTCGATGCGGCTGTCCTGCAACAGCTCGAACGGGACCGCAATTGATTTTGAGCTGTATTTGTAAACCGAAAGAGAGGTAGTGCCAAACGTGGTTTCGCCAACAGCGACCGAGGCGTTTTCCCCAACAATTTCACCCTCCTCCGAGGTCGCGTCTGTCGTGGGCCAGTCCATCTGGCTGCCGGTATCTGTCTGGATAATCTGCGCGACCTGCCGCATTCCGCCGTAGGCTTTCATGGCCTCGATCAAAACCGGGGCGAACTCGTTTTGCGTGGTATAGCCGCCTTCTGAGCCTGTGCCGGTGCTCATGGCATTGGAGATGTTCAACTGCCGGTTGCGCTCGTTCATCATCTGGCGTTGCTCGTCGCTGAGCGCGCTCATGCCACCGCGCATCCAGGCCTCGAACGCGGCTTTGTTTAGTTCGCGCCGGTTCTGGGCCTCGTCCTCGCTGATGTTGTGCTCGTCGGCAGTACGACGTACTGTCGCGACCTCGGCCGCCTGCATGTCGATAATTTTCTGGTGACGATCCAGGTTGGCGTCGATTTTTTCGATCTCGGCGAGATAAAAATCGTACTTTTTCTGCTCGTCATCACCCCAGGCGTCATCTTTGGGGAAATTCTCAACCAGGTTGCGGCAATCGACTGCGAGCTTGGTGCGTTCTTCCCGCAGCGCTTGTATGGACTGTGTCATTTTGACTTCCTCTTGGTTAGAAATAAAAAACCCGCCGGTTGGCGGGTTGGTATTGCTGCGCTGCTGGGCGCTAGGCAATTCGTTCGAGCATGTCGAGATACCGCAGCAGTCTGCCGCGGTCTGGCTGCTCGTTGGGCGGGCTGATCAGCTCGTCCGGTGCGTTTTGGTACGCAGATAAATTCCAGGTTTTAGTATTTTTGGCCTCGACCTCTTCTTTAACGTCGTCGACCAGGCCGTAGGTTTTTGCGTCGGCCGCGCTAAGCCAGGTTTCGTCGTCCATCATCGACTGAATTTCTTCGATCCCTAACACAGATGCGGCGACATAATCTTTTGCGATAGCGCCGTCTATCTGATCCAGTAATGCCGCAGTTTTGCCAAAAACGTTTTTGTCGCCAAACGCCAGCGTCCAACTATTGTGAATCATGAAAAATGCGCCATCAGTCATGGACCGCGAATGCGCGCCCATAGCGGCGGTTGTAGCTGCGCTCGCCGCCACCCCGTCGATATGCGCGCAAACTGTCCCGCTGTAGCCTTTGAGCCGGCTGTAAATCGCGCGCGCTTCGAACACGTCACCGCCGGGGCTGTTAATAAATAAATCAACGTCTTTGCCGCCCATGGCGTCCAGGGCGCCGGCAACATCCGCTGCAGAAACGCCCCACCAGGGGTCGATGATGTCGTATAAATAAATTTTACCAACCGCTCCATCACCCTCAGCCCTAAAATCACGCGGGCGCGCCTGATTGTCGATAATAAGTTGTAGGTATTGCCGCATTTTTTCATTGCGCATTGCCGTTGCCTCCGGTGTTTATTGTCGATATCGCGCCTTGCGGCGGCATGTAGGGTTTGTCATAGGCCGGGTCATCCACTGGCGGTAAGTTTTCCACCCTGCGGACCTCGTTTACGGCGGTCCAACCCGGCACGTTGGAGCCCCCCAAAGCGATTTTATAGGCGTCGTACCGCTCTTTCGTTGTGCCGCGCATCAGGCCGGCTGTGTTAAATTCCATGAACCAGGGCGTGCGCATAAATAGTTTGCGGTTTAATTCCTGCTCGAACCGCTGTAAATGCGGGGCCAGGGTATAGCGGATAAACGCCAGTCCGGTCTCGGCAATACCAGTACCCCAGGATGTGTTTTTCTCGGTATCGTTGACCATAAATCCGGGCAGCCCAAACGCCCGGGCAATATCGGTAATTTGGAATTTGCGGCTTTCCAATAGCTGCGCGTCTTCCGCATTGACGCTCAGCTCTTTAATGTCGAACCCTTTCGAAACTGTGAGCGGATATTTGCCGTTGCCGATGCCACCGTACGTTTGGTGGTACGCGGTACGAAAATTCTCCATGTCCTCAGAATCCCATTTGCTATTTTTAATAATAGCCACATCCTGGTGGGCACCATTTTTAAAAAACTCGCTGCTGTATTGCTCCATCGCGATGGCGAGGCCGACGGAGTTTAGCGCGCCATGCTGGATGACCGAGAGACTGCGAACCCCATCGAAACCAAAACCCGGAAAATGCAGAATGTCGTCCTGATCAAAACCCCGCCAAACGCCGTCAAGTTCTACCGCGTACAACAAGCGGCCCGCTTTCGACTCGACGATCACTTTGGAATACGGCAGCGGCAACAATTCAACCGGGGCGCCCAGGCCGTCTCGCAAAATAAGCGCATAGCCGGCGCTGCGCAGCAGCATCGAGGTTGTTACAAATTCCCAAAACAACGCCGCTGAATACGTTGGCGTGGGCTGGAGATTCAGCAATGACGACAACGGGTGCCCGCCGTCTTTTTCGCGGCCGTTGCCGGTTTCGCGGTACACGGTCGCGGGAAGACCGGCTATTGCGCCAGCAATCAGCCGGGTACAGGCATAAACCACCGATACTTTCATCGCTGTGCGCTCGTTGACTACCGGCCCGGCCAGCGAATTAACAATGCCAAATGCTGCTGAAAGCTCCTCGATATCGGTAAGTTTTAATCCGGTGGCATTACTCACCGCAGGCAATTCGACAGTTGGCGGAATCCGCTCAACCTCGGCTTGGGCGGGTACTGTTTTTTGCCAGGGTAGTCTCATATATTTGCTCGACTAGAGGACAACGAAATCCTGATCATCGCCTTCGTCTTCAATCGCGTATATTTTCAGAAAAGCCATGAGCGCGGCGACCGCGCCATCGATTTTATTTTCTCTACTCTCTTTCACCGGGCGGGTCATTTTCCCGTCCATCGATTGTTTGGCAACAACGTTGCCCATCATCCACGTGAGGCAGGGGTTGCCGTCGTGATGGATACGGCCTGCCTTGAGCAGCCCCTCAAAATCCCGCATCGGCGCGCTAAAATTGCCATAGGTTTGCGCGACCTCTACTGCCTCGATATCGAGATTTGCCGAAACCCGTTGCGCCAGGTGTTCTGCCCCGTGCCGGTCGTAAAAGCACTGCTGAATAATAAAATCGGCAGCGTCCTGGTCGATGTGGTCTTCGATCAAGTCGTAGTCTATGCGCTCGCCGTCGGTCTGGTTTAAATAACCCCCGTAAACCCATTCCTGATAATGCGGGTTTTCGTTAACTTTGGCCTCGGTACAGTAATAGCGGCCGAAAAAATAATAGTGGTCGAGACCATCAACCTCGCGACGAAAACATTTAACGCTCGCGGCAAGGTCGTCAGTAGTCGACAGATCTAAACCGAGCGTCGCCTCTTCTGTTTCGAAATCCTCTACGCGCAGTTCAGGATCAGCCTGCTTGTTCCAATCCTCCATGTTGAGCCAGGCTTCCTTCGCCGTGACCCAAATATTCAGATGCTTTGTTTTAAACGTGTTCTGCTTTCGCGGCGAGTTGATCGCATCGCGCTGCCTGGCGCGGAGAAAATCCGGGCCTACGGAAATACCGTAGTTTGGATTTGCTTTTATCAGCGCCTCTTCGCTGGTCCAGTCGTCGTCTTTGTCAATAGTAAAAATAATTGAAAACAACTCGTCGTTTTCCGCCGAGCCCTCTAACACCTCCTGGCACTCTTTTTGGCGCGCGTAACACGGGCCGGCGGTGTTCGATCCAGCCGTTGTAATAATCAACAACAGCGGTTGCAGCCGAGCCCCCATACCGGTCAGCATGGTGTCGTAGAGGTCGTCGTTATCGTGCTCGTGGAATTCATCAAGAATGGCGCAGTGTGGGCTGGCGCCGTCACCGGGTTTGCCGATGACTGGTTCAAATCGACTGTTATCAGCAAAAACTTTTGAGCCGTTTTTGTCACGCTCTAGTCGTTTGGCGTGCGCCGTAACACCGTAAGCCGCACGCAGCGGCGGCGTTCGTTCGATCATTTGTTTGGCCGGGCGAAAAACCTCCCAGGCTTGTTTTTCAGAGGTCGCGCCACAATAAACCTCTGCGCCGTACTCGCCATCCTCCATCAGCATGTAATTGCCGCACCCGGCCGCGAGAATCGATTTGCCGTTTTTTCGCGGGACAATAATATTCGCCTCGCGAAAACGGCGAAGTTCTGTCTCAATCGAAACCCAGCCAAAAATACTGGCAATAATAAATTTTTGCCACGGTTCCAAATAAAGCAGTTTGGCATTACCGCGCAGCGCAGCCCAATGACCCTTTACGTGCGGCAGGCGCTGGAAATATCGAATCGCCTTGCACGCCAAACGCTCATCAAAACGATACTGCCAACCCTCCTCAGCACGAGTGAGATCACGCAGGTGGCGCTCAACTGCCAAACGTTCCCACTGGCACGCCGGTTTTTTGCCGCTAACAACTGATTCGCAATAAGCGGCAATCTCTGAGAGCGCGTCGACATCTTCCTCGCGCTGCCAACTGGTGTCTGCCATTAAACGTCGTCAAATGGATTGCTAAATAAATCGCCCTGGGATTCGTTGAATCTAAGCTCCGTCGCAGGAGATAACCCCAACTGCCCAACCAGTGAATTCCATTTGCGCCAATCGTCATTGTATTGCCCTACCTCCGGCCGGCTTTTCAATTGCGCGCCGTGGCGGCCTTCGGTTTCGTAAGTCCACTCGCTAATATCCAGATCCACGCGCGTCTGATCAATCCGCGCTTTGACAACGCAGTATTCCTGTACAAAATCGACGTACAGTGATTTGAGGCGGCCCTCGACCGCAAGCTCGGTCGCCACACGATCCCAAATTCGTTTTTCCGCGTCACTCATGCCTCGTGGTTTTAATTTTTTCGCAACTGCCGCCGCTTTTTCCCGTGCTGCGCTGCGTTTTGCCTCTTGAGCTTCTTGAGCCTCTTGCGCCTTTTCAAAGTTCGGGTGCTGAGAAACCGAGCCTTTTGGATATCTGCCAGCCATAACAAACCCCCCGCCAGATGCCTGGCAGGAAAATAAAATTTACAAAAGTTAGAATGCCAGCAGAACTAAACTGGCCAGTAAAAATATTGTGTAAACAACAGCCTAGTGGTGAATCTCTATTTAATTAATCCCCCACAAAAACCGTCAGGGATATGCGGTGTACGGGGCGGCGGGGCTAGACTTTTTAATACCCCCTACCCCTGCGGCTTTCCGCCGCGGTCTTGGCTTTAGCGCACTCCTGGCACAGCGTCTGCAAATTAACCTCATCGTCGGTGCCGCCCTCTTCCAGCGGGACAACGTGGTCGCAGATCCCGTGGTTGGGGCCGTGTAAATCAACGCTCACCAGCACGCCACGACGCGCGTGGTCCTGGCACAGATAGTTGTCTCGTTCGAACACCGACTCTCTGGTGCGCTGCCAAATCCTCCCACCTCTGCCTGATGTCCGCTGCGCCCGCCTGTGCTCGTGCCACCGGCTTTTTGCGTTCGGGCAACCATCCGGGTGCGACCGCCGACAGCGACCACACCAGCGCGACCGACTCAATACTACCGAGCCTCAAACACCATCACGCAGCGCGGAAAAACCCAGCCGTATTAATGCGCGCAGTCACATCATCGCCGTTAGTTGTTTTAACAAAATCGTAAAACGCGCACGGAATTAAATTTGCGTCAGTGCCGCTGGTCGTGTCCGCGTCATAGCAGATCAACAGCTTCACCAGATTGTTGTCGGTAGTTCCGCCAGCGCTCGTCCACGTCTGGTCCGGCATATCCACATCGTAGCGATTGTTTGTGTCGTCCGGCGCGGGCAAAGCCGCCAACTCCGTGTTAGTTACAACCTTGCGCGCGTAGTTTGTAAAATCCGCCTCAGTGTTACCGGCCGCACCCAACAACGCGCCCAGGTCGTCGTAATCTTGCAGCACAGCATCAGCCTCAACAGCTTTTAACAGCACAACAATAAACGCGCTGTTATTTGGATCGTTAGTCTCCACTCGATTGTAAAACTCTACAACGCGGCCCTTCGCCACGTTAAACGCCAAATCACCCATTACGCGGCACTCCTAGTTGTAATCACCCAGCCCGCCAACCCACACCGTCGTGCCTGCAGACGTTGCAACAATATCCACCGGATCACCCGGCGAAACATCAAACGTTTTTTTCTCGCCTGCAGCCACAGCGACCGGCGTCGAACCCAACGACGCCACAGTACACGACCCTGCCTCGCAGGTAACACTAACCATTCCGCTCCGGGCCTCCGGCGCAATAGCAGTGGTATCAGCAACAGAATCCATCAGCTTTTTGCTCGCCATA
>OBJS01000286.1_pt1 | contig 12800 bp, 13 predicted proteins | sample 1519851 | NCBI WGS metagenome assembly OBJS01 (sample SAMN03019806, study PRJEB22545) | beach sand metagenome | biome: beach; feature: sea beach; material: beach sand | place: USA: Municipal Pensacola Beach, FL | collected 2010-10-20 | depth 25-47 cm m
TAATTATTGGATTCTTAGTTTGTACAGTTGATACCTATGGCGGAGCCTGTACGGCGAAATGAATAATGGATTGCTTCGTTTGTCGTGCGACCGAAACGTCGGGCTCTTAAATATTTGCTCATAAAATGAATGGTATCGTCCACTACTATGCCGAGCGCGATCAACACTGCGGGTGCAGCGGTCATGCCCAATTTGCCGTCCACCATACCCCATACCCCAAATGCGAAGAGCGCAGGTGCGAGATTAGGTAACAGACTTAATATTCCAAGTTTGATGCTGCGTAGGGACAGCATGAGAATGCAAGCTATACTTACCAATGCGAAGGCCAGTCCTACGGTGGTTGCTTTGCCATTTCTGACTGCGGCGTGTCCCAACATAATAGATGGTCCGACTCCCTCCACGACCTTTAATGCAGGCAAATTCTCAGCAGCGAATTTTTCCCCGCGTTTGCCAAGTGCCACGATATCTTTGGATTCCATGTTTCCCATGGTGACAGTTAACCGAGTCGCCGAACGATCGACATTAATAGTATTGTTAACGTCTAGACCATGAGGTAGGGACATCTCATATAATAATTGGTATTGGGCAGCCAATTGGCGACTGTTTGGTGTACGATAATAAAGATCCTCTTCCCCATGCATGGTGCGATTTAGCCGTTTAATGATGTCTGAGTAGGATTCCACATGGAGAACACCAGGTTGATCTTGATACCAATCGGTGAGGCGATCGAGCTGTGCCAAATAATCCGGTTCAAATATAGCCCCCTCTTCGCCTGCTTCTATAGAATGATGAATTTGCATCACACCAGTTAAGTTCTCACGAATAAAATCGGTGTCTTGTCGGAACTTGATCTGCTTACCATACATCTCTGGAAAGAGATCATTAAATTCGTTGAGTGTAACCGTATATGCCATAAAGAGTGTGACAAGCAAAAATCCAACTGCAAATTCATTTCGGTAGTTTACGGACCAATCGGCAAATTTATCCATTAACTCGTAAGAACGTTGTCTTTCTTTGCCGCTTTTTAAGGGTAGCATTGTTAATAATGCGGGCAGGGTTGTCACTGAAAAGAACCATGCGGCAAGGACACCTATGGCCACCATATTGCCCATGTCTCTAAAGGGCGGGATCTCACTACTGTTGAGGCTGATAAATCCGATAGCAGTGGTAATACTTGTTAACGCAATGGGCTGGTGATTGACTTCTAATGCATGAATGATTGCTGCTTGTTTCTCTTTGCCTTCTCTAAGTTCCTGAAACATAGAAACCAGTACATGCACGGAATCCGCCACCGCTAGAGTTAATATGATGATAGGTACTACTGCGGTTATCATGGAGAGCTGTAAACCTAAGTGACCTGAGAGTCCCAATCCCGCCAGTGTAGAGAGTCCTATAACCAGTAGCACCGCCACAACTGCCCAAGCCGATCTCAAGAGAAATGCGCACAGGATCAGGATCAATCCGTACATGAGTGGGAAAAGACGGGTACCATCATGCATACCTGACTCAACACCTGTGTGTCCCATCATGGTTTCCCCGGTCAGATAGAGGTTCATCCAAGGTGCTTCTTCACGGGTTTGATCCATTAACGTGCGTACGAAATCCACCGCTTCAAATTGTTCTTGGCCTGCATCCGATGGCAGATTCATCATAATGTTGACGGCAGTCACATGGGAACGGCCGGAGATCATTCGGTTTACCAGTAGCGGCTCGTTTAGGGTAAATTCTTTGATTGCATTGAGCTCAGCATCTGTAAGTTGTTCAATATTTTTCACTAAATCTTCTACGATTAGATCGTCTTCAATTGCATAGGATTTTTGAAAATTTGTAAGAGAATCGACGCGAATAGAATACGGCGTTTGCCATGCACGCTCAGTTAGATGTTGAATCACTGCTAGATTTTTTTTAGTAAAGACTTCCCCGTTTTCTGGCTCTAGGACGATCATAATATTGTCCCGTTTGCCGTATATATTCTCCATGGCGAGAAAAGCACGGAATTGAGGGTTTTTCTCACTAAAGAGGACACGATAGTCCAAAGAGTAGTCATTAATTAGTGGTTTTAGGCCTATACCTGAAGCGATGACTATCAGGGCGCTAATCATTAGGACTAGAATTCTATTGTTAACTGTCAGCAGCGTGACTTTGGTGTAAAAATCGTCCATCGGACAGTTCCATTTATAGTTGTTTATATTCGATTTAGTATTTTGTCTTGTACATTAAATGTATTTAAATTTCCAATAATTACCTTTTATGGATAATGAAAGCAGAGGGCGCCTTATTCTTTCTTAAGAGAGATCTTGTTATTGTAGAAGGGCCAATTCGCGAACGTTGCCCGCGACAAAAACAACATAAATTTGGATGAATGGTTTGAGTATCAAAGGGCAGGCTATCGAGAAAAATAATCCCAGGATATCTCCTTGATATGGCCTGTGGCGTTCTCAAATAGAACAATCACTGCCTCCTCTGACTTCCAGCCTTGTTGTGTACAATAAAAATGATTCCAGTGGTAGCGATGGCTAAGAACTTGATGATCAAATTTGGATTCTCTAGGCGCGCCCAAAACCCGCTTAAATACAGACGCCGGTGTGTCGAATTTTAGATCGCAAGGCAATACAGTATCGGGATCAGATATAGATAGAGAACGAATTTTATAACGCGATTTTGTACTGCCTAATGGCCGACTCAATACGGTTTTGAATTTATTGTACTCCAACTTTAAGAACTCGATTTCTTGTTCCTGAACCCGAGAATCGGTTGCACGCCAACTCTCCGCATGAGTTGGCTCTCCGTAATAGTGTTTTAGCTGACTAATGTCGACACCTTTATTAAGATCGATACCATGCAATGGAGGTTGTGTTAATAGACCAAGCTCTAAAAGACAACCGGATGCCGCTGGTATGATATCAGGTAGCGGTGCGCAATTTTCCGCACGCACATTCCCTGTAGTTCCCAGTAAGATCAGTCCTACTGCAAACAGCGGACGAAGTGTGCGCATGACTGTTATTTTTTTGTCCAGGAATCGCTGTCAGATTGAATATATTGCCCCGATGCAGTTTTTTCTATCGCTTTTTGTCCAGCCAGGGATTCCACTGAGTTGAGGGATGTATTATTGCGATTTGCAATTTCCCGATATTTGGCACGTCTTTTGTCATTAATGCTTGTGACCAGTTGATGGACATCAGGACTTGGCGAGCCGATGACGATCCCTAAGTATCCATCACGTTGTTCACCCACCAGTCCTTGTCGTTTAGCCTCGTCCAAAGTTAATGACAATACCGGGGTGGACCAAATGAGCATTGAGAGCACCAATAGGGTGACGTGGCTGGCTTTGGTTAATAGTTTCATGAAAAATAATCCTATACTTTAAAAAAGATCACTGTCCTCGCCGAAGAGATCTTCCAACTCTTTTTCAACTTTGACGCGGATTTCGTGTTCGATTTTGACATTCAAATTAATCGTAATCGGTTTGTCAGGTACCGCTACTTCTACTTTTGGGGTGCAAGCGACATTCATATAAAAACTAGAAAAAAGGAATGGCAAAATCAATATATGTTGCCACTTAATTCGTTGCTTATTGATCATAGAAGTGGAGCCCAATCTTGTTCCATTAGATATTATTTTACATTGACTTTGTTGTCTATCATACCGCTAATATCCTGGGCGACACGAAGGCTTTTCAACAATGTCGGAATATTGTCTTCTAAATTGATATTCAGATTTATTTTTTGTCCCTGATTGAAATCAGGATTCATGCCATTTAGTCTTGCAGCCAAAGTTAAGTCACCTTGGTAATTATAATCCACATCTGCGGACAACTCATCATAGTGATAGTTCTTCAAAGCGTCCAGGGTGATTTTCAGTAACGGGTTAGCTGTGGCCATTTGCTGTGATGAAATATCCGACTGGTAACGAAGTATTCCTCCAGGCGCACGGGCCCATATTTTTCCATCATCGATACGGATCCCTTGGTTATCCAATCGTATGGGTAAAATGCCATCCAAGCGTCCGCTGCCATCTAAACCAGGTTGAGACACTAAGGCAAGGATGTTTTCGAGATCGAATCTTTCTAACTTGGTCATGATTTCGATCGTGGAGAGATCCGTAGACCAGATAAATGGATCTACCAAGACGCTCCCACCAAGCAGGTCTGCTGTTGCGTTTTTTATGGCGATTTCCACTAGAAAATCTTTGTGGATTACGGGTAATACGTGTATTGAGAGATCTTCGAATGGCACTCCTGGGTTGAACTGAGAAACATTGAGGATAACCACATCATCATGATGTTTTGAAAGTAAGTTACTTAATTCACCGGAGAGATTCATTTGTTCAACCAATATTTGGTCATAAACAATAGCAATGTCTTGTGCGTTTAGAGATAGTGATAAAGACTGATTCCGTAGTTTATCTTCTGCTTGGTAAATTGAAGAGAGATGTAGATTTCCGTCAATCACTTTCGCATTAGGATCTCTCTGTTTCATTAATTTTGATAGATAGTTGGACTTCGCCAAATTAGGCCAATCCAGTCGGAATTGCGCACTGGTAGGAAAAAAATCTGCTAGTTGGAATTTAAGATGAAATGAGAGATCTTCATTAATACCCATTCCTGTGAGCGTCATCGTAGCGTTGGGAGGATCTAACTTGATAGCTGAGTTCACATCGAGACTGGGCAGTGTGATATTTTTCCAAGAACCTAATAGTGCAGGTACGCTGAGTTGCACAGATCCGCCTACTTTTTCCTCAAGCCACATCCATTGATCTACTATCGCCTCTGCTGTTACTTTTCGGATCTGCACATCATCCATAGTGAGTTGGTTAAAGCTGATTGAGACTGGCCAATTAGATACGCTCTCAAGATTGCTTTCAGTAGATACAGTAAAAGCGGTGGCTCCGGAGTCGATCACTAAATCTTTGAGCAATAGATCGTCCATCTTTATGTGAGCCAAATTTAATATTCTTGTCGGCGATAGGGTGATATCAATTCTTTCAGATAGATACGCAATATCTGCAGACAGCGTGCTGTGCCAGGGTGAGATTGAAACATCATTTACAATTCTGGTATGGGAGTTCTTGAGGGTTAAAGCTACGTGGCTCTTTATCGTTAGCTCGGGTGTAAGAGAAAAAACCGGGGCGTCAACAGTCAATATGCCTGATGTTCCTTGGTTACTCTCTGAAATCGTCGCTTCTACTGATCCATGAGACATGATCTGCGTGATATTATTTATCGATGCAGTGATACTAAACTGTTGTGGTTGTATATCTAATAGGACTTCGGAGCCGAATATTTCTGAAAATTCTGATGTTGGTAGGATGGTTTTCGCGGTCAGATAGCTGGAGTCTTTGAATTCTAGGATCAGTAGATCTTCTAGAACTTGAAACTCAGCAATTAGATCCCATCGGGCATACTCCAGATGAGGTGATGGCGTGATTGCACCTTGATTGTTCATGGAGACGATAGGTTGAGCCTGTTGTAACCAGGTGGCGATAGTGTAATTACCCGGTTTCGGCCAATTCAAATGATGCTGTATCTGAATGGGTTGATCTAGCTTGAAACTATCTGCCCCTTCCAGCGATAAATTTGTCCAAGTATCCAACCAATGAATGAGCCCATTGATGTTAATAGTACTTTTTCCGCTGAGTGTGTGTTCGGAGCTAGATGGTGAAAGCCGAGTAGAATGTTGCACAATGGCGCCATTTTCTTTAGTGGTGATGTTGAGACTAAAATGACTATCTGGGGTAATTCCCAGTTTCGAGGTTAGTTTTAAGTTCGGTAAATTATTCTCGAACACTGTGGCATCAAGCTCTATCTGATCCGCTTGCTGCGTCAAGAACAAGTGTAAATCAAATTTATCAGGCCAGCCCTGGGATAACTCTTGCTTAACTTCCAGCGTATGAATGGTGAATTGGCTAAATGGAATCGGCAGTCTTTCCACTGGAGGCCAAGAAAATGCGGTATTTAAGTGCGGATCAGATTGGGTCTGTGGATCAGCTATTTTGTTGAGAGTGAGATTAGCGATACCTATATTTATTTTATTGACCTGAGCAGAAACTAATGACTTTAAGGAGTACCCTATGGATACATCAGCAAGTCGAAGCTCAAATCCAAATTCTTCTGAGCCGATGTGTATGAGAGCGATATTCCAGCTGTCCCAAGTGGGCGCGGCGGAATTGAGTTCATGTATCTGAATGGGGGTTGAGTGTATCGCAAACTGGGCAATAGGCTTAAGCCAATAGGGTGAAAAATAAATAATGAAAAACGGCGGAGCAGCTAGCCCGATACTTAAGATCAGGGAGTATTTTAGTGACTGGCCAAAGAATCGATTCAATGAAGAATCAATTATATATTAGAGGGCACTTCCGCGTGGATAGACTTCACAACATCTAGATAGTGGTGAATGACTTTTGTTATTTGGAATCCTGCCCGGCGCACGTTTTCTGTGGTGGCACGATTCATTGAAGGACCAACCTGTGAACTAATGGGAGTCATCAGATGCATCATCATATTGAACGGGAAATAGTGACTACCTGTGTGTTCAAACATGTATAGCCCTCCACCAGGTTTCAACACTTCGTACAGTTTTTGCAAACCCTCTACAGGTTTTGGTACAGAACAAAAAGTACAAGAAGTGTAAACCTGATCAAAAGTGTTAGGCGAATAGGGTAAATCATGTACATCCATTACTTTCGCTTCAATTTCTCCTTCATATGCTGCGACTCTCGGTTGTGCCAGTGCAACCATTTTCGGACTGATGTCGATTGCGGTGATAGTTTGATTTTTTGGAAAAAAATCAATATCTAATCCCGTACCTAACGCCAAAAAGAGTATATTACCCTGCATATGGGAAAATAACGCCTGCTTCGCCGTCCCCCATCTTTTGTCTGGACCGATTCCGGTCATAAAATCAAAATTCTTAGCGACTCGGTTCCACTTGCGTTGGGTTTTGTTGTCCATTTGTTAAAATTCCTGAATATCTTTGGTCAATAGGTGGTTCGTAGCATAAGTGACAATCATAACGATGAGTCCGGTTAACGCCCCAATTTTTACACCGGTGGTGGCGCTGAGCGGCGCCATGCTAGAGCCCATAGCAACGAACATTCCCACCAGCATGCCCGTTAACATGGTGGGTATCATCACTTCCATGGCGCCGAAATATCTAAAAAATAACAATACACCTAAAACTAAGCTAATGCCCATACCCAGTAACATGCCTATAAACATTGCGCTAAACATGCCCCAGCCTGGATCAAATACCCATGTACATATTAAACCTATTAAACTTCCTAAGAAGACGTTTGAAAGTAGATCACCAAAAATAAAATAGGGGCGTTTTTCCATTTTTTTAATCACTGATAGAATATTTTTCCGTTGAACAGTAGCTTATCATATTTACTATAGTGCGCGGTTAGTACGGTACCGACACCTATTAATTGATACGCAATGAGTAAAGAAAGAAATGAGACTAGGTGGGGTAGGATCCTGGTACAGTTCGCAGTGCATTTGCAGTGTATTTTGGCAACTCGGCCGTGCTGCATTGAGCACTTCCCATGAAACCATGCCCTGAGGTGCCAGGATAATGCTCAAACCTATCAGCCAGAGTGCTCAATGATACTTCATCTTACAGTGTGTTATCGATTACCGCTCTGGGATCTTGGTCGCCAGGGTATTTTGCCTGAGCAAGTGGCGAAGGTGCTGACACCAGCAAATGCTGTGGACGCGTTATTAGTGGACCAAATTTCCGGAAATCAGGTATGGTTTTTCGTGGAGTTTTCCTCTCTAGAGGAGTTGACGGACTATCTGCAGACAGTTTCTGATGAATTCCGCTGGCACATAGAAAATCGCTTCACACAAGCGGATTTGGATTTTTTCTGCCATTTTTACCGTCGTTAAAACTGGTTTTGAAACAGGGTGTTACCTTTCATTGACCAAGCAGTCCAATTTCTCGACCGTCCATCGGTCAGTTCGGATAAATGTTACAGATCTGCGCAGTTCGCCGATATCTAAGCAGAGGTTAGAGTAAAAATTAGCATTCGGGAATTGTTATGACCATCAGTACCAAAATATCCAATGACGGCAAGGAACTGACCATCAAAGTTGAAGGCCGCTTCGATTTTAATGCACATCGAGAATTTCGTGCGGCTTATGAACAGGCAAAAAGTAACAGCACTAAGTTTGTTGTGGACATGGCGGAAACGGATTATATGGATAGTTCAGCACTGGGCATGCTACTGCTTCTAAGGGAAAAAGTGGGTGGCGACAATGCGAATATCAGCATTGTAAAGTGTAAGCCGGAAATCAGACAAATTTTCGATATATCCAACTTCAAGCATATGTTTCATATTGAATAACAGATCAATAACAATAACCTAATATAAGGGAAGGCTGTGTCCCCACCAGTCTCCGAGTCACCTAAAATTAGTGAGCAGACAACCCAACCTGAGTTGGGTTGTCTAGTCTTAGTGGTGAATGCCTCCAAGACGGACGAGCGCGTTTTCAGTGAATTTCTGCATGCGGAGGGGCATCAAGTATGCTCCGCTCAAGGAATGGAGCAGGCGTTAAGAGTCTATTTTCAGTTAAAGCCTGACATTGTACTAGTGGATTTAAGTACCAATGTACGGGAAGGTGAACGAATTGTCCGGGCCGTAAAAGAACAGGATGAGTATCAATTTGTACCAGTACTACTGATTTCATTGCAGCGGGAAGACGCGTTACTGGTAAAAAGTATGCCATTCGGTGCGGATGATTTTATATCCGGAAGTTTCGATGCAGATGTGTTGCATTCGAAAATGAATGCAATGCTGCGCTTGCGGGCGCAGTTTCGGGAACAGCTCAACCGTCACCGAGAGCTTAGCCATCGCCACCAAAACATCATTCGTGAACACGATCGAGCTGAGCGAATATTTACTAGGATGTTGCATCCTAGTGTATTCAACCTGCCAAATGTGCGGCATCTACTCTCTCCTATGGGCACTTTTAGTGGGGATTTCCTGCTGGCGGCACCTACTCCCTTTGGTGGACAAATCGCGATGGTAGCGGACTTCACGGGCCATGGATTATCTGCGGCCATTGGTGCATTGCCTACTTCCAATATCTTTTATGGCATGGCGCGCAAGGGTTTTTCGGTACGAGATATTGTGGTGGAGATCAATGAACGCCTCTACAAAATCTTGCCACCTGAAATGTTTATGGCTGCTGGTGTCATCTCCTACGAACCTCAACGGAGTTTGGTCTCGGTGTGGAATGGTGGTATACCGGAGATTTGGTTGAAGGCCAATGGCTCAGGCCTCAAAGCGACGTTTGCCTCTCGTTCATTGCCTTTAGGGATTTTACCTGCGGATCAATTCGATCCGCAGATCGAGCGCATGGAAGTGGAAACTCAGGATCGGATCTACATATTCAGTGATGGCATTATCGAAGCAGAAAATTTAAACAGCGAGCGATTCGGTCTGCACACATTAAAAACCATTGTTGAAGAGGCGCACACTACCCAGGGCTTATTTAACGAAATCATATTAGCGTTAGATACATTTAGAGACGGTCAGGAACAAACTGATGATTTGACCTTAATGGAGTTTGCTTGTGATTTAGATCCCGTTCCTTCAATGGGTAAGGTCACTGCCTCGGAAGCGAATAAACCATTATCAGATTGGCAAACCAGCCTGGTACTTAACGGACCAACACTGCGTAGTTACGATCCCGTCCCAAACATATTGCAACAGTTAGTGGAAATCCAGGGGTTAAGTGTACATCGGGAGCGTTTGTACACTGTATTTTCCGAGCTATATACCAATGCTCTTGAGCACGGAATTTTAGGTCTCGATTCTTCAATGAAGGTGAATGACGAGGGATTCCAAGCCTACATTGAGCTAAGAGAACAAAAACTTGAGCAACTGGTGAATGGTCAAATAGAAATTATGATCACCCATCGTGCCCATTCCAATGGTGGTCGCATTCACTTAGAGATACTCGATACTGGACCAGGTTTCGACCATACTGCACCCTTACCATTGTTACGAAACAACAAAATTTTGTTTCGTCGAGGTATTCCCTTGGTGAAAGCGATATGTAGTGAACTCACCTACCTAGGCCGAGGCAACCATGTGGTCGCCTGTTATGATTGGCATCAAGTCTGATAGACTTTTATGCGAACATTCTAAGTAAATATTTTTCCACGATCTAATTTTCGGAAGTTAATCGCTTCTGCAAGGTGGTGAGTAATGATTTTTTCATTCTTGTCTAGATCGGCGATGGTGCGTGCCACTCGTAAGATCCTATCGTGGGCGCGAGCAGAAAGATTTAATTTTGACATGGCATGAGACATGAGTTGTGTAGAGTCAGATCCCAGTTGGCAGTACTCGTTAAGTGCTTCTCCCTGTAGTGAAGCGTTATCGCATTGCTGACGATGCCATTGCCGCTTACGAGCAAGATGCACTCGCTGTCGAATGACTAACGAGGTATCTAAATGTTGTGTTTGTGAACAGGATAACTCTTCGTAGGAAAGGGCAGGGACTTCAACATGTAAGTCTATTCTATCTAACAGAGGACCAGATAGTTTTGCCATATATTTGATAATTTGATCTGTACTGCAGCGACAACGGCCATCGACACTACCGAAGTAACCGCATGGGCAGGGATTCATGGCTGCAATCAATTGAAAACGAGCAGGAAACTCAATTTGTTGTGCCGCTCTGGAAATACAAATACGGCCGGATTCAAGTGGTTCGCGTAAGACTTCCAACACACGTCTATCAAACTCCGGAAACTCGTCCAGAAAGAGTACCCCGTTGTGTGCTCTGGAGATTTCGCCTGGCTTTGGGTGTGTCCCACCGCCCACTAGCGCCACCGCACTGGCGGTGTGATGTGGTGTTCGAAACGGACGTTCTGCCCATTGATCTACGTTAAATTGTCCGCTGACGACAGACTCTATCGCAGCACATTCTAGTGCTTGCGAATCTTCCAATGGTGGCAAAATCCCAGGTAGTCGACTGGCGAGCATGGTTTTCCCAGCACCTGGTGGTCCGATGAAGATCAGGTTATGGGCACCTGCTGCGGCGATTTCTAAACTGCGCCTGGCATGGGCTTGGCCTTTTACGTCTGCCATGTCCGCGTACTGTTGTGGTGTTAGGTTGATTGGATCAGATCGCTCAGTAATGGGATCTTCTCCCTTCAGTTGAGCACACAGCTGAACCAATGTTTGGGCCCCGAAACATGATAAGTCGTGGATCAATCGTGCTTCCGAGAAATTTGCCGCCGGAACAACTAAGGTTCTGTTTGTCGCCTGACAGGCTAGCGCACAAGGTATGATGCCTTTGACCGCGCGGATGTTGCCCGATAGTGCCAATTCACCTGAAAACTCAAATCCTGAAAGTTCTATCGGTAACTGCTCGGTGGCGGCTAGAATACCGATAGCAATAGGCAGATCAAACCGTCCACCTTCTTTAGGAAGATCGGCAGGCGCTAAATTAATAGTGAGACGTCTAGACGGAAAAGAAAAGCCACTATTGATTAAGGCGCTGCGTACTCGCTCCTTACTCTCTTTGACAGAAGTTTCAGGCAGTCCAACGATAGACATGCCTGGGAGTCCGGCAGATAGATGCACTTCCACGGTCACCAACGGTGCTTGGATGCCGAGCATCGCACGGCTAAAGACAATGCTTAGTGACATAGCTTGGTGTACGTCCTAATACAACAGCTATGGGGGGCGGATTGTTATCTTTCTTTTAAGAGTGTTTCGAGTTCAGCTACTTGCTTTTCTAATTGCTCTAATTTTTCTCTCGTGCGACGTAACACAGCGCGTTGAATATCGAATTCTTCACGACTGACTAAATCGACTTTCTCTAACACACTTCTGACCGAGGCAGTCAGGTTGCGCCGCAGATCTCGACCCCAACTGCCGGGATCTTCGGGCATCTGTTCGGCAATTTTCCTGCTGATTTCATCTAGAAAGTGGCGATTAGACATGGTGAATTTTAGATAATATTTAATTTCCATCATTTTACCCAAAATCGAATCCTACAGGCATCATTTATTTATGATCAAAGATGGTGCGGCTGTGTCATTGGTCTGCCCAAAAAGTGTGCGTTCTCTTATAACTTAGTCTATCGCCAAGCATTAAGCCTCTGTAATTAAAACTAAAAAGTGGGTGGCATGGTAGCTGCTAAATCGCGCTGTCGTTAACGTGGAGGTGCCAGGCCCAATCGTTAATATTAGGTTTCTAAATTTTACAGAGAGAAAGGTCGGAGGCATGAAATTAGTCACGGCAGTTATTAAGCCATTTAAGTTGGATGATGTTCGTGAGGCTTTGTCTGAAATTGGTGTTCAGGGGGTCACTGTCACAGAGGTTAAGGGATTCGGCAGGCAAAAAGGCCACACGGAACTATATCGAGGTGCGGAGTATGTAGTGGATTTCTTGCCGAAGGTCAAACTGGAGACCGCAGTCACCGATGATATGGTGGATCAGGTGATTGAATCCATTACCAAAGCAGCCAATACCGGAAAGATTGGTGACGGCAAAATTTTCGTCTCAGATCTATCGCAAATTATTCGCATACGAACCGGTGAAACGGGCGCAGATGCGGTGTAACTCAGAAAACAGCTAGGCAAATTTTTAACTGATTAGGGGTATAAACGTGGAAAATCAAATTTTTGAACTCCAGTATGCCATCGACACATTCTATTTTTTGGTCTGTGGCGCATTGGTCATGTGGATGGCTGCCGGTTTTGCAATGCTGGAGGCCGGACTAGTTAGGTCAAAAAATACCACCGAGATTTTAACTAAAAATGTGGCGTCCACCGCCTCGATACC